>Ga0187878_1000653_pt1 | contig 37856 bp, 34 predicted proteins | sample June2016WEW_17_1_FD_132979 | JGI IMG/M metagenome (GOLD analysis project Ga0187878, IMG submission 132979) | Peatland microbial communities from SPRUCE experiment site at the Marcell Experimental Forest, Minnesota, USA - June2016WEW_17_150 | ecosystem: Environmental > Terrestrial > Soil >... | reverse complement strand
CGGCTTGAGCTCACGCGGCTTCCTGGCAATGTACCCTCACCTCGACTGGACCTTGACGATTTCGAGCCCGGTCCAGAGCGTGATCAGCCCTCTGGCAAACCTGCGGAGGAACATAATAATCCTCATGCTGGCGGTGGTGGTGGGCACCTTCCTGGTCACGCTTTGGTTATCGCGAATCGAATCGAAACCGGTCGTGGAGGAGGATGCCCACCTGGATCAACTTTAAAAATGAACCGCGAAGACCTCAAAGACCGCAAAAAATATGTTTTTCATCTTGGTCTTCGAGGTCTTTGTGGTTCAGCTTTTGATTCAGCAGCACATTCCAGAAGACTACTTCTGATCACGACCGGATAACTTCGCCGAAGGTCGGGTTTCAGCCGAGCAGCAGGAAATGGAGGTCCATCACGTTGGTCCGGGTAGGGCCGGTCACGATCAGGTCGCCCAGGCGTTTGAAAAACTCGTAGGAATTGTTGTCGCTGAGACAGTCGGCGAGAAAATTCGCGCCGAATTTGAGCGAGCGTGCCAGGGTAGAGTTGTCGACGGTGGCGCCCGAAGCATCCGTGGGGCCGTCCGTGCCGTCGGTTGCCAAGGCGGCTACCACACAGGGCGCGCGGAGGCGTGCACAGTCGCGGACGCAGTGGAGCGCGAATTCCTGGTTGCGGCCGCCGCTGCCTCTTCCAACCACCCTGACGGTGGTTTCGCCGCCGCTGATCAGGCATGCCGGACGGCGCAGCGGCCTGCCCTCAGCTACGATCTCCCTCAAGATACTCAGGTGGAAATGCGCTGCCTCACGGGTATCGCCTTCGAGACGTGAGGTGAGCACCAGCGTGTGATACCCGCGGCGCCGTGCGGCCCGCGCGGCAGCGCCGCACGCCTGGGCGTTGCTTCCCACGATCATGTGGATCTTCTTGCGAAAAATCGGATCCCCGGGCCCGGCATTCTCGGGGATTTCCCCGGAAGCGCCCGCCTTCAGCCGTTTCCTGACGGCGGGAGGAATCAGATTCTCGATTCGCAGCCGGCGCAGGATCTCCTCGCATTCCTGGAAAGTAGTCGTGTCCGGAACGAGTGGGCCGGAAGCGATGGCGTCCAGTTCGTCACCCACAACATCGGACAGGATCAGGGATATGACGGGGACGGAGGCAAGCATCCGCGCCAATCCACCTCCCTTCAGGCGTGAGAGGTGCTTACGGATGGCGTTGGTTTCCCGGATGGTTGCGCCGCTGTTCAAGAGCAAGTGAGTGCAGGCGAGCTTGTCTTCCCACGTGATGCCTGGGGCAGGCGCGACCAGCAGTGCCGAGCCGCCACCCGACAACAGGCAAAAGACCAGGTCACGGGGAGTGATCCGGCTCTCTGCCATGCGGGCGATGCGCTCGGCGGCGGCAACGCTATTTGCATCCGGGAGCGGGTGCCCGGCTTCGAGGATCTCGACCTTCCGCAACGGCAGGCCGTGACCATAGCGCGTGACGATCGTTCCTCCGGTCAAGCTCTCCCCCAGGATCTTTTCCAATGCCTGAGCCATTGGCGCGGCCGCTTTCCCGGCCCCCAGCACCCAAACGCGCTTCACCTTTTCCAGATCGAAGTGCCGAGCACCGACGACGAGTTCACTGCCATTTCTGGTCACGAACCTGCGCACCGCCGCTGCCGGGTCTACCGCGCGCAGGGCCGCGGCCCATATGTGATTGACATCGCGGTGAAGCTCATGCTGGCCCTTCACGGCTGGCTCGGGACTGAGGGCTGAAAATTGCGGGCGATTTGTTCGAAGATCCTTGAAAAAGCAGCGACCACCTGCGGGTCGAACTGGCTGTCCGCGCAACGTTGCAGCTCGGCACGGGCCACCTCCGGCGAAAGGGCCTTGCGATAGGGACGGCTCCTGGTCATGGCGTCAAATGCTTCCGCGACGGAGACAATGCACGAACCGAGCGGGATGATGTTGCCCTTGAGACCGTCGGGGTAGCCGGCGCCGTCGTATCTCTCGTGATGGTGTCGAATGTCGGCTTCATCCTCAATAACGAGGACAGAGGCTTTACTCTTGGACATATTTCGGCCGCCAGGGCAAAACGATCGGTTGACACCATTGGGACTTCATAGGATTATGTTTCTTGTTTGCCATAAGGAGATGCATGGAGCGGCAGTTTACTACATTCAGACAAGCCTGCGATTACAAGGTTGAAGACAAACAGCTGGAATGCGGCGATTGCAGGTTTTTCATCTCCGAAGAGCAATTCATCAATTCCCGCAGCAACTGGGGAACCTGCCCATATCATTCCCACGCCTTCGTCAAGTACCGGCGCGCCTGCTACTCGTTCGAAAAGAAAGAATAAGCTCCCAACGCAGCGCAACCTCCGCCCGCCCGGCAATGTCACACCGGGTCCGCAATGGCAGCAGCGACGATATTCGCGATCACGGCTCTCAAGTGAGTCACGTCGCCCTTGCCGTCGGGATGCACGCGGTTGGTCAGGATGACGACAAAAGTGCCGGTTGGCGGATCGACCCACAATGACGTGCCGGTAAATCCCGTATGCCCATAACCGCTGCTAAACAGGTCGCCTTTAGGGGCCGAATAGGCCGTGTCGATGTCCCAACCGAAGCCCCGCACAGGCGCGCCGGCAGGTGACTGCGGGCTGGTCATCGCCTGAACGGTCAGAGGCGAGAGCAAAGACTTGCCCCGAAAGTTACCGCGATCCAAGAGCATCTTCGCGTAAATCGCCACATCCCGGGCGCTCGAAAACAAGCCTGCATGCCCCGCGACTCCGCCCATGCGCCCCGCGGTCGGGTCGTGGACCTCGCCGCGCAGCATCTGCAGCGCCGATGCGGGATCGCTTCCTTTCAGGTACTGCAACGAGCGGTCGCGCGATTCGGTCGGTGCAATCCGGTCGCGCCAGGATGCCGGCGGATTGAATGTAGTCTCACTCATCCCGAGCGGCTGGTAGATCTCCTGCTGAACGAAAATGTCCAGGCTCTTGCCGCTGATCGCCCGGACAACCTCTCCTAGCGAGATAAAGTTAAGGTCGCTGTAGAGGAACTGCCTTCCCGGTTGTGCCTGGGTGGGTATGTGCCAAAGTTCCTCGAGCGCGGCATCGCGACCCTCCCAGGGTTTGGAAAGATCGAAGTCCGCGGGCAGGCCCGAAAAATGAGTCAGCAGCTGTCGAACGGTGATGTCGTCCTTGCCTCCGCCGGAAAAGAGCGGAAGGTAGCGCTTCACTCTATCCCCGATACGCAGCTGGCCATTCTGGACCAAAAGCATGATGGCAGGGGTGGTGGCGAGCACCTTTGTGAGTGAGGCCATGTCGAAGATGGTGTCCGTGGTCATTGGCTCACTTTGCGGCTGAAGCGCCCGGAAGCCGAACGCCTTGAGGTATCCGATCTTTCCGTGGCGGGCGACCAGCACGACGGCGCCCGGGGCCTCTCGCGCCTGGATTGAGGCAGCGACCGCGACATCGATACGGCCCAACTGGGCCGAGCGTAATCCAATTTTTTCGGGAGCAGCCCGGGGGAGCCCTACTTTTTCCTGCGAAACCCCCTCGAATGCGAGGCAGCACAACAACAGGCAGGCCAAACAGGTTCGATAGCCCACTTCACCTCCTCTTAGAGCGGAATGAGCGGATTATAACACGTCTCAGACCTCCGACTTATTGGCCGGAGGCCGATTCATTATTCTTCACGGCCATGGCGGTCATCCGGGTTTCCAGGTGATACAATCCTGCCGGGGGTGCTAATGAACGAATTTCGCGGGGTGGATTTTTTTCAGGCCGACGATCTGCTTTCGGAAGATGAAAAAATGGTGCGCGACACCGTGCGCGCTTTTGTCGACGACAAGGTCGTGCCGATCATGGATCAACATTTCGAAAATGCGACCTTTCCCACGCAGCTGGTTTCGGAGATGGGCGATCTCGGCCTGTTGGGCGCGAACCTCCCCGAAGCGTACGGCTGTGCAGGTATGAAGGATGTCGCCTACGGTCTGGTGATGCAGGAACTCGAGCGCGGCGACAGCGGGCTGCGCAGCTTTGCTTCCGTTCAAGGGGCGCTGGTCATGTACCCCATCCTCACCTTCGGCTCAGAGGAGCAGCGGCGGCATTGGCTGCCCAGGATGGCCCGCGGCGAGGCCATCGGCTGTTTCGGGCTGACGGAACCCGATCATGGGTCGGACCCGGGAGGAATGATCACCCGCGCCGTGAAGGACGGGAATCGCTGGGTTTTGAACGGCGCCAAATCCTGGATCACCAATGGGACCATTGCCGATGTGGCGATCGTGTGGGCGAAACTGGACGGTGAGGTGCGCGGGTTTCTGGTCGAGAAAGGCACGAAAGGGTTCACGGCTCCCGAAATCAAACACAAGATGTCGTTGAGAGCATCCATCACCTCACAGCTTATCCTCGAGGATTGTTTCATTCCGGAGGAGAACCTGCTGCCGGGCGGCCAAGGGCTCAAATCCGCCTTAATGTGCTTGAATCAGGCCCGCTATGGAATTGCCTGGGGCGCGCTGGGCGCGGCCATGGCCTGCTATCACATCTCCCTGGAATATGCCAAAGAGAGGATACAATTCGGCCGTCCGATCGCAGGCTTTCAGCTGGTGCAGGAAAAACTGGCCTACATGCTTTCTGAGATTACCAAGGGGCAGCTGCTCGCTATTCAGCTGGGCCGGCTAAAGGAGGCCGGCAAGCTGCACTTCGCTCAGACCTCGCTCGCCAAACGCAACAACGTCGAGATTGCCCTCGAGATCGCGCGCCTGGCTCGCGAAATTCTCGGAGCCAACGGCATCAGCCTGGAGTTTCAGGTGATCCGCCACATGTGCAACCTGGAAACGCTCAAGACCTACGAAGGCACCCATGACATCCATACCCTGATCCTCGGCCAAGCCATTACCGGGCTGGAAGCCTTTACCTCGTGACGATTAACGAATGACGAACGGCTTGGTGGTTCATCGTCCGTCGTCGTTCCTTGGGGGGTCGCACGGGCTGGCATGGGCGGCAAGGATCTCGCGTATCTTGTTCTTGAGAGGCTCCAGGTCACCAGATTTGATGATGTATGCCTCGGCAGCCCAAGTGAGAAAGTCATCCAGGTAAGAAGAGTAGGCTGTGTTGAGAATGATCGGGATCCTTCCATATTCGCGGAGGATCTCCGCCATGGTATCCAGCCCGTCCCTTCCCGGCATGCGAATATCCATGACGATCACATCGGGAGTCTCCAGGGCCACACGCTCTGCAGCCTCGCTGCCATTACTGGCCGTGACCACGCGGTAGCCTTCGGTTTCCAGCTCGGCTTGATACAGTCTGAGCAAGTTCCTGTCATCCTCGACAATCAGAACCGTATTCATTGATTCCACTCCTAAAACTACGCTGAAGCCGCGCCTCCCGGCGCAACGGTCTTCCCCTCGGGGTTAATGGCGAGCCGCAATTTGAAAATTGTACCCTGTCCGGGTGTGCTCTTGAAGAGGATTAATCCAGAGTGATTTTCCACAACCTGAGAGACGATGGTGAGCCCCAGTCCCGTGCCGGTAGTCTTGGTGGTGAAGAACGGCTTGAACAGCTTGTTCCAGTTTTGTTCTGGGATGCCGATTCCCGTGTCGCCAACCTCGATCTCCAGAAATTGGGTGACGACAGAGGTTGTAACCGTGAGGGTCCCGCCTGCCGGCATGGCCTCCAGGGCATTGGATACGAGATTCATCAGGGCCTGTCGCACCTGGATCTCATCGATCTTTGCGATCGGAAGGTCGGTTTCCAACCGGAGCATCGCGCGCACCGAGTTTCGCTGGATCTCGTCGTGCATCGTAGCCAGGACGCTACAGACGAGGGCGTTGACATCCGCAGGCTTGAAATGCGGCTGGGAGATCCTGCGGTAGGCGAGCACCTCCCCAACCAGCCTCTCCAGGCGAGCCACGTCCGCGACGATGATCTCCAAATCATCCCTTCGCGCGTCCTCGTGCGGCATCACGCGCAGCAGCCTTCGGGCAAAGCCACCGATCGATGCCAACGGGGCGCGGATTCTGAATGCCAGCAATGAGGCCAACCTCCCCATGGTCGATAACCTTTCCAGCTGCAGAAGCTGTTGCTGGCTTTCGCGCAGGGTTATGGTCTGATCCTCAGAGATCTTGATTTGATCAATCAGGCGTTGATGGAGGCGGGTATTCTGAATGGCCGCGCTCGCCTCCTGGGCGAATATCTGCAAGAGCCTGAGGTTGGCGAGGTCGATGGGCGCGCGCGCGATGGCGTTGTCGGCGATCAAGAGTCCCAACTCCTTGTTCGCGAGAAATAGTGGCGCCACCGCGAACTCGTCCGTGCCGAACAGCCTGATCAATTTCTCGTCGACCGGCAGGCCGTGTGGCAGGAACAGCCCATTGGCGGCCCGGGAAGCCTCATGAGACTTCAGGATTGTGACCAGCGGATTTGTGTCATCGCTGAGTGGGATTTGAATGTGGGAGACGACTTCGTTGATCCACTTGTCCTTCTTGATGCCGTTCGTGAGGATGGAGTTCAGAAGATCGCCCAGCGTCTCCTGGTTCCTCTGCAGTTCGCGCCAGATCGCGTGTGCTTCCTCGGGTGTTTCGGGACCGATGGCCATCCGGCCGCGCAGTGTTTGCGTCTCCTCATCGAGCAGCAGGATAAACGCGCGATTGAAGCCCAGGCCGCTTCCGGCAGTCACTCCCACGAGGATGATGCAGAGTGCCTTCTCTTGATCCATCGTGCGTTGGAGCGCATGGCCCACCTCGTAGAAAATGGTCAGCTCTGCGAGGCGACGCTCCAAAGGAACTGCCGCAAGGGAAGGTTGAGAGAGATCTTGCACACTCATCATCCACGCCGTCCGAGCAGGCAAGAGCCCGAAAGGCGGTAACCACCATGCCTCCCCCCGCTATCTGGAGTGGGCATGTCTTTTCCAATAAATTTTTTCATACAGATCCATGTACTTTCGCGCCGATTCCTCCCAGGACCAGCGCTGCATCATGTCCCGCACTACAAGCCGGCGCCAGCGTTCCAAGTCCGCATAAATCACGAGAGCGCGCTCGATGGCCGTCATCATGTCTGCCGCCGAATAATCCTTAAAGACGAAGCCTGTCCCGCTATCACCCTTGAGGTCGTAGTCCGCGATCGTGTCCGCAAGCCCACCCGTCGACCTCACGATCGGAACCGTGCCGTAACGCAAGCTATAAAGCTGGTTCAAGCCGCAGGGCTCATATTTGGATGGCATCAAGAACATGTCGGCGCCTGCCTCGATCTGATGCGCCAGACGGTTGTCGAATCCGAGTTTAACCCCGAACTTCTGAGGATAGCGAGCGGAGATGTTCTCGAACAGCTCGTGGTATTTCAGCTGGCCGGTCCCGAGCAGCACCATCTGCATGTCCTGCGCTGCGATCTCTTCGATTGCTTCGCCGATCAGGTCGAAGCCTTTCTGGTCGGCCAAGCGGGAGATGATCCCGATAAGAGGAACACGCCCTTTTCGTCGGGGCAATTTCATAGTTTGCAGCAGGGCGGCCTTGCAATCGGCTTTGCCCGAGAGATCCTGCATGGAATAGTGGGCTGCGACAAGCGGATCAGTCTCCGGATTCCACTCGTCATAGTCGATGCCGTTTACGATACCGTATAGATCGCCCGCCCTCCTCTTCAGAACATCTTCCAGGCCATAGCCGTAATCAGGCCCTGACTGGATTTCCCGCGCATAATTGACGCTCACGGTGTTGATCAGATCCGCAAACTCCAACCCGACCTTCATGAAGTTCACCTTGCCCCAGTACTCGAAGGGGGAGAGCGGAGCGAAGTACCCGGAATCGATCCCCGCCCAGAACAGGGCTTCTTTCTCATACAAGCCCTGATACGCCAGGTTATGAACGGTCAAAAGACATCCGGTGTGCGCGAAGAAAGGGTCGTTCCTGTAAACGGTGCTCAGCAGCCCCGGGATCAGCGCTGTCTGGGAATCGTGGCAATGAATCACGTCCACGGGCTGTTTCAGCCTGCGCACCAGTTCGAGGCCCGCCTTGGCATAAAAGGCAAGGCGCTGCACGTTGTCGGGATACCCTTCCTTGGTTTCCGGGTCGTCATAAACCCCTTCCCGCGCAAAATATCCTCCACCACCTACGAAGAACACCTCGACCCTGGTTCCCGGTACGGTTGTCTGGGCAACCTCAGCGCGCACGACCTCTGGTCCCATGGGAATGTCGAACGAGGGAACGACAGCGCTCGGGTGGATTCCAAACTTCTCGCGCGCGATCACCTGGTAAGCGGGCAAAACAATGGTCACCTGTGCGCCCAGTTGGTCGAGGACTTTCGGAAGGGCGCCCACCACATCCGCCAGCCCCCCCACCTTGACGTAGGGCGCGGCCTCAGCCGAGAACATCACGATGCGTTTGCGATCCTTGTCTGACATATCACCCCTGGGCAGATGTGAACTTGAAACGGCTTGTGTTTGCCGCCTCTTTCCTAATCCGCACGGGACACACTAATCAGTTCATAAATAGGTGGACATTTGATCCAAAAATGAGGAGTTGGACGGGGGTCATGACCGCTCCAGGTGGCGATCATCGGTATCGGAATCGGGGTCGCAATCGCTATCGCAATCGCTATCGGCTTTTGCAGACCCACACAACCGACTGCGACTGCGACTGCGGTTGCGACGGCGATTGCGATCCCGATCCCGACGGATTTAGTGTTCTCCTTCATTTTCGGAACAGCCGAATGTCAACAATATTAATGAACTGATTAGTATCATGATCCATTATAGCTCGACTTCTCGGAGGTATTTGGCTGCTTCTTCCGGCGCCGTAGGGTTAATGTAGAACCCTGTCCCCCACTCAAAGCCGGCGATGCGGGTGAGGCGAGGCATGATCTCGATGTGCCAATGGTAGTCGACCGCGATAGTGTCCCAATAAGCCGTACGTTTAGGGGTTACCTGAACGTTGGGGATGGTATGAATCAAGAAGTTGTAAGGCGGATCGTTGAGGCACTTCTTGGTTCTCAGCAGCACTTCCTTGAGCGCAAGCGCGAGCTCGTGGATCATGCCGTCGCTGATCTCGGCAAAGCTGTGGTGGTGATGCCTGGGTGCCAGGAAAAGCTCGAACGGGAAACGCGATGCATAGGGTGTGATGGCGACGAAATGCTCGTTCGCAAGCACGATGCGCTCAGCCGATTCAATCTCCTGCTCGATAACATCGCAGAAGAGGCAGCGTTCCTTATAACGGTAATGGTCTCTCGCTGAGGACAACTCCTCTGCCAGCGTCAGAGGCGTTACGGGCGTGGCGATAATCTGGGTGTGTGGGTGCGAGAGTGAAGCTCCGGCAGCGGCGCCGTAGTTCTTGAAAATCAGAATGTATTTGAAACGGAAATCTCGCAGCAAGTCAACAAGGCGCTCGCGGTACATCCAGATCACCTTTTTGAGATCCTCGACCGGCATGTCGGCCAAACTCAGGTCATGATTGGGGGTCTCAATGATAACCTCGTGCGCTCCGACGCCGTTCATCCGATCGTGGATGCCGATGCCCTTGCGATCCAGTTCGCCTTCAATCCGCAGAGCGGGAAATTTGTTTGGAACCACACGTACCTGCCACCCGGGCGTGTTTGGCCCCCTCCCGTTATAGCGGATGGCTGTGATTTCAGGCGGAGTCTTGCCCTCATTCCCCTCACAGAAGGGGCAGAACCCGCTCGGCGTACTCTGTTCCAGCCGAGGGAAATCGTCGGGCCGGCGGCCGCGTTCGGAGGCAATAATCACCCAGCGTTTCTGTATCGGATCGTGACGTAATTCGGGCATAGATCTGAAGCCTGTCGGTAGGTTCTAGGTTCATATTAGTCTGCCGGAAAAGCAGCGACGCCAGACAAAGAAAACCAAGCTAAAGCCCAAAGTTAATGCCCATGGGTAAACTCTGATCCTAACATTCCCGCCCTCTCAATTCAACGCCGCTGCGATGCCGGCTGTGATTCAGACACTACAAGAAAAAACAGCCACGAATAACACGAATGGAGTAGAGGCAGGCTCTGTGTTGCTCGATTCCGGTGGTGCTCGTCGGAAGTTTCGCCTCGCTATTCGTATCATTCGTACTACTTATCGTCAAATCCTTGTTGTTAGAGCACAAAAGTCAAAAGTTTAATGCAGGGGCCGCGGAGAATATCCTTGTTTCAAGATATTTTTCTATCCGATCTCCGCGGCCTCCGCATTGATCCCTGCGGTCTCTGCGTTAAGCTTTTGCTTTTGATTGCGGCTATGCTACCGGCGTTCTTCGTGGCCAGGTTTTTTCCTCACTGTCCGAATTGCAGCGCTGCCGGCATCGTCAGGGCAAGCAGTATTTCTGGGTCCACTCCTTGATCATGCGCCAGGTGGTGAACCTGGGTACCAGTGTCGCCATCGCACGCCGGACCATTTGGATCCAGCGGCGAGGGATTCCTTGGGCATCGCGTTCATAGAATCAAGGGATGACTTGATCTTGGAGCACGCGATAGAGGTTTTCGCTGTCGATCCGATCCTGCTCTTCGACCCATGCCAGGTGAGAATCCGCGCCGAGGGCAAAGCCATTCGTGCCGTCGTAGCCTTCCCGATACCGGCCGTCCAGGATGCTCAGGTTCAGCCCGCCATTGCAGCCGATCTTCTGCCAGCCATGGGGAGAAAGTTCATGAAAGATATCCTGGCAATCCTGGTTCCACGTCCACCAGAGATTCCCCGCCAGCCGCTTCAGCCTTGTGATAAGTGAGGTGACTTCATCCTGCGAGAGACTTGCCTTGTTCATCTAAACCATCCACTCCTGTTCATCCAGACCAAAGGGGGCCACAGGAACGACCAGGAATCCGGTGGACGGGAATCTCTCCAGTTCTCTGTCCTTGTCGAGAAGTGTGACGAAGAAACGGACTTCATCCGGCTCCTCGACGCCGAGCGCCTTGAGTGGGATTCCCATCTCCAGGATCTTAGCGCCGGCAGCCTTGGCTGTCTGGTCCGGGATCGGAGACCTGAATGAGTGGCAGCCCCACTGTCCTCCCGCCCGGTCAACCACCATCAGGCATTCTTTTGGTGCTACGAAGTGCAATTGCACTGATACCCCGACCGGCAGTTTTGGCAGCCCTCCGGTGAAGTCCAGGCGCACATAGAACTGTCCGGTGTCGTACCCGAAGAAGACTTTCTCAAGGTGCCGCACCACCTGGTGCATCGCCCCGCCGCCAACCGGCGTCGCAAAACCGGCCGCAAGCCATTCGAAATAGCTCGTCACCTTGCCGTCCAATTGGGGCGAAATCGTGTGAACCGGATTCCGAAATTGCGTCCTGATATCCGCCTTCTTGATCGGAACATCCAGCCCTATTGGATAAGCTTTGCCAATCAGTCGATAGACGTTTTTGAGATGGCTTCGAAACAGGTTGTCAAACTCGACGGCATTTTCTGTCTGGTGGTCGTCTCCATACCACCAGAACCAGTCGCTCCCTTCGGCAATCATCACTTCCCGGAAGGCTCTTTCCCCCTGTTGCGCATCGGTGCTGTCGCGCTCGTAGCGGGCGAATGCCTGGCGCGCGGCAGAGAGCGCCTCCCAGGCGGCGTTTTTTTCCGGATGACCGATCCAGGTAGTCAGGCAGCTGTAAATCCAACTGCCGGCGGCGATCGTGTCGAGGGGTTCCCGGTGTGGTTCCAGTTCGAGGAAATCGGAGAAGGTCACCGTCCGCAGAAAGTCCGCATCCACCAGCCTGCGATATAAGAGTCCCAGGAACTCGGACCCGTTCCGGGGATAATGCTCCCAGGCATTCTCTCCATCCAGGATCACCGGCGCCACGTAATGTTGCCTGTCGTCGGGCAAAGCATCGTAGATTCTGCGCAGGCGACCCAGGAAGTCCGCTACTGCCTCATCCGCGCTCCAGCGGCTGTAGGTAAATCCGATGAGGTCCGAAAGCGCATGGTCGCGAAAGAACAAGGCCGGCCCGCCGGCTCGGCTCCAGACGCGACATCTTTGTTCCAGCGATAGTAGAGTGGCACCCCCGCGCCCGGACTTCCTCAGCGAGTTTAAAAGCACCCCTTCGTCGGAAGCCAGCCAGCGCAGTCCCAGATCGTGAGCCATGCCGGATGCGGCATCGCTGATAGACCCCTCAGACGGCCACATGCCTCGAGGAGCCTGGCCAAAAACTTCCCGGAAGCGACTCTGCGCTCGTACCATGTGCTCGAGCGCATCCCCGGGGTAAGAGAACGGGCTCGCCGGCAGTGTGAGGCCAGGTGTGACCTCTCGCGCTGAAAGGCTGTCGCACAGCAGCGGCAGGATCGGGTGATAATAAGGAGAAACAGAAAGCTCGACACCGTGCTCTTCCAGGAGCTTCCGATAGAGCGGCAGAATGCGGCCGATGAAGGCAGCCTGGAGGTCCATCAGGCACGCCTTGTCTCCCTCGGTGAAGTCCCGGCCTTTGCGGAACATTTCCGCTATGGCGGGATCGCGTCTCAGTTCGTTGCCGCACCAGCTCAGATTGAACCAGACCTGCAGATCGCGATAATCCTGGTGTGAGTAACGCTTGAGGGCAGCGCTGAATTTCCCGTCGGGCTCGGCAGCGCCGCGCCGATCAAGGAGTTCCTTATATCGGGGATAGGGGAGAATCATCTGTTTCCAGGGGAGCTGGAAGAAGCTGCGGAGCAGAAAGGACTTCTCGCGCTCGTCGAGTTCCGTCGCCTTGCGCAGCGTGAGCGCGGCATACGTCTCTCCCGCTCTGCGCTTGGAATATGCCTCGAGCTGGTTGATCAATGAAGGCACGACATTGATCGTGACGTGCAGCCCGGGCACCGCGGCCACCAGGGCCCCCATGTCATAGTAGTCCTTGACAGCGTGAAACCTGGTCCAGGGGAGATAGATCTCGCCGGTCTCCTCATTGCCGTAATCCGGCTGATGCATGTGCCAGAGTATGGCGACATACAGCGGTTTCTTGGCCATCACGCCTCCTCAAACCTGGAACTCTATCAACTCCACCAGCGCAATTACAAGTGGGAGTCCCCCGTACAAAAAGGCTGCAGGCTGACGGCTCGGCGCGGCCGGCGCAAAATTGTTGGGAACAACTTTGGTTGTGGCCGCCAGCCGCGCCGTGTTCTTCGTGGCTGCATCCTGGTTGCAGTGTCTGAATCGCCGCAGTTTCCCTTTGTTACTTGACCCTCCGGCCCTTTGCGCCTTAAAGTTAACAAGCGAAGCGAGCTTCCAAACAGAGTTCGATCCATCGGCGGGAACTCCATTCAAAGGAGGAAAACACTTGAACAAGGGAGATCTGGTAGGAAAGATTGCAAAGGATGCAGCCATCACCAAGCGTCAGGCCGAAGAAGCGTTCGGTTCCTTGATTGGCGGTATTGCCGCCAGCCTGAAAAAGGGACGAAAGGTCACCATCGTCGGCTTCGGCACCTTTTCGGTTGCAAAAAGAAAAGCGCGCAAGGGGCGGAATCCCCAGACCGGCGCTCCGATCAAAATCGCAGCCCGCAAGGTTCCGAAGTTCACTCCTGGGAAGGGGCTGAAGGGTGTCGTAAAGTAGCACTGGGTAGCCGAACGAGCGATGAAATCCGTCCGTTCGGCAGGGAGTAAGAAGGCAATAGGCAGTGACGCCTAGTGCCACTGCCTATTGCTGCCTGCACTTTATTGTTAGACCGTTATGCGAAGCGTAACGGGAATTTTGTTCTCGTTAGAAGCCAGGAGCCGGAAGCAAGAAGCCAGAACCTGGAGTGTCGAGCTCAAGGCAGTAGGCTAGCACAAGCACTGCACGAATCCATTCTGGCTCCTGACTTCTGGCTTCCATATCCCGCCGTTCTTTGGCGGGATATCGAGGGCGCAGCCCTTGCCTAGTTTTTGCTCACGAAATCGGCGAACTCGCGCAGCTTGCTCGAGCGATAGGGGCTGCGCAGTTTCAGGAGGGCTTTCTCCTCAATCTGGCGGATCCGCTCGCGCGTGACCTGGAACATCTCCCCCACCTCCTGCAGGGTATATTCCTTCCCCGTCTCATTCAAGCCGTATCGCATGCGCACTATCTCCTTTTCGCGAGGGGATAGAGTCTGCAGAGCCGCATCCGTTACTTCGCGCAGGCTGTGCCTCATCACGTCGTCGTCCGGAGAAATCGCGGTTTTGTCTTCGATAAACTTGTTCAAGACCGCATCCTTGTTGTCGGAGATGGTAGCTTCCAACGAAATGGGTTCCTGAGCCGCCTTAAGAATCTGGGTGACCTTGGCCACGGGCGTTTTGAGCTCTTTTGCCAACTCGTGGACACTAGGCTCGCGTCCCATGCGCTTCGAAAGTTCGTTCGAGGTCTTCAGTACCCTGTTCATGGCCTCGACCATGTGAACCGGTATCCGGATAGTCCTGCCCTGATCCGCGATGGCGCGGGTGATGCTCTGACGAATCCACCAGGTGGCATAAGTGGAAAACTTGTGGCCCAGGCGGTAGTTGAACTTATCGACGGCCTTCATCAGTCCGATGTTTCCTTCCTGCACCAGATCAAGCAGGTCAAGTCCCGGATAGGAGTAATTCTTGGCGATGCTGAGCACCAGCCTCAGATTGGCGCGGACGAATTCATCCTTGGCCCGAGCCATCTCCGCCTTGTTCTCGTGGATCAGGTTTACGATTTTGCGCAACTCGCCGGCGTCGGTCAGATACTCGGTTTCAATGGCTCTGCGTCGGGCTCGGGCCGCGCGAATGCTGCCCGGATCCTTCTCGGCCGACCTGGACATGCCGCTGACTTTCTCGCTCCATTCCATCTGGTTTAACATGTCTTGCAAGCCACCGACCAGATGATTGATCTGATTTTCGGTCCACTCAATTTGCGCGAGCGTCTGGAACACGGCCTCGCGGCAGTGCTTTATTTTGGCGAGCTCTTTGGCGCGGCTGCGGTCGCGAGCACCTTTGCGTTTCATGTTGATTTTCATCTCACGATAACGTTTTTCGAGTCTCTCGAGACCGCGAAGGATGCGTCGAATCTCCTGCTCGCGGGCGCGATTGCGCTCTTCCAGTGAGGCCTCGCTCTCGGTCTCATGCTGGACCTCGGTTCCGATTATCGGTATGGTTGCGCTCTGGATCACGGAAGCCGGCTGCAACTCCGCGCCGATCTCCAATAGCTTGGCAGAGCTGATCGCGGTCAGGGAAAGCAGCCGCAGCGTATTGATCTTGGCTGCTTCGATCTTCTTCGCCAGGTAGACTTCCTCCTCACGCGTGAGTAGAGGAATCTTGCTCATGCTTCGATAGTAAATGTAGAGAGGGTCGGTCGACGGCGCGCCTTCACCTTTGACCGAGGGCCGGTCTTCCGACGGCACGCGGCTAAAACGGACACGATCGACATAGTTTGCCCGAGTGACCGCGGCATATTCGTCGTCGGTCCCCATCTCGCCCCCCTCAGCACCTCCCGAATCGTAGAGATCCGAGTTCTCTGAGATTTCATCTTCTTCTAATTCAATCATGGTAGTCTCGGCCCCAACTCTGAAAACAGACTTGAAAGGCGACCTTCTCATACCTTTCTTTGTGGTTATTCATGAGCAACCAGCGCCCTAGAGCCAGTTACCCCTCATCTGACCCGAGAAACGATCACATGTAATAGATCGCAGGTGACCCAAAATAGTTTCAAAAAGTGAGAGTTTTTTTTATCCTCGTAAGATCTTGATTTCTCAGACCATGGCTCACTCTTCGCAAAATGTACTAGACTTATACGCGGAATCCCTGAAAGGGTTGCAGAATATCTCTGTACTTTTTTATCCGATTTCACCGGCACCCCCTAAGAATAAAGACGCAGAGTGTGCACAAATCACAGAAGAAATAATCTCGGATTCTTAGTAAAGTTTGAATAAGCGTTTGAAACGAAATGAGATACGAGGACAATATTTTGTAGGATTCATGGGTTCCTTCATATTTTTCGGCCGCGGCTTAAGGTCATCCCCCGCCTCATTTGCAGTAATCTTATCGGCGGACTCGAATCGTGGGAGCTATCCTGTCAGGCCAGACACCGAGAGCCAACAGCAACGGCGAAGAACACGGCGCGACATGGCCGTGCGGTGAAATTCGTGGTTGCTTTTTCCCGTCTGATTCGTGGATGGGTATCGTAGGAAGTTGACGGATGGCAACAAATTCACTAATATTCCATTTTCTTCGAGCCAATCTGGGGAGGTTCAGGCGTGATAGAAGTAGATCATCTGACCAAGGTTTTTAACGGCCGGAAGGCAGTGGACGGAATTTCGTTCACCGTCCAGAAGGGCGAAATTCTCGGATTCCTGGGGCCGAACGGGGCGGGCAAGACCACCACCATGCGCATACTTACCTGCTACATGCCGGCCACCGACGGCACCGCGCGCGTCGCCGGATTTGATGTCTTCGAGGAGAGCCTCGAGGTGAGGCGCCGGATCGGCTATCTTCCGGAAAATCCACCTCTGTATCCGGAAATGACCGTTTCGTCCTACCTGCACTTCGTTGCCAAGATCAAAGGGGCTCCTTCGCCGCAGCGGAAGGCAATCGTGGACGAGGTGATGCAGAAATGCGCCGTCGGCGATGTCCGCAACAGGATTATCGGCAAGCTTTCCAAGGGCTACAAACAGCGGGTAGGGCTGGCCCAGGCACTGCTCAACAATCCTGAGGTGCTCATCCTGGATGAGCCGACGATCGGGCTTGACCCAAAACAGATCTTCGAAGTTCGCTCCCTCATAAAGGCTCTGGCGGGAAATCACACGGTGATCCTGTCAACCCACATCCTTCCCGAAGTAAGCATGACCTGCAACCGCGTGGTGATCATCAACAACGGTAAGGTCGTTGCCATGGATACTCCAACCGGGCTGACCAATCAACTGAAGGGCGCCGAGAAAATTGCTCTGTCTGTGGATGGTCCGAGGGATGCCGTGATCGAGAGGCTCAGAGGCATCGACGGAGTGACCAGCATAAAGGCGGAAGGCGAGGAAAATGGCGGGCCCTCGAACTACATCGTCGAGTGCAAGCTGCAGACCGATTTGCGGCGGCAGTTGGCTCAGGAAATCGTTTCCCAGGGCTGGGGGCTGCTCGAGCTGCGGGGAGTTTCAATGAGCCTCGAAGACGTCTTCATTAACCTGGTAACACAAGAGTAGGGCGATCTATTCCAGGTCTACCTGTCTCGGGCTTGAGGGTTATGCTATGAAAAACATTCTGGCTATCTGGCAGCGCGAGGTGAAGAGCTACTTCCTCTCCCCAATAGCCTACGTAGTGCTCACGGTTTTCCTCTTTATTGCCGGTTTCTTCTTCTACACCATCCTGACTGCATGGGTTCAGCAGACCATGATGCAGGCGGCCTATGGCCAGGGATCGCAGCCCGTGGACGTTCCCGGCATGGTAAGCCGCAGCTTTTTTGGGACCATCAGCGTGGTTCTGCTTTTCATGATTCCCATGCTTACCATGGGGCTGTTCGCCGAGGAAAAAAAGCGCGGAACCATCGAACTCCTGCTCACGACGCCTGTGGGAAATCTGCAGGCGATGATGGGAAAATATCTGGCCAGCCTGACCTTCCTGCTGATCATGTACCTTGCCAGCGGCATCACGATCTCAGCGCTCTTCATTTATGGACAGCCGGATTGGAAACCAATCCTTGCAGGTTATTTGGGCCTGATTCTCTACGGATCAGCCCTGCTCGCGGTGGGGCTCTTCATCTCCACGCTCACTGAAAACCAGATTGTTGCCGGCGTGATTACTCTCGGTGTCATCCTCATTCTCTGGCTGGTCGACGCCCTGGCGACGGGCGCGCAGGGCATGATGAAGGATGTGCTCAGTTATCTGTCCGTCATCAGCCATCTGGATGATTTTATCAAAGGCGTGATCGATACAACGCATGTGATTTTCTATGTCACATTCGCGTTTTTCGGACTTTTCCTTACGTATCGCTCGCTTGAATCCATGCGGTGGAAAAGCTAATGAGCAAAATTCTGCAGAAGTTAGATACGCTGGGTTTGCTGCTTCTGATAGCGGCCGCTCTTTATTATTCCGTGAATAATATCTGGGACAAATGGGCGCTAGGGCTGGCCATTTTGGGAGGAGTGTCGATCGTCTTAGGGTTGTTTGCCAACTACAAGCAGATCATGCTGACCCTTGGCAAACGCTCGACGAAATACTTCACCAATTATGTCGTCTCCGTTGCGCTGGTCCTTGGATTGGTGGCCGGCCTCAATTTTGTCGGCCAGAGACATTCGAAGCGCTTCGACTTGACCTCGATGGGCCGGTTCACGCTCGCACCCCAGACGGCACAGATTCTCAGCAAGCTGAACAATGATGTCGACATCAAGGTGTTCTTTCCAGGCGGAGATTATCCCCCCATGAAGGAGCTCCTGACCCAGTACCGAGCCGCCAGTCGCCACCTGCGCTACGAGTTTGTCGATCCCGACAAACACCCGGAAGTCGCCAAGCAATATGGGGTCACGGAGTACAGAACATTCCAGAACCCCTTCACCGGGTCGACGCTTAAGACCGGAACGGTCCTGGTTTTTTACAACGGGCGGCAGGAGAAGATCGAGAAACGCGATCAGGAGATTCATGAAGAAGACCTGACCAACGCCATCATCAAGGTTGAGCGGACCGAGGCCAAAACCGTCTATTTCATCCAGGGGCACGGTGAGAAGGATTTGAGCGACACCGAGCGTGACGGTTATTCGGTGGTGAAGAAGGCTCTGGAGGATCAAGGTTACAAGGTTGAAACCGTAAATCTGGCGACTGCGGGCAAGGTTCCCGCCGATGCAAGAGTGCTGATCGAGGCAGGTCCGAAGGCTGAACCCTTTCCTCAGGAACTGCCGTTTCTGAATGACTTCCTGAATGCGGGAGGCGGATTGCTGATGCTGCTGAACTCTGCTCCGGCCCCGTCTTTGAGCTCCTTCCTGAAGGGTTGGGGAGTGGCGGTGGATAACGACATCATCCTTGATGTGAGCGGCATCGGACGACTCATGGGAGCCGGTCCCGCGGTCTCGCTGGTTACGAGCTATGAATCCCACAAGATCACGGATCGGTTCAGGGAGACGACCTTTTTTCCTTTGGCCCGCTCGGTTGCGGCGGCAAAGGAATCCGTGGCAGGAGTGACTGTCGAGACTCTTTTCAAGAGTAACCCGAACAGCTGGGGCAAGACGGATTTGAAGAGTCTTCAGGGAGGGGGAGAAGTAAAGGTCGGCGAGAAGACGGATCTGCAGGGCCCCCTATCCTTGGCCGTTGCGGCCACCAAGGAGGTTAGGGCATCCTCGGATGCCGGCCCAGCATTGAAGGCCCGCCTGGTCGTAGTTGGCAACGTGGATTTTGCGATCAATGCAAACTTTGGAGCCGGAGGCAACGGCAACCTGTTTTTGAACATGGCGAGCTGGTTGGCTCAGGAAGAGGATCTGATCTCCATACGCCCCAAGGCTCCCGAGGACCGCAAGGTGATCATGTCCCAGAGCCAGGAGAGAATGCTGCAATTGCTGGCGCTGGTCTTCCTCCCCGGTGCCGTGCTTGTGGCTGGAATCATCGTCTGGACTCGCCGGAGGAGATAGCATGCGCTTCAAAGGTACGCTGGTTCTGTTGCTTCTTTGCGCAGGCCTGGGTATTTTCCTCTATTTCTATGAGATCAAGGGGGGCGAAGAGCGCAGCAAGTCCAAGGCCGATGAAAACGTTGTCTGGAAAGTCCCGAGCGATGAGGTGCAGCAGTTGGATCTGATCACTGCTGCCCAGCATATCACCGCCGTCCGTTCAGGCGACAAGCAGTGGAAAATCACCGCTCCCCGTCTTCTGGATGCGGATGGGGACGCGTGGAACAGCATGGCGAGCTCTGCTTCGGACATCAGCCGCGAGTCTGTGATCGAAGAGAACGCGGCCAGCCTGGCGCCGTTTGGCCTGGATCCCGCCCAGACCACGGTGGCGCTCAAGACCAAGGACGGCAAGGTCCGTCAGATCCGTTTTGGCATCAACAACCCCACCGGAAACTCTATGTACGCCGCCCTCCAGGGTAAAAACCAGGTCTTCCTGGTTGCGAGCTACGTTGCCACCGCCTTCAGCAAGAAACTCGATGACCTGCGCAACAAGGCAATCCTCAACTTCGAACAGTTTGACACCCAGTCGTTGGACCTGCAGAGCGCCAAAGGGAAAATAAGTCTGGCGAAGGAAGGCGACCGCTGGTGGATTCAAGGTAAGGACAAATGGGCGGCCGACTCCTCTGCAGTCAATTCCCTGTTGGGCGATCTTTCCAACGGGCGCATCAAGGAGTTTTTTGAGGACAATCCGGACGATTATGCCAGCCTTGGTCTGGATAAACCCATCCTGGAGGTGCTTCTGACGGTCGGCAAAGATAAGGCCATCAAACACCTCGTGGTTGGGCTGGAGAAATCCAAACTGCTCAAGAAAGGCCAGAAACCCAAGCCGGTAGAAAAAAAGGCCGGCGACAAGAAGACCGAGGATACCAGCCCCGTGCTTTATGTGGCGCGCGACGAAAGCCGGAAAGAGTTGTTTCTCGTCGACAAGGAATTTGTCGACAAATTCCTTAAATCGCCCGCTGACCTCAGAGACAAGGTGCTTGCCATTTTCCAGCGCTTCGATGTCGATACGATCACGGTCACTAACGCGAAAGGGACCGTGAACCTCTCCAAATCGCAAGCCGGGGACTGGCAGGTAGGAAACGCCAAGAAAAAGGCGAAATGGGATGCGGTGAACGAGATCTTCGATGCCCTGGAAAAGCCGGTCAAGGGATTCGTAGATGAGCCCGGCACGCTTTCGAAGTACGGACTCGACACTCCGGTCGCTCACGTGGTGCTAAAACAGGGCGGAACCGTAAAGGCGGATTGCATCTTTGGCAAAGACGCCAAGGATGGAGTCTACGCGCAGATCCACGGTGAACCCTTCGTGAAGATCGCAGACAAGGAGAGCCTGGACAAGTTGGGCAAGGGAGAGGCTGATTACCTCGAGCCCGCGCAGCCTCCCCCCACGCCTTTCCCTAAAAAATAGACCCTGCTTTCGAAATTCGAGATTCGAGATTCGAAATTCTAAGATCTCGAATCTCGAATCTCGAATTTCGAATCGCCGAAGCATGCGAACTTGAAATCTGGGCGTCGTTAGGCTAAGATCTCGGTCAGCTAGCTTTGAAAGAAGTGGGCTTGGTTCGCCCACTTTTTTATTTTGGGGTCATTGAAATGACGGCCGGGATGGAAATGAACCAGCGAGCAGGGCTGGAATCGAGGATTCAGAGCCTTGCCGAGCAACTTGCAGTTTCGATGGAGCTGGAGATCGTCCTCGTTGAAATCAGAGGTGGCGGCAATCGTCCCATAGTGAGAACATATATAGACCGTCCTGGAGGCGTTACCCTGGTTGATTGCGAGCGCTTCAGCAAGCGGCTTTCCGTGCTGCTGGATGTGGAAGACTGGATACCGTTTAGCTATACGCTGGAGGTGTCGTCGCCGGGATTGGATCGGCCCCTTGTAAGAGAAGCGGATTTTGAACGTTTCGCCGGAAAGAACGCCCGGGTGCGCACGCGTTCCCCGATTGGAGGGCAAAGAAACTTCAAGGGGAAGATTCTCCTCGTGGCCCAGGGCCGGGTGGAGCTGGAAGTGGCTCCGGGAAGGAAGGTCGACATTGCTGTTGGGGATATCGAAAAAGCGAATCTCATGATTGAGATTTAGGGGGCAGGCCCCGGGGGTTTTTAACTATGTCGAACATCATCACTCAAAGCATCGAGCAGATTAGCAAGGAAAAGAATGTCGATCCGAAGGTCATCATCGATGCGCTAGAAGATGCCATGGTGGCGGCATCCCGAAAATATTACAAGACCAACGAAGACATCAACGCGCGGTTTGACCCGGAAACGGGGATGGTGGAGATTTTTGCCGTATATCGCGTTGTCGAGCAAGTTGAAAATCCAAGCCTGGAAATCTCCCTGGAGGAAGCGAAGAAGATCGATGAGAGCCTGGGGCTGGACGATACGGTTGAGATGCCCAAACCCATGGACGTTCTCGGACGGATTGCCGCGCAGACTGCGAAGCAGGTGATCTTGCAGAAGGTCCGGGAGGCCGAACGGCAGAATATCTACAACGAGTATTCCCAGAAGATCGGCGAACTGGTCAATGGAGTGATCAAACGCTTTGAGGGGCCGGACATGATTGTCGACGTCGGCAAGACCGAAGCCCTCCTGCCGCTACGCGAACAATCCCGAGCCGAAAACTACAAGCAGGGGGAGCGCGTGCGCGCCGTCATTGTCAAAGTTCTTCCCGTTGCCAAAGGACCGCAGGTGATCCTCTCACGCACGGATGCACAGCTTCTGATCCGCCTGTTTGAGATGGAGATCCCGGAGGTTTATGACGGCACCATCGTGGTCAAGAACGCCGTCCACGAACCCGGAGACCGCGCTAAGGTCGCGGTGGCCTCGATGGATCGGGATGTCGATCCGGTGGGTGCCTGCGTGGGCATGAAGGGCTCGCGCATCAACTCTATCATTCGCGAGCTGCGTGGCGAAAAGATCGATATTGTGCAATGGTCCGACGATCCGGCGCAGTACGCCGCGAATGCTCTGAATCCCGCTAAAATCTCCAAAGTGCTGATCATCGATCCAGTCGAGAAACGAATGGAGGTAATCGTCGAGGAAAAGCAGCAGTCCCTGGCGATCGGCAAGAAGGGGCAGAATGTGCGTCTGGCATCCAAGCTCATCGGATGGCAGATCGACGTCAAGAGCGAGGAACAGAAGAAACAGGAGGTGCTCAGCGTTATGGAGTCCCTCACTTCGTCGTCTACCTCGCTGGGCGAGCTGGAAGGGATCAGCGACCGCATTATTGAGAAACTGCGTGAGGCTGGAATCGAGAACGTCGAGAGAATCCTCGAACTGGGAGAGAGCAAACTCGTCGAGATCCCAGGCGTGGGTGAGAAGACAGCGGTCAAGATCATGGAAGCGGCGCGCGATCTCTTCGAGGAAGTAGAGATCGAGGTGCCCGAAGGCATCGAGCTGCCCACAGCCATTCAAGCTCCCGGCGCCCAGGGGACTGAGCCGCCGGCTCCAACGGGCGAGCCGGCGGCGCCGGAAGAAGAGGATCAAGCGGCGGAATCGGCAGGAGTAGGGGAAGCAGCAGAAACGGCGCAGGAAGCGGCACCACTCGCCAAAGAGCCGGGGAAAGAGGGTGAGTCCCAATCTCCCGAAGGGGAGGAAAAGGGTGAGGGTGTCGAGTAGAAGACAGCGCGTAGAATAAGAGGCAAGATCCGAATGGCGCTTAAGTAAGGAGTCTAATTATGACCCTGAAAGGGTCCAGCAGGAAAGCCCAGGGCGTGAGCCCTGGGCTTTCCTGCCCCGCCCCTTTGGGGCTTAAACACTTGGTTTGGCGGCAAAACGAGGTGATTGCGGTCACTCTCAGTTAAGCGCCATTCGTGACTGTCCCCAATCTCGCAACCGATTTCCGTCCTGCGCGCGACTTTGCCGGGGCCGTGATTGAGTTGACTGCGCGGTTGAAAAACGAGGTCTATTTGATTTAACATGGCCGATTGGACACCGCTCCGGTAGCAGGGTCACCCATAGGCTAGAGGTGCTTGGTCGAGATGGATAAAATTACCGTCGCAGAGCTGGCGACAGAGTGTTCGGTTCAGAACGGGGTGATACTGTCTGAACTGAAACGGCTGGGGCTCTATGTGTTTTCACCCAGCGCTACGATTGACGCCAGTTTTGCCGAGACTATCCGCAAGAAAATCCTCTCGCAGCACGAAGCGGCGGAGGCCAAACGCGCGGATGCGGAAAAGAAAAAGGAGAAGGAAGCCGAAGCTGCGCGCAAAGCCGAGAAGAGGGCGACCAAAGAACCGGAGGCCGAGAAGAAGCCTGCTGTTCACAAGGCGTCCCCAAAGTCCGTAGCTGCCGCACCCGAGGCTGCCGTCTCCAAGGCGCCACCGCCGCGGAAGGCGAAGAAACCCGCTCCCATCGAAGTCAAGAAAGAGATCGAGGAGCCCGCGAGGCCGTCGCTGGCGCCCAGAAAAGGCCGCAAGCACTACGACCGTGAGACCTCAGGGCTGATAGAAGTGACTGCGGCCGAGGCTCGGAAGCCGCCTGATCAGCCCCCCTTGAGCGAAGCAGCTCGGGAGCAAGTCATCGTCGAGCCCGAGCCTGTCGCTGCGCCGCCGGAAGCCGCCGCGCCTCCCGTTGAAATTACGCCCGAAGAGTTGGAAACGAAGCCCGAGGCTAAGCAGCCGGCAGCTTTGCCGCAGATCCCCGTCGAAGCGCCCGCCCCCTCCCCGGCTCCGCCTGCCGAGCCTACGCCGGCTGGGGAACATGCCGCGCCGGCCGCGGAAGCCGGACCCACGCCGGGAATGGTCTCGAAGAAAGTCGTCGTCCGAAAGACCAAATCCAAGATTCTCATGCGCACCAGCACGGAAAAAGTTGTTACTCCCGAGATCTCGGACCGTATCCTGCGAGGCCTGCGTGAGGAAAGACCCACTACCGCGCGAGCCGTTACTCCCGCGAAACCGTTCAGGAGAAAGAGACCTGACGTAGCGGAAGCCCCGGCCGCAAGAGTCGTGGAATTTCCACGTCCGCCTGTGTCACCAGAGGAGTTTAAGCCAATTAGCATAACCGAAGGCGTGACGCTCAAAGAGCTTGCGGAGAAAATGGACATCAAGTCGAAGTACATCATCCAAAAGCTTATTTCCAAGGGAATCCTGGCTTCAATCAATCAGACACTGGACCTCGACGTTGCCAAGGAAGTCTGCGCGGAGTTCGGGTTCAAGGCCGATGTCATCAGTTTCGAACAGGAAGCGGAGATCAAGCAGGAGGTGGTGGATCGGGCCGAAGATCATGTCTCCCGCTCGTCCGTGGTAACGATTATGGGCCACGTCGACCACGGCAAGACCTCGCTCCTGGACGCCATCCGTGAGACCAAGGTGGCGGCCTCCGAGGCTGGGGGAATCACGCAGCATATCGGCGCCTACCGTGTCGATATCAAAGGGCGCGGCATTACCTTCCTGGACACGCCTGGCCACGAGGCATTCACGTTGATGCGCGCGCGCGGCGCGCATGTGACGGACATCGTGGTTTTGGTGGTGGCAGCCGACGACGGGGTGATGCCCCAGACGATCGAGGCGATCCACCATGCCAGGGCCGCCAACGTCCCCATCGTCGTCGCCATCAACAAGATCGACAAGCCCGGCGCCCAGGTGGATCGCGTCAAACAGTCTCTGTCCGACCAGGGGCTGCTGGCTGAGGACTGGGGCGGAGACGTGGTCATGGTTCCCGTCTCGGCCAAGATGATGACCAACCTGGATCTGCTGCTCGAGATGATTCTATTGGTGGCCGATATGAAGGACCTCAAAGCCAACCCCAAGCGACTGGCATCCGGAGTCGTTTTGGAAGCAAAAGTCGACAAGGGCCGCGGATGCGTGGCCACCGTTCTGGTTCAAAACGGCACGCTGCATCTGGGAGACGCCTTCGTTGCGGGCGCAGTCCATGGCCGCGTCCGTGCTCTGATCAACGATCGCAGCACCCACGACAGCGAAGCGGGGCCCTCTGTGCCGGTGGAGATCCAGGGATTGCAGGATCTGCCCCAGGCCGGAGACACATTCCAGGTTTTCGAGGATGCCGCAAAGGCCCGGCAGGTGGCGGAGTACCGCCAAGCCAAGCTGCGCGAGCAATCGCTGCGCTCCTCGGCGCGCCTGTCATTGCAGGCTCTCTTCCAACAGATGAGAGAGGGAAAAGTAAAGGAACTTCCGCTTATTCTCAAGGCTGACGTGCAGGGCTCCGTCGAAGTCCTTACCGACATGCTCAACAAGCTCAGCACCGAGAAGGTCAAGGTACGCATCCTGCACGGCGGCGCCGGCGCCATTACGGAAACCGATGTGCTTCTGGCATCGGCTTCGAATGCCATCATCATCGGGTTTAGCGTTCGGCCTGAGCGCAAGGCTCAGGATCTCGCGGAGAGCGAAGGGGTCGAAATCCGGGTCTACACAGTCATCTATAATGTCGCGAACGACATCAAGAACGCGATGATCGGCATGCTCGAAGCCACGACTCACGAGAAATACCTCGGCCGCGCGGAGGTCCGCGACACCTTCAAGGTTCCCAAATACGGATTCATCGCGGGTTCCTACATCGTGGATGGACTGATCCGGAGAAACGCCGAGATCCGCCTCCTGCGCGACAACGTGGTGATCCACGAAGGCAGAATCGGTTCCCTGCGCCGCTTCAAGGATGATGTCTCGGAGGTCAAGTCCGGGTATGAGTGCAGAATCGCGTTCGAGCATTTTCCCGATGTCAAGATCGGAGACGTCATCGAGGCTTACATCATCGAAAAGGTTCAGCCCACATCACTCTGAGCGCGCCGGTCCTGGCGATCCGACACGCAGGGCGCAACGATCGAATTGACGCGGCCACTGCGGTTATAAATCATGCCTATCGCTTACTGCGTCCTGGAAATCTATATCCCCTATTCCCAATCCCTCAAGGACAAGCGCATGGTGCTGCGCAAGGCCCAGGACCGGCTGCGAGCGCGCACAAGCTTCTCGATAGCCGAGATGGATCATCAGGATCTGTGGCAGAGGGCAACGCTCGCGGCCGTCACCGTCAGCTCCGACAACAGTACCCTGGAGCGGGTGACACAGCAGTTTGTGCGCGAGGCGGAGAATATCCTGGAAGACCTGCTCGTGGATTGCCAGGTCTCTTACATTGATCCTTAAGCGAGATGGTGACATTCAGAATTGACGATTCACGATTGACGATTCACGATTGAAAAAGATTCATCCATCGTCAATTGGGATGCCCCGTATTCGGTGAAATACTATGCAACCGTCACGCAGACCCCAAAGGCTGGCATTGGAGATCCAGCACGAGATCAGCCTGATCCTCTCCCGTAACATGAAAGACCGGAGAATCGGGTTTGTCACGGTCACGGGGGTGGAAATGAGCTCGGATCTACGCCATGCCCGAGTTTATGTTTCCGCCATGGGGAGCGACCCCGATAAAAAGGCGAGCCTGGAAACGCTCCATCATGCCACGGGATGGATCCGCCACGAGCTGGGACAGCGGATCCGCATGAAGTTCTTGCCCGAGATCGTTTTCCGCACGGACACATCGCAAGAGTACGGCGAACACATCGACCAATTGCTGGACCAAACCAACAAAACTGACGATTGACATTTGACGATTGAAAGAAGAGTGATCATGTTGGGGATTACTAATCAGTTCACAAATAAGTGGACATTTGATCCAAAAAAGAGGAGCTGGACGGGAGGTCACGTTCGCTCTGGATGGCGATCATCGGTATCGGAATCGGGGTCGCAGTCGCAATCGCAATCGGTGGTATGGGTCTGCAAAAGCCGATAGCGACTGCGATTGCGACCCCGATTCCGATACCGACCCCGACGGATATAGTGTTCTCCTTTCTTTTTGATACCACCAAATGTCAACCTGACTTATGAACTGATCAGTAATCGTCAATTCGGTGTTGGGGTGACCATGGATGGAGTGCTCATCGTCGACAAACCGGAGGGTTGGACGTCCCACGATGTGGTCGCCAAGGTGCGCAACATCACCAAGGTGAAAAAGGTGGGACACACCGGCACCCTGGATCCCTTTGCCACCGGCGTTCTGCCGCTGACTCTCGGCCGGGCCACGCGCCTAACCAGCTATTTCCTCTCTTCCGATAAGACCTATCAAGGAATCATTCGTTTTGGCTTTGCCACAGACACGTTTGATCGTGACGGCGAGCCGATCGGCAGAGATGCCTGCCCGCAGCTGGAGACAGCTCGCATCGAAGAGATCTTCACCCGTTACCTTGGAACCGTCCGGCAGACCCAGCCGCCATTTTCGGCGAAGAAGATTCACGGCAAGCCAATGTACCAGTATGCCCGGAAGGGGGTTGTGCTCGACGCGGAGACCAAGGAAGTCACGATCAAATCGCTGAAACTGCAGAGTGTGCGAGGGAGCGAAGCGGAGTTCGAACTCATCTGCACTGCGGGGACCTATGCGCGCAGTCTGGCACACGACGTCGGCCGGGACTACGGGTGCGGCGCCCATCTGATCCGGCTGCGGCGCACGCGCAGCGGGGAATTCCCCATCGAATCAGCCATACCCCTGAGCGAGGGCGACCGCTTCCATTCCCGCGACTTCTTTTCGGATCGCGTCATCTCGATGCGCGACCTGCTTCAGGAATTGCCCGCCATCCGGCTTTCATCCGGCGACCGCGACAGGGTCAAGCACGGCATGGATCTGAATCTGCTCACCGCCTCCTGGGAGGCCGGCGAGTATCGACTGCTGGATGAGACCGGCGATCTGGTCGCCCTGGCCCAGCGCGTTCAGACGTTCGTTTCTCCGATCGCACAACCCGTCCGCTGGATCCGTGTCCACCCCCGAATCAACTTTGAATGATGTCGACAGCAGAGGGCCTCGGCACAGGACTGCCCGAGACCCTCGCCGATGTCAGGCTTGAAGCCTAGGTACTGCTCAATCACGATATGGCAAACGCGGATGCGGACAGGGTGCGGCTAGACGACCAGACGGTCCTTGATCCTCTGGAATTTCTTTTCACCTATTCCCTTGACGTTGAGTAGCTCCTCGATCTTGTTAAACTTCCCGGTTTTGGTTCGGTGTTCGATGATGGTCTTTGCCAGCGCAGGCCCGATTCCAGGCAACGTCTGGAGTTGCTCAGCAGACGCAGTGTTGATGTTTACCTTTTCGGTCAAGGCAGACTTCGACTTCTGTGCCAGAGCCGCTGTGGGAGCCAGAGCCAGGCACAGGATCAACACCCAGGCCAGTTGAAATCCATTTGCTCTCATCTTCTTCTCCTCCTGATGAATAAAGATCCATAGGGAAGAACGACGTCCTTCCCGTTCCACCTTCTCTAACTGCTCTTGACCGATTTGAGCGAATAAATCTTTACCGACATCAGACCTCAGACCTCAGACCTCAGACCTCAGACCAAAAGGAAAGGGTCGGAGCCGGCAGTAGCGCTTTTGGCATCCTGAAGCGGTTCCTTGACTTTATAGGTCTGATGTCTGAGGTCTGAAGTCTGAAGTCTGGGGCGGTTTGACAGGCTTGGAAACGCTATGTCATAATTGGGTGTTTGTTTCTACTTCGGGAAAGGGAATCTGTCGTCCTATGAAATCAACCTCTTGGAGCCACACGCGCACGACGCTCTTCTTCATCGCGATGGTCGGCGCTGCCAGTGTGTTTGCCGCCGCCCAGGTGCGGCCAACGTCTCAAAACCCCGTCAATCTCGACAAGGCGCTACAGGAAAAGTCAGTAGAGGACCGTGCCCAGAGCTACTACCACTACGCCCTTTCCAAATGGTTTGACGATTCAGGCGACCTGCCCAGGGCACTGTCGGAGATGCAAACGGCGGTTCGCTTCAACGATAACGATGCCAGCGTGCACGTGGCGTACGCAGATATCCTGGCGCGGATGAACAGAATGTCGGATGCCACGGACGAGGCTCAAAAAGCATCCCGCTTGAATCCGAAGGATCCGGAACCCCATTGGCTGCTTGCGACCATTTTCTTGAGGTCGGCTGAAGCCGGGAGGCCTCGACAGGCGGCTTTAGACACCATCAAGCAGGCCGTCAAAGAGTTGGAGGCGATGAAGGAGGCGGCTCCGAACGATCAACGCGCCTACTTCGCCCTGGGTGGCTGCTACATGGAGCTTGAACAACCCGAAAAAGCGATTTCTGCCTACGAGAAATGGCAGACTCTGGTGCCTGATAGCGACCAGGGTTATGTCGCCATTGCCCAGTACTACGACCGCCAGGGCAAGCAGGACAAGGCCATCGAGTACCTTCAGAAGGCCGTCGAAGTCAATTCCGATTCCGTCCAAAGCATGGCAATGCTCGCCGGCCTTTACGCCAAGGCGAAACGTGAGAAAGACGCTGTCCCACTCTATCGCAAGATTATCGCGTCGACCGGAGGTTCTCCCGAGCTTAAAAAGCAGCTCGCCTCCTCACTGTTGGACATCGGAGAATTCACCGAGGCTTCCAACATTTTGACGGAGTTATCAAAGGACGATCCGCAAGACGACGCCGTCAAGACCCTGATGGCTCGCGCTCAGCTGGGCGCCCACCAAGTCCCTGAATCCATCGAGAGCCTGAAATCCCTAGTCGCGAGCGATCCGGACAACATCGAGGCCCTGTTCTATCTCGGCGTTGCTTACCAGCAAGCGGGCGAGCCGGCCGAGGCGATCAAGATCTTTACCAAGTTGATCGATCAATCCAAGAACGGTTCGGACGACCTGAAAAACAATCTCCCTGTTTTTCAGACGAACCTGGCCGCGGCTTATGAGGACATCGGCGAGTATCAGAAGGCCATCCCGATTTATGAAGAGATGGCCAAAAACGATCCGTCGCCTCGTACCTACTTTCTGCTGATCAACGCCTATCGAATCGACAAGCAGTTCGACAAAGCTCTAAGCGTCGGGAAGCAGCAGTTTGAGAAAAACCCCAAGGACGACAGGCTCGCTCTGGTCTATGCGCGCAGCCTCTCCGACGCAGGGAAAAGCAAGGAGGGAGCTGAAATCCTGGATAAGCTACTCCAGGCCGATCCCACGAATCTGGACATCTACATCAACTTGAGCCAGATCTATGTGGAAGCCAGGCGTTTCGGCGACGCGGAAAAAGTCATGCGCCGCGCAGAGGAAAAAAAGCTGGACAAGGACCGCGTGATGTATCAACTGGCGACGGTCTACGAAACCCAGAAGGACTACGACAAGGCCGAGTCCTTATTCAAGGAGATCTTAAAGGATAACCCCAAGGATGGACAGACCTTGAACTACTTCGGCTACATGCTCGCCGACCGTGGGGTTCGCCTTGACGAAGCCGTGAAGTACGTTCAGCAGGCGCTGACCCTCGAGCCGAACAACCCGGCTTATCTGGATTCGCTCGGCTGGGCCTTCTTCAAGCTGAATGATCTGCAGAAGGCGGAGAAATACCTCCTCCAGGCGGGCGATATGGAAAAAAAAGATCCGGTGATCCAGGATCACATCGGGGATTTTTATTTCAAGACCGGCAAGCTGGAGAAGGCACAGGAGTTTTGGAAAAAGTCGCTGGCCGCTGGCGGCAAACCGGAGGATGTCCAGAAGGTCAAAACGAAGCTGGAAAAGGTGCAGGAAACCCTGCGCAAGCAGAAACGTCACGAGTGAGATCAGCCCCGATCCGAATCCGCTCTTTTGCCAAGGTGAATCTGGCGTTGGCCGTGCTGGGAAAGCGTTCCGACGGCTTTCACGAGATCCGAACCATCTTCCAAAGCATCGACCTCTGCGACGAGCTCGAAATCCGGGCTTCGGCGACGCTGGAGCTGTATTGCCCGGACCTGGCTTCGGTCCCAAAAGAGGGAAACACCGTATGGCGAGCGGCCACGGCGCTGGCGAGTATCGCTTCCCCTGGTTCGGGGGCAGAGATCACCCTGAGGAAGAGGATCCCCGCCGGATCCGGGTTGGGGGGAGGCAGCAGCAATGCCGCGGCAGCACTTCTCGGGCTCTGTCGGCTATGGCGCCTCGAAGTTCCGGCTGCCAGGTTATGCTCGCTCGCGGCTGCACTCGGCTCCGATGTTCCCTTTTTCCTGATGGGCGGCACGGCGCTGGGGATCGGCCGTGGAGAGGAAATCTATCCTCTCCCCGAAATCCGGCCCGCGCATCTTGTGGTCGTGTACCCCGGAGTGCACATCTCCACGGGCACTGCCTATCAATCCCTGAGTTTGATGTTGACATCCCGGCAGGCGGCCCCTAATATTCAAAGTTTCTGCGGCCGACTGACCGATGAAGCCGGGTGTCTGGCCGAGATCTTTAACGATTTCGAGACTTCGATCCTCCCTGCCTATCCGGCTGTACGGGATGCGAAAGCTTTCCTAAAGGAACGGGGAGCGACAGCCTGTTTGCTGTCCGGCAGCGGATCTTCTGTCTTCGGATTCTTCTCGGATGAAGAGTCAGCTCTCGCGGCCTCTCGCGGCGACAACGCACGGGAGTCCTGGCGATTGTTTCCGGCGAAGACCCTATCTCGCGCTGAGTATTTCCAAAGCATGTTCGGGTAGTCGTCGGCGAACCGAAATCAAGTACTGGGGCGTCGTCAAGCGGTAAGACACAGGTCTTTGGAACCTGCATTCGGAGGTTCGAATCCTCCCGCCCCAGCCAACCTCGCGCTTTTGGATTTTGGATTACGGATTTTGGATTGATAGGGTGGATTGAAACCCACGATCCGCAATCCTGACCTCAAAGGGTGTTCAGCGTTCCAAGGAGAACAAGACCAGCATGAGGCACAAGGGATTCAGGCCGGTGGATGGAGATTTGAAGATTTTTTGCGGGAATTCCAACCCCGTCCTGGCCGGCGAGATCTGTAGGTATCTGCGTATCCCGCTTGGGCAGGCGAACCTCACGACGTTCGCGGACGGTGAGGTTTATGTCCAGATCCTGGAAAACGTGCGCGGCAAGGACGTGTTCGTCGTTCAGCCGACCTGCTGGCCAGTGAACGACAATATGATGGAGCTGCTGATCATGATCGATGCGTTCAAGCGTTCGTCGGCATCGCGGATCACGGCAGTCATGCCCTATTACGGCTACGCCCGGCAGGATCGGAAAGACAAACCCCGGGTTGCGATCAGTTCCAAGCTGGTGGCGGATCTGCTCACCTCTGCAGGCGCCGACCGCATCCTGACGATGGATTTGCATGCCGGGCAGATTCAGGGTTTCTTTAACATTCCCGTGGACCATCTCTTTGCGGCGCCAGTGCTGATCGAGTACCTGCAGAAGTTGAAGCTTCCGGATCTCACGGTGGTTTCACCCGATGCCGGGGGCGTAGAACGCGCGCGTGCCTTCGCAAAGCGCCTGGACGCCGATTTAGCCGTAGTCGACAAGCGGCGGACCGCGCCCAATGAAGCCGAGGTCATGCACATCATCGGACATGTAAGAGGGAGGAACGTCATCATCTGCGACGATATGATCGACACGGCCGGGACATTGGTTCACACGGCCGCAGCTTTGCGCAAGCAGAAGGCCAAACGGATCTTTTCGTGCGCCACTCACGGCGTGCTGAGCGGCCCCGCCCTTGACAGACTGCGGGGCGCGCCTCTGGAAGAAATCATCCTTACCAACACCATACCGATCGCAGAGGGGAAAATCCTGCCCAATATAAGAATCTTGAGTGTGGCAGGTCTGCTGGCCAAGGCCATTCGCAGCATTCACGAAGAGACCAGCGTGAGCAATTTATTTGTTTAAGGGTAACTACTCAGGTGGTTAGCAAACAACTCTCATTCGGGGTCGGAATCGGTATCGGTATCGGAATCGAAAGGAAACGGAGTCGATACCGATTCCGACGCCGAGAAGAATCGGATTACAGTCTATCCACCTGAGTAGTTACGTTTAAGGAAGGAGTCGGATTTCATGCAACAGATCGTGATCGAAGCTCAACGGCGGGAGCCCGCCGGCAAGAACGCGAACCGGCGGATTCGCAAGTCGGGCAAGATTCCGGCCGTCGTCTACGGCGCGAAGCGGGATCCGCTTCCCTTACTCGTGGATCCGGACTCGGTAACGGATGTCCTCCACTCGCATAGCGGCCACAACACGATCTTCGCCGTCAGCGTCGGGGGGGCACAGTCCAATGTCATGGTTAAGGACTACCAGCTGGATCCCGTGCGCGGGAATATTATTCACGCGGATTTTTATGAGATCGCCATGGACCAGCTGCTCAAGCTCACGGTCGATGTCGAGATGGTCGGTGAAGCCGAGGGCGTCAAAGTCGGCGGCGGCATCATGGACGTGGTTACCCGGTCGCTGGAGGTGGAATGCCTGCCTTCAGACATCCCCAAATCGATTCAAGTGGACGTCACGCAGCTTAAAATCAATGACTATATTCGGGTGAAAAACCTGCCGGTAGATCCCAAGGTCAGAATCCTGAGCGAACCCGAGGTCGTGATCGTCACCATCGTACCGCCGGTCAAGGAGGAGGTCGTCGAGGTGGCCGCGCCGGTTGCGCCTGCCGAGCCGGAAGTGATCAAGAAGGGCAAGGCCCTGGAGGAGGGTGAGGGTGAAGGAGGAGAGGATAAGGGCAAATCCGCCAAACAGCCCGAGAAATCCAAACCTGAGACCAAGTAGCTTGATTGCGCGCCGTGAGACTGATTGTCGGACTCGGTAACCCGGGCGTGCGCTACGGGCGGACCCGGCACAATGCCGGCTACATGGTCGTCGATGAGCTGGCCAGTGAGTCGCAAGCTGGAGCATGGTCAACGCAATGTCGGTCGCTGGTTCGTCCGGCCACGATCGCGGAGCAGCACCTGCTGCTGGCTAAGCCGCTCACTTTTATGAATGCCAGCGGAGGCGCCGTTCAGCTTCTGCTCGACGAATACCGGCTCGACCCAAAGGAGTTGATTTTAGTTCTCGACGACTTAAACCTGCCTCTGGGCAGGATACGCATCCGGGAACGAGGGTCATCGGGCGGCCATAAGGGAATGAAATCGGTTATCCGGATGCTCAATAGTGACGAGATCATCCGCGTGCGCCTCGGGATTGGGCAAGTGAACATGCCTGAGGATAAGGCCGAATACGTGCTTTCTGACTTCCCGCCGGACAAGGCGGCGGAGTTGAAGGAGATGATTTCCAAAGCCAGTCGAGCCGTACGATCGATAATCACGGACGGGGTATCCCAGGCCATGTCGGTCTATAACACATGATGCCATTTCTATCATCGGTATCGGTATCGGGGTCGCAATCGCAGGCGCAGTCGCGATCGGCTTTTGCGGCTTAGCAGGCTAGCAAGACCGATTGCGACTGCGATTGCGATTCCGATACCGACGTTTTGGATTTTTTCGTTCTATTTTCGAAGCAGGAAAAGGAGAAAAACCTGTGAGAACTTACGAAGTAGCTTTCATCGCCGCACCGACCATGACCCCGGAGGAGCTGGACGCGTTCATCGCTCAGATGCAATCCGTGGTCGAGGGGAAGGGCGGCAAAGTGGTGAAGGTCGACAACTGGGGGAAAAAGCCCCTGGCCTATAAGATCAAGAGATTTCGGGACGGGTACTATGTCATCCTTACCCTCGAGGCGGACGGCGCCATCATCACGGAACTGGAGCGTCGGTTCCGCGTGGCTGACCACGTGATCCGGTTTCTCTCCGTCCGGATAGACGAGGACCTGAAACGATCCGAGAAGATGAAAGCTGCTCGGCAGCGCAAAGCGGTGTCGAAGCCTGTGCCCGCCGTGCCGAAGGCCGGCGAGTTTGAAAGCGCGCCTCCAGCGGCCCCGATAGCATAATCAAATAAAAGAAAGGGTCATAGATTCTATGCCAGCTCCAAAGAGGTTTTCTGTCAAGCGCAAGCGTGTTTGCAAGTTCTGCGCCGAGAAGATCAGCTACATCGACTTCAAAGACGGGAAGCTGTTATCCCATTTCATTCCCGAACGCGGCAAGATTCTCCCACGGAGAATCAGTGGCGTCTGCTCCGTGCATCAACGGCAGCTTTCGGAAGCCATCAAACGCGCCAGGCACATGGCGATTTTGCCTTTCGTCGCTGATTGACGGAAACAGAGGGGACGACATGAAGGTCATACTGAAACAAGACGTGGAAAAACTTGGTAAAACCGGCGAAATCGTGAAGGTTGCGGACGGATACGGCCGCAATTACCTCATCCCACGGCACATTGCCATCCCGGCAACCCCGGGCAACCTCAAGATCATGGAGCTCGATCGCCTCGCAGCTGCACGCCGTGACCAGCGCGATAAGGCGGCAGCAAGCCTGGTGGCCAGAGAACTGATCAAGCTGGTAGTCACCATTCAGCGCAAGTCCGGCGAAGGCGGAACCCTCTACGGCTCCGTCACCTCGATCGATATCGCCGACTTTCTCGTTACGCACAAGATCGACATCGACAAGCGCAAGATCCAGCTCGAAGAGCCGATCAAGTCCATCGGCGAGTTCCATGTTCCGGTCCGCCTGCATCGGGAGGTCACGGTCCCCCTCAGGGTGATCGTCGAGGCCGAGCCCGAACCGCAGGCGCAACCTTAAATCTATCACCACGGGGAATCTAGTGCGGCATAGCCGCAAAACAGTGGACCGGGCTTGACTCGAGATTCGAAATTCGAGATTGGGAAGTCGGATCCGCAAATCTCGAATCTCGAATCTCGAATCTCGAATCTCGAATCTCGAATCAACCGTGGTGAAAACATGGTATTCCTGCCGGCCCGGGCTCGTGTAGAATTGCGAACACTGCGGTATTCCCATGGCAACTGACATCAGTCTAGAAAAAACGCTTCCCTGCAACCTGGAAGCCGAGCGCTCCATCCTGGGTGCTATTCTCATTGATGACAAGGCAATCCACACTGCGGTGGAGACCTTGCGCAAGGAGGATTTTTACCTCGAGAGCCATCGCCGGATCTTCGAGAAAATGTTTGCGCTCACGGCTGACGGCACCGCGATCGACCTGGTGACGCTGAAGAACGAGCTCCAGCGCTCTGATGAACTCGAGAGCGCCGGCGGCGCCGCCTATCTGGCAAGCCTCACCGATGGCATGCCGCGTGCCGTCAACATCGAGCACTACGCCCAAATCGTCAAGGAAAAATCTACCCTGCGCCGCTTGATCCAGATTTCGAACGAGATCATGGCGCGCAGCTACCAGAGCGAGGAGTCGGCCCAGGAGATCCTCGGCGACATGGAGAAGTCCATCTTCGAAATCGCCAGCCGGCAATTCCTGACGGGCTTTGCGCCCATCGAGCCTCTGATCAGCGCGGTCTACAAGCAAATCGAAGAGGTCGCCAACCGCAAGACCCTGGTCACCGGTGTCGAGACCGGCTTTGTCGAGCTGGACAAATTGACGGCTGGGCTTCACCCGGCGGATCTGATTATCGTCGCCGCGCGGCCGGGCTTGGGAAAAACCAGCCTCTGTCTCAACATTGCCCAGTTTGTGGCGATCAAGAAGATGCAGTCCGTGGGAATCTTCTCCCTCGAAATGAGCAAAGAGCAGCTGGTGAAGCGGCTGCTGTGCGCCGAAGCTGAGATCGACTCCCATAGGGTTAACACCGGCCACCTGAACCGGGAGGATTGGAGCAAGCTGAGCAACGCCGCGAGCGTATTGTCACAGGTAAAAATCTTCATCGACGACACGGCCGGCATGTCGATCGCAGAGATGCGATCGAAGGCGAGACGCCTCAGCCTCGAGCACGGCCTCGACCTCCTCATCGTCGATTACCTCCAGCTGATGAGCGGTTCGAGTCAGCGCATCGAGAACCGCACGCAGGAGATTTCTCAGATTTCCCGCGGCCTTAAGGCCCTTGCCAAAGAGATTAACGTTCCGGTCCTTGCCATCTCACAGCTGAGCCGGGCTATCGAAATGCGCCGAGGCGATCATCGCCCCCAGCTCTCGGATTTGCGCGAATCGGGGTCCATCGAGCAGGATGCCGACGTGGTGATGTTCATCTATCGCGAAGACGCCCTCAATCCCTCGGAGGAAAACAGCGGCGTGGCCGAGATCATGATCAGCAAACAACGAAACGGCCCCACCGGTTCCTTCCAGCTCGCCTTCATCAAACAGTTCACGAAATTTGCCAACCTGTGGCAAGGCTCAGACGATTGAAGATTCGAGATTCGAGATTGAAGATTCGAGATTTTGGAATTTCGAATCTCGAATTCAATGGCCTCTCGATTCTTCCGGAACAATTTGTAACGTCTCGAGTTCCGTGCCACGCAGAACGGTCAAGGTTGAGCTGACCCCGACGCGGGTTTCGGTCATGAGCTTGTGGAGATCATCGATGCCGGCCGTCGATTGGTTGTCGAAGGCGAGGATGACGTCCCCCTCCCGCAAACCGGCACGCTGCGCCGGGCTGTGGTCCTCCACCGAAACCACGAGGATGCCGCTTTCGGCAGGGAGACGATGAAAGCGGGTGACGCGGCGCGGCAGCGGAACATTCTGGCCTGCGACCCCGATGTAACCACGCCGGATCTTGCCATCCCTGATCAGGCGGCTGGCCACGAACTTCGCCGTATTGATGCCGATGGCGAAACATATTCCCTGCGCCGGCAAAATGGTCGCCGT
>Ga0187878_1000649_pt1 | contig 38008 bp, 45 predicted proteins | sample June2016WEW_17_1_FD_132979 | JGI IMG/M metagenome (GOLD analysis project Ga0187878, IMG submission 132979) | Peatland microbial communities from SPRUCE experiment site at the Marcell Experimental Forest, Minnesota, USA - June2016WEW_17_150 | ecosystem: Environmental > Terrestrial > Soil >... | reverse complement strand
CTGACATCGAAATGACCCTGACCATTGGTGTCCATGGACCGGGCGAATTACATGTCTTTTTGATTGACGATTCTATGGCCGTCTGATAAAATCCCCCCGCTCGAAATTGACAGCATCCTGCCGCTATCCATATTTTGGCGGTTATTTATAGCAGTGTTGCGAGCCCCCATCGTCTAGTGGCCCAGGACGGGGCCCTCTCAAGGCCCAAACAGCGGTTCGAGTCCGCTTGGGGGCACCACTCTATAGACATACATTCACCCATCCCATCATAATCAAAAAGCGACCCTGACCGGTCGCTTTTTTGATTCGGGGGTTACACCAACTTATTTTATTTTCTAATCTCTCCTTAATGTGTAAATTAAGTTCATGGGAATCCTGGATAATTTTCCCCCTGAACTGCTTACCTTTTTCACCTGGTCGATTTACCTGGTTGGAGGCAGCGCCATCGTATTGGCGGTCTGCATTTTCGTCAGCAAGTTCATGGACCAATTCATAGACTTTGTGAGGGGGTTGCGCTAATGGAATTTCCACCCGAATTTTATGGAATGGTTTCAGCCTTTTGGTCAGTCTATCAATACCTCATCCTGATCTGGATGCTGTCGGTTTTTACAGGCAACTGCCTGATCGGTTTTTCGTTGGTGATTACCAACATTGTCAAAGCCGTCATTTGAAATAAGCGAGGTGTTCTATGGGAAAAAGCAAAGGGAAAATATCGTGCGGCAAGAAAAGCAAATCACGCAAGAGCTCACGCTCCAGTAAATATAGCTTTGGGCTCAGCCACAAACATTAGATGTCCGGCGAAAGTCGCCGTTAATATCCAACAAAGTCCATGACGAAAGGAGGTGAGAATAATCAATGTCTATCGACATGACGACCTTCATGAACAACATGCTTGGCTATGCCAGCACGTGGTTCAATGCGTTGATCCCGGTGTTTGCAATCGTGGTCGGGATCACGCTGGGTTTCGGGTTGATCCTTCTGGTGATCAACCTGATCAAGGGCGCTTTGCCCCACGGGTAATTGGGCCTTAGACCCTGACGAAGCGACATCCTCGTCAGGGATTATTTTATTATTTTAGTGCGTTCATATGAAAGCCTGATTAATATTTCTGGAGCATTAGATGAGAACCGGATTCAGCCTCATAGAAATTGCAGTCATCATTGGCCTGGTATTCGGCATGGCCTTACCAATCGCCCATGCCCAGGAACCAGGGGATATAGTCGTTAGTTTCCACGTGCACCCAAATGGGACAGGCGAGGGCAGCCAGAGTTTGTCTATCATCCCGCCGGATGCTCAGGATAGGATCCTCATTGCCGGAAACAGCACAACCACCATAACACGTGCAGCCCTGGAAAACTTGTGCGGGACCGTTGCGGATGAAAGCGGTACGCCAACTCCCTCCCCTTCCCCCAGCCCAACCGGAACGGCAACGCCCTCCACTCCCTGCGCGGCGGTCGATTTATATTTTCAGATCGATTGGACCTTGCAATGGGATAGTGGCCTGGAAGAGGGTTGTGGAACCTTTGGAGTTTGTGAGCGGAATGTAGCCCCGGTCATCACCCTTGAGTATGGCGGCTCCGGCAATCCAAAAACTGAATCTTGGGGCAACTGCGGAAATGCGGGAGTTGCCTCCGGGTCCTGCACCAACAATCTTTCGGGGACGATCCCTGCTGCGGATATCGATAATACCTATATCGGCACCGCCGAATGGCTCAATGAATATTTCGAGGTGGACTATTCGGAATATTGGGGTGGCTCGACTTTTCAAACCTCTTATTCGATCATCCTTTCAACTACCCCGATCCTTGAAGATTGCGCCGGACAATTCAATATCGGCGGCGTGCTGGGTTCCCTTACCCTGGCGGCCACCAATGCCACGGGCATCAACCTGCGGACCGCTATGGGCATAAATTACCCGGCGCCCGGTCAGTGGTATGCCATCCAGGTCAGCGGCGGTTGGAAGAATAATGGGACCGGTCCTGACCTGCGAACACTGGCAGAAAGATTGGGGCCTATCCTTTGGACCCCCCTGGTGGCCAGCCCGAATGTCGAATGCGCCGATACCGGCAATGACACCTATTATCTCCAGATGACTTCAGCGGGTGGGCTTTACCTGCGCGTTTATGATACGGATGGGAATTTCTCCGATAACAGCGGCTCTCTAAATATTACCATTTCTTCCGTGACTGCCTTCACCCGCTATTCGAATGGTTGTGAGTTGCAATACCAGGTAGGTAATTTGCTAGTCCAGGGAGAAATTGATGCAAGCCAACAAAATGGAGTGGTCCTGAAAAGCTCAGACACTCCCGGAACAGGTGGATCAGGCGGAGCTCCTCAGCCAACCCGCTACTACATGCTGGAGACCACCGGCGGGCCTGCCAATATCGGTTTCCTGACTTGGAACATAGATATCGGCCTTCGTGATCATGCAACTGATCCGGCTCCCGCTAATTGGTATGAGGCCAAGACTGCCCCATTTGTCACGTGTGCTGTGATTCTGGATCCGGTGGAGCACGTGCGAATTTTATTTCCCGCCGACAGCCAGCCAATGCCGAAGTTACCAATCACCCATTATTATCATTCCATCCGGGTGAGCGATACCGGATCTTATTCGGACAACTTTGGCACAATCGGTTATCGTCTTTACGAGGCCACCAATATGCAGGTAACCACGCCGGGCGAAACGCCAGGCCCGGATGGCTGTAATCAATATGCCCATACCAGCGCCCCGGCCATTGATTCGGTTGTCATCCAAGCGGTTGCCGATAAAGGGACTTCCCTGCCTGCCCTGGCCGATAAGTCGATCTATGCCCTGGATGTGACGGATGGACCCTGGGAGGAGGCGGGCACCACGGATAGTTATTCGGTGGAGCTCTCCGACGATAACGGATCAACCTGGACGGACCTGGAAAGCTATGCCAACCTGCTTTGCGCCGCCTCCGCGGATGGGGAGCATATTGAAATTTATATCTATGGCGCAGCCGGGAAGCATTTCAAAGTGCGCGTCAACGACACGGATGCGAACTTCTCCACCAATACCGGAAGCATTGGTATGGATGTTTTTGCAGGCTATACCCTGATCAACGAATGGGTGGATTGTTCAAAGGATTTCACCTTTACCAAGGTTTCCCTGAGCGATGAACAACGCAAGATTCCGGCCAATCTTGGGACAGGCAAAGCTGTTGTCTTCAGCAGCCTGAGCGGAAGCTCATCCATCTATGCCCTGGAAATAACAGATGAGTCCAAGTGGTATGAAGATGGCGCAGAGAGCACAGCCGGGTCCTATTTGGTTGATATTTCTGATGATGGAGGAGATAGCTGGGTTCCTTTTGAAGATTCCAATGCACTCTGCAAGGAGCAGATCGGGGATGGGGACCGCTGGAGAATTGTCATTGATGTTGGGGCTGGCGGGGGAGTAGGCCCTGATCCGGGACAACCGAATAATCGCAGGCTCCGGGTCCGTGATGAAGATGGAGATTATCTTACCAACACCGGTTATGTGATGTATCAACTTTATAAAGCCGTTGCAACCAGTGCCCCCAACAATGGCAGCGACACAACTCCTGCGGAATGGGTGGTAGCCTGCAATGAATCCTATGCCAGGCCAGGAGGCTTTATAAGTTGGAATTCCATCGGGACAATTCTCGGAGTTAATATTAGCGTCCCAGTCCCAATGGTGGGAGAGTGGATCGATTACCTGCGCAATGCCATCATTTATTATTTGGCCTGGTGTCCACAGCATACCGCCGCGCTTCAATCCCTTGCAGAAGATTTGAATAATAAAGAACCTATGGAATCCGTCAATACCATGAACAACTTTATTGGCAGCATCAAGACACTCATCGAGAATTCCCAGGCTGCTGGTGGTGCGGATGCGAACGTAAACGTCAGCCAGGAGCCGCAATTATTTTCAGACCAGGGAAATATCGATAATCCAGGCGGAGGCGCATCTGGACCAGATCTACCCACCTCGCACGGCACCCAGGCCTGGGATCTGTTTACGGTTTGGAGCATCGACCCAACCAACAATATCTGGTTTGGCGGAAAAATAGATCTGACTTCAGGATATACCCTCGCCGATCTAAGCTCCATGAATGATTACACTACATTTTGCTCAGCTAAATTCTATCCTTTATTTGGAATTGTTTCAGGAACCTATTGTTCTCTCATAGCTTTATTGCGCTATTCCAAGACAATCACCATGTTATTACTTGTCATGGACTTATTGATTTCGTGTTGGTTCCTCCTGAAATATTTTCCGGGATATCTAAAGAAATGGATCAATTTGGGAAAAGGATTATCCTGATAATCTAAGGGCATTTGAAAATGAGATCGCGTCGAACCCTTTGGATTATTATTCTCCTGAGCCTTATTTCCTCTCTGGCGATCTTTTCGGGTTTCCCGGCCCACGCCTCCCCGGATTATTCGACCTATGCCAACCAGCCGGACGAAACCGATAGCAACGATACCTATATTGTCAGCGTAAACCCCAACACAAATTACGGGACCAACTCGGAACTGAAGATCGGGAATTACACCTTCACTTACCGGTCCCTGCTGAAGTTTGATCTATCCACCATCCCCGCCGGATCTACGATCACCTCAGCCACTCTCACCCTTACCGCCAAGGCGGACAACTCAGGCAATGCCCGCAATATCGACGTGTATAGGGTGCTACGGGATTGGTCCGAGAGCCAGGCGACATGGAATTCCTGGAGCACCGGCAATAGCTGGACAACCGCCGGGGTGGGTTCCAACGGCAACGATGCGGACCTGAGCACCGTCTGGGCCAGCAGGAGCATGAGCGCATCGGAATCTTTGAATGTTCCCAAGGACTGGGTATTCAATTCCACTGGGATCAGCGAGCTTCAAAAGATGGTCGATGGGACTTACTCGAATTATGGATTCCTTATGTCCGGCGAGGGTTCCACCGAAAATACTTTATATACTTATTATTCGAGCGCAGATGCCACCGAATCCTACCGCCCCAAGCTGGTCGTTGAATACGAGGAAGCCACTTCCACTCCCACAGAAACTTCCACGGAGACCCTGACATCTACGCCAACGATGACGGTCACATCCTCGGAAACCCCAACGGAAACAGAAACGCCCACTTCGACGGAGACGCCGGTCTATACCAATACCCCCAGCCAGACTCCTACGGAGACACTAACCCCCACTGAGACTTTGACCCCCACCATGACCTTGTCTCCTACCCCGACCCTTTCCCCCACGCCCGGCAATGCGATCACCTGGGCAACCGGGCCGGTCACGCTTTCGGCAGCGCTCCTGGATGCGGTCGGGGATGTCCTGACCAGCAATCCTCCGGCGGATGCCACCACAAATATCTATGCGGTCACCCACATCAGCGGGGTCGACACGGAATGGAATGTTTCGCTGGTCAACCTGAAAGATGTCAGCCCGCCTTATGATACCTGGGATGCGATCACCAATGTGGATTGGGCCTCCTTCATGACCTGCAGCGGAGCGGAGCCAGTCTGGTCCTGCAGCTATTATGTGCCTCCCGCGAGCGGTGGATCAACGAGCCTGCGCCTTCCGTGGAAGTCCGGTTATTCGGCTTTGTATGGGTCTGCAGGGGTGCATGAGCATGGATTGGTTTTCAGCGATTCCTATGCTGTTGATTTTATCGGCGATTCTACCGTTTCCAGCAGTATGCCTGACCTGGTGGTAGCGGCTGCCGATGGGACCATCTCCTGGGTTTGCGGCGACAGCGTAGGCATGGCCATCATCGTGGATGGCGGCCCGGTGAAGCTGGCCTATTATCATTTCGCCCCCGGCCAGGGTTTCAGCGAAGGGCAAACAGTGACACAGGGAGAAGTCCTGGGCTCCTTGATTCATGGGAATTTTGTGGGTACGACCGCATGCACGGAATATGGGAATGGCTTTACCAATACTCAATATCATCTTCATTTCGTTTTCCGGGAGACCAGCCCAGGCTATTTGGAGATCGGTGACTGCGTCCTGGATATCAGCACCCAGGCCTTTGTCTGCAATGGCACCACCTATGCGCCACTCTCATACATCCCGAACGGTGGGGAGGTAAGCGACCCGACCAATCCGCCGACAGTTCCTCCCAGCATGATGGGCGGCGGCGGTAGCCATATCTGGGATGGGATCGTTGAGTCGATTACCAAAGTCGTTAGTACTTTCTTTGATAAATATCTGCCTGCCCAAAACCCCATCCTGGATTATATGGTCCAAAAGGTATTCCTGATCATCCAGGCTTTGCTGACCATCTTCATGGCGATCTACAGCACAGGCATGGCCGGAAATTTCTTATTGATCGTGGTGGCTGCGATCATTGCTCTCGAAATCCCCTATGTGGTTATCGGCGTTGTGATAAACATCTGGCAATGGTTTGTCTAATATGACAGGAATTCTAAAAACTCTATATTGCATCCCCTGTGTATGGTCAACGATCTGTATCGTGGCCGGGTTCTTGATCACCAATTATATCCGAAACATCTGGGTACCCTTCCTTGGTTCCCTTCCCAGCGATGGCAAGGTGGATGGATTCGCCGATGATAATGAGCGGATGCGGTTCTGGGATACCAATCCCCTGCGCATTCGTACCACGTGGAAGTGGGGCCTGATCTGCGCGGTGATATGGGCAGCCGGGGCAGGGATCGCATTGCTGGTGTTGACCCTGCAGGGACAATGACCATACCAGCCAGCGCAGGAAGCCAACCCGGATGAAGCCATTGTTGATGAGCCGGATTTCTTCGGCAGGTTCTCTGGCGCTTGCCTGGCCGGTGAGGGAGATCCAATAAGACGTTGACATTCGAAATCATCCGTCGGTCGAGGAGGGACCGACATCCCCAACCCGCACCGTTGAATCAGGCATCGGTGCGGGTTTATTTTAGGCCAGGGAAGACTTCGCCCACGTTAGGTTCATCCCTGTTAATTCGCAGAGCAGTTACCGCCCTCTAGAGAATGTGGGTGCGTCCTGATGCTTTTTATAATTGCGAACCCGCCAGGCAAACCAGGAAGCCAGCAGGATGGCACCGGAAAGAAGCAGGATGGAAATTACAACCCAGGCAAAGTTGGTCACTTCCTCGCCTTTACGGCCTTTGGATATTTATTGAGGACATATTTAGCTCTATGGAATATCCTCAATACTTTATCTGCATCTCCTGAATGGCCAGCGTTTTGTAAACTTATCAACATAGAAACAGTCTCTTGCAACGCCTGTCGCATCTCATCAATTACCATTTCCTTTTCTTGAACTTCGTAAATCAATTGATCAATTGCACTCATCTTTCCACCTCACTCAAATATTTCTGCCCCTGTGGACAGATAACGCCGCCTTGAATGCAGGCGGACCCGGCATTGTAGAGTACCGCCGCAGTTTGCCAGACATCCCGGTCTGGATAAAGCTCCTGGGCTTCACAAGCAAAACCCCGCAGGATGTGCGCATCGATCCATAGATCATCGGCGGCCTGGTCCGCCACCTGGAGCGGAGTGCCGCTGACAGCCAGGTCCGCAATCAGGGCGGCTTGCACCCGGAGTTTTTGGTCGCCTATCAGCAGGTCATAGCCGCTGCAGGATGGCAGCCATAAAGCCCGGCTGCAATAATGGTCAAATAAAGCCGGGTCATGCCGCAGGGCGGTATCCGCCCCGGCCCAGGTGAGCTGCAGCCAGCCCTGCTCCCCGGCGTCTCCGGTCCACAATGGCCAGAACTGGCTTTCATCCGCCAGCATCGCCTTCAACAGCACGGCGGGCACACCCGCGGCGTCCGCAGCCCCCCGGATCTTCTCATCGAAACGGTTTTGCCAATCCAGCGGAGAAATAGCAATGCCCCACCAGGCCAGGCGGCCCGCCAAGAATTCATAGTTGACGGACGTGGCCAGCGGGACGGAATTGTCGACCTGGGGCAACGTACAGGCGGTTTCTTCCTGGACATGGGGCTGGATCACGAAAGGCCCACGGATCTCCAGGACTCCGGAGCGATATTCATCCAGCCAGTCTGGGCATTGGGCGGCGATATCCGCCTCCGTGGCCTGGGGAATTGAGCTCGTTATATTGCAATGGGTGGAGATATTCTTTGCCAGCCACACCTCGATGTGGTAATTGCCTGGTGGGACCGGGGCGCACAGCACCCGGTCTATACCGCCGGAACCTGCGGGCCATTGACAGAGGGTCTCGCCATTCGGGCCAAGCAGGCGCAGGTTATAGAAGTCCCAGCCAAGCATCAGATCGATCGGACAGATGGGCGGCAGGAAATCCCGGTCGTTTGGAAGGCGGTCGATCCAAAGGACGCAGGCCGGGGCAGGAGGGGGAGTGAGGAGAAGGAAGAAGTAGAGCATAATTTAACAGACTGCAAATAGCAAACGACAAAACAGGATGGACACTATACCTATTCTTTTACACGAATCAATTGCCTGGGTGCATTCTTGCCTTTATGATTGACCTTATATTTTGTCCCCGAAATTACAAATTCCTTTCCTTCGGCCTCCCGCAATGCCTGGAGAATCCAGCGGTATCTTACATTTTGCTCCTTGAAGGTTTTATATAACTCTAAACCATCCAAGGCTCCCCCTAGATTTTCAAGGGCATATTTCAGGATGTAATCCAAGGAGATGCCGTTGATATTACCAAGGCTTTCCCCAGTGATGGCTTTATGGACGATGAATTTGATATTCTCGGGTTTAATCTCCGGTGTCTGTATCTTGGTCTCTATCCCACGATCGAGAAGAATTGCCCTGCCTTTATGCTCCAAACTGAAGGCTGAGCGTGTTCCAAGTGCCGCCAATGACCCACCGACGGAACTTTTCAATACGATCCGGGTAGGAAAGTTGATCATAATCAGGCCGGATAGGACTTCCTTGCTGGGATGCTGGGTTGCCAAAACGACGAACATGCCTGCCGCACGTGCGAGGTTGGTGAATTCCGCCAGCATTTCCTCCGCCTCCAATCCAAAATGTTTGGCCGTTCTCAGTTTCAGGACCGCTTTCCCGAATTCGACCAGGGCGTCGAATAACATTCCACGGTCATCCTGCGCCCGGTCTTTGAATATATTCATAATGGCTTTATTGGCAAGCTCTATAACTTCCCTTGCTAAAGCCTTGGGGCCTGAGCCGCTCCTAGATAACCTGATCTTTGCCCATTCATCGAAGAAAAGGAAAATGGCGGGCAGCCGCTTGGAGGGCGGGACATCCAGGTTGTATTCCTGGAAGCTTTTGCATCCATTCTTTTTGATGATGTCCATACGCTGATCCCGGACGACCTGCATGCGGTGGAGAGCAGGTAGCACCCCTTCGAGGTCTTCGATAATGCCAGTCTTTATTTCCTCGTCCTTGTAAAGATGGGGAAGGTTTTCATAGCTGGAAAACTCCATGCCTTTTTTTAGGTCAAACAGGACGAACTGGATCTGCTCAGGGGTCAGGCCGCGATTCAACCAGAGACAAAGTATATTGTTGAGCATGTTGCTCTTGCCCCAGCCGGTGGTTCCGCTTACCAGCAGGTGAGGATATTCGGATGGATCGATAAAATGCGTAGATGAGTTATCACCAAAACCAATCGCAACCGTATAAGGCGGTTTGTTATCCGGCATCTTTTTCCACAACTCTTCGATCGATACATGCTCAGGAAGCCCTTCAAGTCCGTGGCGAAAGACGGTCAGAGTCACGCCATAATTTTGGGAATCCCATTGGGAATATTTCCCCAGGGTGGGGAGCATTTCATCCGAGTAGACATCATCCCTGCCAAGCTTCGAGACCTGGACGTAAGTAGGCAAATGGGAGGGTTCCGTGTCCAGGCGCATGACCAGTTTATTATTCAAAACGTCCCTTGCCATTGCAGAGAATCTGACCAGTTTCAGTTTTTTGGGCTTATTAGGATCCGGACTGTTGAGCAGATCCCGCATTCCGAGCTGGCCAAGTTTCCTGGCAGATTTACCCATGAAGACGCGCATCTCTGTAATGGCGATTTTGTCTTTTTCTTTTTCTATATTTTCAAGGCGGAGATCTTCGAGCTCCTCTGCGGTTGGCTTTGGAAATAGGATCCAATAATAGCGCTTGATGCGCCCCGGAAGGAGCTTGGCCCAACGGATAAGACCTTTGGGTTTCTTGCTGACATCCGTGCAATATTCGAGGGGATCATCGCAGGGGATGTCATGCTTGGGATTTATTACCGGCGTGGATGTGCTGGATTGCTCCTGACCAATGTTGCCATTTTGGGAAGAGGCGGTGTTGGCCAAAGGCTTGGATTGATTCTGAAATACGCGGCTAACTGTGCGCGCAAGGATGTTCCGGCGCTTTTCCATCGAGCGGAGCAGGCGGGTATCCGTGATATTGGTAGGGATTTTGGAATGGGCAGTCATAATTATATTTCTTTGTCGTCAAAATTCTACAAATAATCTATTGGCATCCAATCTATTACCGTTCCTCCACTCTCTGGATAATAAGGGCTCACTAAATAATTCAATTCATGTTCTCTAGTTACCCTAAAATCACATATCTGAAATTTCTTTTCACAATGTAAATCAATCCTATATTCAGTTAATCCCGGTACTTTCCCGAATGGGTACATTGATTTAAGAATTTCCTTTTTGTTTTTATAAGGAATAATATATTCCTCTACAATAGTCCCACTGTTTAGAATGAGTGGCTTAGTTGGAAATGGTAATCTTTTTTCAAACATAATATTCTCCTTATTATCTCCTCACCAAATATAGGCATGACCGGACCAGAGAATTATTCTGCGAGCAGTACAAAGGGACCGTATCCATCAGCCCATTGTCCTTCAGGTAGTCATCGAAGCAGGTTCCCATGAGCGGGGTCATGCCCGAGATCACCCAGATGCGCCCCGGATAATTTGGTGGCAATGGCCCGGATTTCATCCCCAGGGCATTCTGGGTCTGGTCGGTGAGACCGCCCCGCACCGGTCCACACTGCGGCTCCTGCAGGGCGTTATTAATATTCTTCCAATACACGGCGCCGCTGACGTAAACGCCATCATCCACGTAATAGAGCAGGTCCCCCGGCTGCCAGTGAGCGTCGACAATGCGGGCGCTCTCACCGTCGAGCTCCACGAAATCGGCAGCCCAGCGGGCGCGCAGGAGAATGGCAAGCAGGCTCACGGTCAGGGCCGGGATGGCGAACAGCGCCAGGAGCATCTGCGGGCGGCGCCCGAGATATTCGAAAGGCTCCGCCAGGATCAGGCACAGGAAAGCGCTGGACGGGATCAGCGCCCGGTAGAGCATGATGGGCTGCCAGAGCCGACTGATGCCAATGGAAACCAGCCAGGGCAGGAATGCCAGGATAACGGCGGGCAAGTTGAGGGTCCGGCGGCGCAGTGACCAGATCAGCACCCAGGTCACGATCCCATAGAATACGACGATGTTGAGCATGTCGGGCGCAAGCACCATCGTCCCAAAGACCGAATGCGCCAGGTCTCCCAGGACGGACGGGAGCGAGAAATGGGTGATCCAGTAATTGCCGGAGATATCCCCCATCTGGCGTGTTAGCACAAACACCCAGGGGATGAAGGAAAGCCCGGCGGCAGACAGGGCAATGGTGAGCGGTTTCCAGGTGCGCCGGTCATAGACCAGGGTGGCAGCCCATAGGACTGCCAGGTAGATCAGGCCGTAGTTATGCAGCCAGAGCATGGCGGCGGAGGCAACGGCCAGCCAGACCCAGCGGCGGGTCAGGATGAAATACCAGGCAAGCAGCACCAGCAGGGTGAGTAGGGAATACATGCGCCCTTCCTGGGAGTAATAGATCTGCTGGGGCAGGATGCAGAAGAGTCCGAAGGCGATCAGGCTGACTCGACGCAAGTCTTTTATAAAATGCCATCTAGGGCCATTCTCAAACCAGCAATGGAACCATTTTTTGGAAACCAAAACTTTCAATATTTCCCACCAGACCCAAAGGGTAAGAATTCCAAAGACTACCGCGGGCAAGCGGATGGCCATCCAGCCAGGCAGGCCGGGGATGCGCACCAGGGGCCAGACCAGCAGGTACCAGAGCGGGGGATGCACGTCCCCGGCGGTGGCCTGGATCAATTGTGGGATGGGCAGGCGGGCCACCAGGATGGTGAAATTCTCGTCATACCAGGTGGGCATGGCCCAGACCGGGATGATGCGCAGGATCACGCCGATAGCGGCGAGGAGGATAGGCAGGCGTTTAATCATATCGAGTTTGTCGTGAAAGCCATTTTTGTAAAATAATTTCATCTTTTTCCAGTTGTTTAGAATAGATTTCTTCTAAGGTAATTGTCTTTTTATACTTCCCCGTACCATCGCAATTTCTGCATTCATGTTCATCGCCACATTCACATTCATGTCTCCCCAACCCATCACACTCAAAACATTTGTTTTCAGAAATTATTGGTTTAATATCATGATTGATTGCAATCCATTCTCTAAAGCTATAATGGGTGAAAGTAGTCTCAGCCATTGGGGCCTCCCTTCAACGCACTTAGGCTATTCATAACCAAAGTCCAAATCTGCATGTATGTTAGAACATAAATAGTTCCAAACATATGAACTTCAAACTTACCCCGGTTAACATCTACTTGAAAATTTTTATCCATGAGTGCTTCCCTTCCAAAAACTGAGCAACCAAGTCAGTAAGATAAGTCCAGCAAATAATGGGATGATTGTCCAAGTAGGATATTTATCAAAGCCGAAAAGAGTCAATGCCATCCCAATGCCAAAGAAAATTATATTAACAACGAATGTTTCAAACCATTCAAAAACTTTATATTTGGTTAGAAAATTGACGGTGTTTATCACGGCGGGCTTTTTAGCCAACCAAACAATGAAGTAATCCAAATAGGTTCTCATTTCGATATCTCCTGATCTTTCACAAGATAAACCTGAATGGCGGAGGCCTGGATATATTTGATGGTGTAGAGCGGGAGCTGCCAACGCTCCAGGCCATCCAGGACAAGCTGTTCATCTGGGGTGATCATGTTGTCATCCGTGGCAATCAGCCAGGTCCGCCCGGAGTTTTTCGCCGTGCGCGGCAAGTCCGAGTGAGTAATGGAGTGGACGGAAAGGAAGGGCGCCTGGACCGTGTCATCCCAAGAATGGGGCAGATCACCCAAATAGTAATTGAACGGTAATCCTACTGTAATTGTGGTATAGACCAGCCGGTCACCAGGCCGCCACTGTGAGCGGATCTCGGAGGCGACCTGGTCCAGCCCGCCGCCGCGGATGGATGGGTTCCAGTAGAACAGGCTGGCAACCAGGAGCGGGATCCAGGCGGCGGCGAACACATAAGCATTCCAACGGCGGATGCCGATCTCCCTGCCAAGCCAGAGGGCGAACGGGAAAAGGATCGGGCTCAGGGTGCGGTAATGTAGGAAATTGTTATTGGCCAATAAAGAAGACACGATCAATCCGATTAGCGGCAGCGTCCAGGCGAGAAGCGGGATGATGCGATTGGTCAGTGGTTTACCGATCTCAGGAAAAGCGAGACCTCGATCTGAAAGTCCTATAATTGGTGACATGTTATTCCTCCTCAATTTCATCTTCGTCCTCGTCGGCGGAGTCAAATTCATCCCACTTGGCCGCCACCGATGCAAGTGTCTGCTTCATATGCTCTTCTTCTTTCAACACTTTGGTCATAAGATCTTCATCGACCAGAGTCTTTACCATTTTTTCAACCAGCCTGACAAGTTCATTAGGCTCAACAGCATCCAATTCCCAAGATGACTCGCCGAATTGTTCCATATAGGCCGTGTAACGACTGTCGCTTTCCTTGGCCGGGTTCTCGGGAGGGCTCCACTTCTCAACCTGGTCATAATTCAGAGCCAACCGGTGTACTTCTATGCCGCGTGAGTAAGTGAATAGGTTGAGCCGATCAAGAATATCTCTGGTCATATCAATTCCAGATGGGTCATGGTCGCCAAAGTAAAGGATGTGAATTTCCTTTTCCTCCTCCATCGCGTCATAGAGCCGCTTGCTGCACTCGTACAGGGCCGAGGAAGAAGAATAGCCTTTGTTGGCCGTGAAGCGCACATCAAGCCGCCGGCACACGGGTTCGAGAATGCCCGAGAGAGCATCTTTTTCCACCATAACCTCGACATAGTTGGACTGCCTTTTCCAATGATCCAGTTGGAATTGCCTAGCTGCCGCACCCACGATCTCACCTGGATTATTCCAATGGCCGTTGATTACAGTTTCCCGGCCTCGGTCTTCAATCATGTCCCAATCCAGCAATCCCGCCAAACGCGCATCGCTCACTAACCCGCCAATTCGTTTATAGGATCTGATTGAGTTGGGGATGAAATCCCGCGCCACCAACTGATAGTAGAGTTGGCGCAGTGATAGCCGGTATCCCTGTCCTGCATATTCGACAAGAATTCCGTTGGCAATTTCAATTAGTTTTGTGCTTTCGTCGTTGAAGTGGTGCCCTACAAATTGCTCTTTCATGGTTAGTACCCCAATTCTTTGGTTTTTTGAAGGCGAACAGGACCAATAAGGTTATCACCCGGAAAAAGGTATAGCCCAGGACAAGGAAGGCGGCGAACCAAAGCGCTCCGCTCCAGGACATGGGCCAGAGCGACTGGAGAGAATTGTTCACCACCCATGAAAAGCTCAGGGTGGGTTGCCAGGGCTGCTGGACAACCCACATGCCGGACATATGGATTGCGGCGGGGATCCAGGCATAGGCGGCGACCAAGGCGACCGCCAGGATATTGCGCCTTTGAGCCGGGTGAAGATACCAGGCGATCATCAGGGCGGCGATGGCAAAGATGGGCCCAACATTGTGGGCATAGACTGTCAGCCCGCAGGCCGCCAGGAGCCCCAGCCAATTCCCTTGGATGGCGAACCAGAGTGCTCCCAGGAAGAGCAGTCCCAGGACGCTGTAGCTGCGGGCATCCTGGGCAACCCAGATCAGGCCAGGCAGGAAGGCGGCAAAGGAGGCGGTGACAACCTGTTGACGCAGGGTGAAATTCAGGCGGCGCATCAGTTTCCAGACCAGCCATAAGGAGGCAAGGGCAGCCAGCATGGATGGCAGGCGCAGTATCCAGACTGATTGGCTGAGCGCTAGCAGCGGGCGCAGGATGATCTCCAGAAGCAGATCACCGGAGCTGTCGGAGTGCTCAGCCCAAAGGCGAAGGAAGGGCAGATGGCTCCGGTAGACCATGACAGACTCATCGAACCAGATGGCGGAGGCTCCGGTCCCGGCGATGCGCAGGATGGCGCCGATGGCAAGGATGAAGGCGGGTAGTTTATCGAGATGTTTTCTCATGCCGGTAATCCCAATAAATCAGATTCCAATCTATAAAAAGCAATAACCGCTAGTACAACCAATTTCTTTTTCATCAAATAATGTTGGTTGTTCGCCAACGGCGATTTCTAGTGGTTTACAGTGAGGATGCAGATACATTCTGTCCTTTAGTAGTTTTTCCCTTTTTTCAAAGATGTGTTTTTCTACTGCCACGGACTTTTGAAATAATTCAGGCGTTGAATTACGTTGTCGTATCCATTCGGTTGCCGAGTGAAATGGGCAGAAATAACATGATGATTTCTCCGGTACGGGAAGGTTTGAACTTTTTATAATATTGATGCAATCCATCCGAGTAATTCGAAAGTTCAATAATGGATATTCGAGTATTTGATAATCAAATCCGCTATCATTTCTAGCCCGGTCAAATTCATCAAGGCTAAAACCGATTCCAGTAATTGCTGGATTATCTTTAGTTGCACCATGTTGCTTCTGCCAATGAGCCACAACCCGGATTTTAAAATCTGAAGTACATGCTCTATGGCCTGGAGCGCCATTGCTCATACGAGCCGGAATAGGAATGCTTCTCGGAGTTGTCATTATTCGCTGATAGATTGTTTCCCGTTCTCCTTTTCTATATTTGTATAATTCTAAGAGCTCTAATCTATTTATCCTTGCAAAAGGTAAAGCTACCTCCTTAAAATAATCCAGCGTTTTGGGATTCTCGCTATCCTCTCCAACATTGCAAAATAAATATTGATCATAATGGACTTTGTTTTGCGAAGCCAAAACTAATATTGCCATTGACTGTACTCCGCCACCGAAACTAAAAGTTCTCATTCATGACCTCCTCTGGTCTGGTCCCTGAAAATATAAGCACCGATCATAAGCAACACATAGCAAACGGCGACGGCAAGGGTTTTCATCTTTTCCTCCGCTGGGAGGCGAACACCGCCCAAATAACGAATCCAAGGATCAGGACACCGCAAAGAATGCTGAGGATGATGACGTTGGGGGCATTGCTGGAGGCAATGTCAGTGTAATAAACCAGGGCGGCCTCGTAGGTCCCGGTCAGGACCGCGGCCGGGATGGGGGTGCGGGTGATGGTGGGAGTGCGCGTATCGGTTGGGACCGGCGAGCTGGTGGGGGTGAGAGAGCTGGTGGCCGTCGCCGTTTCGGAAGGCGTGTAGCTGGGGGTGAGTGTAAACGTTTCGGTGGGAGTAAAGCTGGCAGTTGGCGTAAAAGTTTTGGTGATGGTGGTAGTATTCGACGGCGTAAAGGTCAAGGTGATGGTGGGCGTGTCGGTGGGATAGCCACCGGTCAGGTCTGCCATAGCGGAGGAGATGGTCGCCATCTCGTCGGAGGAAAGGACCTGGTCATAGATCACGACAGCCTGGATATCTGCCGCCATAAATCTTTGAGGTCTTATAGTATTTAAATATTTATCGGCAAAGCAACCTAAAAATATAGTTAATCCTGTTCCTGAATTTGTCCAGGCGGTCCCATCCACCGGGTCGCCATCGGCAAGGCCATCAAAGTAACCTTGAAATTCCGAGATCCCAACCACGCCAGCAGGCTTGGGATCCAAGACATCGATTTCAAATGGGTCATCGGTATAGGAATTCCCCATCCAATAAGAATGATCATAAGCACCCGAGTAAGAAGCGGAGTAAGATTGATTTGCCCCGGTATCTTCATCGGTGATCCCAAAAAGCCACTCATTGTCCAGGGTGGCATTCGAATACCTGACCAGGATGGTCCAGTTGCTTTGCGGCTCGATGCCGGTATCGATATATTGGCTAAGGCCATTGAAGATCCAGCCATCCGTGGAATTCCAGGTGGGAGCCCTGGCGGGCCAGGCATCATAGGTCCCCGGATCCGCCAGGTTGACATAGCTGGCGGCCTGGCTGCCGATCCCGAAAGCCTTATAGGCCACCACCGGAGTCTTCCCGGCCACCGACTGCCACCATTCCGTAGCATGGACCGGATGGGAGGGGATGAGCATTATGCCCATAATGATCAGGAGGATCAACAGGAGCGAAGCCAGGCGGGCAACCAGCTCGAAGGTCCAGCGGGGAGCGCGGCGCTTGTAAAGGATTTTCAGGATGGGCTTGTAAATGTTCATGTGTTCCTCCGCATAATTGAAGTCACACCCAGGTAAACAAATCCGAGGGTGATCACGCCAAGCAGGATCATCAAGGCGATGGAGTAGGGATATTTCTTTTCGGCGATGCCCTTGTAATAAACAAAGGCGGCCTGGTAAGTTTCGGTGATGAGGGAGGCGCTGATCAGCGTGACCGTCACGCTGGGAGTGACGGTCTCCGAGGGGGTGATCGTTTCGGTGGGGGTATCGGTAATGGTGGGAGTAAGAGTTATCGAGGCGGTCGAAGTGGTTGTTTCGCTGGGAGTGTGGGAAGGCGTGAAAGTCTCCGAGGGGGTCAGGGTTTCGGTGGAAGTCTCGGAGGGCGTCAGAGTTTCAGTAGGAGTTTTGGAAGGTGTATAAGTTTCTGAAGGTGTCAATGTCTCAGTGGGAGTTTTGGAAGGCGTGGATGTCTCTGAAGGTGTCAATGTCTCAGTAGGAGTTTTGGAAGGCGTGAAGGTCTCCGAGGGCGTCAGAGAAGATGTGACCGTGCTGGAGGGTGTCATGGAGGATGTGACCGTTTCGGAGGAGGTGACGGTATCGGTGGGAGTAGCGGTTGGGGCTGGAGCATATTCGGCGGTGGGGGGGGTGAAGTTCGAGGTCCAGCGGGCGATACCCTTGGAGATGCGCAACTCATCCAGCCAACCATTGAGATAATAATTTGTTCCGGTCGTACCTATAAATTTCCCGACGTAAAGAATCCCCGCAAGATTATTTGTCGGATCTGTATCGGTTTGGGTGGTACCTATTTTAGATCCGCCAATGAACATTGAATATCCGGTGGTTCCGTTTTTTACAACAGCAACGTGATACCAGGTTGAAGCTGCGGGATTCCAGGCATTGGAAATATCGATAATAGATGTCCCGCCTGAGTGGACGGTAAAAAAAAGAGCGTTATTATTTAGATTTATGGTCCAGTAATTATTGTTATCAACCCGTTGTTGAATAAAGCCAACGACCCCGGTTCCTGGATCAGCATTGAACATGACACGAAAATCGATCGTCCAGGAATTGGAATTTGAGCCATCATCCAAAAACCAGTCATTGTTATCGGGAGTATCGATCCAGTCGGAGTTGCCATCGAATAAACCTGAAGCACCCCCGAAGACGGATTGGGAAGTATCGATTTGGGCGGTGCCCCTGGCGGTCCAGGGCTTCCCGCTTTCATCGGTGAAGGTGGTGCTGGCATCCGCCCCGTTCATGTGGAGCAGGGACATGGTATAGGAGTCGTCCACGGCGGCGCGGACGGGGTTCCTGGCAAAGAATGGCAAGGAGATCAGCCCGCAGACCAGGGCGATGGTCGAGATGGCGAGCAGTAATCTCCGCCGGTCAAATTTCATGCCTCACCTAAAATAGGCGTCACCATAATGGGCCTGCCAGGCTTATCCAGGAGACGGGTCACTTTTACCAGCCCCTTCCTGGCAGCGGCGTGTGCGCAAGCCTGGACGTACCAGGGCGTCAGATCCCGCTCACGCGCCCAATTCTCCAGACAAATGATGTGGCCGTATTGGCAGACATAATTGACCAGCCACTCTTCGACGCCGCGTGAAAGCGTTTCCTGCCCAGCAGCGTTCATGTAGACAGTGATCATATTTCCACCACCAATTCATCAACAGGAACTACCAGGATGGACGCATTCTCGACCTGGGATGTTAGGAGCTCGACCAGTAAGCGCATGCCTTCCCGCCAGGCGGGTGAATGCTCAGGAGGTAGAGGAACGTACTGGACTTGGAGGGTCATAAATAAATTCCCGCGTTACACTTCAAACCGAATATTGAAGTGTGATACCGTAACCCCCTTAAGAAAAAGGGGGGGTTACGATACAGTTCGCCCGTAACGTTACGGAGAAGTATCGTAACGTTACAATAGGTTTGGATTAGTAAGTTCATACATTGCCTTATGAACACCAGGATTAGTTCTTATGGCTTTACCTTGATGAACAAGAGCATATAAACCTATTTTGGCGCCAGATGGGCTGCAGACATCTGCATTGGCCATCAAGTCTGTAAGATAGGTTGGACCATGAGCTTTTAAATAACGCATGACATAAGATTCTCTTTCCCGTTTATCCGCTGGTCGAGAATCGATTGCTTTAAGATAAAATTCTGATTCCGTCCAACAAGCCTCAGCACACCAAATGGATTTATCTCCATCCCGATTCTTCTCGCTCTGGAAATTTATTACATTGCTACCGTTGTCACTTTGAATTTGCACCATCAAATCTACGCTGCCTTTGATGGCACTACTCCCTCTATATCCCCCTTGTTTATTGCTGTGGTGAATTACCAGAAGACCTGAGTCTGTGATCTCGGATATCTTCCTTAAATGATTGAATACTGGTTGAACATCTTTTTTATCATTTTCATCCCCATCCATTATGTCAGCCAAAGCATCAAATATTACAAGTCGTGCCTGAATACTATTGATTAATCCTTGTAAAATAATAGGATCTTCTTGACCATCAAGCTTAAAGCCAGCCAAAGATACAAAATAAATTGGGCTGCTATCATTACATAATTCCCCCCGCAAAGCTTCCCCCAATCTCCGCATAAATCTTCTTTCCCCCGATTCTTCGTCAACAATTAATACCGATGATTTTTTTGTTTTGAATTCCAGCCAGGGCTTTCCATTGGCAACACAAACTGCCAAGCTGATCGCAGTATAGGTTTTTTTACTTCCTGGTTCCCCATAAAAAACATTCACGCTTGAATTAGTTATTAATCCATCCACGATGTAATCGATTGGTGGCTGCGGTTTTAAAGCATCTGCAGCATCCCTTAATGTATATCGTGGGGTTCCTAATATTAATTCATCCGGAAATGGGATGCTAAGATCTGAGACTTCTTTGGCTTGTTTACTGAGCTCTTCTAAGCGATTTCTGCGAAGCGAATAATCTCGCACAATTCTGGCATAGCCAATTCCGCTTTTAGTAGTTTCGATATCACGGATATATCCAATCGCAACACTACCTCTCTGTTGACCATTCGGCAATCCAAAATCTTTTAGATGGCTTATGCGTTCCAGTTCATCCTTAAGAGATAAAGCATCAGGTGTAATTCCTTTTGATGTGGCGTTTCCAAAACACGACCAAGTCCACATGAAAGGTTCCCATGAAAAATCGGATGCTTTCACTATCTCTGCAAGTTTAGGATATTCCGCAGGATGGCGAAGAGTAAAGGCTATAAGCCCTTGCTCAGCCTCGTAGTTCTTGAATTGATCCACTCCTCCTCCTTTACTTTTAAATCTTCCACTTCATCTTGCGCACCTTCGATAAACATCGTCATCCCAAGATCAAAATTTGATGTCATTAAAGTGATTGCTTTAATTTCTTTATTAAGCCAATTCGGAAATGGCTTCTTTTTATTGAAATGCTCCTTTGCTATTCTGGTTGTATGGTCCAGCATTGAAATTAAATATTTATCATTCATTTTCTGTTTGCCTTAATGCCTTCGTCGTAAGCTTTTCGTAGGCGCTTGAAATCTTCTTCGTTGCCACCTGCGTCAGGATGGTGGATTCTGGATAGGGATCTGAAAGCATTGCTAATATCTTCAGGCCCAGCATCCGGCTTGATCCCCATAACTTCCCACCACCTGGCGGACCCATCTCCCAAGAGAAGAGCATTGTCATCCGGGGCTGCCAAGTAACCTGTAAACACATTATCGAATTCTTGGTCAAAGGAAGTCTCGCTCATATCGACCCCATAGACTTCCAGGGCGCGGTAGAGATAATCTATCTGGAGACCAATGGCACGTAGGTTATCTAAACTATCCGGCCAGCGAGTGCATTCCCGCACGTATCTTTTCCCGGCCCGATCAAAGATCACTTTCACGCCACCGCCCATTACATCCTGGTCTATACGTAAGGAGGTGGCGGCGATCTTGGTCATGATGCGTTGAAGATCTTTTACCGTGCTTTGTTGCGAGGCTGTAAATCTGCGTTTGTTCATTTCATCTCCACCCGGTTTGCCAAAGCCCAGGCTAATAAGGGAACTGGCATATCCTGAATCGAATCCGTTGCCAGGTGCTCATTGATTGTCTTCAGATGGCGGATGCGAATTCCTAATTTCCGCTGGATAGATTTATTTGGCGGGATCTCTCCATAAACCATGAACCGATAAACCCATTTCACATTCACGCCGCGGGCATCGGCTAACTTATGAAATGAGCCCAATTTACGCTTTTGACGAAACAGCCTTTTTAGGGGCTTTTCTAGGAAAGTCGATATAACTATCGGATTCGTTGACATCGTTTAAATTTGGGCCTTATTACTTAAGTAACGGGGCATTCAAATTGGTGTTTGACAATTGCAAATCAGATTTTATTTGCCCCCTATTCATATTTTGATTTAATTTAGGCAAAATGATGTCGGAGGTCGGGATCAGTTGCTTGCCATAGCTGGGAGAATAAACCTGGCATTCCAAACCCTCTTAGGTAAATCCCAAAAAGACAACGGAACCCAAACGATTCGTAAGGATCAGATCTCCCAGACCGATGTCCCAGATTTGCATGGCTCCTCCTCATGAAATAACCAGGCCAATGAAAAGCATCCCGGCCACATAACCACAGACCACCAGCCCCCAGAAGATCGTGACCAGGGCATGGGCATGTCGCTGCGTGGCCCAATCCAGCAGGTGACCTGTGGCTGCCACCCAGAACGCTATGATGATCAGCGCCAGGTAGACCGTGTCGAGCTGGGTATAGATCGCAGCCAATGCCTGGTAGTTGGTCATATGAACCTATTGAATTTGATCGCCCAAACCCAGGGATTGAAGTCCCAAACAAACCCACGCTTTGAATTTAGTTGTTCCCAGAAATCACGATAAGCTATGCGATATAAATAATTAGGATCTACTCCAGCGATTGCTGGAATTAAGCCCTCAGCAATTGCATCTTTCTCGCTCATTTCCCACACCCTCTCTAAAGTGATATTGATGATCTCCAGTGTGATCCGGCTGGCCCAGCGCGGCATGTAGATGGATGGCCGCCAGGGCAAAGGTGAATTACCGCGTTCCCAGGAATAAATTCCATCGTCATTTTTTAGAGGCCAATTCATTTTCATAAGTTGGTTGGTCGATTTAAAACAGACGTTCTCATACCACTTCTCATAATCAATACAATCCGAATATTCATTTTCGTCAGCAGTTGCCCCATCCGCGGCGTATTGAAACTCGATAGGTTCCCCCTCCATAAAAGATGAGATTTTCCATTTCTCACGCACCCAAAGTCGGTCGCCAGGTTGACCAAATGGCGAAAAGTCAATTGGCATTCCATTCCGCATATGCTTTTCATTTGCATAATGCAGACCGGTTTTATTCTTGGCGTCTCCGGGCTTTTCACTTGGATACCAAGTTCCACTTTCCATCAATATTGGCTGAGGTCTTATCACCCGCCGCGTCTGCGTCTTCCGCCCCTCAATAATTGCATTGACCATCTCACCTGAAAATAAGATCGGATGTTCTTTCATTCTTTTTCCTCTTTGCCCATATGCTTGCGCTCCTCGCGTGTGAGATAAGACATTTCAAAATTGACATGCTTGATCTTGTCCTTATCAATGCGGGCCGATTGATCTAGGATGAAGCGGCGATTGGAAATCAGGGTCATGAAATAGAATGCGCCGACACCAATGGCAAGCGGCAGGAGGCAGAGCACCCCGCATAATACAAATGGAATGGTTTCCGGCTTGATCATTTCTTCCTCTTCCAGATTGCAACCACCAGTAGAATTCCAAAAGGCAGCATGAACAAAGCGGTCAAAAAACAAACAAAGATAATTTCATCAGGAGACCAGTTCATGGGATTCCTTTTCGGGCCGGGGACCGGTGATCGGGAGAGGGACCTGATCCTGGTCCCGGTTGCCGAAGGAGGAGATTGCCGGGAAGGCCCCGGCGGGCCAGGTCACGCAGATGTGGACGGGCCACCTGCGGAGACTTCGATTTGAGGCTTGCCAAAATTGAGCAGCATTTCAAGATTGGCCATAACAAATTCTTTATCGGTTGGATAGCCGTTTTGCTTTGCATAATAACCAGCGACATAAGGTTGAAACCATTTGGAATGATCAAACATGAATGGGCGTTCCATCACAACGCGAGCCTGGATGCTCAGATGACATCTTTGGCAAAGTGCTACCAGGTTCCACCATTCGTTATTCTGTGGATCAAGATCAAGATGATGGACTGTCAGCATGTAACCGGCGGAGATATCATGGTCCTGGCCGCAGCGGATACATTTCCATCCAGCCTCTTCTTTCACGAGGTGGGCAATCTCTGGCCAGTTATCTGGATAAACCGATTTAGATTTGCGTTGCATGGTATTCCTTTGGGAGGAGCCTTTCGGCCCCTCCCTTCCAATGGTGCTGCCAATCCGGTCTGGCCCTTACGCTATTGGGTTTGATGCTTCCGGCCAGTCAAGCATCAGCACGCCACCTCGGAATTACATGGCAACTAAAATGGCTTGGTTGCGGGACTCAGATTCGAACTGAGGATGATATGCTTATGGGGCATATGAGTTAGGCCGCTGCTCTATCCCGCAATGAATGAATCTTTTGAATTGACTTCTAAGTGCAAGAAGCTGGTGTCATGATTTTTCCCTTTTCGTTGGCTTTTATCTATTGTCTTCTTGAATGGTGCTTATCTCATCATCCGCCGAATCCTCGGGATCAATATCCAGAAAATAACGCTCTTTCCATGCCAGTTCCTGGGAGATGGGATCCTTGCGTCTCCAGATGTTTTCCATCCATGCCACGGCAACCGCCGCCACGTGCAATATTTCTTTCTCCAGGGTCGGCAACCCTTTCAGGATCGCTTCGGCGGCCTCTCCCACCTCTTCCGACAAAACCGCCTGCCATAATTGATCGTCCATCATCCGCTCTGCTCCCCATTTGATATCCTGGCGGATCCGTTCCTGCTTAATAAGGGAAAGAGCATAATCCAGGTAAACCGCGGTACCTTCAGGTTTCGGGAGATCAAAAGTGATCGTTCCCGCCAAGGCATCATCGACCAATTTTTCCAGTTGCTTGGCTGCAATCAAATTTTCCTGCATCCGGTCATGAAAATATTCTTTTTGCGCCTGGCGCATCTTTCGGACCGTCTCCACAAAAGTAACACTGTACATTGTTCATTCTCCTTTGGTTGAAATCATTCCATCCCCGGCAGCGGATCGATCTTCCACTCCTTCCATGCCAGGTAAACGTATCCGATCCCTTTCTCCATCCAGGTATATAGGCAGAACGGCTGCCCGTCCTTCGGCCCGAACTCGCCCCAGATCTTCTCGACCTCCGGGATCTTGCCGGCCTGCTGGAACTTGTAGCGGTGCAGCCCGTTCGCCAGGATGACGCCTTCCGTCATCGCCACGGGCCCGGCTGCCACGAGATTATTCATCTTTCGTTTCCGTGGGAACGGGATCTTTTCCAAATGCCTCCGCCCGGGCTTGGAAATCCTCAGGTAGCTTGACATCCCAGGCCTGCGCCAGCTCGATCATCCTGCCGGCGCATCCGGCGGGTCCGGTCTGCCGGTCCTCCCAATCAAAATTCTCATGGATCTGATGCCCCATGATCTCGCTCCGGCAGCAGCGCTTTTTCTCTTTCTCGTCTACGTCGCCCAGGTCGTTGTCATCCAGTCCGGAAAATTCCTGGAGAAGAGGCAGGCTCTCCAACCCGTTCAAGGCCGAGGCAAACATTGGGCCGGCGACCTGATCAATGAAATCGCTGAACGCCTGGCTGTTCGTCTCTTTCTGTATGAAGTCGATCTGGGTGGCGGCGCCGTTCTTTTCCTTCTCGTCTTTGGCGGCTTTGTGGGCTTCCTTTTGCTTTTTCAGCCAGGCGATCATCTTCGGATCGGCGTCGACGGCCTCCACGATCGGGCTGTCGGTCAGGTGGTGAGCGCGGCCGCCGTACGTCCCGGTGGAGAATTTCACCCGCAGGCGCAGGTTCTTTTCGCGCTGCTCCCCGTCGAAGATCTTCCGGTAATAATCGGCCTTGGCCGGCCGTTTCCAGTTGACCATGTAATCCGAATCTTCCAGCCAGAGAGCGTCCACCGAAACGGAGTCTTTGGGATCGACCGCCGGGTCCCAGATCGGGATCTTCAGCTTCTTGCTCAATTTCTCGAGCTCGGCTTTGCCCCAACCTTTGCGTTTGCGTTCCCAGCAGGGCTTCCAGATGCAGTAATGGTTCTTTTGATTGCGGATGTAAAGGTCGCAGGCCGTGCAGGGCAGCGGGGAGGCCAAGTGCACCAGCCGGTCGACCACGTCGCCAGGCAGGACCGTGTGGGGGCGCACTTCTGGATCTTCATTGAGAGTGTTGATCACCGCCTGCAACTCCGGACCTTTATAACGGGCGGGGGTGCCTTCCACGTTGCCGTCTAGCGCTTTCAGGACCGGCGTGACCTCCAGCTTCGGGAAATTGGACCTCCAGGCCTTGGTCAATGGTTCCGTGAGCGGCCATAATCCCTCGCCGGCCAGCGGTTTGTCCTCATGCCGCCAGTTCTCCCACATGCAGAAGGCGTCGCTCGACAAGGCCTGGCTCACCACGTCGTCGGGATCTTCGCCTTGGGCAATCCGATCGATCGTGCGCGCGAGGACGTTCCCATCGTTGGTCTTCTGGATCGTCAGCAGCTTGCGCGCCGTCCCGACCGTGATCTGCCTGCTGGCCAGCTTTTCCTGCGCCAGTTCCGGCAGCCCGAGCAGACGGACCGTGCCGCGCACCGTGGCTTCGTCGCAGTTGAAGAACTCGCCGGTCTCGGCGCTGGACTTTTTGAAGGTTTCCATGTAGGTGCGCATGGCCTTCGCCCGCTCGACCGGGTTGAGATCCCGCCTTTGGATGTTCTCCGAGACCGCCATTTCGAACATCTGCAGGTCGTTCAGCTCCTTGATGAAGCAGGGGATCTGCTTGAACTCCGGCTTTCCTTGGCCAGCCAGCAGTTTGAAGGCTGCCAACCGCGTGTGCCCGAAGGCCAACTGGAAGAATCTCCAGCCTTCATCGGATGGTTTTGTGGGCGGCTCCGCCATTCTGACCAGGTCTAGTCGCACCGTCGGCGGCTGCAGCAGCGTGTTCTTTTCGATGTTGGCTGCCAGCTCGGCCACCGCGGCGGGATCTTCCGCCTGGCGTACCTGGAACGGGTTTGAGACGATCAATGCGATATCGATCAATACCGGCGCTTCGTTCATGGCTGCTTTTCCTGCCCAACAATAATTCCGGCCCAATAGGCAGAGGCTGATAAGGCAAAAGCAATAGAAATATTTCCTATCAAATTAATAAATGAATGATTTAGTAAATAATTAGCTACTGATAAAATGACAGATCCCAATAATACTGAAAGAGCGCATATCTCAATCGATTTGATTTTCATTGCTTATTCTCCTAATCGTGATTGATAATTTCCCGGATCAATTCACCATCACCCATGCAGAGATTTTGATCATGGGTACAGAGTAAGGACCCGACCATAACATTGGTATAGATGTTGTCGCTCTGGGGCTCAACGTAAATAATCCCCGCATCGGTCGTTTTGAACGCCACGATCGCATGGCCAACTGCATGTTTGAAAAGGATCCCAACCATCTGTGCATCAATGCCTTGCTGGCGTGCAGATTTGACAAGGTTAGCAGAAAAATCGCCACAGTTATAGGGGGCCTGGATCAAGACGCCGTTGTTGTCTACAATCCCATCCTGATATGGATGCAGGTCGGTAGTGTCCCAGGACAGGAATGAAATCACCAAGGCCAAGGTGACCGGCCGGTAAATTATCGGATGCAATTGCGGGGCAGGTAAAAGGAAGAGGTGGAAAACAAATAAGAGGCCCAGGAGAGAACTCATGGATTCATTCCTCCAGGCATGGATTTTCAGGACTGGCCGGGAGTTGGTGACCGTTGGGAATGGGAATTGAAAGAATGGCATCCGATGCAAGCAACGTCATTGAAATGGGACGCCCGGCTTCTTTCATAGCCTTATAGACTTCTAATAAATGTTGGTGTGCTGCTGGTTGGATTCGTACAAGTGGAAATTGAAGAAATTGATTTTGTTTTTTCATATCTACAGAGTAGTTGAATACTACCATGTAGATAATAGCACGCCGTATACAGATTGTCAATAGGGATTTACTAAACTGACAAATCTGTATATTATGTGATTGTGGTAACAAAGACTTCTAATTTATTATTGGAACATTTTTTGAACTGGCAGCGCAAACTTGGAGAGAGAAAAACCTCCAAAGAATTCGCTGCTTATATTGGTATCAGCGATAAAGTCTTCAACCATATATTTACAGGGAAAAGGGAACCCACCGAAGAACAGACGCAGTTATTCGAGGCGGTCTTTCAAGACATCAGGTTTTGTGAGGTGACCGGCAGAAAACCAGGTGACCGTGAGTTGATATTATTAAAGCGAAAATGGCCCCAGATAGATTATCTAACCAGAAACCATATTGCCGAAGATGCGGGAATATATAAAAGCGACAGGCCATCTATCAAGAAAAATGATGGGACTTAGAACAAATGTACATCAAATAATATTAATTCGTATAGATTAGGCGAAAAGTAATGAAGCAGCAAAACTATAAAACAAATTTCTTTTTCACCAAAAATAAGGGAGGTAATCATGGTAAACCAAGAGCGCGAAGATGATCTTGTTTACTGGAAGACATTCATGTATGGGACCCTGAGCTTTTTCCTGACCGCTTCCGGAATGGCTTTTCTAATGCTCACTCTGCTGATGGTCCTATATTTCTTGGTTGCAGTTGCCACGATCTTCCTGGTCATCCATCTTGACCCTGAATTGTGGCGGCTCATTCTCAACCATATCTTTCCACAATTGCATTTGCTTGGTCCAGACTGACACACCTCCCGCCTCCCTCAACCCTCCCGCCCGGCTCCGTCGTGGATGCTTATGTCCGTGACTCGGGCGGGCCGCGCCAGCAGGACTCCACGGACCAGCAGATCTCCGAGCTGGAAACCTACTGTTCGCATTATGGCTTGAACCTGCGCCATGTTTATAAGGATGTGGCCAAGTCAGGTGGCTCGACCATTGGCCGGGATGATTTCAACAAGATGATGGACATGACCCGCAAGGAGGAGGACCGCCCAGCGGGTCTTTTGCTTTGGAGCTTCGCCCGCTTTGCCCGCAACCTGGACGATGCAGTTTATTACAAGGCCCTGCTCCGCAAGCGGGACGTGATCATCCATTCGATGACTGACCCGGTCCCCGAGGGACAATTCGGGCGCATCGTTGAGTTGTTCATCGACCTCTCGGATGAGGAGAAAAAACGCCAGACCTCCACGGATGCCCGCCGCGGCCTGCATGACCTGGTCACGGTTTATGGATGTGTCCCAGGCAGACCACCCCGAGGCTTCATCTGTGAGCCGGTCATCCTGCCGCCACGCCGGGATGGAAGCCTCCATGTAGCCCACCGCTGGGTTCTGGACCCGGCGCTCAGCTCCAGGGTCCGCAAAGCCTTCGAGATGCGAGCCAACGGATATACCCTTTCACAGATCCACAAAGAGCTGCATCTGTTTGGAGCGCTCAACTCCTATAAAACATTTTTCAGGAACCGGCTCTATATCGGCATCCTGGAATTCGGCGGTCTAGTTGTGGAAAAATATTGCGAGCCGCTCATGGATATGGAAACCTGGAATGCGGTCCAGCGGCGCATCGAGGAGCATGCCCAGGGCCCGCGTGACCGCTATCATCCCCGCCGGGCCAACAGTCCCTATCTGCTCAGCGGATTGGTTTATTGCGGGGAATGCGGTTCTTCCATGACGGGCACTACCGTCACGCGCAACAGGGGAAGGACGGAAGCGTATCGCTGCTCCCGATCGAAGCGCAGGGCGGGCTGCACTCAGGGAAGGATTGGACGCAAGAAACTGGAGGAGGCGATCCTGGCCACGCTCCAGGAATATATTCTGCTGCCGGATAGCCTGGCTGCCATTTACGAGATTCAGCAAAATTCCATTGGCCGGGAGGAAGCTCACCGGCTTGAACGTTTGGCGACCCTGCGGGATGAGCGCAAGAAACTTTCCGGGCAGATCGCCAACCTCACCAGGGCGATCGCTGAAAAAGGTCATAGCCAGGCGCTCCTTGATCGGCTGACGGAATTGGAAACAATGCGCGCACAGGCAGCCGTCGAATCGGGTGAGCTGGAGACCCGGCGCTTTGAACCGGTCCCATCCCTTTCGCCAGGTCAAATCGAAAGCATCTCTAAGAACCTGCAGGAGATCCTTTCCAACGGACCTTTGGAGAAGATCCGCCAGATCCTGCGGGCTTTGATCTATAAGATCATCATCAAAAAAGAGGAGAATGGTTTGGTGGGAACCATCACTTATTTTGCGCCTGGTCCCTCTTTTGAGTTACCCCTCCCGGAGGAGGGGAGTATGTCTATGGGTTGGGCTCCCTTGGGGGCACCTATTTGTACGGTAGTAAGGTTTTAACAGTTGAATGGGATTAGATATTATAACAATGCCCCTTAATTGCTAAGAGGGGCATTTTGCTGTACTTTCTAAATTTGGAAACGAGCTCTAATAATAAGTGTGCCAGGCTGGATCTGTACCTAAGACCAAACATATTCAGGCTCAATTCCAATTTGGCTACAGTTTCAAGCTTTATAACGGAGAGCTGTTAACCTAGCGGTTATAGGTTCAATCACAATAAAACATGTTCTTGTATGAGCAGGCAGGTCGTACGCCAACTTGATGATGTTATGACTAGTTTATAGGACTAGACGTAACGCACCAGGCGCCAAATGGCTGCTTTGTCGCAGCTCTTGCATGGTGGAAATGTTTCGCCCACCGAAAGCGGAATTTCTGCTTCAGCGGGAGTGTGATTAGTTGTTCCGTCCAAGTGTTTGACGAAATGGTAGTTGCCAGAAACAGGTGCTTTTTCACCTGTCTTGAACTCTGTGCCAATTGAAGTACTCATAATATATCCTCCTTTGTACGATCTGCCTGCTAATATCGGAACCTGATTTGTTAAGGTTCTGTCAGTTATTATTAATGATTAATCAAAACTGTGTCAACAGGCGGCTTTTTTGTGGAAATAAAAACGGTTTGCAATTATGAAAGGTTATACCGCGACTCTTTAATTAGAACAAGTGATCATAGAGGCAATCCTTACTCATTATTATAAGCGCTTTGAATGAACACATTTTAATAATATCCCCAATAATTACTTTGTTTCCTCCGTTACCAGTATGAGGTTAGTTTGCTAATATATATAGAAGAAAAAACAAAAAAAGTGCACTTTAGAAAATGTGCACCTTACGAAAAACCTGAAAGCTCCTTGCCAAAGAATTGAACCTCGAACCTAGCGGTCTGAGGTTCTAATCCTAGAGAGGTACGTTTTTTATTGTTTCTTACCGATGTTTACTAAGATATGTACTAAAGTTACGGATGGTGTAGTTGCTATATGTTGATGTTTGTTGGCTATAATTTATGGAAGAAAAGGTATTTTAACAATCCACCCCAGTACCGTTCCCGCTATGTGGAAAAGTTCTCGGGCAATTGAAGGGGTGAGAGCTAACCCAACAATAATATTCGTAAGAGATCCAACAAAGATAACTATCCAATCCTTTCTGCCGAGTCTTGTAGCTGCATCATCTAGATAATCAAACCTTGCATCTAAATATTTGAGTTGCTCTGCTGAGAATGGTTGAGAAGGAATCAAATATTGTTTTATTTCGTTCAGGCTTTCTTGGATACGATGTATTTCTTCAATAGAGAATGGAATGTTTTCATTTTGCTCTACTGAGATTTCTGATAAGACTTTTTCATTTGCGATTGCTTCCCAGAGGTCTGGTTCTTCCAACTCTCTCTTTAATTTTTTTAGCCACGCATTCACATATTGAATTTGTACAGACCAAGAGGCAGCACCAGCATGTTCAATAGGAAAATTGACACCAGGAGAGAACCAGCCATAATTTAATTCTCTATGGTACTCGAATTGATAATAATACCCGGAAAATTTATGAACTACTCTTGATACTTGCACTTCAGAGGAATATCTACTTTTTACAACAGTCCACTCAAATTCCTCAGGGGGGAAGCCACTATTCTGAATCGCTTGAAAAACTTCATTTTTTTGTGACTTCAAGAGAAAAAAATCTGGCATAGCGTTTCCTCCTAATTTGTGTAATCTGATATTATTCTGCCGTCTTTTAGTGGCTGAACATTTTTACGAATGGAGAGAAAAATACTTTTTTGTTGAAGATAAGCGTAATTATCTTAACCTAGCGATCAATGGTTTTAATCCACTAGAAGTACATTTATTATTGTTATTATTTTAATAGAGGTTTACCGAGAGCTTTTAACTTATTATTTAGATCGTCTTTCCTGCGTTTAAATAGTGCTGGTTGAATGAAAAAATAATCGAAAAGTCCACGAAGGACATCTAGTGACCATTCCGCTTCACCTGGTTCGACCTGCACTATTTCTCCGGTATTCTTATCTTTCATCGGATGTGCAGCAAAATTTCCGACAGCCCTTATAGCATGAACTGATTCAGATAATATGGGGGGTATATCTTGACGAGAACAGAATTTTTCAATTTGCTTACTTAATGATTCATCCTTAATCTTCCCTTCTTCCATAAGGAGGGTTTGAAGTAGGCGACGGCTTAAGGCAGCTGATGCTTTTGGGCTTTGACTTACTAAGGAAAGAGCTTCGAAAAAATCCTCTTTGTATTTATCCGGGATATCATCTGATAACCCGGTTTCGTTTGATAAAGGATAGACTATTCTAGAATCACTAATAATATATTCACCATCATCATCGGTGTCAAATTCATCATCGATAGCAGAGGCAGAAAACCATTTTATTATTGGTTTTTTGCATTCTGGACAGATCATGTATTCAATTCCGATACCTTGTCCACCCTCAATGATTAATGGACCTTCTGCGACTAAATTCCAATCTTCATGTGAGGCAACTTTGCAATGGGGGCATATCATATAACTTTCCCTTCCTAAAAAGAATTCATTAGAAATTCAAATATGATTACTTTTAAGAATAGGAAATTAATCTAACCAGCTTAAATCACGGTTGATTATTAATTCTTTCATTTCTGCGTGATGAGTATTATTCATAGGGATAAGACGAGTATTGAGAGAGTGACTTTCAGCTAGTTTATAGACTTCATCAGCATTATCATAAGTCATAAGGAATTCACCTTTTAAATTGCTAGCTAGGTCGAAGAGATGATTATGATTTAAATTGTAATGGGTATAAAGGCGGGAACCAGCACTTTTCCCACCAGCTGTATATGGAGGGTCAATAAAAAACACCGCATTTTTTCGCTGTAATTTTGATTTGAGAAAATCGATACCATCTCCTTGAATAAAGTGGACACGCTCTCGAATTTCTCCAATCGCGAGAATTCTTTTACATAATGTTTGAGGATACCATCTAGACATGATACCTTTTCCCCCTTCACCATACTTTAACAAACCAGCACCAGGTGCAAGGATCCCACCATGGCTAATACGATTTTTAAGAATTGTCTGAAAAGCTAGGTCACGAGTCAGCGGAGATTTCTTGTTCAACTCTCTTTCCGCAGATTCTTTTGTCAAATTAAAATTACAAATTTTTTCTGCTAACCATTTATTGTCATCAGACAAGATTGTTTTCCATACCGAAGATACTTCAGAATCCAGCTCAACCAAAGTAACATCTCGGGCTAACTTTTCAAATGCAACTGTTAATCCAATAATCCCGCCTCCTGCGAATGGCTCATAAAAATGAATTACTCTGCTGTCAAACGAAGTAAGCCATTTTCGAATTAATGGAACAAGCCAAGTTTTTCCACCTGGGTAGCGAAATGGACTGCGTAAAGGTATGGAAGCAACATTAACGGGCTTATTGTATGTTGTATCGTTAAAAAGCGGTAATTGATTCATAATGGTAAGTCTATTCCGTCAGTTAATGTCGGCGCATCAGGTGGGTTACTTTCGTCTAACTTTTCATCCAACTTATCTTGTAATAACTCAATAAATACATCAATCGGACCTGGTTCGGGTAAGGTAACTCTATCTAGTGCGGGTTGGAATTGAGTATAAATAACGCGCTCTAATTCAAGTGAATATGTTTTTTGTGCGTCACTATATAAAAGATCATAAATTAGCCATGCTAAGTTTGAGTCTTTTTGATCTACTTCGGGCAATGCTGGAAGTGTATTATAAAAATTTTTATGTAAAGCTACTGCTGTTTTCTTTCCCCAAGCATTAAGGATACCGCCTTTATAAATGAGTTGGGGGACTAAACGTTTGCGAGAGGAAGAAAGATAATCTGGGTTTGGGTAAAGTGGTTTACCTCGCCATTCGAAATTGCTTCTATTTTCAGGATCAGCAAGGTAATATTCAAAAGGGTTCCGAACATTTCCAGATATATATACTGCTTGAACTTCAAGAGAGCCAAAATCAAGTAAATGACCGGCAGAATCATAGGAAACAAGAACAAGATCGATATTGCCTGCCGATTTTTCATTTATATCATTTAGCCTTACTTCAGTTAGAGAGGTCCATTGCGTTCCATTTGGGAATAAAAATTGACTTGCATTTTCAGCAATTGTCCAATTTTGTCTAAAGCGAATAGGGCATGTTATAGCGACACTACCTTGATCGAAAACTGTACATACTCCAAGTGGAGCATTAGCTTTATCTTTTGTACAGGATGGTACTTTATTGTTGAATGGGCATAGTTTTAAACGTCTATGACGTTTAGCTTCGTTGGAGAAATTGTCAATAGGATATCCAAAGACTTCAGCAAGAGGTTGATTAGACATATATCACCATACCGGGAGTATTAGTTAATTGATTATGTGATTCAACGTGTTTTAATTATATCTCAGTAAAAAAAGCCCGTTGCTTGGATTAAGAGTGCATCCAAAAAGGCGGGCATATATTTATATAAAGAATAAATTGAAGAAGAATAATTATTTATCGATTTTAGGTTTAGTCTTTTTATGTCTTTTCTCAAATAAAGTTTGTAGATCATCATCTATTTCTTTTTCCGATTTTGTAAGGTCCAAACTTTCTTGAAGAGTTTCGATGGGGTTAAATTCTGATAATGATTTCACCTGGTTGATAGCAACACTTTGTAAATGCTCATCCCATATTTCTCGAAAATTAATTAAGAGTTCATTCTCAAGGGGGGTTAAATCTTCTTGCGTTATTTCTTGATAGAGATAACGTGGATAAAAATATCCTAAAGGTTTATCAAGAATGTGAGAAAGCAAAGCGAACGTACTGGTATCAACTTCGCCTTTTCCGTTTTCAATATCGGAAACAGTAGCACGTCTTTTATATATTCGTGCTGCAAGTTCTTCTTGACTAAGGCCTGATTCTAAACGGGCTTTTTTTATTTGATTCCCCATAAAGATTGTAAATTTATTAGGGCGTGGTTTTCCATAGGCGAGGAGATCAAGAAAATTATCAATAGCCATGAAAAAAATCCTAAATAAACTTGACAAGTTGTGCGGTATAACGTACAATAAGTACGAATTTACGCACAGCTTGTTTAGCGATATTATGACTAATGATACTTGTTTCTTGAGGACTTTGCAAGTGCAAATCCTTAATTTCATAGTGGGTGCGGTTTACGGGTCTCCGAAGTCATCACGGTTGCTAAGCGTCGGAGTGATTGATTGCACGGGTAGGAAAGGATGCGTTCAAGAAGTAAACCAGCTTTCGCAGGTCGGGGCTCTACCTGGCAAATCAGCCTTGTGCCGAAGCCTGGAGCATACTTAGAGCGAGAGGAAACCCCTGGAGCTGACGGCTAAGGAGCGCACCGGATGCGCAGGTGACGAGCACCGGAGCGCACCGCAAGCCGGAGGAATCAAAGCAGGAAGGAAAAGCGATAACCCCCCCGTACTGATAGGGGGGTGGAGTTAAGGAAACCATTATGAACGACACAGAGATAGAAAATCAAGAGAGCTTAGAAAATGTATTCGAACGATGTGATAACCCGAGCGAAGCATGGAATTCTAGAGTCGCGAGAAAAATACTCTCTTCAACAAATGCAGATTGGATATTTTCTTTGCGTCATTGGTCTATTTTTATTACTCTGACTTTCAGAGATGAAAGACCGCCTGATATTGCAAAATCTTTGTTCGAGAAACTTATAAAATCTTTGAATGAAAATGCGTTTGGAAAGCATTACACAAAGATCGTAGGACATTCATATTTTTCTTATGTACGAGCAATGGAATATCAAAAGAGAGATGTTGTACATTTTCATGTAATGGTTGATCAGCCAGTGAATTTTGAACGGATACATACTCTTTGGAATTCATGGGCGGGTTTTGCTCACACTGACATTATTAAAGATAAGAATGATGTTGTGAATTATGTGTGTAAGTATATTGTCAAAGGTGGAGAGATATACCCCTTTTTGGCAAAAAAAGAATTTACTCCTAAAGTATTGCCTTATTGGTGGAAGTTAGCTGAAACCAAAATGGAAGGCAAGCAGGATGAAAAAACGATTTCTTAACTCTTACTTTCGGGTAGTGCCTGGAGTATGAGCAATTGAATATCTGGAATTTGAGTGCTAGCACCGAGGGACTATCACTTGACCCACGAGGTGCGTCTATTGATAAAAGAAAAGAAAAGGAGTAACGACTACATCAAAAAAATCAACCCAACTAACCTTAGAAGAGATTTCAGGGGATAAATATCCTGATCTTCATACTGTTCAGCAATTAGCAAAATGTTCAATGGTGGAATATTTAGCGGCAACAATTAGCGAATTGCTAGCTCAAGGCTTGCTAGTTGTAAAAGATGGAAAAGTCATGCCTAACCTAGAAAAGGTAATAACTCAAAAAGAATTGTTATAAAGAGGTTATTTATGATTGAGCATATTCTTCCCCCATCTTCTCTGCCACCTGGGTCTATTGTCTGGGCATATTTGCGGGATTCCGGTGGAGATGCCCAGGAGCAAAGTGTTATACAACAGGAAGCAGAAATAACAGCCTTTTGCAAACGTTATGGCCTTATATTGGCTATTGTATTTAAGGATGTTGCAAAAAGTGGGGGTAGCACGATAGGTAGAGAGAATTTCAATAATATGATCGACATGTGTGGGGATAAGGAATCTAAACCTTCTGGATTATTGCTGTGGAATTTTGCACGATTTGCCAGAGATTTAGATGATTCAAGTTATTTCAAAGCACTTGTTCGTAAACGGGGAATTGTGATCCACTCGTTGACTGATCAAATACCGGAGGGGCAATATGGGCGGGTTGTTGAAACTATTATTGATATTGCCAACGAGGAAAAAAGACACCAAACATCTAGGGATGTGAAACGCGCATTAGCCGCATTGGTCAAGCAGGGTTTCTCATCTGGTGGATTTCCACCGCGTGGTTATATTGCTGAAAAGGTAACAATCGGAATGAAGAGGGATGGAAAACCACGGATTGCTAGCCGTTGGGTGCCTGATCCTGAATTATGGGATTTAGTAAGGTTAGCTTGGAAGATGCGAGCTGAAGGGAAGTCTTACACAGAAATAACTAAAGCAACAGGTGAGAAAATTTATAAATCTAGAAATTGCTGGCCTACATTCTTTAGTAATAAGACTTATTTGGGAATTGGTAAATGTGGAGAGCTCGAAATTCCTGGTCATCACGAAGCATCTATTTCCTCAGAGACCTGGGATGCAGTTCAACAAGTTAAAGAAGCTAATCCATGGTATGGGAAGACAGGACACCCATTTCACCCACGTCGAAAGGCTCTTCCATCCTTGCTTTCAGGCATGGCTGTTTGTATTCATTGTGGTACTGCAATAATTCATCATAAAGGAGATATTGGAAGGAATTGGCCTTATTACATTTGCGGGAAGATAGATAGGCAACGTGCTGAGAAAGTATGTGAAGCCAGACGGATAAATGCTAAGAAGGTCGATCAAGTTGTTCTACAAACAGTGCTGGATCGTATTCTCACTCCTGATTATTTTGAAGAGTTGGTTGATGAAACGAGAAGTTCGCTTGAAAAAACAGATTCGATTGATAAAAGCATTAGCCAGAAACAAAAGGATTTGAGAGAAAAAGAGAATGCTATTAAGAATCTGCTTGATCTTGCTGAATCCTTCGGTTCAGGTGCTGCTGTTGAAAGGCTTAAACAGCGAGAGTCTGAACGAGCAATAATTATTTCAGAGATAAAACAGCTAGAGACAAAAAAGGCTGCTTCTCAATTGATAATTACACCTGAATCAATTCAGCTAGTATTAAAAACTTGGCGTGGAGAGATAGCTCAGGCTCAAGTTTTAGGGGATGTTAAAAGCCTGAAAGATGTTCTAGCAAAATTCGTGGCAAAGATTGAATTAGGCTATAAATGTGCCAATATACGGTATACATATCCTATAGAAAATAATCTACCCTTTATCTTGTCCTCCCTTGGGGGCACTACTATATACGGGTGTTAGCAAGTCCGTCACGATTGATTTGGAGTGACGACAATGCCAGACACCCGCTTTATTTTCCAGTCCAGGCAAACTGATTCCCGGCTCGAAAAATGTTAATCAAGACATCTGCCATAAACTGACGGGCGTTTTTGATTCTTCCCATAGATCTTTAACAATTGGATAACACACCCGCCCAGCGGCTCACGAGCTGACAAGAAAAGACTGTTTGAGGGAAACGGGGTGTAACAATTCTAATCTTGTGACTTCTATAAAATTAAAATTCTCACTTTGATGAATTGT
>Ga0187878_1000648_pt1 | contig 38109 bp, 33 predicted proteins | sample June2016WEW_17_1_FD_132979 | JGI IMG/M metagenome (GOLD analysis project Ga0187878, IMG submission 132979) | Peatland microbial communities from SPRUCE experiment site at the Marcell Experimental Forest, Minnesota, USA - June2016WEW_17_150 | ecosystem: Environmental > Terrestrial > Soil >... | reverse complement strand
TGGAGTAGGCCCGTGTCCTCGGGTGTTACCTCGTCGGCTGGTCCATGGAGCCACCCACCGCAACACGCGACGATTGACCGTGACCTACACGGAGACCGACGGCGGTGGCGACTATCTGCTCATAGGGCTCATCCGGACTCGTGCAGCTGTAGGGCGGCGTGGCCAGGTTCCCTGAACTGGAGTGGCCCGTTGAGCGAATTGAGCACTAGGCACTTATCCCAGAGAGCCGGCGGCCCTCGCCTAAGTGAAGACGCGCTGAGGGCAGCGGTCCATGACGACCCGCTGCAAGACCCGGTCGTCAAGGATGCGTAGAAGATGCCCTGGTTGTCGTCAGAGCGGCGGACGATGCGCCATCAGAGGGAACCGTCCTCTCGCCCGCCAGCGTTGGAGCCCTCTTCACCTAGCGGGGCTAGCGTGACGACCGGCTCGCGACCCAACATGTCGCGGATGGGATCCAGAACAGGAAGGCCCAACGCACGAGTGAAGGACGCGTCAATGGCGGCGCGTCCGAAGTCAGATGCGACCGCCGAGATCGAAGACAGCTGCACCTTGCATAGACGGTCAAAGTCCGCCGCCAGAGCGCCTACAGCCTTCGACGGAAGGGCTCGGACGTCGAGAACGGGCGTCGCCTCGAGCACGGGTTTCTTGAATGCTATCCATGCACCCTCGGTTTCTTCGCGGCGGGCAAGCAGTGAGAGCAGTCCAAGCGTGCTGTTCAGCCACAGGGCGAGGACCTTGGCTACCACCTCGGCGTCCTCGCCCTCGATCCTCACGGGCCACCAAACGTTGGACAATACCGGCACCGGCAGGAGGCCCGCTGCGATGCGGTGCGTGTTGAGCCGCAACCGCTCGGCAATGAGCAGTCGGCCAGCACGTGGCCACAAGAGCCTGACGGGTCTGGACGGCCGCCCCGCGGCAGGTGTTGAGCGCGGGATCAGATAGCGATCAACCTCCAGCGCAAGAGTCCGCGAAGTGGATGAATCGTGACCCCACCTAGCGCCGTACTGAGTTGGGGTTGTACCAACGGTGAATCCATCGTGGATGTCCCGCCTGTCCGGGCCAATTGCGCCGACGGCCGACAACTTGATGAGCGGGACCTTTGAAGTACCCCCCGGGGCTGCGACCTCGCCATTACGAAGGAGCCGATCCGCAATCCTCACTAACTCCGTTTGCGCGAAAGCGTGGTAGATCCACAGGTCCTCACCTAGCCACGAGTTTGGGATCGAGAAGACCTCACCCCAATCCGCCCCATCTGGGTTCAAACGCTGGACTCCTGCACCCTCCAAAGGCGCAGGCGCAACGGTAGCGATGGCGTCTGCTAGCGAGGTGGCTTCAACCATCGTCCTGGGATTCCGCCAAAGGCTCACCCAGGTCGTGCGCGTGGTCAAAGGTCTTTCGTCAGTCCGCTTTGCGATGAGCAGCGTTTCGCTCAGCGATGTGTTCTCGGAGAAGTTCCATCTGCTTGGATCGTGGCTCGACATCACGTGCTCGACCGCGTAGCGCGATGTAAGGAGGGACCTGGTCTCGCCCCATGCGACGCCCGAGACGAGCGCCCGGGGTGTAACGAGGGCCTGGCGACCGCCGACCTTCAGGAACGCGTCCCCGACTGCGATAAAGACGGGCGCTAGGCCGGCAGTGCTACTCGCCTGAACAGTGCTCCCCGACAGCATGTTCCTCAACCGGCTCTGCATCGCGTGGCGCTCCGGCTCAGGCCGCGACCCGAACAAGAGGCTGCCGCCCACACTTCGCGTGAACGGCGGATTCATCACACAGAGATCGATCTCGGGGATCTCAGCGACAACGGCTGTCTCTGCCACTCCCGTCACATGGGTCGCTTCCGCAGTCGGTCCGAACAGGTTTTGCTGGACATTGATCACACGGCCGACGAGAAACTCGACGCTGCCGAGCGCGCTGTTGGCGCCGCCGAGGGGTACGACCTGTAGGTTCATGTGCCGGAAGGACACTGCAGGCGCCAACAAGGCAAGCGTTGAGGCTGTCAGATGAATGGCGGACGTCAGCACGTCGAACCCCCAGAGGGTGGATTCGACCAGCGCTTGGTGAAGCGCACGGAGATCAACTGGTTGGCCACCTGCGGCTGAAGCGCGCACGTAGTTGTCTGTCGCGGCCTGAACGGCGGCCATGAGCAGCGTCCCCGTTCCGCAGGCCGGATCGACAACCCGCAGATCAGCTATCGAAGGGATCTCGGCCCAATCGACACCCGGCCACTTCTCTGGCTGCAGAGCGACCTTGACAAGCAGCGTTGCCGCAGGTACTGACGTGTAGTAGGTGCCTAGGTACTTCGCCTCATGCAGAAGGCGGTGGTACACGCGGCCCATGAGATCGTGCCGCAGCGCCCCACGCTTGCTGACAATCTCCCCGGCCTGTTTCGCCATCTCCCCGAGCGCGTCATTCATTCCCCCGCTACTGGGAAGCGCGACAAGAACCTCGCGTGCCACGCGGAAGATGGGCAGGTAGTTGATCAACAGGATCTCGTCCCAGGCGTCAACGAATGCCGCGCGTCGGTCGCCGCAAGCGCGCACCTGCCCGAGGGTCTTCACACGGCTCTCATGTACGGCCAGCTCTTCCTGGAACACCATGGCGTTGACCAGGACCAACCCCGCGATGCGGACCGCAGATCGCCGTGCGTCAGGCATCCGGGTCCGCCCCGGGCGCCCCTTCGGGTTCGCCGACCTCCATCAACTCGAGAATCCGGTCCTCGAGTGCTACCTGACCCCGAAGCTCGCGTTCAAAGCGGTCGATGGCAGCCTCCACGATCTCGACAGCCTGGACCACGACGTCTTCGCTCACGAGCTGTTCATAAGTGCGAACTAAGAGCTCAACGAGTCCATCAACCTGCGTAACGCGGACCCAACCGCCGGCGCCGCCTTCGGTGTGAACCTGAACGTCCAATGGCGAAGCCGCCATCTCATGTCCCAGCTGACCAAACGAGACCGACCGCAACCGATGGGGATAGACAACGCCGAGCGCGATGTGCGCGAGCCCTTGCTCAACTCGGCGATGCGCGTCACCGCTGACGACTTCTCGAGCACCTGCGACGTCGTCCGTCTTGCCCTCTAGCAAAACTCGCAGGCCGCGGAAGTTCACTACGACATCAGGAAGGCTGCGCCGCCCGGCCGAGCTACGCTCGATGGTTTCGGGTGCCGACACCAAGCCGCGCGCTACCAGCAAGCGCGCAAGCTCGACGTTCAGAACCTCTTCCCGGAATCCACCCGACATTGCAGGACAACCTCGCCGGCGCTGATGCCGAGGCCTGTCGCAAAGGCACCCCGGTCCCGTGAGCCGCATCGTAGCCGTTCTGGTTACTTGTCGGGCCGGCCCTGCCCCCGACCGGTACCCCCGGGTCGCTGGGACGCGCACCCGCGCCGCTCCCGGTGCCTGTCTCGAGCAGGCGTGAAGTCGCTTAGGTTCGGGGTGGAGGGCCGCCCTCCCGTCGGTGGCGTGCTCCCTAGCGTACCTGGCGGCGCGCCAGCTCGTGTGGCGTCCTGGCTTCTTGCCCTTGCGACAAAGCCGCCGCCGGACCTGTAGCGCGCGGACCAGCCGGTAGCCACGACCCATATCGACGATGCGAACTTCGTGATGGTCGGCTCGACTGGCCGTCCTTACAGGCCGTCTTCGCGAACCGGGTCAAAGGGCAAGAGGCCACATGCCTTCGGCGCATGCGAGGCCACCGCGAACGGCGCGCCTGGCGCGAGGTCAGCCTGGATCCCGGCGCATGAACCAGATGTGCGGTCCGCCATCCGGCGCGTCGGCCTCGCGCATCACGCGAAACCCGAAGCGCTCGTACAGAGGAACGTTGCCGGCCACGCCCGTTTCGAGGCAGAGCGGCAGCCCGTGCTGCTCGGCTCGCTCGATCGCGAAACGCAGCATCGCGCCGCCGATCCCTCGCCCCTGCACAGCCGGCTCCACGGCGATCTGGTCCAGGAGCCAGTGCGGCTCCGGCCCGTTCATCGACCAGACCCACGCCCAGAAGCGCTCGTAGCGCTCGCCGCCGTCCGGTGTGAGGGATGCGATCGCTGGTGCGATGGCGTCGGCAATCTCCCGCTCCCGCTCGCCAATGGCCGGCGGCATCAGACTCATCACGCCGACCCCCTCGCCGGCCGTGTAGATCCAGCCTTCGCCGGCAAACGGGGTGTCGACGATCTCGAACATCGTCCGGATGCGCTCCGCCAGCGCGTCGCCGGAGAGCAGGGGCCAGACGACCATCGGATCTGCTCCGAAGGCGCGTGCCAGGACCCCGGCGAGCTCGGGGATCTCCGCTGGGGCGGCGGGCCGGACCGTTACGGATTGGCGCCGGTCGTTCAGCGGCGGTCGCGCGTCCATGTCTGTCAGCCTACACCGCCGACTGGCGACATCTCGCTCATGAAGGAAGTATCAGGCGAGAGCCTACGCGTCACGGCATCTCCACGATCCGCGCATGGTGCTCGGGTTCTGCTTGGGGTACTGGCCGCCCCATCGCGGCAACTCTGGGGTTCGCCAGCGTACGGGAATGTACCCAGACGCTGGCAGCCTATTCGCCGCCGGGTAAGGCAAGCCGCCCGGAGAACCCGAGCGGCTTGTAGGTTGCGGGGTGCTGTTCAGGCTAGGGATGCAATCGCGGCATCTTCAACCTGTCCGCTGGAGACGTTTTGCGCACCAGGGGGCTGACGTTCGGCGTCGCCGCCACGCCGTGGCTCCCCGTGTCGACCGGCTGCCGTGCCTCAGCCCGATTCGCGGCATCTCATGAGGATTACTACAGGCGCAGCCGATCCACCCGATGGAGGCGCTGCACTCCTGGAAACGACTTCACCTCTGCATACTCACCCTTGCGAGAGCCCTCGCTGAGCCAAGTGCGAATCGCCTTGTCGGCTGCGCCTTTCGCGGCGAAGAGCGATAGGGCGAACTCCGGGCTCCGACCGTCTTCGAACACCTGGGCGGTCCACTGGTCGTTCGCACCTACAACGACCGGGCCCTCCTTGGGCCACACGAAGCCATTTGCCTCGACAGCGAGCCACAGATTCCACGGCGGCCGGACGCCAGTTGCATACCCACTGCAATCAAAGGTCCGTGCAACGAGCTGATCAGGGCTCGGCTGTAGGATTCTGCCCCACAATGGCGCAGGACCCTGGGGCTGGAAGAACGGCGTCGCTTTGTACAGGCCGATCACTGCCCCGACCAGTTCAAGGAGAAGCGCGCTGAACAGGCCCTTGAGGTAGAAATCGCCAATTGCGACTACACCCGTGATTCCGAGCAGGGTTACTGCAGCGGTGGCAACGAAGATCGCGAGAAACGTGTAGAAGAGCGCCTTCCTCATGTTGTCCTGGCTGCGCGAATTCGACATGAGCCTCAACTCCCGTCCATCCTGGCCTTGGACAAGGCCCGTTCGGGGCACCCTTGGGGGTAGCAGGCAAACGAGATGGCGCCCGACGGCTGCCTCTCGCCCGGAAGGCGGAGCGCCTTGCCCCGAGTGGGCGATCGCAGACTCCCTCTTCGTTCCATTTCCGGTACTGGTCCCACGGGTCGGTCTCGCCAGTGGCTCAGCGCGGTCCCGGCGGCCAGGGTGTGGGCCGCGTGTCAAAGCCCCCCGTGCTTGGCGCACATTCTCCCACCCGTGTGAATAGGCCACCGACGCGATCGCTCGACTGGTGGCGGGACCGAGGGCGAGCAACGGAACGGAGGCCCCGACAGACCAGTGAGCCGCCCCGACCCGATGCGACAGAGCGCCAGCATGCGCCAGCGTTGGCGAATGTACCCAGAAGCGCGTAGTGCCCGGAGGTCATCGCACCCGCGGGCGCCTACCAGTTGGGGAATGTACCCAGAACCGCGCACCGCCCGTTGGTCAACGTACCCGCTGGATCGCGTACGTTCTCGACGAGTTCTGCGGCAACGGCAAAGAGCGCGCGGAGTATCACAACGTGGTCATAGCGTGTGGCTCGAAGCCGCCTCTCAGTGACGGACCGGCCCCAGGTCAGTCGCGCTCGCCGTCGTCGCTGGGGGTCAAGTCTGAGTCAGCGACGAGACGTCCGCGCCCGCGGTTCACCCCCAACTCCCTACGTAGATGGTCTCGTTCGCGCACCCACGAATACCAGGCGTCCTTGTCGGCTTGGGTAGCGGGCTCGGTGTGGTAGGTCTTGCCAGAGCGGACAGTGAACACGGGCACCACCCGAAGGGGGTTGTACGCCATGCCCGCGCCAACCTTTCGGGGCGATCCAGCCGCCTTGTAAGCCGCAGCGACGATGCGGCTTCGTTCTCGCGCGAGATCGTAATACGGACCTGATCGGGCCTGCATCTGCGTGACCGCTTCGGCAATCCGCGTCATGGAAGCCACGAGCCGTTCACGCGCGGGCCGCGTCCGTTCTTCCTCCTCGGGCGTCATCGGCACATCCACGCAGAGGTCGCAATCCCGAGGGTCATCCGCCACGAACAGCCTAACCGGCCAGAACGCGCAAGCCGAGCACGCGCCCATGGGTCGCCCGCAGTCTGGGCAGTCGTACCGTCCGTCTTCGCTGGGGAGACTGCCGCACCGTTTGCAGCGGTATTCAGTCGGCGTCACGAGGCAACTCACGAGAGCGGCGCAGATCGGAGGAACAACCGTGCTGCGCCAACGATATCCCGGCACATTCCGGAAGATGCGACGATCAAGCCATGGTGGCTGGGCGGGCCGGCCCGCTCCAAATGGGGGTGGCCAACGAATATCCGTGCTGGCTCGTGGGTCCGCTGGCCTTCAACGTCGCTCTGGTTCCGGCGCTCTTAGCGGTCAGGTGCCTGGTGTTCCGGCGCCGGGAGTTGTGGCGGCTGAAGGCAAGGGCACCTTCGTTACGGTCGAGCCGTCGAGAACGACCAGCTCCGTGCCCGAGACCATCGCCGCAACGTTGCCCTCCCAGACGACGACTGGGTTGTAGCCTGGGAACTCGGACAGGATCTGGCCTGTGGAAGTCAGACGCATCTCTACCGTCACCGCTCCCATCGACGACGGGTCCGTCGTCCAGATGTAGTGGCTGCCGTCGGGCGAGATGCTGACCGCGCTGGGTAGCACGACCGGCGTGGTGGACCCGTCCGACGCCAGCGACGCCCAACCACCGTCGACGGACAGGTAGGCGAGCGAATTGGGGGACCTCTGGACGCTCGCGACCGATGACGCGACCAGCTTGAAGTGATCTGTGCGAAGATCCCAGAGATAGGCACGGAAAGGCGCGCCGACAAGGCCGTACTCGACTTGCGCGTCTATGGTCGGGGCCAGGATGAAGAGATTGGGATCGGAGGTGGGCGCCACGGCCACGTAGCCGGCCGGTAGCGGATCCGCCGTCATCCGGCTGCCGTCCGACGCGACCCGATACAGCTTCTCCCCTCCCGTCACCACATAGCCGCCGCCCGGTAGGACGGGCAGGCCGTATGCGGCGAAGTCCTCGGCCGCGCCCGCGGGACGGGCGATGTCGTGTTGTTTGTCGGCCGCGTCGACGACGAGGATGCCGTCGCCGGAGGGCATGGCGATGGAGCTGCCATCGGTCGACATCGTGAAGTCGACGACGGGGAATGGCAGCAGCTGGGCATCCGTGCGCCACTGACCCACACCGGGATCGACCGAGAGGATCTCCTGGTGCAGGTCACACCGAACGAAGTGATCGGCCACGACGACAACGCGAGTCCCCCTCCAGCCGATGACCCCGTAGCTGATCTCCTCGGGGAATGACTCGCACTTGGCCGGCCCGGGAGTGGTTGTCTCGGCGAGCGGAGACGACGGTTCGACGAGAGCGCTCGGCGACGGCGACGACGGGGGACGCACGCTGGGAGTTGCCGCCGAGCAGCCGGTTAGCACCACCGTCATAAGCCCGACCATGACAGTAACGAGCTTCCTATCGTGAATCCCTTTCGACCTCATGCCCTACTCCCCATCAGCTGCCACTCGCCTATGGCGCCGCCCGCGACACAGGCAATATGACCCGGCGGTTCGTGCGACCGTGACGCGGGGGGCCGACAAAGGGGGCAACCGGAGGCTAGGCAGCGCACTGTGTCAGTTGGCCATCGAACCAGTCCCACACGATCGGGTGATAGGGTCGAGTCAGATGCCTTCACCACGATCCGGCGTGTTGGATCGCCTACTCCTGTGGCGACGGCGGCTCGGCTCCCCATTGGCATCGACGAATCACACCCTTGGGACTGACGGCGTACACCCGGATCTCTGACAACACGGGGTTTCGGGCCGCCTCAACCGCCCGCATCCACTGAGGGAGGTCGGGAATCAGAATCGCGTAACTCCGGTCCGAGTGGCCAGGTTCCATCGACAGGATGGTTCGGCCAACGAGTTGCTCGATGCCGGCATTCGCGGTAACGCTCTTGCCCTTTGCCTCCACGAGCAGGGTCTCACCCGGCTTCGTCGCCACGAGGTCGATGCCGCCAGTGTCGATGTAGAAGTTGTTGTGGTAGGTCGCGACCGTTCGGTCCAACTCGGCGTCGATGATCGGGAGGGCTTTGCCGCGCAGGCCACCGGGCTCATCAAGGCTTTCGTGCGCGACGCTGACGTAAACGCTCGACCATCCTTCGACGTCTCTGAGGTAGTTGGCGAGGGCGACGACGGCGTACTTCTCGTGGTGGTAGTCGACGTCCGGTTGGGTCACAGGGCAATTGTGCCAAAGCAACGGCATGAAGTCAGCCCACCGTTTGGCTCTGGCGTTGAATCCGCCCGGGCCGCCCGGCGGTGACTGATTGCGGTCGTCATGACTTCGGGCAGTCGGCAGAGTGCCTGTGACGATGCCGCGATCGTGTTGCTTTCGTGGCGCGCGCGAGTGAGTCATGTGGGCGTCCAGACCGCACCAGAGGCGCCCGCGATGACCGCTCAGCCCCTACCCGCCCTCAGCAGCGGAGACTCCTCCGCCTGGGACCAAGCCCTGTACGCTTTCCTCGTCGAGAAGGGCAACCGCTCGGGCTCCCGACGAACGGTTGAGAGCTACAGCCGGATGCTCTGGCCGTTCTTCGCCGATCTGGGCAAGACGCCCGAGAGGGTGAAGCCGGCCGACGTCCTCGCCTGGGTCCACGGGATTGGCCGCTCGGGCCGGACTCCGTCTGCGACCACGGTCGGCGCCCGGATAGCCTGCCTGTCCTCCTTCTACCGCTTCTTGATCCGGATGAGCCTGGTCGTCTCGAACCCCTGCGATGCCGTCGAGCGGCCGAGGAGCATCCCGTCGCCTGCCCGCGGCTACAGCGCCGACGAGGTGCGACGGCTCCTCGCGGTCATCCCCGACAGCATTGCCGGCCGGCGCGACAGGGCGATCCTGCTGACCTTCGTCCTCACCGGCAGGCGTCGTGCCGAGGTGATCGGTCTGCGGGCCGGCGATCTCAGCCTCGAGGGCGAGACCGTCTTCTACGCCTATCGGGGCAAGGGCGGCAAGCGAGGTCGGCGAGAACTCCCCCACCCCGCCTACGAGGCGATCTGCCTCAGCCTCGCGGACGCCGGCAAGCAGCTGTCAGCGATGGCTCCGTCCGAGTCGCTCTGGCAGGCCGCTGCCCGGCCGGAGGGCGTCACGAGCGGAACCTTCTACGCCCGCTTCCGGCGTTACCTGCGGGCCGCTGGACTGGCGCCGACTGGTATCCACGTCTTGAGGCACACGGCCGCGAAACTGCGCAGGGATGCCGGAGAGTCGATCGAGGATGTCAGCGCATTCCTGGACCACTCCAGCCTCGCCGTAACGACCGTGTATCTGCGCCGGCTTGAGGGCCAGGAGGATCGGGCCTGGCGGGAGGTCGCGGCGGCGATAGGGGTCTAGGTCGAGCCGACGCCAACAACAGAGAGAGCCCCCGCCGCCCGAGGGGGTAGGTGGCGGGGGCTCAGAGGAGACGACCGGGGGCCGTGGGAGGGGGGGCCGTCCTGCCCAGATTCTAAGACGGCGATGAGCGCGAGTCTGCTAGGTTAGGTTTCGGGCCGGGCTCCGCGCTGTGACCGGGCCGATGCCGGACGAGGGGGCAAGCCGCGTCGGCCGACGATCATCGTCGCCTGGCACTACTCGTTGTGGTCGGGTCCCAAATAGGGCTGGTATCTCGGGTGCAGAAGCGACTGCCGAGCCCGCTGGAACGCGTACCGGAAGCGTCGATAGTCCGCATAGGTGGCGGTTGGGTGCTCGCTATTCCAGCGTTCGAGAAGCTTCGGCCAGGTGGCGGGACGGTGCCCGAGCACGAAGTTGACGAGGTCGATTGACCGCCGACTGATCGGCCGGTTGTGGCCCGGAAGGACCTGTCGCTGTAGGTCGCGGTACGCTCTCAGCACCGCCGACGCCGGCATCCAGAGGTCGACCTCCATGACGAGCCTCGCGCGCCTAGGTCGAGTCTCGTCCCAGGCTTGAGGAAACTGAAGCATGAAGGGCGTCGCCAGCGGAATGAGCCCCTCCATCACGAACGCCGCGGCCTGGGCCGGCTCCCAGGGATAGAACCGGGCAAGGCTCGCGGCAAGCTTTCGCAACTCGTCGAGCGGCGACCCGGCCCAGACATGGAGATCGTGGCTGACGTGCCTGTTCTGGTACTTGAGAAGTTCGCCCTGCCCGCTCGCCCACGTTAAGCCTCGTGCTTCTGGCAGGTCCAAGTACGCCTCCGCCTCCTGGGCGCTCATGGGCGCATCGCGGCCGAGAACCCGCTGGCGAAAGCGAAGGATCCCCTCGTCGCCGGCAGCGTGCTCGGCGGCCAGAAGACTGACCGCCTCGATCCGCGCCGAGAGATCCGCGGTCTGGGGTGCGATCGGCTTGGCAACCGATGACTGCTTGGTGCCAGCCCGAAGGCCGTCGTCCGCAACGCGCAGCAGGTCTTTCAGGAAGTTGAGGAGTGCATCCTCCCCGGCCGTGCCGTATGCAGGGTCCAACGCCTCCGCCACGAAGAGTCGCTCAGTTGCGACCTCCCATGCGGCCTGGCTCACGGACCGGCCGAGGAGTCGCTCCATCCGCCGACGCAGAGCGATGTGCTCTTTATTAGCACGCATAGCGAGCACTCTACTATGCGGCGGAGCCGGACGTCCAGCCGGCGCAGCGCAGAGGACGACGCGATGGGAATTCAGTCGCTCAGGGTTCCGAACGTAGCGTGCGTGTGCCCTCCGCGCAGCTACGCGGTGGCAACTCTGGCGACCGCCACTAACTCCTCGGGGAAGCCTTTGTTCTGGTCCTCCACAGGACCATCATGACGACAAGGTTCGACGCCGCCGTTGGCAAAGAACGCGGCCCCGGCGCGGGCGCCGAGCACCCTTCCCTCGCGCGCGCGCACGTAAGCGTAGGCATAGGCGTAAGCCTAGAGAACGCTCCTGGAGGAAAAGGGTTAGGAGGAGAAGAACCGTCGAGGGTCGAGTACCTCTGGCCGGCAATCACCGCCCTCGAGGAACGGGAACTCCGTGGCTCTTATGAGGCCCTGACGGGTCGGCGCGTCTGGCCGAGGATGCTGCCTCTCCTCAGGGTTGTCCATCGACGCCATGGCCCCGACACGGTCGCACTGCTGGGCGAGCTCTATGAAAAACATGGCGTCCAGGATCTCCTGATCCGGCTTCGCGACCATCCGCCCCGCCTCGATACGCAGCCGGACGTGTATGCCTCAACCTCGATGTCGATTGAGGCGGCGCCTCAAGGACCTGCCGGTTCACCTCCGAACGAGCTGGTCGAGCCCAAGATCGAGACTGCTGACCAGGCCACGTTGGGTGGCCAGCCCGCCGCGTCCAAAGGCCACCAGAAGGCGCCAGAGGGGCCGCGAGGCGGGGACCTCCTCAGCCTGCGGACGGGCGAGGAAGTCCATCTTCGACTTCCGAGCGTGCTACCGCCCGAATCGGCGCGCCACGACGCCGGCATTGATCTGGGCGCCTGGTGCGGCTGCCCCGAAGAAGACCTTCGGCCCGATGTCCTGCACTGCGCAGCCCATGCTCCCGAGTACCGGTCGGTCCCAAAGCGACGATACGACCGCCGGCGCTCCAACCCTGATGCGGCCGGCTTCTTCTCCTCGAGAGAGGGGCCAGCTGTCACGGGGGCGCTCAGGCCATGAGCGTCAGGATCTGCGTCGTCTGCGGCGAGGCCCTCCCGGCGTGGGCGCGCGTTGACAAGACCACCTGCGGGCCCGCCTGCCGGAGCCGGTTCTGTCGGACGCGGGAGGCCACGAGCAACGCCTTTGCAACATCTTTGGGGGCCACCACAGCCCGATCGGATCGTCAGGAGGGTAGAGAGCCGGTTCGGAGTCAGACCGGGCCTCTGGCGGCCTCAGGCGAAGCCGACCAGGGCGCGTTCGACCCGGTGATGGAGTCGGGGACTGGCCAGCGCCTTCGCCACTCCGACTCACTCGTCCTGGTCCTCGCCCGCTACGTCGAGGCTCTTCACGCACGGTACCCAGAAGGGCCTGACCAGATGCGCCGTGAGTCCCTTGACGCCAGAGCGAACATCCGTCGGATGCGCAAGAACACCAAGGGCAGGGCGGCATGAAGCGACTGCCTCGCTCTCTCGACGACATCCGGGGCCTGCGAGCCGCACGGTGGATTCGCGAGTCCACGGCGGGCCAATACGACCGCTTTGGCCCCGCGAGTCAGCGCGAGCAGCAAGACCGCTTCATCGAGCGCTTCGGTCTCATCGACACCGGACAGACGTTCCAGGTGGCCCACAGCGGCACGACGGTCTGGCGCTCGCCGATGATGGCCCAGATGCTCGCCGAGGCGAAGGCAGGCGGCTTTGACCTGCTGCTCGCTGGGTACTCCGACCGCTGGCAGCGCAACCTGCGCCGGACTCTCGAACTCCTGGAGGACCACCTGCATCCGGCGGGCGTTGCACTGGTCATGTGCGACCGACGGATCATCAGCTCCGATCCTCATGACTGGGATGAGCTTGTCGCCGAAGCCGCTGGAGCGGAGCGCTACAGCCGGCGGCTATCGGAGCGGATCACCGATGGCTACGCCGCCAAGTTCGACAAGCAGAATGACCCCGGTGGCCATGCCGCGTTGGGGTTCCGGCGGTCTCCCGAACCGCCGAACACCCTCGAGGTCGATCCGGCCACCATCGGTATCGCAGTGGGTCTCTTCGAGCGCTATGCCCTTGGCACGGTCAGCGCAAAGCAGCTTGCGGCCGAGGCCGGCCTCGCGGACTCGCGCATCCGCTGCATCTTGATGAACCCGCTGTACAACGGCTGGATACGCCGGCATCGGGGTCCGCGCGAGATCCGGCGTCCTGCCCCGTGGCGCGCGAACCCGCCGGTCTCGGACGCGCTGTGGGCGAGGGTCGAGGACGTCCGGCGGGCGAAGACCCAAGGCGGTGGTCCGCGCCGACGAGGTCGCGTCGATCTGCTCGGGGGGCTGCTCGAGTGCGTCTGCGGTCGCCGTATCCGAAGCGACGGCACCTTCGCCGACGGCCGGCATCGCAAGCTCCATCCGAACCCCTGCGAGGCGTGGGGACCGCAGGCCCGTCTGGGGGACGAGACCTGGGAGGCGCCCGTGCTCGCCCAAGTCGGCGGACTCGAGCTTGACGATGGGGTGATCGCCCGCGTGGTGGCCGCGCTGGGCTCAGCTGTGCGGCCCGTCGTCATCGACCGTTCTCGGATCGAGCGGCAGATGCGCGATCTCGCTCTCGAGCACGTCGGAGGCGGGATCAGCGACGAGACCTATCTCGAGCGGATGAAGCAGATGCGAGTCTCGTTGGCGGCGATCGACGAAACCACTCAGGAAGGAGTACCGGTGGAACGGGCAGTTGAATGGCTACGCGCCCTGGCCGAGACCTGGGCTGCGGCAGACATGCTCGAGGCCAAGGCCGAGCTTCTGCATGCCATTTACGAGCGAATCGTCGTTTCTGGGCGGGAGTTCGTCGGGGCGCGCCTGACGCCAGCCGCGTACGCCCACGGGCTCGCCCTGGCGCTTTCAGAAAAGGTTGTTATGGCGCGCCCGACAGGATTCGAACCTGCGACCTTCGGCTCCGGAGGCCGACGCTCTATCCGCTGAGCTACGGGCGCGCGACGCCGCGGCCGCGATCGTCGAAGCGACCGGCCGCGCGGGAGGCAAGGATAGCAGTGGCACCGAGTTGCGGGGAAGCTGGCCATACTGAACCGAGCTTCGACCCCAGGCGAGCTGCCCAGGGTCGGCGACGCCGCCAGAATCCGGAGTGAGGGACCCGCGATCTCAGCTTTGACCACGACTGCGCCCCTGGCCGCCGTCATCTTCCTCGTGACGATCGGCCTGGTGATCGTGCGCCCGAGACGCCTGACGGAGGCGATGGCGGCGCTGCTCGGCGCCGGTGCCATGGTCGCGGCCGGACTCGTCCCGCCGGGTGCGGCCGTCGGCGATGTCGTGGGCCACTGGAACATCCTGCTGTTCTTCGTGGGCCTGACCGGGTCGGCGGCCGTGGCGGAACGGAGCGGGCTCTTCGAAGGGCTGGCCGGCGCCGCCGCCCGTCTGTCCGCAGGCAGGCCGCGGCGGCTTCTGGTGGCTCTCGTGGCCGTCGGCGCCATCGTCGCGGCGCTGCTGTCCAACGATGCCGCGGCTCTCGTCCTCACGCCAGTCGTCTATGTTCTCGTCGCTCGGTTCGGCCTGGCGCCGCTGCCGTACGTCCTCGCCTGCACCTTCGTGGCCGATGCGGCGTCGCTCGCCCTGCCGGTGAGCAACCCGGTGAACGTGATCGTCGCCGATCGGCTGGGGGTCAGCGCAGTCAGCCTGGTGCCGGTTCTACTACCCGCGGCCGTCGCGTCGGTGGCCGCCCTGCTCGGCTGTCTGCTGGTCATCTACCGTCGCGAGCTGCCGGCGCGATCGCCCCTCTCGCCGGCCGCCGACTCGTGGGCCTCCTGGACCGGCGTCCCCCGCCGTCTCCTGGCCGCCTTCGTTGTCGCGGTCGTCGCCTTCGGAGTCGCGTCGGCGATGGATCTGCCGCTCGGGCCGACGATGACGGCCGTGTGGCTGCTCCTGCTGGGGGTCGAACGGACGGGCCGAAGGCGCGGACGTCCGCTCGAAGGCATCGGCTGGTCGCTGCTCGTCTTCGTCGCCGCCATGGGCATCCTCGTCGACGGGCTTTCGTCGGCCGGCGTAACTGCCTGGCTCGCGGCCCTCGTCCTCGGGCCCGTGCGCGACTCGCCGGCGGCGGCGATGGTCGTGGCCGCCGCTGCGGCGGCCATCGGTTCCAACCTGGTCAACAACCTGCCGGCGGCATTCGTCATGGCGGATGCGGTCCACGGTGCCGGCCTGAGCCAGGCCAGCGCTCATGCCGCCGCCATCGGGACGATCATCGGTTCCGATCTCGGCCCGAACTTGACGCCGGTCGGGTCTGTGGCCACGCTGCTGTGGTTCGTGATCCTCCGCCAGCGCGGCCTCGAGGTGTCGACGTGGAGCTACATCCGGGTTGGGCTGATCGTGACCCCAATCACGATCCTCGCGGCGCTCGGCGTCGCGCTTCTGCTGGGAGTGCCCAGGTGATTCGGAGATGAGCGCGCCGGTGGGCGCACCTCGACGCGTTCTCGTGGCCCTGGCCGGTACCGAGGATCCAGCGCTCGTCGCGCAGGTCGCGCGGGTGGTCGGTGGCAGGGAGTCGGCCATCGAGCTCACCCTGCTCCACGTCGAGGAGACCGGGCCTCGAGAGCTGGCAGCCCACGGCCTGCCGCTCCGCAGCGGACCCTGGCCGGCGCGTTCCGGCGACGCGGTCGAACAACGCCTGGCAGAAGCGGACGACCTGCGGGCGGCGGCGCTACTGGAGGCGTGGCACGATCGGTTCGCGGCAGCTCTGCCCGACGCGGGGATTGCGCACCTCGTCGCGCGAGGTCGTCCGGAGCAGGAGATCGTTGCCGCCGCCGGGCGTCTCGCGGCGGACGTGCTGGTCCTGTGCGCTCGTCCGCGAACTGGCCCGACGGAGGCGGGACCACGAAGCCTGGGCCACGTCTCGCGGTTCGTCGTGGACCACTCCCCGGTGCCCGTCCTGGTGGTCAGGCGCTCCCGCTAGGGTCCGGGAGAGTAGCTCGCCGCGGGCCGCTCGGGTGGTCCGATGCGTCCTCTGAGCCACCCCCAGCCATGAGCAGCGGCCGCCCCCAAAACCGCCTGAGAATCCGAAGCGGCTCCCGAAGGAGCCGCTTCGTTGCTGTCCCGGTGAAGGGTCGACCCGCCGAAACGGACCGTCTTCTGCCACGCTACAAAGGCATCTATCACGTCGGCTGCACCGACTACCCTAACCCGACCTACCCATGACCTTGTAACTGGGGCAGCAGGCTGACTGGCAGCTTCTAAAGTCTACAGCCCCTTCCGCCTACAAACCAAGGGTTTTGGCGTGCGAACGGGTTAATATCCCGCAACTTTGCGGGGGTTACATTGCGGCGGCGTTGCAGCCCGCGGAACGGCCCGCGAAAGCCGTCACAAAATCCTCGGCCGACCGGCCTCGGGCGCCCCTGCCCGGTGGCCCTGGACCGCCTCACGGGGCCGGCAGAAGCGTTCGCCGCCGCCCTGGCGGGCGCCCCGCCTATCAGCCCGCGATCTTCACCGAACGCATCGCCGTTGGCTCGATCGGTCGGTCGCGGCCGTCCCGCTTCGATGCCGCGATGGCGTCGACGACTTCCATGCCCGCCGTCACGTGGCCGAAGAGCGTGTACTTCTTGGGCAGCCGTCCGCCCGACAGATCGGCCAGGCAGATGAAGAACTGGCTGCCGTTGGTGTTCGGGCCGGCGTTCGCCATCGCCACCGCGCCGCGGACGTAGTCGCCCTCGAAGGGCTCGTCTGCGAACTTGTAGCCGGGCCCGCCGGTGCCGACGCTGCCGTTGTCGAGCTTCTCGATCTTGCCGTACTGGCCGTCGCCGCCCTGGATGACGAAGCCCGGGACCAGACGGTGGAAGATCACGCCGTCGTAGTAGCCCTTGCGGGCCAGCTCGATGAAGTTGGCCGCCGCCTTTGGAGCCCCCTTGTCGTTGATCTCGATCTGGATGGCGCCCTTGTCGGTCTCGATCGTGGCCTTGGTCATCAGTTCTCTCCTCGCGGGCTGGGCCGGCGTTGGCTCGGGTCAGATTTCGATCAGGGGGTAGTCACCGTCGTGCCGGTGATCACGACCACCTGGAGGGGCACGTCCCCGGTATCGCCGCCGACCGGCACCAGCGCGATCTTGTCGACAACGTCCATGCCGGAAGTGACCGTTCCGATGATGGCGTAGTTGTTGGCGGTCGAGGCGCCGAGGCTGGTCTGGGCCGAGTCGTCCAGAACGATGAAGAACTGGGAGCTGCCCGAGTTGTCCTGGCCGCCCTTGCGAGCCATAGCCACCGTGCCGCGCACGTACTTGGTGGTCACCTTGTCGTCCGGGATGGTCCAGCTCGGACCGCCCTGGCCCCACTTGTCCGGGTCGTAGTTGGGCAGGCGCGCGTACTGGCCGTCGCCGGCCTGGATGACAAACTTGGGGGCGACGCGGTGGAACACGACGTTGTTGTAGTAGCCGCAGCGGGCCAGCGCGGTGAAGGCGCCCGCGGCGTTGGCCCCGAGCGATCCATCTGCCTTGATCACGATCGTGCCGAAGTTCGTGGTCATGGTGACGGTGGCGGTCGAGCCCGCGGCCATCGGGGCCGGGGCCGAGGTCGGGCAGTCGCCCGGGGTCGGGCCCAGGGTGTAGGCCGGCCCCGCGGGCGGGATCGTCGGCATCGACGTGGGCGATGGGGTGGGCGCGTTGGTGGGAACGGCGCAGGCGGCTACCAGCCACGCGACGAGGCCGACGGTCGCGAGCCGGCGCGGCGACGACGAGAGAGAAGCGAGGGTCATGCGGCGGCCTCCAGGGCTTTGGCGAAGTCTATGGCTCCGGACAGGAGCGGCTCTCCGAGGATGATGCCTGCGATCGACGCATCGCGCAGGCCTCGTATGGCATCGAGGTCCACGGACCCTCCCGCGACGAAGATCTCGGCGCGGGTCGTCCGCGCCATCTCGGCGAGGAACGGCAGGTCCGGACGCGCTCCGCCGTGCGACAGGACGAGCCGGCGCACCCCAAGGTCCACCAGCTCGCCGGCCAGGTCGATCAGACTCGGCGGCGCGGGTCGGTGCCAAGGATACGCGGCAATCCGCTCGGGGCGCGGGTCGAGACCGACGGCCAGCCAGTCGCCGGCCACCGCAAGGCACTCCGCGAGCGCCTCGGGGCGGTCGGCCATCGCCATCGAGACCACCACGCGTGTAGCTCCGGCGGCGAACGCGAGACGGATGTTGTCCGCTCCCTCCATGCCCCCGGCGACCTGGAGTGGCACCGCCACGCGGCTCGCGATCCGGCCGATTGCCTCCAGGTTGGCCGGCCGGCCGGCCCGGGCCCCGTCCATGTCCACGATGTGAATCAGCGTGGCGCCCGCGGCGAGGAACCGCTCGGCGATTCGATCGGGCCGGTCGCTCGGCGTTCCCGCGCCCGTGGCCGCGCCCGGCCAGTGGACGATGCGGGAGCGGCCGTTTTCGACGTCTATCGACGGGACTACCAGCACGACGGGCGTTATCCGTTCGCCGTGCCGCCTGCGCCGTTGGCCTCGGCCGCCAGCAGCCGGCGATGGAAGCTGATCGGCAGGCTGCCGTTGTCGAGCAGCGTGTCATGGAAGCGCTTCAGGCTGAAGCGATCGCCCAGGCGGCGCTGCTCGTCGGCGCGGAGCTGGAGCAGCAGCACCTTGCCGAGCAGATAGCTGAGCTGGTACGTCGGCGTGTAGGTGTAGCGGAAGACTTCGGCCTGGGCGTTGGCGTGCTCGAAGCCGGTGTGCTCGATGAGCATCGCCGTCGCTTCCTCGACGCTCAGCTCGCCGCGATGCATCCGGACGTCGAGGATGATTCGGCAGGCCCGCCAGATAGCATCGGTGTGCATCGCCAGCAGGAACTCGGGCCCGTCGTCGAAACCCTGCTCGCGCATCATCTGCTCGCTGTACATGCCCCAGCCCTCGACGAACTCGGGCGCGTCGGTGAGGAGCCGCACGATCGATGGATGGGCCACTGCCGCGGACAGCTGCAGGTGGTGGCCCGGGTACGCCTCGTGGACGCTGGTGTTGCTGATCGAGGCGTAGTTGTGCTCGCGCATGGCGTTGGGATCGTCGCGGACGGACGGCGTGACGATGTAGATGCCCGACGGATGCTTGTCGAACTTGGGCGGCTCGAAGTAGGCGGCGAACGGGATGACCGTGCGCAGGTATTCCGGAGTCGGGATCACGGAGATCTGCTCACCGGGAGGCATCGTGGCGATGCCGTGCTCGATGATGTGGGTTCGCGCCCGGATCATGGCGTCCTTGTAGGCAGCCAGCGCCTCCTCGAAGGTCTCGGGGTGGTTCGACTTGACGCGGTCCACGACCGTGAGCTCGTCGACGCTCGGGTCGATGCGCCGGGCGTCGTCCACGCGGGCGGCCTTGTTGAGGGCCAGCTGCTGCTCGCCGATCTGGAGGATCTGCGAGGCGTCCAGGCCGTCGAAGGCGCGCAGGCCCACCAGCCGGTCGTATGCCTCGGAGCCGAGGGCCCAGCTCTCGACGGTGGCGCCCATCTTCGCCTTGACGCCGTCGACGTACGCGACCACGGCGGCCGAAGCCTTCTCCACGGCCCCGCCCAGGCGAGCCTGGGCGCGCTCATCCAGCACGCCGCGGCCGGCGGCCTTGACTTCCTCCAACAGGTAGGGCATCTGGCCGCCGGACTCGATCTCGAGCTCCTGCCAGAGCCGGACCTGGGGCGCCGTGGCGCGGGTCTTGTGCTGCTCCAGGAACGCGGGCACGGCCTCGAGCCGCCCGGTCAGCGACGCCAGGCGATCCTTGAGCGGCGCGAAATCGCGAGCGAAGACGGAGAAGAGGGCGTCCCCGACGGCGTCCATGGCGGTGGAGCGGCGCTCCCAGACGCGGTGGACCTCCATGTCGAAGAGCTCGCGACGGACGTTGTGGAGGGCCAGCTCGCGCTCGATGCGGACGCTGTCCGACAGCTCGTTCGGGTCGATCGCCTCCAGCTCGCGCTCGACGCGATGCACGTCCGCCATCTCCTGCGCGACGGCGTCGCGGCTCGCGTCGTCGAGGTGGTCGTCTCCCTCGTGCAGCCCAATGTACGTGGCCAGGATCGGGTGCTGCCCGACCATGCGCCGGAACTCGGCTTCGACGATGCCCCAGAAGCGGTCGTCGGCGGGGCCGGCTGTCGGCTTGGAGGCGGGTCGGGGGAGAACGAGCTCTGCCATGTGCGGCTTCTCCAGTGTTGATCGAGGCCTTGTCAGTTGCGGGTTGCGGCAGTCGCCGCGGTTGTTTCCTCGAGGGCCTCGGCGCATGCCGCCAGGACCCGTTCGATGTCGGCCGCTCCGACTCCGTAGTGGGTCACCGCGCGTATCGACCCGTGGGAGTACTCGACCATGAGTACGCGTCGGGCTCGCAGCGCGTCGAGGAAGGCGGCGCGGTCGCGCCGGACGCGGAAGACGACGAAGTTCGTGACGGCTCTGCCCGGGTCGAGGGGGCCGGATGCCGGCTGGGCGAGGCCTCCGGCGGATTCGATGCCGTCCATCCTGGCCAAACCTTCGGCCAGGCGGCGGGCGTTGGCGTGGTCCTCGGCCAGGCGATCGATCATGCCGGCCGGGCCGTCCTTGAGCGCGACGAGGCCGGGGGCTGCCAGGACGCCGACCTGGCGCATCCCACCCCCGACGAGCTTCCGCCCGCGGCGCGCCCGGGCGACGAAGTCGCGGCTCCCGACCACCACCGAGCCGATGGGGCAGGCCAGGCCCTTGGACAGGCAGAACGTGACCGAGTCGGCGGGCGCGGCGAGATCGCGCGGCGTGAGCCCGAGGGCGACGACGGCGTTGAAGAAGCGGGCCCCGTCGACGTGGAGGGGTACGCCGTGCGCGTGCGCGATCCCGGCGACGGCGCGGGTGTACTCCAGGCTGAGCGGCCGGCCCATCGAGTGGGCGTGGGTGTTCTCGATCGCCACGAGGCCCGTGATCGGCTCGTGGAGGTCGCGCGGGTCGCGGAATGCCGCATCGAGCTGGTCGAGGTCCCAGGTGCCGTCCGGGCGTTCCTGCATCTGCCGGATCGATGCTCCGACGACGACGGCGTGGCCGGCCTGCTCGTCGTCGACGATGTGGGTCGATGCGCCGGCGATCGTCTCCTGGCCGCGGCCCAGATGCCCCAGCTGAGCCACGAGGTTGCCCATCGTGCCCGAGGCGACGAAGAGGCCGGCCTCCTTGCCGAGGAGCTCGGCGGCGCGTTCCTCGAGGGCGTTGACCGTGGGATCGTCGCCGAAGACGTCGTCCCCGAGCTCGGCCTCGTACATGGCCTTGCGCATCGCCGGAGAGGGATGCGTGACGGTGTCGCTGCGCAGATCGACGACGACGCCGCGCCCATCGAGTGTCATGGCGTCGAGTATAGGTCGGCTGGCTCGGCCGGCGGTTTCCGGCTGCGGGGTGCCCGGCCGCCGGGCCCGGTCCGACTGGCCCCCTGGCGCAGGCGCGCACTGCGCCGGGTCGGGCGCTCAGCCGAGTCGGCCGCCGCATGCTATCCTCCACCGTCGGCGCTGGGCTCGTGGTGTAGCGGCCTAACATGCCAGCCTGTCACGCTGGAGACCGCCGGTTCGAATCCGGTCGAGCCCGCCATCGCCTTCGATTCCTTCAGCCCCGTCCCCGCCCGGACGGGGCTTTTCCTCGTCCCGCGCTGGGCCGGCGAGAACGCCGTGCCAAGTGCCCGGCGCTGACGCACAATCAGGCGCTGCAGGCGTTGCAGGCCGGCCGGGCCGGACGTGGCCGGAACCGGTGCGCAGAGAGTGGAGGCACGATCGCATGAGCGGCCGCGTGATCGTGGTCGGCTCGGTCAACATCGACCTTGTCGCCCGCGTGCCCCATCTCCCCCACCCGGGCGAGACGGTCACCGGCGGCAGCTACGACCGACACCACGGCGGCAAGGGCGGCAACCAGGCCGTCGCAGCCGCGCGGCTGCGCCGCCCCACTCTGTTCATCGGCGCCGTCGGCGACGACGCGTTCGAGGGCGAGGCGCGGCGAGCCCTGGCGATCGAACGGGTGGACGTGTCGATGGTCGCCTCGCTGCCGGGTCAGGCCACCGGCGCGGCCCTGATCCTGGTGGAAGCGAACGGCGAGAACCAGATCGTGATCATCCCGGGGGCGAACGGCGCGATCGAAGCCGGCTACGCCCGCGAGTGCCTGAGCCGGCTGGGACCGCTTGTCGGCGATGTAGTGCTCGTGTGCAACGAGGTGCCGCTCCACGTGGTCCGCGAGACGCTCGTGTGCGCCCGTGCCGCCGGAGCCACCACCGTCCTGAACCCGGCCCCGGCGACGGGGATCGACCGCTCCGTCTTCGCTCTGGCCGACATCGTCACTCCCAACCGCAGCGAGCTCTCGATGCTGCTCGCGACCGAGACGCGCCGAACGGGCAGGCGGACCGACTCCAGCCTGGAGGCCCCGGCTCGGGCTCGCCTGCTCCTCGAGCCCGGCCCCGAAGGCCCCGGGGTCCGCAAGGCGGTCATCGTGACCCTCGGGGCAGCCGGCGTGCTGGTCCTGGAGCGGATGGGCGCCGAGCTGGGCCGGCCCGCCGCCTCGTCACGGGTCGTTGGCCGAGAGGAGGTGACGGCAGCCGCTCCCGAGGTCGGCGTGGCCGCGGCGGCAGCGCCGGTCGTCACCACCGGCGGCGAGTCGGATGGCGTGCGGATCTGGGAGGTGCCCGGTGAGCACGTTTCGACCGTCGACACCACAGGCGCCGGGGACGCCTTCAACGGGGCCCTGGCCGCGGCGATCGCCGAGGGCAGGCCCCTCGCCGAAGCGGTCCAGCGAGCCGTGGCCGCGGGCGCGCTTGCCACGACGCACGTCGGAGCGCGCGAGGGAATGCCCACAGCCGTGGAGCTCGAGGAATTCCTGGCGGCGAGGTAGGCCCCACGGCACGGCGGAGCGGCGCGGCAGGCGCCAATCGAGCCCCGTTCAGGGCAGGTCCAAGCGCGAGTCGGGTACCATATGCGGACGTTCGAACCGGGCGTTACCGCTCGGACGCGCGAATCGAAGGCAGGAGCATGACGGACACACTGCGGGCGGACGGGCCCTCCGGAATGGCCGGCATCTGGAGCCGCATCCGGCACATCCATGCAGGCCTGATTCTGGCCGCGCTCGACCTGATTGGGTTGGGAATCGCGTCGTACCTCTCGTATGAAGAGCTCACCGGCGGCCAGTTGATCTGCCCGAGGGGCACGGTCCTGGGCGGCTGCCAGACGGTCGCGAACAGCCCGTACTCGCGCCCGTTCCTCAACGTCCCGGTGGCCGTCTACGGAGTCTTCCTCTCGATCACCCTCTTCTGCCTGGCCATCTACTGGTGGCGCACCAACGACTACAAGATCCTGCTGGCCCACTACGCGCTGTCGATGGTCGGCGTGATCTTCGAGGGCTGGTTCCAGTTCGCCCAGATCTTCCTCATCGGCGCCGTCTGCATCTGGTGCGAGTCGTACGGGATCTCGCTCATCGTGCGCTTCATCATCGCCCTGTGGGTCTACCTTCGGACGCCGAAACCCGGTGCGGTTACGGCGGACGAGGGGGCCTGACGGGCAGTCGTCAGCAGCTACGCGAGGGAATTCTCAGATGACTCAAAGCCGTCCGACCGGTCGCCCTAACCCCGCGGCGAAGAACGCACCGCCCACGAGCCGACGCTCCGCCCGGCAGCAGCGCCTGGCCAACCGCGAGGCCAACCGGGCGCTGGCCCGCGCCGGCACTTCCGGATCCTCCGGCGGCGGCCTCGGCACGCTGATGCTGTGGACCGCGATCGCCGTCGTGATCGGCGCGGTCGTGATCGGCGGCGCCTATCTGCTCACGAGCAAATCCTCGAATGCCACTGCCCTTGGCAGCCCGATTGCGCCCCACGTCGTAACGCCCACCAACATTCCCGTCAACGGTCGGACGCTCGGCTCGGCCGACGCCAAGGTCACGATCGACGCATGGGAAGACTTCCGGTGCACGGCCTGCTTCGACTTCACGATGGACGTCGAGCCCAAGCTCGTGGACAACTACATCAAGACCGGCAAGGCCAAGCTCGTTTACCACGACCTGATCGTCATAGACAACGGCTCGGTCACCGAGTCGCGGGATGCGGCCAACGCGGCGCTCTGTGCCAACGACCAGGGCAAGTTCTGGCCCTTCCACGACTGGCTGTTCACCAACCAGTCACCGCGCGAGGCCCCGGGCGCGTTCACGCTGGACCGGCTGGTGGAGATCGGCGCGAGCGCGGGTCTGGACAAGACCGCGTTCGAACCGTGCGTCAGGAACGGGACGCACCTGGCCGAGGTGGCGGCGGAGCAGGGTGCGGCGCCGTCTGATGCCTCGGGCACGCCGGCCGTCTATGTCAACGGCAAGATCGTGACGAACGCAACCTACGACAACGTCGCAGCCGCCATCGACGCCGTGCTCAACCCGGCCTCGCCGAGCCCGTCGGCCTCGGCGGCCGCATCTGCTACGGCAGCCCCCACGGCGACCGCCACCCCGACGGTGGCGCCGACGGCCAGCCCCTCCTGATCTCCCGGCTCCGCGGCGGCGCGGAGTCACTCGCAGAAACGCATCGACGGCGCCCGCAAGGGCGCCGTCGCTCTATCTGGCGGTGGGCCGGCCGGCGGCGCGCTGGTGGTCGGCGCGCTGGTGGTCGGCGAGCCGCTACTCGCGGGCGACGGCCTCGATCGCGCCGAGCTGGCGGCGCAGCTCCGCGGCGGCCTGCCAGTGCTCCGACGCCGAAGCCTCCATGCGCTGCGCCTCGCGCGAGCTCCAGTCTGCCAGCCAGCGGTTCGCCTCGCGCAGCCCGCGGGCCTGTACGAGCTTCTCCCGAACGTGCTGGATGAAGGCGCAGAAAAGCGTGAGCGGCGACGCCTTCGCTACGAGAGCCTCGGCGCCCGGCACGAAATCGATCGGCACCTTGATCCGTCCGAAGAAGGCGCCGACCTCGGACGCGAGCGGATCGACGCTCTGGCTGTGGCCGCTTCCGCGCAGGATGGGCGCGTGTGAGCTGAAATCAAGCAGGACCGTCGCGTCGGCCGTCATCTGGGCTCGGAGCGCACCGCCGAAGCTCAGGAACTGGTTGGCCACACCGAGCCGATCGGTGATCGAGATAAGGCCCCACGAGTAGTCCGACGCGATCGGGTAGTGCGTTTCTCGATCGAGCCGGGTCGCCTTGCCGCGGCCGGCCTCGCAGGTCCAGCAGTCGATCGCCTCGGGGTCGAAGTGCCGCAGCGTCGGCGTCGGCCGGAGGGCCACCAGCAGATGGCTCGTGTCGTTGCCGGCGAGTCGATCGGGTTCCACCAGCTCGAAGCCGAGGTTGGCCAGCAGCCGGCCGGCCTGTTCGAGCCAGCGGCCGTCGTCGCCGAGGTTGGAGCGCTGATCCGTCGTCATTGCGACGACACCATAGCCCTCCGGGCCGGTCTCGTCTCGCCCCGCTTGCACAACCGGAGCGCGGGGCTGATCGAGCTCCCGACGGCGGTCAGGATCTGGGCCGGGCGGCAGGACCGCCGTTGCGCGACCAGCCCAGGCGGACGAGGGCGACCGCGCCGCCGAGCGAGCTGACGGCAATCGTCAGGACGTGGATCAGGAGCGCCAGGGCGAGGCCCTCGGACGCGCCCAGCCCGAAGGCCAGGGCGATGCTCTGGCCGGCGTACTCGAACGTGCCCAGGTAGCCGGGCCCGGACGGGATCGCCGTCGCCAGGTTCGTACCGGCCGCCAGCAGCGCGCCCTCTCCGACCGTGAGCTCGATCCCGAGCGCCTGGCCGACGGCCAGGACGGCCACGACCGTGCAGCTCCAGGCGGCGACGCTCAGGATCGCGGCCGCGGCGACGGTTCGGGGCAGGGCCGCCACGCGCAGGCCGTCGCGCAGGCGACTGGCCACGCCGACGACCCGCGGCCACCGATTCAGGAAGGCCGCCGCCCTGCCGGCCCCGGGTAGCCGATGCGCGGCCAGGGCCACCGCCAGGGCCACGCACAGCAACCCGGCGATCGCCACTCCGACGAGGATCGCGCTCACGACCACGCCGCGGACGTTGAGGATCAGGATTGCGGCGGCGCCGATCCCCACTAGCACGACCGTGTCGACGACCCGCTCCACCACCACGGTGCCGAGCGTCGCGCTCCGGCTGATCCCCTCGCGATCGCCCAGGTAGTGGCTTCGCACCAGCTCGCCGAGCCGGGCCGGCAGCACGTTGTTGGCGAGGTACCCGACGAGCATGTACGCGCTCAGCCGGCGGAGGGGCACCCGGCAGATCGGCCGTATGAGGATCTGCCAGCGGAGCGCCCGGAAGACCAGGTCGCCGATCACGGCCGCGACGGCCAGCATCAGCCAGGCGGGTCGGGCGCCGCCCAGCAGTTCGGCGGTCTTCTGGAGATCGACTCCGCGCAGCACCAGGTATACGCAGGCCAGCGAGATGAGAACGCCGATGGCCCCTCGGGCGAGGCCGGTCGTCAGCCGTCGGCTCACCGGCTGGGCTGGCTTCGATTGGAGAGCTTACGGCTGCGGCGCAACCGCAGCCGGTGCAGCATGAAGCGCAGGACCACCTTCATCGTGGAAAGCCCGTAGACCACGCTGCGGCGGAAGCCGACCGAGCTGGCTTCCTCGAAGTAGCGCGTGGGCACGGCGATCTCGCCGACGCGCATGTGACAGGCGACCGCCTGGGCGACGAGCTCCTGGTCGAAGACGAAGTCGTCGCTGTTGAGGCGGTACGGGATCGACTCGAGCAGGTCGCGGCTGTAGGCCCGGAAGCCGGTGTGGTACTCGGAGAGATGGAGGCCGAAAGCGAGGTTCTCCATGATCGTCAGAAAGCGGTTGCTGACGTACTTCCAGCGCGGCATGCCGCCCGCCAGCGGATCGCCCAGGAAGCGGCTGCCGAGCATCAGGTCCTTCTCGCCGTCGAGGATCGGCTCGACCAGGGCGGGGATGCGGGTGGCGTCGTACTGGTAGTCCGGGTGGAGCATCACCACCGCGTCGGCGCCTGCCTCCAGAGCGGCGTCGTAGCAGGTCTTCTGGTTGCCGCCGTAGCCGAGGTTCTGGCGGTGGATGATCACGTCCAGGCCGAGCTGGCGAGCGATCGCGACGGTGTCGTCCCCGGACACGTCGTCGACCAGGATGATCTTGTCGACGATCGAATGGGGGATGTCGCGATACGTCCGCTCGAGCGTCTTGGCCGCGTTGTACGCGGGCATGACAACCACGATGCGCTTTTCGCGCGTGGCGTCGGGGCCCGGCGCTGGCGTGCTCGAGGCGGCGCCCTGGGCCACGTCGCTCGGTTTGGTGGACGGCTCCGGCCTCTTCTCTCTCACGCCCTAAGCGTACCGTAACCGGCCACAAGCTTGCGCTGGCCCACTCGGGCTCCGCTCGGCCGAGAAGCGTTACAGCTCGCGGCGGCGGAGCAGCAAGATGCCGATCGCCAGCGTTGCCACGATCCAGGCCGCGGACCAGGCCAGCCATGGCAGCGGCGGCGGAGTGCCGGCGAAGAATGGGCTCACCGTGAAGATGCGAGCCTGCGATCCCGCGGCGGCGAGGACGTCCGGCGGAGGTTCGAGCGCGAACATCGCCCCCCGCCAGAGAGTGTCGCTCGGCAGGACGAGATGGGCGATCGTGCCCGCGTTCCGAAGCGTGTCGTTGTTGAGGTAGTCCCCGATGCCGCCGGCGATGCCGCCCATCCACGCCAGCCCGAACCCAACGACGGCGATCGAACCCGACGCCACCGGTGCGATGCGCGTGCTGAAGACGAGAGCCAGCGTCAGCAGGATGAGCGTCTCTCCGGCCAGGTAGACCGGCGCCACCAGCGGGTCGATGGGGAGGTAGCCGGTCATCAGCCGCACGACCGCGAGCTCCAGGTAGCCTGCGGCCAGGGCGTAGGCGACGACCACCAGCGCCAGGCCGAGCCAGCGGCCCAGCAGGACGTCCGAGCGCCGAACCGGCCGCGCCAGGACCGCCAGGAGCAACCCGTTCTCGATCTCCGGCCCTATCGCCGGCGAGGCGGCGAAGGCCGCCGTCATCGTCAGCACGAAGCTGAACATGAAGGCGATCATCACCAGCAGCTGCGACAGGATGAGCTGCTGCGCTCCGCCTTCCAGGGGTGTCACCTCGGCGGCCTTGCCGAACAGCCAGCCGGTCACCGCCACGAGCAGCAGCGTCAGCCCGACCAGCGCCCACAGCAGGCGGCGACGGAACGCTTCGCGCAGCGTCAGGCGGGCGATGACGAGGATCGCGCCGCGGTTCATGGGCGGAGCTCCGGGCTCGCCGGCACCGCCACGTCCCGCGCCCCTTCCGCCGCCTCGTCCGGCGCAGCCCCGAGCAGCGAGAGGAACCGCTCCTCCAGCGTGTGGCGCTCCGGAACGACGGCGTGGACCGCGCCGCCGTGAGACACCAGCTCCGCGACCAGCGCGGGAACCTTCCCGTCCGCGATCGAGTCGACGACGAGCCACTCCCCGTCGAGGCGGGCCTGGCCGAAGCGGCCGGCGATGGCCCCCGCATCCGGGAGCCCCGTCACGAGGACGCGGACGCCGCTCTCCCGGACCAGCTCCGCCATGCCCAGCTCGGCCACGACGCCGCCCCGATCGACGATCGCGACGCGGTCGCACACCCGCTCCACTTCCGTCAGCAGGTGGGAGTTGAGGAAAACGGTCACGCCCCGAGCGCGCAGCGAGCCGATGATCTCCCGCACGTCCTGCCGCCCGACCGGATCGAGGGCCGAGGTCGGCTCGTCGAGGACGACCAGATCGGGCTTGCCGAGCAGGGCGACGCCCAGCCCGAGGCGCTGCGCCATCCCCTTGGAGAACGTCTCCACCCGATCGTTCGACCGATCGGCCAGGCCGACCAGCGCGAGGGATTCGGCGATCTCGCCCGGCCAGCTCGGGCGTGGCAGGTGCGCCAGTTCGCAGTGCAGCGCGAGCACCTCGCGAGCCGTCATCCAGCCCTGGTAGCGGAACAGCTCGGGGAGATACCCGATTCGTTGCCGGGTGGCCAGATCGCCCAGCGGCGCCCCCAGGACCCGCCCCGCGCCCGCCGTCGGCGCCGACAGCCCGAGCAACAGCTTGACCGCGGTCGTCTTGCCCGCGCCGTTCGGGCCGAGGAAGCCGAAGACCTCGCCCCGGCGAACCGTCATCGTCAGGCCGGCCAGGGCGACGATCCGGCCGAACTGCTTGCGCAGTTCGCTCGTCTCGATGGCCGGGGCCTGGGTCGCCGGGCTCGGCATCGTCCCGCCTTGCGCCGCCGCCCCGCTGGCGCCGCTCGCGTCGCCGGCGCTCGCCATCGCCACGCGACTACTCGTCGATCCGCTCGACGATCGTGGCGATCCCCTGGCCCACGCCGATGCACATCGACGCCAGGCCGTACCTGCCGCCGGTCCGGCGGAGGCCGTGGACCAGAGTCGTCACCAGCCGCCCGCCGCTCGCGCCCAGCGGATGTCCGAGCGCGATCGCCCCGCCGTCCACGTTCACCTTCGCCGGATCGAGGCCCAGCTCGCGGACGCACGCCACGGCCTGGCTGGCGAAGGCCTCGTTGACCTCGATCAGATCGAGGTCCGCGACCCTGAGGCCCGCCCTCTCCAGCGCCTTGCGAGTGGCCGGGATGGGGCCGAGTCCCATGACCCCCGGATCCACGCCGGCGACGGCCGTGGCGACGATGCGGGCCATCGGCCGCAGCCCCATCTGCCGCGCCCGCCCCGCCTCCACGATGAGCGCCGCCGCGGCCCCGTCGTTGATGCCGCTGGAATTGCCCGCCGTAACGGTCCCGCCCTCGCGGAACGCGGGCCGCAGCTTCGCCAGCGCCTCCATCGAGGTCTCGCGGGGATGCTCGTCCCGATCGACGACGATCGGGACGCCCTTCTTCTGCGGGATCGTGACCGGCACTATCTGCTCGGCGTAGCGGCCCTCGGCGATCGCCGCGGCCGCGTTGCGCTGGCTCGCCAGGGCGAAGGCGTCCTGCTCCTCGCGGCTGATGCCCAGCTGCTCGGCCACGTTCTCGCCAGTCTCGCCCATCGAGAACGGGTGATGCCTGGCCGCCAGAGCCGGGTTGACGAAGCGCCAGCCCAGGGTCGTGTCGACCAGTTCGCGCGGTCCTCGCTCGTATGCCGCCTCGGGCTTGAGCATCACGAAAGGCGCCCGGGTCATCGACTCCACGCCCCCGGCGATGAAGACGTCGCCGTCCCCCACAGCGATGGCGTGGGCGGCCGAATTGACCGCCTGGAGTCCGCTGCCGCACAGCCGGTTGACGGTCAGCCCGGCAACCTCGACCGGCAGGCCGGCCAGCAGGAGGGCCATTCGAGCCACGTTGCGGTTGTCCTCGCCGGCCTGGTTGGCGCAGCCGAGGATCACGTCCTCGATCGCGGCCGGGTCGATCCCCGTGCGGTCGACCAGAGCCCGGATCACCGCCGCCGCCAGATCGTCGGGCCGGACCGATGCCAGCGCACCGCCGTAGCGGCCGAAGGGGGTCCGGAGCGCGTCGACGATCCAGGCCTCGCGAACGGGTCGATCGAGCTGGCGAGTCATATCGGCCCGATTGTACGCATCTCGCTCGGTCGGCCGGCGCATTCCCGCGTTGGCTCCCGCGCGCCTCGCTCAGGGCAACTTGATCATGGCCTCGAGCAGCAGCGCCGGGTCATCGGTGACCACGACGTAGAGCACGTCGCCCGTGGCGTAGACGTAGGCCGTCCCCAGGCCTCCGGCGGCATCCGTCGCGGGATCCACGATCTCGAGGACCGACTTGGGCCCGACCTGCTTGGCGTTGACCGGCCACTTGTTCTTGCGGGCGACGTCGGCGAACCCGCCGCTCAGGGCGGTGGCATCGACGCCGGGCACCTCGATCGCCTGCGCGTGGAAGGTCTCCGTCTGGGTCAGGTCCGCCGCGACCGCCAGATCGATGTCGTCGGCGTTCTTCCCGAACTTCACGAGCCAGGGCGTGTAGAGGATCTTGTCGCCCCCGGTCGAGGAGGCCATGTAGGTCGAGAGCGGCATGCTGAACTTCTCGAGCGTGATGCCGCCGATGATGCCGGGCAGCTTGTCCTCCAGGGCCGCGTTCACGTGCGGCAGGCCCAGATCCGGGGTCGGGCTGGGGCTGACCGAAGGCGCCGCGGATGCGGATGGTCCGATCGACGAAGTCCGAGTCGGCGTCGCGGTAGGGCGAGACGTCGTCTCGGCCGTGGGCGACGAGGTGGGTGCCGCACTGCCGCAGCCGGCCACGAGAACCGCCGCGATACCGATGCCGAGCAGCGTCGTGAGGAGCGGACATGGACGGCGGATCATCGTTACCCCGATCGAAATGGTGCGCTCGCCCGCGCGGGCGAAGGCGTCGCGAGTGGTCCAGGCGAGCATGGGGTCGGTCGCGCCCGCCTGTCAAACGTGCCCTGCGGCCGGCGTGGCTCCCGCTACCGCAGATGAGCGTTGACCCCGCACACCGGTTTCTCCACGACCTGTAATCCGGGCCGCCCAACGGCGTTATGTTGTCAAGCGGCTGGCTTCCCTGCCGCCCGGACTCATTTGCCTCAGTTTGAGTGGAGCGATCGGAATGGAACACCAGACACCTGATCCAGCGCACGGCCCCTCGCCGTCCCAGGGCGCGCGGGTGGAAGACGACTTCCTTCGGCGCCTCACGCCGGCGAAGAACGTACCTACCCGCCGCCTCACCGCCTCGCTGCCGTTCGCCATGGTCGCGATCCTCGTCGTGGCGACGGTCGCCTTCGGCGCGGCAGTCGTCAGGCCGATGGTCCTGGGCCCGCAGGCGAGCGCGACACCAGTCGTCGTCGGCGACGACGACCCCGACGCTTCGACCGCGCCCACCACGGCCCCCACCACGGCCCCCACCACCGCGCCCACCGCGGCCCCGACGGCGGAGCCCACGGCCGCGCCGACCTCGACCGACACCTCGGGCGCCATGAAGCTCACCGCCAAGCTCGTCGGTCGCAAGGTCGTCCTGACCTGGACCGCTTATGAGGGCGCCGACTTCGCCTACTACAAGGTCGTCCGCTCCTCCGACACCACGGCCAGCTGGCCGCTCGGCGAGGGCGACTCGCTCGTGGCAGCCATCAGCGACAAGTCCACCCTCACGTTCACGGACTGCCCGACCGCCGGCAAGACCTGGTCGTACGAGGTCTTCGCGGTCAAGTCCACCGACGGCGGCTATGTCGTCCTCGATTCCACCAACCTCGTGACCGTGGCCGTCCCGGCCGCCCCCAAGCCGACCCCCAAGCCGACCCCCAAGCCCACCAGCAACTGCGGCATCAGCCTGTCGGCGACTGTCAACACGAGCAACGACGTGGTGCAGAGCAACGGCGTCGTTGCCATGACGGTCCACGGCAGCAGCGTCACCCTCAAGTGGACCAAGTTCCAGTGCGACCTGTTCGAGTACTACGTCGTCGTCCGTTCGGAGACCAACCCGAAGCTGGACGTGCCGCTCCCGCACGAGGGCACGGATCCCGTCCAGGAGATCGGCAACGTCAACCAGCTGACGTGGACGGACTACGACGTCAAGCCGGGCCATACCTACTACTACCGGGTCATGGTCTGGAACGAGAAGAACTTCTGCAACGGCGGGACCGTCCTGGCCAAGTCGGGCATCGTCAAGGTGACGATCCCGGGAGCGGCGACCCCGGCTCCGACCGAAGCTCCCGCCACCACCCCTCCGACCGCCTAGGAGAGCCAGCCCAATAGGCCCGGCAGACGGCGTCGGGCCATATGAAAGGGCTCCGGCGAGAGCCGGCACAGAGCGAGCGGGCTCCGGCGAGAGTCGGAGCCCCTCCCTCGCCCGGGAAGACCGGCCAGGCAGATCTCAGACGCGGCGATCGCGAGCCAAGGGCAATGGAAGCTTCGATTGAAGCCCGAACCGAGACATCGACGAAGCGGTCAGCTGCCCTCCGAGTCCAGATCGCGCGGTGCCGACGCCATGGCGGACGGCGGTACCCCACAGTACAGGTGGCCGATTGCCCGCTCGGGCAACGCTCCGTACCGTTCATGACTCTATGGCACGTGACGGAGCTTCCCGAATGGCCGCCGACCGCGAGCGAACGCTCGTGGAACGGTCGCGCGACGACGCCGCTGCCTTCGGCGAGCTCTACGACTTCTACCTTCCTCGCATCTACGGCTTCATCTTCCGCCGAGTGCAGGACCGTTGTGTGGCCGAGGACCTCACTTCGATGACTTTCCAACGAGCGCTGGAGAACGTGCGACGCGCCGACTTCCGAAACGAGTGTTTCGGGGGTTGGCTGTTCCGCGTTGCCTCGAACGCCGTCGTGGATCACACCCGCCGCGATCGCCGCTTCGTCTCGCTCGGAGGCCTGCAGGAGAGCGAGGAACCGGGCGACCTCGCCCTCGACGCCCTGGCGGCCGCTCTGGATCGCGACCAGCTCCGGCGGGCCCTGCTCGGCCTGCCGACGGGTCACCGCGAGCTGCTCGTGATGCGCTTCTACGACGACCTGGACACCGACGAACTGTGCGCCGCGTTCGGCTGCTCTCGCGAGACCCTGGCCGTTCGGCTGCATCGGGCGCTGCGCGCACTGCGCGGGGCCATCGCCAAGGAGGCGGCCGATGTCGCTTGACGAGCGCCGCGAGATGGAGGAGCTGGACGGGCTGGCGGCCGCGCTGACGGAAGCCGGGCAGATCGCCCGCGCCGCTTGCGCCCGTCGACAGACCCCGGATCCAACCTTTGTCTCGCGGTTGCGCGCCGAGCTGTTGGGCGACCTGCCGCGCGTCGGGCTGGCGCCGCTGGCCTTCGCGCCGCTGGCCGCCGCACCCATGCCGTCAGATCGACCCCTCGGTGCCCCCGAGAAGCTCGCCGATCGACGCGGCCTTCAACGACTCGCGGCCGACGGTCGCCGGGACTGGGCCGGCGAATCCCGGCCCGAGCTTTTGAGCGCGGCCGTCTCGGCGACCAGGGACGACAGGCCGGCCCCCGCGCCCGAGGGCGGCAAGCGCTGGCGCGCACGCCAGGTTCAGACGATCTCCGCCGGGCGTCCGGGCGTCCCGCCGGCCGCGGCACCGGCCGGCCTGGACGCCGAGCGGGCGGGCCACGTCGCCGCATTGCATCCGTCGGTGCGCTGGCGGATGCCGACCCGCATCATGCCGCCGCGCTGGGTGGCCGCCGGACTCGCGGCGACGATCGCGATCGGCAGCTTCCTGTACGGCAGCACGCTGCTCTTCCCGGTCCGTCCGGACGCGACGGCGGAGGTGGCGGTCGCGTCAACTCTCGTCCGAGGGGGGGTCTCGGGCCCGCTGGCCCAGGGCGCGGAGCTGCACGAAGGCGACGAGGTCAAGGTCGGCGCCGGCGGGCAGGCGACGCTCGCCATGAGCGGGAGCTTCATGCGGATGGCCCCCGGATCGGACGTGCGCCTGGAGAGCCTCGACTCGAACCACATCGTCGTCGACCAGCTCGCCGGCCGCGCTTATCATCGCGTCGCCGCACATGGCAGCGGCGACTACAGGGTCGTGACGGCGTCGGTCAGCTGGGTCGCGAATGGCACGGCCTTCGACCTGGACCGCCACTCCACGGGCGCCGGTGGCGAGGAGGCCCGCGGCATGGCCCTGCTCGACGGATTGAACCTGCAGGGTCCGCAGCTGCAGGCCTCCCTCAATCAGGGCCAGAGTGCCGTCGTGCAGCTGGCCGGTGGCGGATCGCCCCAGGGCAAGCCGGTCATCGGACAGATCAGCGCGCAGGCTCTCGCCGACTCCTGGCTCGTTCAGAATGCCCACCTCGACGCGCTGGCCGGGCTCGACCTGGGCGAGCTGGCCGTGGATGTCAACCCCACGGCGCTTCCCAGCAGGACGCCGGCCCCGGCGGCCACGTCCAGGTCCGTGACGCCAGTCGCAACGCCGACGAGACAGCCGACGGCCAGACCGACCCGAAAGCCGACGCCCAGGCCGACGCCGACCGGGCCCGCTTACCTGGGCAAGTTGACGATCAAGGACAACGGCGACGGGACCTACACGTTCACCTGGCCCAAGTACAAAGGCGCAGAGTTCAGCTACTACAAGCTCGTCTACGGCGACGCGGGGACGACGCCGACCTACCCGACCGCCTCGTACTGGGCCTGCAACAGCGATCGCGACGAGAACAGCTGGACGGGCACGATCGACATCGGCGACTACGCCGTCCGGTTGCAGACCATCGACGAGTCGAGCGAAGTCGTCATTCGGGCCCAGACAGACGTCAAGCACCTCAAGGTGACCGGGCCGCCGCCGACCGCGCCGCCGGTACAGAACCTGGGCCCTCTGGGCGTCTCAAATGACGGCGGCGGCAAGTACACCTTCAGCTGGGCCGCGTACGCCGGCGGCTTCGAATTCGACGCGTACAAGCTGGTTTACGTAGCCTGGAACGGCAGCCCCTCATACCTGAACGGCGATCCATTTTGGGCCTTCGGGACCGGCGCGACCAGCTCGGGGTCGATCGCGGTGCCGTCAGGCGACTGGTCGATCCGGGTCCAGGCCATCGGTAGCTTCGACGGCCACACGTTCGTCTTCGGTCAGTCAGGGATCTATCACCTGACGGTTCCCTCTTCCTAGCCCGAAACCGATCGCCGACCGGCCGATCCCGGTTCAGACGGGGCGCCCTCCGGAGAAACGCGGCCATGGCTGCTGCGCGGCTGCCAACGGATGCAGCGCCTCGGGTGCCGTCGAGTCGGCCGCGGGCGCCCGCCGCATCTGGGGCATGGCCCACGATGCCGCCACCACGACGACCGCCAGCCACCACTGCAGCCCGTCCGGCGTGGAGACGAACCCGACGGCCAGCCACAGCCACGGGGCGCGCAACGACAGCATCGACGGCACGGCCACCAGCAGCCCATGCCCGAACAGCGAGGGGCTGGCCACCACCGTCGCGGTCCCCAGGCGAGCCAGCAACTCGCGGCCTCGAGCGCGAAGCGCCACCGCCACCGCCACGACCGCCAGGGCGGCGTAGACGGCGAGCGGCACGAACCGCGGCAGCCCGAAGCCATACAGCCCCGGCAGGCTCTCCTGCGAGCTCTGGTAGACCCTCAGCGCGCTCAGCCAGTCGCGCCAGGGGGCCACGCCCGTGAGCGGCAAGGTCACTGCCAGGAGCAGCAGCAGCGCCCCGACGCCCATCCCAAACTGCATCCAGCGCCGCTCCCTGATCAGCCACAGGGCCGCCAGGCCGGTGTACGGCTTGAAGACGGCGCAGAGGACCAGCCCGGCGCCCAGCCACGGCCCCACAGCGAAGAGCGCCAGGGCGGGCACGGCCACGTTGCCGACCCACAATCCCTGGAAGAGCGGAGGCCACAGCAGGGCCGGCACGAGCCAGCGTCGCGGCAGACCCATGATGTTCAGCGCCAGCAGCCCCAGGCCGAGCGAGCAGCCGAGCCAGAGCCCCTGTGCCAGCCCGACCGGTAGCAACGACAGCGCGCCGAACAAGGGCAGCGTGCAGGGCGGGTAGAGGAACGGGTAGGCGGTCCGATCGACCGGCTGGACGGTCAGCGGCGTCTGCATGTAGACGGCCGATCCGTCTCGGAAATGCTCGCCCGCCTTGAGGTAGACCCCCAGGTCCCGCAGCGGCTGCCACGCCATCGTCACGTCGCTCAGGACCATCGCCATGACCGCCAGGACGGCCAGGACCTCCACCGGACGAAGCCACGGGCCGGAGGGCCGGAGATGGGCTGCTAGCAGGCTCGCGACGCCGAGCGTGGCCGCGACCGCCACGAGCCACACTCCCCAGTAGGGGACGCCCGAACCGTTGGGCGCGTCCGTCGACCGCGTCACGACAGCCACGTCCCCCGCGAACAGCGCCACGAGCAGCCAGCCGCCGCCGCCGTCGAGGCTCAGACGACGCAGCCGAATCGGCCCGCGGAGGCGCTCCATCACGTCCGGTCGAACACGACCAGCTCGCCGTTCACGAGCTCGAACAGGCGCGGATCGATCGGATCGTCCGCACCGTGCGATCGATCGGTCACGTAAGCCGCGAACATCGCCTCGAACTCGCCGTCGCCCCCCGGCAGACCGGCGGCTATCAGCAGGTCGCGCTCGGGCAGCCCTATCAGCACGCGCCCGGTTCCGCCCAGAGCCGCAGCCAGTTGCGCCCGAACTTCGGGCAGCAGGATCCGGGCCGCATCCATCCCCTCGCCAGAATCTGACCAGACGAGGCGCCGGGGCCCGCTCACCTCATCGATCCACGGCGCCCCGCCCGACCAGACCGCCAGGTTCGCCATGGCCGCGGCGTGCACCTCGTCCGGGCCGGCGCCCCAGGCCAGGAGATGCTCAGCCCCGACCAGCACACCGAAGCCGGGCCCCGGGATTATGTAGGCGATTGCCAGCCCGGCGGGCCCAGCCATGATGAGCGGCTTGCCCGGCAGCCCTGCGCCCGACGGGACGCGGAGGTTGCGCCCGTCCACCCCGATGGTGCCGGCCGGTCGGAGCGCAGGGTGGAGCAGGCGCGAGGCTGCAGACCACTCGTGCTCGGGCGCGAGGGACGGCGCGAGGCGCGGGGCCGGTTCTCGCTCCATCGATGTCTCCTGCTCGGATCGAGAGCCGATCCGTACCGGGTCAGGTTAGCCTGGATCCACCGCTCAGGCGCCGCCGGGCAGCAAACGGCGGGCCCGTTGGGGGCCCGCCGTTTGCTGGGTAGTAGGGCCGCTCGCGCGGCCGTCGTTTAGCGCCGGATGCTGCGTCGCTGAGCCTGGACCGTCAACAGGGCGAGGCTCCCGAAGGCGAGGCAGATGAGCAAGCCGAACAGCGGCACGGTGCCGTCGTCCGATCCGCTGTCCGAGGTGTTCGTGGCCGGGGCTGTTCGGCGTGGAGTCGCCGACTCGCCCGCGACCGTGTTGATGGGCACGCTGCGCGTGACCTCCGCGGAGTTCACCGCCTCCTGGTTGTAGGCGGCGTGGCCCGTCGCCTTGTTGACGACGTAGAGGTCAGTCACGTCGGTGTCGGTGACGGTGTAGGTCGCGGTGCAGGTGATCGTCTCACCGGGGTTGAGCGTGGTTGGCGTGAGCGGGCAGGTGACGCCGACCTTGTTGTCGTCCACCGTGAAGAACCCGTTCAGGGCCACGTTGCCGGTGTTCTTGAGGGTGTAGGTGTAGTGGATGAGGTCGCCGGCGGCCGCGAAGTCTTCCTCCTGGGCTTTCTTCGTGAGCGTCAGGGCCGGAGCCGGGGCCGGGCTAGTGGTGCTCACATCGACCTTGACCTCGGCCGAGTCGACCGCGGTGGTCCCGAAGAAGCCGTGGCCGATGGCGGTGTTGGTGATCGTCTTGTTGCCGTCGATATCGGACTGCTTGGTCAGATAGGTCGC
>Ga0187878_1000646_pt1 | contig 38180 bp, 31 predicted proteins | sample June2016WEW_17_1_FD_132979 | JGI IMG/M metagenome (GOLD analysis project Ga0187878, IMG submission 132979) | Peatland microbial communities from SPRUCE experiment site at the Marcell Experimental Forest, Minnesota, USA - June2016WEW_17_150 | ecosystem: Environmental > Terrestrial > Soil >... | reverse complement strand
TAAAGGGGGTAGGTCGGCACTACAACCGCTTTTCGAGAAGCCGGGATTGATTCAGAAGAGGTTCGACCAACGGAGAGGTCAAATTTCACTCAAAATTGTTCTCAACTGCGAAAGTTGGGCTAGGTTGAGAACTGTCCCAAACCTGAAAGTAGATGAAAGAATCAAAAGGCTCGGTTGGAATGCCAGTGATTTGTCGGTTGGCATAATCGAAAGTCAGGCCTTGAGGCAAAGCTCCAAGCAGGTATGAATAAGGAGTCACTCCACCAGTGACGGCATAAACAGCAGTGTAAGGATCCCCAGTCATGCCCGACGGAAGGGTATTGGTGGTGATTACGAGTTTCTCGTTTACGCGTATGGTTTCGTTGCCGTTGGCGCTGTCCGGCGGAGTGCTCGAGTCCGTGACTTGTGCTGCAAAAGAATAGGAGCCCGTGGCAGTAGGAGTGCCGGTCAAGTAGGAATATCCGTATGGTGACATCTCGCCGAGGGACAGCCCGGGCGGCAACGCTCCTGACGTGATCTTGATCGAGTAGGGAGGTTGTCCATCGGCGGCGTACACGAAGTGCGAGTAGAGCGAATCCTTGACGCCGTCAGGAAGCGCCCCGGATGCAATCGACACGGTCGGTCTGATGGTGAGATAAAACCATTGATTCTTGTTTTGTGCCGGCGTGGAGGAATCCGCGAGCCCAATCCAGATGGGAAAATTGTTCGTCTGGGTTGGAGTACCAGAGATTTCCCCCGTGGAACTGGTCAATGCCAGACCTGGAGGCAGACTACCATTGGGCAGGCTCCAAGTGTAAGGTGGCGTTCCGCCGAAGGCTTCCATCTGCGCGTGATAGGCATGGGTCACCACGCCAGAGGGCAAGTTGTTATTCGGGATCGCTAGGTTCTTCCAGACGTATAAGAAGAAGGTGCTCGAAACTGACTGCGCCGGGTTGGCGGAATCTTGGACCTTGCATGAGACAATGAAAGAACCTTCGTGCGACGGTGTCCCACTGAAAACACCGCCAGATGTCAGTGTTAGGCCCGACGGCAGAGATCCCGAAGTCGCCGTCCAATTGTAAGGGGGTATGCCGCCGGTCGCTTGCAGGCTTTCGTTGTACGGTTGGTTGAAGGTCATGTTGAAGCTTGGAGTGTCCGGAATGACCAACGGGTCAGCTACCATGAGGGCAAAGGTTGCGGTGGCCGCACTCGATGCGGAGTCTTTCACCTCGGCGGTAAACTGAAATTGTCCTGACTCTGCCGGGATCCCGGCCAAAATTCCCAAGACCTTCAGGTTCATTCCCTTGGATAGCGTTCCCGAAGTTAGTCTCCAACTATACGGAGAAGTTCCCCCGCTCGCCTGAAGGGTTTGGCTGTAGAACCCTCCTCTAATCCCATAGGGCAATGAGGAGGTGGTTATCAACAATGGGGCAGGAGGCGATTTAGGTGTGCCCCCACCCCCGCCGCCGCAGGTGGTGAGCACAAAGGGCGCGGCGAGCGCCGCGACGGCCAGCGCGCGGGAAATGCTGCGCGCGAATTGGGCAGGGGAGATTCTCATGTCGCCACCGCGCAGGCCCGCAATTCTTCCTCGCGGAGCAGGGCGGGGAGGGGTCCAAGCAGCCACAGTTCCGAGCTTTCGAGTAAGTCGAAGCGTGGGGCAGTTCCGTTGAGGATGATATTGATGTCGCTGACGATGGCGCCGGCAGCGACGGTCACTGTGCTCTTGTCGGCCGCCGAGTCGGTGGCCGATTCATTCGCATTCCAGAACTCTTTCGGCCCCGGGCTGAGGATCGGCGGGTTGAGTGGCCCTACGCTCGAGCCGCCCACGAAGTTGTGATTGATCGATTCCACTTCCACCGTGTAGCTGCCTGGCGGAACCGGAATGTCGTAAGTCCCCGCGAGGAGAGGCGTCCGGGAGCCATAGGAAGAGCCGGTGTCATTCGTTCCGGTGACGGTCTGACCCGGATTGCCGGTGAACAGGTAGCCCGACACAACCGAAACGGCGATGGAACGGGGCTTCAACGTGTCGCGGGCGATGACGTTTACACCCTGGGCCTGCGTCTGACCGTCCGAAAAGAGAATCGCACCTTTGATGGTCCCGTACCGACTGTTGAACGGGACCTGGCTCGGTGGGGCGTTTACTGTTTCCGGGTAAAGGTACGAGACCCAAGCCGCGTCGTCCGGCGCGAGCATGGGCAATGATGCTGTGGAGCGCGCCTGGCAGACCGCGAAAGGAAACATCAAGGGCAGTCCGGCAAGGTCGGCCGTCGGGCATGTCCCGTTGTCGTTAAGGACCTCGACGTTGATCTGTGAGTGGTCGAGCCCGATGAAGTGGCCCAGCTCATGAGCGATGGCTTCGTTGAATTGCGCACTGGTCATTTCGTAATTGGGGAGATAGGCAAAGGGGGAATTGATCCCGTCCTGCATCTGGCCATTGAACATGCCGAAAGCGGAGAGAATCCGGCCCGTGGTGGGGTCGAGTTTGCAGGGCGAGGCGAACCCGATGATACCTGGATCGCCAACCAACTGCTGGAAAATCGAGCCGTCGGCGTCGAAAAGCACGGCGCTCTGTGTGCCATCGTCGCAAGAAGCCGTGACGGCGTCGAATTCCGGCACGGTGCTGACATCGCCATCCGTGAAGATGCCGGTGCTCTGGACTTGCCCGGCATAGGAGAAGGTGATGGAGGCGGTGGGGACATCCTGCCACACCTGAAACATGGCCTTGACCCGGGAAACCCCCGTCGCGTTATCGACCACCACGGTGCCGTCCGGCTTGCGGGCGAGCGGCCCGCCATCGACGCGGAACTGAACCGGCACGGAAGTGTCCCACACGAAGGGCTGGCCTTCGACACCGTAGTTCGGCCCGCCCACAATGAGCGGTCCGCCCGCCCGTGCCCCCCAGGGGAGAGCGATGAGGGCGCAGAGGATCAGCGTCAAACCTGGAATTGCTATCGAGCTGGCGCGCTGTGCGCGCATGACTACCTCGGGGTCAGTGCCGCAAGGTCTCGCGTGAGGTCGCGCAAATCGTTCAGCGCGATCGGCCCGGTTGGATGCTGCCGAAGGAGCGCCGTGGAGCGCGGCGAGAGGGTCAATCGTTTGCTCTTGAGCTCAGTGTCCATTCTCTCCCAAAGACCCACGTTGCCGTGCCCGTTCACGACCACCTCCTGGCCTTCGGCATCGCGTGAGATTCGGAAACGCCCCTGTTCGAGCCCCGCTGGGCTCCTCAGGCCGTAGCTTGTCGTCGGATTCAGGAGCAGGAGCAGGTGCTGGCCCTTGCGATACCCGGCGGCGTCGTATCGGTCACGAATGTCCCAGATGAACTGGCGAAACGTGAACGTTCCGGAGGCGGCACCTTTCAGCGTCTCGGCCACGCGCAAGATAACAACCACGGTCGAGAGATGCGTCAGTTCCGGGTGCGGCTCGACCCGGGCACTCATCACGGTGCCGCGCACAATAACTGCCGACTGCGAGACGAGCTCGGCCAGATTCCGCGGCTGCACGTAGGCGCCGCGTTGCGCGCGGAGTGGCGCGCCACAAAGCATGCCGAGAGCCAACAGCCCCGCCCCGAGGCGTGCCCAATGAAAGCGATAAAGATTCGCCATCGCTGCGAAATTACAGACCTCTGTTGGTGAGAAGTCAATAGCTAAAATGTTAATTCGGATAAAGCATCGGGAAGTCCCCGCGGCTCACCGGTGCCGGGAGATGTCGTATTGGGCTGGGAAGGCTCGCTCAACGCACGATCGCGTAGTAGATCACGTAGAACCAGGACAAGATCCCGTGCACGATCGCCCAGAAGAGCGATTTGTGCAAGCTCCATGAAATCGCGATAGCGAGCGCCGATCCGAAACTTATGCCCGCCCTCGCTGCTTCTGTCGTGGCTGCCATGGCTTCTATCCTCTCCCCTGTAGATTCGCGTCCTGTGGACCTGTCGCGAAGGACGCGGAAATCAGAAGAGGGATGCTAGCACAGAGGAGGAGTTCACGGGAAAGGAGCGTCGCCTGGCCAGAAAGGGTCAGGCGACTGATCCGGGTCGCAGGAAAACCTTTAATGGGGAACCCTGTTTCACGTATTCGAAGGCAGCGAGGCCATCCTCAAGGGGGAATATCTTCGAAACGAGAGCGTCCACATTGACCGCCCCCTTAGCCAGCAGGTCGATGGCGGGCGGAAAAGCGCCGCAGCGCGAGCCGAGAAGTGTGATCTCGTCCACCACCAGCTTCGCCGTGTCGAATTGCGCCAGGCCGTGGTACGTGGACTTCATCACGATGGTGCCGCGGGGCACGACGAGGCGGAAAGCCTGTTCCAGGCCCTTGGGCGAGCCTGTGGCTTCCACGACCACGGGAAATTTTGCTGCGGGCAGCGAGTCGTCCATCATCGCCGTTGCCGGAATTCCCAAAGATTGCGCGAGGTCGAGCTTCCAAGGATGCTTGCCGAAAAGTGTGACTTGCGCCTTCTTGTCGTGGAGCACCTGCGCAATCAGCAGACCCAGTTTGCCGTCGCCGAGCACTGCCACGCGTACGCGCGGCCAGATGGGCTTTTGCTCAAGGATCTCAGCCGCCGCAGCTAGCGGCTCGATGAACACCGCCGCCTCGTCCGGGATGGATTCGGGGACCTGGTGCAGATTGAAGGTGGGTAGGGCGATACACTCAGCGAAAGCGCCGGGGCGGTTAAGAATGCCCATCACGGTGCGGTTGGGACAATGCCGGTTGAGGCCCCAGAGGCACATCTCGCAATCGCCGCAGGAGATGTTGATCTCCCCCACGACGCGCTTGCCAACCCACTTCGAATCTTCGCACTCAACCACCCGGCCTACGAATTCATGACCGGGAATCCCCCGGAATCCGAAATAGCCTTTGAGGATCTGCACGTCCGTCGCGCAAATGCCTGCCAGCGAAACCTGGATGAGCGCCTCTTCCGGTCCCGGACACGCCCTCTCCACATCGCGAACACTCAGCGCGCCGTCGAAATAGAGTGCCTTCATTGGAATAGTGAATGGTGAATGGTGAATAGTGAATTAGCAACCGCGTGCAGTTTGCTCAGTTTTCCCTGGACCTGCGCGCAGTGCCCCCGGCGAATACTCCGCAATTCACTATTCACTATTCACTATTCTCGTCATCTGCTCGAACGCGTCCAGGACGAGGTCCTCCTGTTCAGGAAACACCGTCCGCAGGTCGAGCAACAACCGGTCATGTTCGATCCGGGCGATGACGGGCGGCGAGGAGCGTCGCAGGCGCGCTTCGAGCTCCTGCGCGTTCATTCGCCCGTGAGCCACGACCACTAATCTTGTCGGCAGGGACTGGCCGGGAGTTGAGCCTCCGCCCACGACCGACTCTCCCTCTTCCAGTTGCGCGGTAAAACCCCGTGCGGCCCTGATCCTCTCCGCCAGGCGCTCGGCACGGATGGAGATCTGTTCCTGGGTCAGATACATCATGCGGAGGGCCGGAATCGCCTCCCGCTGGTCGCGGAGGTAGAGTGAAACCGTCCCCTCCAGCGCCGCAATCATCAACTTATCGACCCGCAAAGCGCGGAAGAGTGGATTCTTGCGAATTCTTTCCAGCGGCTCGCGCTTGCCGGTGAGGATGCCGGCCTGCGGCCCGCCCAGCATCTTATCGCCGCTGAAGGTGACCACGTCCACGCCCGCCTTGAGGCTCAGGCCCGCCGGCGGCTCGTCTCGGATGCCGAGGGACGAGAAATCGAGCAGGCATCCGCTGCCCAGGTCTTCCAGGACCGGCAGGTTATGTTCGCGCGCCAAGCTGACGAGTTCGGGGAGCTCCGGCCGTTCAGTGAAGCCGACGATGTGGAAATTACTGGGATGAACACGCATCAGAACGCGCGTGCGTTCATTGATGGCCGCGGCGTAATCACTGAGGCGCGTGCGGTTCGTTGTCCCCACTTCGCGCAGGATGGCGCCGCTCTTGGCACAAATGTCGGGAATGCGGAAGGAGCCGCCGATTTCGATCAATTCACCGCGCGAGACGATGACCTCAGCGTCCTCGGCCAGGGTGTTGAGCGCCAGGAAGACCGCCGCAGCGTTGTTGTTGACAACCAGCGTCCGCTCCGCGCCCAGTAACTGAGCAAACAAGCGGTCCGTGTGCTGGTCGCGCTGGCCGCGCTCCCCGCGCGCGAGGTCGTATTCGAGGTTGGAATATTGGCTGGCGGCCTCCGCGACGTGCTCGATCGCTTCCCGAGCCAGCGGCGCGCGGCCGAGATTCGTATGCAGGATTACGCCCGTGGCGTTGATCACGGGACGCAGCGAATACCCCGCCTCGGCCTGGGCCGTGGCGACGATCTCCTTCTCGAGCATCTCGAGTGAGACGCTCGAGAGCTCTCCCCGGCCGATTCGCCCGCGCAGGCCCTGCACGACTTGGCGCGTCGCCTCGACGAGGATTCGCCTCCCCACGCGCCCTTCGAGCGCGCGCACGGCGGGACGGCCGAGCAGTTCGTCCACGGCAGGAATCTGCCGCAGCAGCGACACGTCCGCCCGCTCGATTTGGGAGTCGTCAGAACTCACTTTGAACCTTGTTGCTCCGGCGGCCGAACGCCTTGCACTGCGGCTCCGGAAGGCCTTCACCATAACACGAAGCCCGGCAACTTTTCCATTGACTCACCTTGTTTTCAGGTGACTATAATCCCCTAGCGCAGTAGGTGTGGGGGCTTGCTTGACCATCGACGAGGAACTGTCCAAACTCGAAGATAACATCCGCAAACTCAAGATTGAGTATGAGACCTACTTCAGCGGCGGCCAGCCCCGTGCTCCGCACGACACCGTCTTCAGGGTCGGGACGGCCATCAAGAAGCTCAGCGAAGGTGTCGCCAAGCTGAGCTTTGGACATCGCTACAGGTTCAATCAACTCGTCCAGAAGTACGCCGTGTACAACGATCTTTGGCGGCGCCGGCTGAAGGACAAGGAGGAAGGCCGCGGGCAGTTCGGCCAGCAGCGCAGGCCGGAAGTTGAAGAACGGCCCGCCGACGGCTCCTGTCGTGTCGTCTGCTCGAACCCGGAAAAAGAAAAGGACAAGGTCGACCAGCTCCTCAAGGCCATGATCGAGGCCAAGCGCCAGGTGGGCGAGCGCGTCGACAACATTGACCCCTTCCAGTTCAGCAAGTTCATCACCGAAAAGACCCGCCAGCTCCGCGAATCCCTGGGCTGCGAGAAGGTCCAGTTCTCTATTGCCGTCGAAGAAGGGCGCGTCAAATTCAAGGCCGTCAAGGGAGAGTAGCGGATTTGTTGGCGCGGCGGAGCCGGCTGAAGGTCCTGATTTCTGTCCTCCCAGTTGCCGCACTGACTATCATGCGTCACCTGACCAACGATCGGCGCTGCCGACCCGGTCTGCGGCTGGGGGGTACGACCCTGCCGCTTGCGGTCTTGGTCTTCCTGCCCGCGGTGGTTCCCGGCGCGCCGCAAACCTCGACGCCGGAGAAGAACGCTGCGCCGTTCACCGATCATTTCTCGCCTTACGTGCCCACGCCGAATCCCGTAGTCCAGAAGATGCTGGAACTCGCGCAAGTGACCGGTGACGACACGGTCTATGACCTCGGTTCGGGCGACGGGCGGATTATAATCGCCGCCGCCCAGAAATTTGGAGCGCGCGCCGTGGGCGTGGAAATCCGCAGCGAACTCTGCCAGCAATCGGCGCAGGAAATCGCCCGGCTTGGACTTGATCAGCGCGCTCGGATCATCCACGACGATATGTTTCAAGTGAATCTGTCTCCCGCCACCGTCGTCACGCTGTACCAGCTTACGGTTGTAAACCGCCGTCTGCGGCCCCTTCTGGAGGCGAAGCTCCGCCCCGGCGCGCGCGTCGTCAGCGTTGACTTCCAGATCCCCGGCTGGACTCCCGACAAGACCCTCAGTGTGACCTCCGAAAACGGCAATCAATACAAACTGTTCCTCTACCTGCGCCCGTGAGGGCGGCACATGCCGGCCCGGAGCCCGGCGCTACAACACAACTTGGAACACTGCTACGAGCTTCCCTCCTCTTGTTGCATCCGGTGGATTTGTGAGATGCTCAACCCCGTGTAAGCCTGTTTCACTTTTCCCGAAGGAGATGAGCGATGGCGTGCAACCCGGAAGTGCTGAAGCATGTTCCTCTCTTCGCTTTGCTCGACGAAGAAGAGATGGCGGTTCTCGCTGGACAAGTGGAGCTCAAGAAGTTTGCTCCACGCCAGCGCATTTACAAGATGGGCGACCAGGGCGGACAAGCCTACGTGGTGGTTTCGGGAAGAGTGCGCGTCAGCACCGTGGACGAAGACCATCAGGAAGTCGTCATCGATGAACCGGGAGGCGGCGAATTCTTTGGTTTCGCCTCCATGCTCGAGCAGACACCTCATCAAAGCGGCGCGATTGCCCTGGAAGGGGCCGTCTGTATCGAGGTCAGCCGGGATGACATTGCCGTGCTGCTGCAGCGCAAGCCGCTCGCGGGAATGGACATGCTGACCGTCCTGGGCCGCCACTTTCACGCTTCGCAGCAACTCGTGCGCAGTCGCGCCATGCGCAATCCGAACGAAGTGATCGAAAGTGAGGCGACCCTAGGTGACCGCACCGCTGACGCCGTGGCCGGGCTTGGAGGATCGTGGACGTTCATCATCGTGTTCCTTGCTCTCCTGGGCTTCTACACGAGCGTCAACGTGTCCCTGGGGCGAACCGCCTGGGATCCTTATCCCTTCATTCTCCTCAACCTCTTCCTCTCCATGCTCGCCGCCCTTCAGGCGCCGGTCATCATGATGAGCCAGAACCGGCAGGACGCCAAGGATCGGCTGCGCGGCGAGCTCGACTACCATGTCAACCGCCGCGCCGAAGCGGAGATTCAGGGCATGGCACGCAAGCTGAACCTCCTGGGAGAGCAGGTGGGCGACGTCGAGGACTTGATTCGGGAGAAACTCTTATCCGAGCGCGATCGAAATGCGAAGCCTGCACAAAGCTGAGTTCGTGCACCTCAGAAGAACCCTCGCCTGACCTGCGGACAATTCCCCGGGCTAAGCCTAATCCGTTGCCAGAAGTACTTCCCCTTTCGCCGTCAAATTACTACAATGCCGTGTTCCCGGTTTGCGCTTGGAGTCGGCGGAGCGTCAGGCAGATTGTCTGCCCGGAGCCGCTCGTCGCAAGCGGGTTGAAGAGTTCTGATTTCCAATTCATAAGGTGAAGGAGCAATCATGAAGAAGATTTCCCGGGCGCTGATCAGTGTAAGTGACAAGACCGGGGTTGCCGAATTTGCCGGAGGGCTGGCGGCCCTGGGGGTTGAGATACTTTCTACCGGTGGCACCGCAAAGCTGCTGCGCGACAAGGGTCTGAAGGTCCGTGACGTCAGCGATCTGACGGGTTTTCCGGAAATGCTCGACGGGCGCGTCAAGACACTGCATCCCAAAGTTCACGGCGGACTGCTCGCCATTCGCTCCAATGCCCAGCACCAGGAGCAGGTGAAGAAGCACGGTATTGAATTCATCGACCTGGTCTGTGTGAACCTCTATCCCTTCGAGAAGACGGCAGCGAAACCCGGCGTGAAGTTCGAGGAAATCATCGAGAACATCGACATCGGCGGGCCCTCGATGATTCGCAGCGCCGCGAAGAATTTCGAGGATGTCACGGTGGTGGTTGACGCGGCAGACTATGCGACGGTGCTGGAGGAGATGAAAGCCAACCAGGGCTGCACGACGCACGAGTCGCGCGCGCGCCTCTCGCGCAAGGCGTTCGCCACCACGGCGGCGTACGACTCGGCCATCTCCACAACTCTTCAGAAGCTGGCCGGCGACGGACCCTTCCCCATGAATCTCCACATGAACTTCCGCAAGACACTCGACCTGCGCTACGGCGAGAATCCGCACCAGAAGGCGGCGCTCTACGTCGATCCTTCGGTCGCCGGACGCGGACTTGCCTACTCGAAGCAGCTGCAGGGCAAGGAACTCTCGTTCAACAATCTCGTTGATCTTGAAGCCGCGTGGCGGCTGATCTGCGAGTTTGACGAGGCCACGACCGCGATCATCAAGCACACCAACCCCTGCGGGATTGCCTCGGCGCCCACTCTCGCCGAAAGCTACCAGAAAGCGCTCGAAGTGGACCCTGTCTCTGCTTTCGGGTCGGTGATCGCATTCAATCGCAAGGTGGATGGCGCGACGGCGGAGGCGATGGGGAAGCTCTTCGTGGAAGCGGTGATCGCGCCGGGTTACGACGCGGCGGCGCTCGAGAAGCTCGCGGCCAAGAAAAATCTGCGGCTCATGGACATGTCCGCAACCGCCGGCGATCACTACGGGCCACAACTCAAGAGCGTGGGTGGCGGACTGCTCGTGCAGACTCCCGACACCGCCGGCGCTGCGACCGCTGAATGGAAGTGCGTCACGGAGCGCAAACCCACCGACGCCGAGATGCGCGCCCTGGTGTTTGCGTGGCGTGTGACCAAGCATGTAAAGTCCAATGCCATTGTGTTCGCCAAGGAAGATGTCGTCGTGGGTGTCGGAGCCGGGCAGATGAGCCGTGTCGATTCCGCCAAGCTCGCCGCGACGAAGGGGCGCGAGCTGAAGCATTCGCTCGAAGGCACGGTGGTCGGCTCGGACGCTTTCTTCCCCTTCCCGGATGGGGTCGAGGAGATCGCCAAAGCCGGAGCAACGGCGATCGCCCAGCCGGGAGGTTCGGTTCGCGACGCTGACGTGATTGCCGCCGCCAATCGCCTGCGCCTCGCCATGGTCTTCACCGGCGTGCGGCACTTCCGGCACTGAGCTGTAGCGGCGGTGTCTCACCGCCGACCCCCTGACCCCAACCCTCGCCCATGGGGAGAGGCCGTTCGTCCGCCGGGCGGCGGGCGAACGGGTAAGGGGCGGCGTCCCGGATCGGATTGAGAATCATGTCCCATTGGGAATCCATTGACGGTCACATCGCGACGCCGGCGGGCTTTCGCGCCGCGGCGGTCGCGGCCGGAATCAAGAAGGCGAAAGGCGCGCTCGATTTGGCGCTCATCGTCTCGGACGCCAAGGGAACGAGCGCCGCAGGTGCTTTCACCACGAACCGCGCCGCCGCCGCGCCCGTGCTTCTCTCGCGGCACCACCTGGCGCTGAGCCAGGGCCGGGCGCGCGCCATCATCGTGAACGCCGGCAATGCCAACGCCGCCACCGGCCGCGCCGGACTGGAAGCGGCGGAGAGAACCACCAAGGCCGTGGCGAAGTTGTTGAAAGTCCCGGTCGAACAGGTGCTCGTCGCGTCCACCGGCGTGATCGGCGTTCCACTCAATGTCGATCTCATCAGCAAGAAGCTGCCTGCCTTGCACGAATCTCTTCCCTCTGAGGATGCCGCCTCGGTCACCCGGGCCATCATGACCACGGACACTTTCCCCAAGTGTTGCGTGATGCGCGCGGAACTGGCGGGCAAGACGGTGCACCTGGCAGGCATCGCCAAGGGCGCCGGGATGATCCATCCGCGCATGGCGACAATGCTTTCGTTCATCACCACCGACGCGGCCATCAAGCCGCGCATGTTGCAGGCAATGCTGGCCGAAGTCGTCGAGAGGTCGTTCAATCGGATTTCGGTGGATGGAGACACTTCCACCAACGACACGGTCTTTATGCTGGCGAGCGGGGCTTCCGGTGTGCCGGTGCGGCCGGGCGACCGGAGCCGGAGCTGGTTCGTCGCCGCCCTTTCGCAGCTCTGCGAAACCCTGGCAAAAATGATTGCACGCGACGGCGAGGGTGCCAAGAAACTTGTCACCCTCGAGATCGCGGGGGCGCGCTCGCCCGGCGACGCCGAGCGCGTGGCCCGGGCCATCGCCAACTCGCCGCTCGTCAAAACCGCCATCGCCGGCAGCGATCCGAACTGGGGCCGCATCTTGTGCGCCGCGGGCTATTCTGGGGCGCGCTTCGATCCCAACCGCGTCGATATTCGCGTCAATGATTTCTTTCTTTGCCGCAAAGGTCTCGACGTTGGTTTCAACGAGGCCGCCGCCAAGCGCGAGTTCGACCGGAAGGAACTCACCCTTCACGTCGACCTCCACGCCGGCAGCGCATCCACCCGCTTCTGGACCTGCGACCTCACCCATGACTACATCACGATCAACGCCTCGTACCGAACCTAGGGCCTGGCCTTCTGAATGTCCGCAACCCGGCGCAAAGTTTTCATTCGGTTGAATTCTCTTGGCCGGGTAAATCTCTCTGACTCGGGTTAGGATAGATGTTCGCGCGCCCGGTCGCGGGGGCGGGCAAAATGGCCGGCGCGCGATGGGGGAGGAATCTGCATGCACATTGGTTTGCCGAAGGAAATCAAGGATGGCGAGTTCCGAGTGGGCCTGGTTCCGGCGGGCGTCCACGAACTGGTGTCGGACGGCAACGCAGTCTGGGTTCAGAAAGGAGCAGGAGAGGGTTCCGGATTTTCCGATCAAGAGTACGCCGCGGCGGGCGCGAAGATCCTGGATGCGGCGGAAGAAGTTTATGCCCGTGCTGAGATGATCGTCAAAGTGAAGGAACCCATCGAGCCGGAGTATCGGCGGTTGCGCAAAGGCCAGATCCTTTTCGCTTACCTGCATCTCGCACCGCTGCCGGAACTGACGCGCGTGCTGCTGGAAACGCAGGTGTCCGGCGTCGCATATGAGACGATTCGCGACCAGTACGGGTCCCTGCCCTTGCTCACGCCCATGAGCGAAATCGCCGGGCGCATGTCCGTGATGGTCGGCGCGCACTACCTCCAGAAGCCGCTGGGCGGGCGCGGCGTGTTGCTGGGCGGCGTCCCGGGCGTCCGGCCGGGGCTGGTGGTGATTGTGGGCGCGGGCACGGTGGGAATCAATGCAACAAAGATTGCCATGGGCATGGGCGCGCAGGTCGTGGTGCTCGACGTGGATTTGAACCGCCTGCGACACCTCGACGACCTTTTCTTTGGCCGCATCGAAACTCATTTGTCGAGTCCCTACTACGTCGCTGACGCGGTGAAAAAAGCCGATCTGCTGATCGGCGGCGTGCTGGTTCGGGGCGCCGCAGCCCCCAAGGTGGTGACGCGCGCCATGGTGGCGACCATGCCTGCCGCCTCGGTCATTGTCGATGTGGCGGTGGACCAGGGCGGATGTGTGGAAACCACCCGCCCGACTTCCCACAGCGACCCCGTGTACACCGTGGACGGCGTGCTGCACTACTGCGTCACCAACATGCCGGGCGCCATGCCGCGCACTTCCACGATCGCTTTGACCAACGCCACGCTGCCTTACGCGCGCAAGATCGCCGCGTTGGGGTTGAAAGGTGCAATTCGCGAGGACCCCTTGCTCCGGGACGGGGTCAATACTTACGCGGGGCACATCACTTGCCAACCCGTGGCAGAGTCGCAAGGCCGGCCGTACACCAATTTGGAGGAGTTGCTGTAACCGCCTTGCCGCAAAACCCCCAACTCTCGCCTTTGGGCTATTTCGGTTCGGTATCGATTGTTGAAAGCTGAGAGCGGATGGCCTTCATCTGGCTGCACACTGTAATTGACCGAATGTCCGCTTTCAGTTAACAATGGTTATTTGTCTATGCCCTCACGCACCCAACAGTCTCGGGAGATCCTGCCCGCGCAGCGGCTTGAGCGCGTGCAATACTCGATTCGCGACATTGCCGTTCTCGCTGACCAGCTTGCCCGCGAAGGCAAAGAGATCATTCCTCTGAACATAGGCGACCCGCCGGCCTTTGACTTCGAAGTGCCTGAGCATCTGATCGCGGCCGTGTCGAAGGCGATGCTCGACGGCAAGAATGGCTACGGGCCGTCGCTGGGAGTTCCCGAGGCGCTGGAAGCGATTCGCGGCGCGGCGGACCGCAAAGGCATCCGCAGCATCCAGAGCATCTTTATCACCTCGGGCGTCAGCGAAGGTGTGGATATCTGCCTCACGGCGCTGGTCAATCCCGGCGAGAATGTACTCACGCCCTGCCCCGAGTATCCGCTCTATTCCGCCGTGCTGGCCAAGCTCGGCGCGCAGCCCAACGCGTACCTTCTGGACGAAGCCTGCGACTGGCAGCCGAACCTCGACCATCTGGCGAGCCGCATTTTCACCGGCACGCGAGCGATCGTGCTCATCAATCCCAACAACCCCACGGGCGCGGTGTATTCGCGCCAGACGCTGGAAACCATCGCCGAGCACGCGCGGCAGAATAACCTGGTGATCCTTTCGGACGAGATTTACGATGAACTGGAACTGGACGGAGAGACTCATGTTTCCGTCGCCGCGCTCGCACCCGACGTTCCGGTGATTACCTTCGGCGGCTTGTCCAAGGGTTACCTCGTTCCCGGCTGGCGGCTGGGGTGGGCGATCGTGAGCGGGCCCGAGATTCCGTTGCGGCCGTACATCGAGGGGATGTACAAGCTGCTGCGCGCGCGCCTCAGCGCCAACCACGCCATTCAATTCGCGGTCCAGCCGGCCCTCGAGGGGCCGCAGGATCACCTCGACGAAGTGCTGGCCAAGCTGCGCAGTCGCCGCGATCTCACGGTAAAGTGGTGTAACTCGATCCCGCGCCTGAGCTGCGTGCCGCCGCGCAGCGCGTTCTACGCTTTTCCGCGCCTCGAGATCCCCGGTAGCGATGAGGATTTCGTCAAGCAACTTCTGATCGAGAAACAGGTTCTCGTGGTGCACGGTAGTGGATTCGGACAGGCGCCGGGAAGCAAGCACTTTCGCATCGTGTATCTGCCGCCGGAAGCGATCCTCGAGCGCGCCTATTCCGCTCTCGGCGATTTCATGAAGGAGCATTACGCCTGACGTCGCCCATTTGCTCGCGAGCACCGCGGTACACCGCAGCCGAGTTTCAGGGGCATCAGCAGGGGCAGACGCCGGTGGCCATCGGCCCTCGGCCGGGGCTCCCAAAACGATATGAATCCCGTTGACTTTTCTATTGGGTCCACGCTGGCGCTCGGTTTCGTGCTGGGGCTGCGCCACGCCCTCGACGCTGACCACCTGGCCGCGGTCTCGACGTTTGTCACGGAGGAACGAAGCTTGTGGCGCGCGTCGCTGATTGGCGTTTCCTGGGGGGCGGGCCACACCGCGGCGCTGCTCATCTTCGGGCTCGCCGTGGCGGCCTTCCGGCTGACGCTCACGCCCCGGCTTTCCCAGTTTCTGGAATTCATCGTCGGCTGCATGCTGGTGGCGTTGGGGACGAACGTCCTCTACAAGCTGGTGAAGAGCGGCGCCCTGCACGCCCACGCGCATCAGCACGACGGGGTCGAGCACAAGCACCTGCACCTTCACGTGGGCGAACCGCAGCATGAGCACCAACATGAGCACCGCACCCTGCGACTCGGTGGCCGGCCGTTCATGGTCGGGGTCGTGCATGGCTTGGCGGGTACGGCGGCCTTGATGATGCTGGTGGTGGGCGCGCTGCCTTCGATGCTCCTGGCAGTCATCTACATCATAATCTTCGGCGTGGGTTCGATCGGCGGCATGATCCTCATGAGCCTGCTGATGACGGTCCCGCTGGCGCTGGCCGTCGAGCGCCTGCGCCTGCTGGAACGCCTGATTCGACTCGCCGCTGGACTGTTCAGCCTGGGTTTCGGGGGCTACCTGGCCTGGGAAGTAGGACTGATCCAGTCTCTGGTGCGTTAGGAGATGGACTTGACCGACGCCAACCCGAAAGCTGCAGCCCCGCCGGAATTGCCCGTGGAAGTCTGCCCGGTCTGCTCGAAGCGCCTTGAATCCCGCCACTGCAAGTTTGTCTGCCCGCGCTGTGGCTACTTCATGTCCTGCTCGGAATTCGACTAGGCGTTTGTCACCCGCCACCGGATGGCGTCTGCCTTGAGCTTTTCGGGACGCTGCGATCGCCGCCCAAGATTTCCACGGTTTGGGTTTGGTGAGACTGATGATTTTCTAAATTACTGAAAATATGAAACTTATTAGCTTTGTGTAACTATTACATAGCGCCTTTTTTTCAACAACATACTAGCTTTGGTCAACACGGAAAATCCGTAACTAACTAATTCTGAAGGACATCTTAGCTTTGGGACGAGCTATATAAGGGCCCTTGCCCGCGACGTCGTGTGCCAATCGGTAGCCAGGGACGTGTCTGCGGCGCCGGGCAGCCTCGTCGTCGCCTTCACCGTTCTCCATGTATCTAGACTAGCACACTTGCCTTCGAAAGTCAAGCGGAATTTCGCCTCGCACCCAGGCCAGGAGGCGCGGAGGAGAGGTCCAGGGTGAGGACATCTCCACGCCCAATTCGCAATTGGAATTGACCGTAGCGTCTCCCTCCAGAGATGGCCCCCGCGGCGCGGCCAGGGCCCGGCGCCACCTCACGCATTTACAATCCGCTGTCGCCTGAGTAGAATGGCAGGCACTGGCTGCACCGCCGGCTTATTGCGTGCGTCTGATGAAGGAGGAAATTCATGGCACTGGAGATCAAGCAGAAAGAGACGGATGGGGTGACGGTCCTGGTCTTATCGGGCCGGGTGGTTCTGGGTGAGGAGAGCAATCAGCTTCGCACCAAGCTGAAGGACTTGCTGGGGCAGGGGAAGACCCGCCTCGTGCTCGACCTCGCGGACGTAAAATACATCGACAGCGCCGGCTTGGGAACGCTCGTTGCGGGGTACACGTCGGCGCAGAATCAAGGCGCCGGCATCAAGCTCGCCAACCTTACCAAGAAATTTCACGAGCAACTCCACATCACGAAACTCGTGACCGTCTTCGATGTGTATGATAGCGTGGCGGATGCCGTGAAGTCATTCAGCTAAGCTTTGGGAAGCTTGCACGTTTTGACCGGTAAGGGAAACCCGCCCATCGTGGCGCCCGTCAATCGGCGGGCGCCATCAACTCACCAACCACTTGTCCCACCCACGCGCCCGACCGTCGTGTGTGCCGCTAGAGCGCTGCGGGACCGTCCAGCCAGTAGGCCGCGAGACCGGAAAGCAGTTTGGGATAGAAGTCCGTGGACTTCTGCGGCAGTGGCTGTCCCGCCAGGGCATTGTCCCAGACCTGATCGATGGATGTGGGGTTCATAAGGAAACAGATCTCCGCCCGCCCGCTCGCGACCTGCTGCAGGGCGTCCGCCCACTCGCGCACGTAGTGCAGGTTCTTCTCCTCGCGCACCGCCTGGCGGTCAATACCCAGCAACTGCTCGATCAGCAAACGATGGAGGATGACCACGTCCAACCGGCGCAGGCCGTTCGGCAGGCCGGGCAGCGCTGCGGCGAGATCGGCGTTTTTTCGCAGGCGCAATAGGCCTAGCTGGCCCACGCCGGCATAGATGGCGAAACTTGGTGCCCCGCGGCCGGACTCCCGCAGGCGCTCGATCGTTCCGGGGCCCCGCTCAGCCACGGTTCCACCGGTGCTGAGGGTTTCACAATCGAAGAAGCGCTCGGAGGAAGCGAGGAAGCCGGACCAGTCGAAAGAGGGCAGATGATGGACCACCCGGTGGGTAGGGAGGATGGTCAGGCCCTCGCTCTCCTTGCGCACGAAGGTCATCATCACAAAGTCCGCGCGCGCGTCGGTTCGCGCCTGGGCGCGACAATAATCGCGAAAAGCCAGCGCCGTTTCGTAGCGGTGGTGACCGTCGGCAATCACAAGCGACTTCTCGCGCATCGCGGCGGTCACCCGCTCTATGGCCGCCGAGTTGCTTAGCCTCCAGAGCGAATGGTGGCAGCCGTATTCGTCCGTGACCCGCTGGGCGGCTTGCCCCGTCACCGCCGCTTCCATGGCGCGCTCGATTCCCCCGCCCGGATCGCTGTAAAGCACAAAGATTTGGCCAAAGTGCGCGCGCGTAGCCTTGAGAAGCTCGAGCCGGTCGGCCTTGGGCCCGGAAAGCGTCTCCTCCTGGCGATGCACGACGCGGGCGGAGTAGTCCTCGAGACGGCCCAGGGCGATGAACCCGCGCCGCCGCCGCACCACGCCGCGCTCGCCGGGGACCGCATACTCCTGGTGGTAGGGGTAAATCGCCGGAGCGGCGTCCGGCACGAGCGCGCCCTCCTCGATCCAGTCGCGGAAGTGCCGCGCAGCGCGCGTGTAGACATTGTCTTCGGGTGTGTCCGCCGGATTCTGCCGCCCGCGAATAATGCGCACCAGATTGTAGGGACTCAAGTCGTAGTAGCGAGCCTGCATCTCCGGATTGATTTTGTCGTAGGGCTGCGTGACCACCCCTCCAAGCTCGCCAACTTTCTCCGTGTTGTAACGCACCGCGCGAAAGGGACGTATTTCCGCCATAAGATCCGTTCGTGTGAAATTTGAAGCCGAGATGCCAACATACCATACGCGCCAGGAGGCGTCGAGACAGCGTTATTTCGGGCCACGAGGCTGGATCGCCGCTGCCGCGCACGCTGGCCGCTTCGACCCATGACGGCAGCAGAGGATTCGAGATAGAATGAAAAGGCTGCCTAAGGTGGCGGCAAATGGGAACGACAGAAGATCCGGACCCTCGCGTGGTGTTCAATTCCGTCTGAGGCCTTTTCATGCCCGAATTGCGACTGAACCCTGTGACCCGCCGCTGGATCGTGACGGGCAAACGGACCGTCATGCCGGACATTACCGAGGAGGCGGACCTGTGCCCGTTCTGCCCCGGCAACGAACGCTTGACACCGAAAGCTATCCTGGAGACCCGCGATGAACGAGGCGCGTGGACAACACGCGTCTTCCACGACCGCGCGCCGATCTTCCAGGTTGAAGCGCAGCTCAATCCCCGAGGCGAGGGGATGTACGACCGAATGAATACCCTGGGCGCTCACGAAGTCCTCGTCGAGACTCCTCAGCACAACGTGCGAATGAGCAGTTTGTCGGTGGAGCAGCTGGCGCGGGTCATGGAAGTCTGCCGGGACCGCATCCTCGACCTGAAGCAGGACCGGCGCTTCCGCTATGTCTCGCTCTACAAAGTACAGCGCGACGCCACCTCACCGCGGCTGGCGCACAGCCATTCGCATATCCTCGCCAGCCCCGTCCTGCCGCAGATCATGCAGGTCGAATTGCGCTGGTGCCAGGCGTACTACGAGAAAAAGGAGCGCTGCCTCTTCTGCGACACGATCCGCCAGGAAACGGAGCAGGACCAGCGCGTGGTAGACCAGAATCAGGACTTCATCGCTTTGTGCCCCTTCGCCTCGCGCTCGCCTTACGAGGTGTGGATTTTGCCTCTCGCACACGCCTCGTCATTTGAGAAAGACATCCGGGATCCGGCGCGCCTTCGCTCCTTGGCGGGCTTCTTCAAGAATTGCCTGGCGCGCGTGGAGAATATCACCCCGGCGTTTACCATCGTCGTCCACACGGAGCCGAACACCCAAGCGCGCGGCTGGCCGAAGGATTCCTGGTTGACCATCGCCGACGACTACCACTGGCACATCGAGATCAACCCTGAGATCGAAGGGGACCGGCGCGTCCTGGGGAGCGAGGGCTTTTATTTCAACCCCATCCCCGCCGAAGAAGCGGCGCTGGTGCTGCGGGCGCTCGAACCGGGCGCCGAGCCCGCCGCCGGGGAATGAGGAGCGTGCTGCGAATGTCCGCCCCGGCTTCCGACCTGAGCCACGTCCGGCTGTTGATCTTTGACCTCGACGGCACGTTGATCGACAGCAAGCTGGACCTCGCGCTCTCGGTCAACGCCATGCGGGAGCAATTGGGGCTCGCCGCGCTCCCCCACGACGTCATTGCCACCTACGTGGGTCAGGGTGTCGAGAAGCTGGTCCAACGCTCCCTGGACGAAGGCACGACGGAAGGATCCCTGGCCAATAGTCTGGCCTTCTTTCGCGAGTATTACCGCCAGCACATGCTCGACAACACGGAGCCCTATCCGGGCGTGCGCGAGGCGCTGGAAGAGCTGCGCGGCCGGAGCATGGCGGTCCTCAGCAACAAGCCCGTGAAGCACAGCCGGGAAATCCTGAGCGGCCTCGGCCTGGCCCACTACTTCTCTGCGGTGTATGGCGGCAACAGTTTTGCTCAGAAGAAACCGGACCCCGCCGGTGCTCTTGCCTTGATGCGGGAGAACAATGCCTCGCCGGAAGAAACCTTGATGATCGGCGATTCGGAGACGGATGTCCTCACCGGCCGCAATGCCGGAGTGCGCATCTGTGGTGTAACCTACGGCTTTGGCGCGCCCACGCTCCAGAATGCTCCTCCCGACTGGACCATCAATGATCTCCGAGAGCTGCCCCTCTTATTGAATGGCCGTGGGGCAGGAAGGAGCGCGAAGTAAGGTGAAGATGACGGCCGCAGTTTGGAGGGGCATCTTCAGTAAAGTCTGCGGGCATCTAAAGACCAGGCAAATGGCAATTCTCATTCGAAGCGAAAATGGTGCATGTGCTGACGCGCGGCCGCGGCCGAGCGCGACGCATTACTTATCCTTGAGCCCGGCCCTCGCCGGGTTGGTACTCACCTTGAGCATCCTGGCTTCTGCGCCTTGCCTGCTTGGCTCAGCTCGCGCTCAAGCCCAGGAACCTGTCTCTCAACCTTCGTCCGAGCAGGAGCAGATCGGAGGCGACCAGATTGTGACGGAGGAAGAAAAGCTCCCGCCGGGTGACTGGGCCGTCGAGCTGATCGACAAGCTCGCCAATTCCCCCAATCATGATGCCCGCGACGAGCTCTACCGAGCCGTGATGGCGGTAGGGCCCGAGGCGCTCCCGCAGCTTGAGACGGCGCTGCACGACGACCGCACGGCGGAGTTCGCCGCGCAAGCCCTGGCGTACATCGGCGGGGAGAAGGCGGTGCAGATCCTCTGGGGCCTTGCTTCAGATCCACGGGACCTCGATTTGCGCCGAATCTATTACGGAGCGCTGGCGGAGTTCGACACGCCGGAGGTCACCACGATCCTGCTAGATGTCATCAAGCGCGCCGACGCGGAGCCGGACCGGACGGTCACGGAGGCAGCGATTCTGGCGCTTACCGTGCGCTCCGACCCCAAACTCGCCGCGCCTCTCGAGGAAGCTCAAAAGAACACCCAGGACGTGGTCATCCGGCTCGACCTCGAAAATGCGGTTGAGGTGATCGGACGGCGCGCGAAATACCTCGCCGCACCGGGCCGCAAACCGGGCGGATCGATCGAATACGCGGTGCGGACCTACTTTGCGCCGGCACTGGAATCCGCGCCACCTCCCGAAGTTGCGCCAGCCGCTCCAAGGCCGCCCTCGCCGCGGTCGGCTGCCTCCAAGACCCCGGCCCGCGCGACGCCACCGCCCAAGCCCCTCGTGGAGGTCCACATCCAAAACCTCGTGCTCTCTCCCGACAAGAATCGTGCCCTGGCGCGCGTAGTTTTTGAGGACCCTTCCGCTGCGGCCAATTATGACATCGTGCTCCAGAAGCGTTTCGGCGACTGGGTAGTCGCGAGCGTCTGGTTGGGCGCAGAAATGGAAAAGACGTTGCCCCAGCCGGCCAAACCAGAACCGGACGCCAAATAGCCGCGGCTTTCGCGCCGCCACGGCGCCGAGTTGCCACCCCGGCTGCCTTCCCGCATAATCGAATTTCTATGAAGCACGTGATTGTCGGCACCGCCGGCCACATCGACCACGGCAAGTCCGCGCTCGTCAAGGCGCTGACCGGCACCGATCCTGACCGCTGGGAAGAAGAGAAGCGGCGCGGCATTACGATCGACCTCGGCTTTGCTCATCTCGACCTGGGCGACGATCTGCAGGTGGGCTTTGTGGATGTGCCCGGCCACGAGCGCTTCGTCAAGAACATGCTCGCGGGAGTCGGCGGGATCGACCTCCTCCTGCTCGTCGTGGCGGCGGACGAATCTATCAAACCGCAAACGCGCGAGCACTTCGATATTTGCCGCTTGCTCGGCATCGCCCGGGGGATCGTCGTCATCACTAAATCGGACCTGGTGGACAAGGAGCTTCTCGATCTCGTCAAGATGGAGGTGCAGGATTTTGTTGCCGGTTCCTTTCTGGCGGGCGCCCCGATCGTGGCAGTCAGTGCGCGAACAGGTGAGGGTCTTGATCTGCTGCGCGCCGAGCTTCGCCGGCTCGGACTGTCAGCCGAGGCCCGGCCGGCGGACAAGCCCTTTCGCCTGCCCATCGACCGCGCCTTCGTCATGAAGGGTTTCGGCACGGTCGTCACCGGCACGATGATCGCCGGCCGAATCCACAAAGACCAGGAAGTAGAAATCTTTCCCCTCGGACGGCGCGTGCGCGTGCGTGGCATCGAGGTGCACAATCAGCCGGCAGAGTTCGCTGTCGCCGGCCAGCGCACGGCGGTAAATCTCGCGGGCATCGAGGCGCAGGACCTCCAACGCGGCATGATGCTCGCCCCGCCCGGCATGTTCGAGACCGCGATGCGTCTCGATGTCGCACTGTCTCTTCTGCCGTCGGCCCGCCCGCTCAAACACCGCGCCCAAGTCCACTTTCACTGCTGGACGGACGAAACGGTAGCTGAAGTGCTCCCTCTCGAATCGAAAGAGTTCGCTCCCGGCCGGCGCGCTTACGCGCAGCTCCGCCTAGCGAATCCCGGCCTATTCCTGCCCGGTGACCATTTCATCATTCGCCAGTTCTCCCCCGTCATAACGATCGGTGGCGGCGTGGTCCTCGACAGCCAGCCGTCCAAGCACCGGCCGGGTGACCTCGGCGTCGTGCAAGCGCTCAAAGTACTGGAGGATGGGGCACCAAAGGCACGCTTGGAGCTCCTTGTTGAGCAAGCGGGGGAAGCGCCCCTGGGAGCGATGAGTTCGCGCCTCGGTTGGGCGCCCGAGGAGGTCTTGCGCGTTGCGGAGCACCTGAGGGTGTTGGGTCAACCTGCGAGCCTGCTGGTCCACGCCAGCCACCTCGCCCGGCTGAGCCGCGAAATCGAAGAACAAGTCCGGAAATTTCACACGGCGAATCCATTGGTGGCGGGAATCACCAGGGAAGATCTGCGAGGACGTCTGGCTGCCACGGGCCGGGGAGATTCGCGCCCGCCTTCCCCGCTATTTTTCAACGCGTTGCTGGACCAACTCAACGCGCAAGGCAAGGTCGCGCTGGAGGGCGAAACGGTTCGCCTCGCTGGGCGCGGAGTTCAACTGACACCGGAAGAGTCCGCCGCCCAGGAGCAAATCAGCCGGGCGTTTGAGAGTGCCGGCCTCGCCGTCCCCAGCGCCAAGGAAGTGCTGTCGGGACTGCGCCTGGACCGTGCCCGCGCGGAGAAAATCCTCAGACTGCTGCTCCAGGACGGCACGCTCGTCAAAATCGCTGAAGACCTGATCTTCCACTCCTCCGCGCTGGCTCAGTTGCGCGCCATCATCGCGCGACGCAAGGAGCAAAGCAATCGCATCAACGTGGGGGTCTTCAAGGAGCTCACCGGACTCTCGCGCAAGTATGCAATTCCCCTGCTGGAGTACCTCGATCGGGAGCGCGTCACCCGGCGGGAAGGCGATGAGCGGATCATTCTGTGATGGGTGAGTGGCGAGTCCCAGTTTGTAATTCCCAACCGACAACGCGCGAAACACACTCCCCCATCGACCAGCGCTGTCACGGGGACCTGAGGAGAGGCTTGAGCAGGTCGTAGACCGCGGCCACGGGCAACCCGACAACATTGAAGTAACAGCCTTCGACTCGGGTTACAAACTTCGACGCCAGCCCCTGGATTCCGTATGCCCCCGCCTTGTCCATGGACTCGCCACTTGCGACGTAGGCGGCGATTTCGGCCTCATCCAGGGAGCGGAAGGTAACGGTGGTGGTCTCGTGTGTCAGCGCCTCGACTTGCTGGGGCGAGCGAACCACGCACACGCCGGTGATGACTCGATGCGTGATGCCGGAGAGTCTTCGCAACATGCGGGTCACATCGGCTGGATCTGCCGGCTTGCCCAGGATTTCGTCACCGGCAACCACAATCGTATCTGCGCCGAGGACGAGGATTCCCGGAAGTTCCGAGGCGGCAACCGCCAGCGCCTTGTCGCGCGCGGCACGGCGGGCGAAGGATTCGGGAAGCTCTCCGGGCTGAGGAATTTCATCGGTGCGACTGGCCCGCACCTCGAATTCAAAGCCGGCGCACGCCAGCAATTCGCGGCGGCGCGGGGAGGCGGAGGCAAGGATCAGTCGCATCGAGGATAAGATTATAGGAAGAGAGGGCGACCCTTCACAAGCCGTGCTCAGGGTTTGTCAGATGTGCTAAACTTTCGGATTCCTTCGAGCCGGAAAAAGAGAGGACGCAAGCATTGGAAAAGATTGGCAAAATCCTGCCCGCCGCGCTGAGGGATCAGCTTCGTCATTCCGAAGCGCCGCTCCTCGACTTGCTCACACCGCTGTGGCCGCGCCTCGTGGGCAAAGGAATTGCCCGCCAATGCCGCCCCGTGTCCTTCTTCGGAGGGACATTGACGGTTGCCACTTCCTGCCCTACGTGGGCGGCGCAGTTGCGACAGTTCAGCGAACAGATCCGGGCGGAAGTTAATCGGTACTTGGGGAGTGATTTAGTCAGGAGGTTGCGCGTACGCCAGGATTCCAGCGTTGCACCTGCGGAGATGCCGGACGACAAGGCGATCGCCCCCGAACCTGCTGCGCTGGATGGGCCGGACGCAGCGAAAACACTTCATCCCGACGTTGCGGGCGTGCTGCAGTGCTCTTACGCCAAGTATTTCGCCCGCGGCATGCGGAAGGTGCATTGATGGCACTGACAGAAAAAGACGTGCGCTACGTTTCGGATCTCGCTCACCTCGAGTTGACCGAGGAAGAGGTGAAGAAGTTTCTCCCGCAGATCGACTCGATTCTCGACTACATGCAGAAACTGAACGAACTGGACACAACTCACGTGGAACCGATGGCGCAGGTGACCTATCCCGCGGCGGAGAATCCCTCCGTGCGGTCGGACGTGCCGCGCAAAACCTTCACGCAGGAGGAAGCCCTGTCGAATGCCCCGGACCCGGGCAGTGACTGCTTCAAGGTGCCCCAGGTCATTGAGAAGGAGTAGGCCGAGCGACGAAAAGCGAAGAACGGAAGCTGATTGTGTCCCGCTTTTCGAATTTCCCCGCTGATCCCCCATGGAATTAATGGCTCTCACCATTCCCGAGATTCGAGATGCCCTGCTGCAAAAGCGGGTCTCCGCTGAGGAGTTGGTGCAGGCGCATTTGGCGCGAACTGCCGCGAAGGATTCTGAAGTAAAGGCCTTCCTTTCCCTTTCTCCGGAGCGCGCCCTTGCGCAGGCGCGCCGAATCGACCAGAAGATTGCAGCCGGAGAGACGTTGCCGCCGCTGGCCGGGGTGCCGACGGCGGTCAAAGACGTCATTCTTACCAAAGGCAATCCCACGACATGCGCCTCAAGAATTCTGGAGAAATACATCGCACCCTATGACGCGACGGCGGTCGAGCGGCTGGAGGCGGCCGGCGCTTGCGTCCTGGGCAAGACGAATTGCGACGAATTCGCGATGGGTTCTTCGACGGAAAACTCCGGATTCTTCACCACCCACAATCCCGTCGATCTGACGCGTGTGCCCGGTGGGTCGAGTGGCGGCTCCGCGGCGGCCGTGGCGGCGAAGATGGCGACGGTGGCTTTAGGCTCGGATACGGGCGGCTCGATTCGCCAGCCGGCGGCCTTCTGTGGTGTGGTCGGAATGATGGGAACGTACGGGCGTGTTTCTCGCTACGGTCTCGTTGCGTTCGCATCCTCACTCGATCACATCGGACCGTTCGGCCGCAGCGTGCGTGACGTGGCGCTCGTCCTCCGAACGATCGCCGGCCGCGACCCGATGGACTCGACCTCCGCCGATGTTTCTGTACCCGATTACGAAGCAGCAATGGGGCGCGACGTCCGCGGGCTGAAAGTGGGCGTTCCAAAAGAGTATTTCAAAGGTCTGAATCCCGAGATCGGAGACAACCTTCAGAAAGCCATCGATCTCTATGCGAAGCTCGGCTGCCAGATCGAGTCCATCACCCTGCCGCACACCGACTACGCCATCGGCTGCTACTACATCATCTGCACGGCGGAGGCGAGCTCGAACCTGGCGCGCTACGATGGCGTCCGTTACGGTTTCCGCTCGCCTGATTATGACGGCCTGCGCGACATGTACCGCAAGACGCGCGACCGCGGCTTCGGCGCGGAAGTGAAGCGCCGCATCATGCTCGGAACCTATGTCTTGAGCTCGGGCTACTACGACGCCTACTATCTGAAGGCGCAAAAGGTTCGCACGCTCATCGCGCGCGATTTCCTGGAGGCGTTTGACGATGTGGACGTGATTGTCGTGCCGACTTCACCGCTGCCTCCCTTCAAGCTCGGTGAGAAAGTGGACGATCCGCTGCAGATGTACCTCGCCGATATTTACACGGTGACCGCCAGTCTCGCCGGAATACCCGGAATATCCGTCCCCTGTGGCAAAATGCGGAGCGAGCCACACCTGCCCGTCGGAATGCAGATCTTCGCCAAACACTTCGACGAAGCCCGCCTCCTGCAAGCCGCCTGCGCCTTCGAGAAAGCCGGCGGGTTCGAGATCGCCTGAATCGGCATTTTAGTTTCTAATCAGGCCTTGAAGAGGGAGTCGAACTTCTTCTTGGCCTCGCCGGCCTTGGAGGGGGGGCGGTCGCCACGCGCGTAGAGCGTGGGATTAGGAGCGTAGTAGTCGCAGAGGTTGGCAGCTTCCTTGTCGCGAACCCATTCGGCCTGGGGCTCGGCGCACTGGTTGTTCTTGCTGCGGTCGTAGAACTGGCAGTTACGGCAGGAGTGGAGATCGGCGTCGCACTTGGGGCAGGTATCGCGCCGGCCGACACGGCTGCCGGTGGGGTATTCGATTCGTTCGCTGCATTTCCAGCAATGGAATTGCATCAGAACCGTGACGAATGAGGAGTGGCGAGTGACAAGCAAGCAGAAGCCCCAGGGGCTCGTCACTTGTCACTCGTCACGAACGACGGTTACGTACGCGCCTCGTCCTCGTCCGCGAGTTCGGAAGCCACGGCCGCGGCCGGCGCGCCGGGCATCGCGGCTTCCGAGGGCAGCTCTTCGACGGCAGCCCTCTCCTCGGGCTCCGGAAGTTCGACTTCCGTGAGCAGTTTGAAGTTGCGATAACGTTCGAGGCCGGTGCCCGCGGGGATGAGGCGGCCCATGATGACGTTCTCTTTGAGACCGCGCAGGTGGTCGACCGAACCGCGAATGGCCGCCTCCGTGAGCACGCGAGTCGTCTCCTGGAACGACGCGGCGGAAATGAACGAATCGGTGGAGAGCGACGCCTTGGTGATGCCGAGGAGCAACGGTCGGCCCGTGGCGGGTTTGCCGCTGCGTGCGACGGTCTGTTCGTTCTCATCACGGAAGCGGAACTTGTCCACCTGCTCGTCGAGGAGGAACGCCGTGTCGCCGACGTCTTCCACTTTGACCCAGCGCATCATCTGCCGGACGATCACTTCGATGTGTTTGTCGTTGATGTTCACGCCCTGCAGCCGGTAGACTTCCTGAATCTCGTCCACCAGATATTTCTGCAATTCCTTTTCACCCAGGACGGCGAGAATGTCGTGGGGATTGCGCGGGCCGTCCATCAGGGGTTCGCCGGCATGGACGCGCTCGCCTTCCTGAACGGAAACGTGCACGCCGCGGGGCAGGAGGTACTCCTTCGGTTCGCCACGATCGGGCACCACGACGATCTTGCGCTGGCCTTTCGTAGTGTCGCCGTAGCGGACCACGCCGTCGATTTCCGTGATCACCGCGGGCTCGTGCGGTTTGCGCGCCTCAAAGAGCTCAACGACACGCGGCAAACCGCCGGTGATGTCCTTGGTCTTGGTGGTTTCGCGCGGGATCTTGGCCAGCACATCGCCCGGGCTGACAACGTCGCCCTCGTGAACCATCAGGTGGGCACGCGAGGGCATGATGTATTTCCGCGTCCCCTTCGACCGGCCTTCCTCATCCCGCACGATGATGACAGGCTGGAATTTTTCGTCCTGCGCTTCGATCACCACCCACTGCGAGAGCCCGGTGACTTCGTCCACGGACTCTTGCAGGGTGACGCCCACTTCGAGGTCCTTGAACTGCACCGCCCCGCCGACTTCCGTGAGAATCGAGAAGGTGTAAGGATCCCACTCGACGATGACGTCATTGATCTTGACGGGGGAACCGTCGGCCAACTTGATCTTCGCGCCGTACACCACCCCGTGGCGCTCGCGCTCGCGCCCCTTCTCGTCAACGATCACCAGAGAGCCGTTGCGGTTCATGACCACGTAGTGGCCGTCGCGGTTGATGACCGTCTGCAGGTTGTGGAATTTCAGGAAGCCGTTGGAGCGCGCTTCCAGCGTCGATTGCTCGGTGATCCGGCTGGCGGTGCCGCCGATATGAAACGTTCGCATCGTGAGCTGCGTTCCGGGTTCGCCGATGGATTGCGCTGCGATGACTCCGACCGCCTCGCCCATTTCCACCATGCGCCCCGTCGCGAGGTTGCGTCCATAGCAACGGATGCAGACGCCGCGGACCGATTCGCACGTGAGCGGCGAACGAATTTTGACCCGCTCGATGCCCGCCGCCTGGATCGCTGCGGCTAGGTCCTCATTGATCTCCTGGTTGACGTCGACGATGACGTTGCCCTCGTAATCCTTAATCTGCTCCAGGGACATGCAACCGACGATGCGGTCGCGCAGCGGTTCTACAACTTCGCCCGCCTCGACGATGGCCTCGACGTTGATGCCGTCGACGGTGCCGCAGTCCACTTCGGAAACGATCACGTCCTGCGCGACGTCCACGAGGCGGCGCGTCAGGTAGCCGGAGTCGGCGGTCTTGAGCGCCGTGTCGGCGAGTCCCTTGCGCGCCCCGTGGGTGGAGATGAAGTACTGCAACACGTTCAGCCCTTCGCGGAAGTTCGCCGTGATGGGGGTTTCGATGATTTCACCCGACGGCTTGGCCATCAGGCCGCGCATCCCGGAAAGCTGGCGGATCTGCTGTTTCGATCCGCGCGCGCCGGAGTCCGCCATGATGTAAATGGGGTTGAGCGATCCCGACTGGTCCTGGTTTTCCATGGCCTGGAACATCTCGTCGGCCACGGCGTCGGTGACGTTCGACCAGATCGCGATCACCTTGTTGTAGCGCTCGCCGTGGGTGATGGCGCCGTCCTGATACTGCTTTTCAACTTCGATGACTTCCTTTTCGGCCGCGTCCACGAGCATCGCCTTGTTGAGCGGCACGATGAGGTCGTCGATGCCAATGGAGATGCCCGCCTTGGTGGCATACAGGAAGCCAAGGGCTTTGACCCCATCGAGCATCTCCACCGTGGTCTCGAGCCCGAAGCGCAGGTAGCAGTAGTTGACGAGCGCTCCCAAACCCTTCTTGCGGAGCAACCCGTTGACGAAGGGCATCTCCTTGGGGAGATGGTCGTTGAAGATCACCCGTCCGACGGTGGTGTTAACAAACTGATTCTTGACGGTGATGGGCTCGGTGTGGAGCACGTCCTGGTCGTCGTAGGCAGTCGTCAGATCGATGACGCGCCCCGTGTAGCGCAGGCGGATGGGGGTGAGTGTTTCGACTTCCCCCGCCTCGAGCGCCAGCACCACGTCTTCGCCATTGGCAAAGGCGCGACCTTCACCTTTGGCGCCCTTCTTGTCCTTGGTCAGGTAGTAGACGCCGAGGACGATGTCCTGGCTGGGAATCGCCAGCGGCTGGCCGTTGGCCGGCGAAAGGATGTTGCGCGAGGAAAGCATCAGGACCGACGCTTCAATCTGCGCTTCCGGCGAAAGCGGAATATGCACGGCCATCTGGTCGCCGTCAAAGTCGGCGTTGAACGCCGTACAGACCAGGGGATGAATCTTGATGGCCTTGCCTTCCACGAGGACCGGCTCGAACGCCTGAATGCCCAGGCGGTGCAAAGTCGGAGCACGATTGAGCATGACCGGATGGTCCTTGATCGCCTCTTCCAGGATGTCCCAGACCACCGGCTCCTGCCGTTCCACCATTTCCTTAGCGGCCTTGATCGTGGTGCAGTGGCCCGCCTGTTCCAAGCGGTGATAGATGAACGGCTTGAAGAGTTCCAGCGCCATCTTCTTGGGCAAACCGCACTGGTGGAGCTTCAGGTCCGGCCCCACGACGATGACCGAACGGCCCGAGTAGTCCACGCGCTTGCCGAGCAGGTTCTGGCGGAAGCGCCCTTGCTTGCCCTTGAGCGTGTCGGATAGGGACTTGAGCGGCCGGTTGTTGGCGCCGCGCAGAACGCGTCCGCGGCGGCCGTTATCGAACAGCGCGTCCACCGCTTCCTGCAACATGCGCTTCTCGTTGCGCACGATGACGTCGGGCGCGTGCAGTTCCATCAGCTTCTTCAGCCGGTTGTTGCGGTTGATGACGCGGCGATAGAGGTCGTTGAGGTCCGAGGTGGCGAAGCGCCCGCCGTCCAGGGGCACGAGGGGCCGCAGTTCGGGAGGAATCACCGGCAACACGTCGAGGATCATCCACTCCGGCTTGTTGCCGGACTTGCGGAAGGCTTCCAGCACCTTGAGGCGCTTGGCGTACTTCACGCGCTTCTGCTGCGAGGGGTCGGACTTCATCTTCTCGCGCAGCTCCACGGCGAGCCCCTCCACATCCACGCGCTTGAGGATTTCCTTGATCGCTTCGGCGCCCATGCCGGCGCGGAAGCGCCCCGGGAATTCCTGCATGAGCTGGCGATAGCGGTCCTCGGTGAGCATCTCCTTTTCCTTCACCGGAGCGTCGCCGGGATCGATGACCACGAAGCTTTCGAAATAGAGGACGCGCTCGAGATCGCGCAGCGAAATATCAAGCATGTGCCCGATGCGGCTGGGGAGTCCCTTGAAGAACCAGACGTGCGAGCAGGGTGAAGCGAGTTCGATGTGGCCCAGGCGCTCGCGCCGGACCTTGGAAAGCGTCACTTCCACGCCGCACTTATCGCAGATCACGCCGCGGTGCTTCATCCGCTTGTACTTGCCGCAGAGACACTCCCAATCGGTGACGGGGCCGAAAATCTTGGCGCAGAAAAGACCGTCGCGCTCCGGCTTGAAGGTCCGGTAGTTGATGGTCTCGGGCTTGGTGACTTCGCCGTGCGACCAGGAACGGATCTTCTCCGGCGAGGCCAGGCTGATGCGAATGGCGTCAAATTCGCCGATCAAACTGACTCGATCATACGGGCTGCTTCGAAACAATGGCTCCTCCTTGAGCGGAGAAAGAGTTCAGTTGGCTCCCAGGTCTCACGCGCCGGAGCCGCTCGCGGTTAGTCCCCGGCGCGCAAGGAGAAGAAGCTACTCCGCGCCGACGGGCGCGAGCTGCTCCTTCGGTTTCTTGACCAATTCCACATCCAGGCAGAGGCTCTGGAGTTCGCGGACCAGGACGTTGAACGATTCCGGAACACCGGGCTCGATCGCCGCCTCGCCTTTGACGATGGCTTCGTAGATTTTGGCGCGCCCGTACACGTCGTCCGATTTCGCGGTCAGCAGTTCCTGCAGGATGTAAGCCGCGCCGTAGGCTTCCAGGGCCCACACTTCCATTTCGCCGAAGCGCTGGCCGCCGAACTGCGCCTTGCCGCCCAGCGGCTGTTGGGTGATCAGCGAGTAGGGCCCGATGGACCGGGCGTGAATCTTGTCGTCCACTAGGTGCGAAAGCTTGAGCATGTAGATGTAACCCACGGTCACGTGTGCTTCGAACTTTTCACCCGTCATGCCGTCGTAGAGCTGCACCTTGCCGGAAGTAGGCAGCCCGGCGCGCTCCAGATACTCCTTGATTTCCCGCTCGCTGGCGCCGTCAAAGACCGGCGTGGAGAAAGCCACCCCTTCCTGCAGAGTGCGGGCCTGGTCGAGGACCTCCTCGTCACTCATCGCATCCACGGCGGCGGCGAGAGGACGGCGTTTATAGAGGACCTTGAGCTCCTTGCGGAGAAGCTCCGCGCGGTTCTCGGTGGACAGGAGCTCGCGAATCTTGCTGCCCAGTTCGTGGGCCGCCCAGCCGAGGTGGGTCTCCAGAATCTGGCCGACGTTCATGCGCGACGGAACGCCCAGCGGGTTGAGGACGATTTCCACCGGCGCGCCATCGGGCATGTAGGGCATGTCCTCTTCCGGCAGGATGCGCGCGATCACGCCCTTGTTGCCGTGGCGGCCGGCCATCTTATCGCCCACCGAAAGCTTGCGCTTCATGGCGATGTAGACTTTGACCAGCTTGATGACGCCCGGGGGCAGCTCATCGCCTTTCTTGAGCTTCTGGATTTTCTCCTCCGTAATCTTGCGGAGGATATCGATCTGCCGTGAGGTCATCTCCTCGATCTCATCGATGCGCTCGAGCAGCGTGGGGTCCTTCTTGCCGACGCGCATGCGTTTCAGGTTGCGGGCCGAGATGCGCGCCAGAACCTCGGCATTGAGCTCCGTGCCCTTGGTGAGCAGGCGTTTGTTGGTCTTTTCGTCGTGCAAGTCAGCCTGAAGGACTTCGCCTTCCAGCAGTGCGCAGAGGCGCTTCAATCGCTCGTCGTTGAGGATGCGGATTTCGTCGCCCAGGTTCTTCTCCAGGCGGGCGACTTCGCCGGCTTCGATCGACTTGGCCCGTTCGTCCTTATCCGCCCCCTTGCGGGAGAAGATCTTCACGTCCACGACAATGCCTTCGATGCCCGGCGGGCAGGCGAGCGACGCGTCGCGGACGTCGCCGGCCTTCTCACCGAAGATGGCGCGCAGGAGCTTCTCCTCCGGCGTCAGCTGGGTTTCGCCCTTGGGGGTTACCTTGCCGACCAGGATATCGCCGGGCTTGACGTAGGCGCCGATGCGCACCACGCCGCTCTCGTCGAGATCCTTGAGGAGCGATTCCGAAACGTTGGGGATGTCGCGAGTGACTTCCTCGGGGCCGAGCTTGGTATCGCGAGCTTCGATTTCGAATTCCTCGATGTGAATCGAAGTGTAGGAGTCTTCCTTGACCAGCTTCTCGCTGACCAGGATGGCGTCTTCAAAGTTGTATCCGCGCCAGGGCATGAAGGCGACGAGAATGTTGCGCCCCAGCGCCAGTTCGCCGCGGTCCGTGCAGGGGCCGTCGGCGAGCACTTGGCCCGCCGTCACGCGCTGTCCCTTGTGGACGATCGGCTTCTGGTTGATGCAGGTGTTCTGATTGGAGCGGCGGAACTTGATGAGCTGATAGATATCGGCGCCCACTTCGCGGGAGAGCTGGCCGCTGTGACCGTCACCCTCGACGCGCACGATGATACGCTCGCTATCGACGCTGTCCACGATGCCGTTGCGCTTGCAGATGACCGTGGCACCAGAGTCGCGTGCCGTGACTTCCTCCATGCCGGTGCCCACCAGCGGGGCTTGGGCGCGCAGGAGCGGAACGGACTGCCGTTGCATGTTTGAGCCCATCAGGGCGCGGTTGGCGTCGTCGTTTTCAAGGAAAGGAATCAGCGAGGCCGCCACGCTGACGAGCTGCTTCGGGCTGACGTCAATGTAGTCGATCTCATCGCGGTGCTTGAGGACGAAGTTCCCCGCTTGCCGGGCGTTGACGAGCTCGTGGGTGATGCGTCCCTTCTCGTCCACTTCCACGTTGGCCTGGGCGATGATGTGCTGGTCCTCCTCCCAGGCGGATTGGTAGAAAGAGTAGGGTTCGTGTTCGACGAGTTTCTTCTTCTTCTCGCGAAGCTCTTCGTTCGCCTTTTCCACTTCGCCCAGCTCGATGTGCTCGCCGACTTTCCAGCTGCTGTCGCCGCCATTGGTGGCCGTAACGTAGTCCACGACGCGGCCGCCCCGGACCCTGCGGTAGGGGCTTTCGATGAAGCCGTACTCATTGATCCGCGCGTAGCAGGAGAGCGAGGAGATCAAACCGATGTTGGGACCTTCCGGAGTCTCAATGGGGCAGATGCGCCCGTAGTGCGTGGGGTGGACGTCGCGCACCTCGAATCCCGCTCGCTCGCGCGAGAGCCCGCCCGGCCCCAGGGCCGAGAGTCGCCGCTTGTGCGTAATCTCGGAAAGCGGATTCGTCTGGTCCATGAACTGCGAGAGCTGCGAGGAGCCGAAAAATTCGCGGATCGCCGCCATGACCGGCTTGGCGTTGATGAGGTCGTGCGGCATCGCCGTGGACATTTCCTGGTAGACCGACATCTTTTCCTTGATGGCGCGCTCCATGCGCACCAGGCCGATACGGAACTGGTTCTCGAGCAGTTCGCCTACAGCGCGAACGCGGCGGTTCCCCAGGTGGTCGATGTCGTCGGCCGCGTAGCCGGCGGGATTTTTGCGCAGCTTCAGGAGGTAGCGGATCGAAGCGTAGAAATCCTCTGGCTCGAGAGTTCGCTTGTCGAGCGGCAGTTGCGCCACGGCACCTTCGGAATGGTCGGTGGCCATCGTACCTTCGCAGCCGCGCACCACTTCCGAGCAGATGTTCCCCTCGCGCTTGCCGACGAAGATCTTTTCCTGGTCCACGATGAGGTAGAAGTTCGCGGCCGGGAGATTGCGCGCCTCTTCGAGTTCGACCTCCGTCGCGCGGTCATCGATGCGGGTCTTCAGCTTGGTGTAATAGCCCTGCTTGATGTTGAACTTCAACCGGCCGACGCGCGAGAAATCGTATTTGCGCGGGTCGAAGAACATGCCGTTGAAAAGGCTCGTCGCTGTGTCCAGCGTCGGCGGATCGCCGGGCCGCATCTTCCGGTACATTTCGATGAGCGCTTCGTGCGGCGTCTTCAACGTATCGCGCTTCAGGGTCTGGCTGATGATCGGCCCGACTTCGTCCCGCTCGGGGAAGAAGACCTGGACTTCGCTGATGCTGGAATCGAGGATGGAGTTCAGGACACTGGGCGTCACCTCGTTGTTGGCCTCGAGCAGGACCTCACCAGTCGCGGTGTCAATGATATCGGAGGCGCAGAAGGCCCCTTCGAGGTCGTGGGCCGCCACTTCGACTTGAGCCACCCGAGCTTTTTGGATTTCCTTGAACGCCGCCGCGGTGATCTTGCGGCCCGCGGGGACAATCGTCTCGTGGGTGCGCGAGTGCTCAATGGCCTTGGAGAGCTTGCAACCGACCAGCCCCTCCGAAACGCCCCAATAAAGCTTCCGGTCTTTCAGCGCGATCGTTTCAACCTGGTAGAACGCCTTGAGGATGTCCGCGTTGGTCTTGAGGCCCAGGGCGCGCAGGAAGATCGTCCCCAGAAACTTCCGCTTGCGGTCAATGCGGACGTAGAGGATGTTCTTCGTGTCGTACTCGAATTCCACCCACGAACCGCGGTAGGGAATAATCTTGCCCAGAAAGTACGTCTTCTGAGTGTTGGTCTCGAAGAAGACACCCGGGGAGCGATGGAGTTGGCTGACGATGACGCGCTCGGTGCCGTTGATGATGAACGTGCCGTTCTCGGTCATCAGCGGGATTTCGCCGTAATAGACTTCCTGCTCCTTGATGTCGCGGATACTTTTGTGCCCGGTCTCGGCGTCCTTCTCGTAAATCGTCAAACGGATGGTGACCTTGAGCGGCGCGGCAAAAGTCATGCCGCGCTCCTGGCACTCCGTGACGTCGTATTTCAACTGCAGGGTGACGGGGTCGCCGCACTTGTTGCAGAAAGTCACCACGTTCTTGTTGAAGCGGCCGCACTTGGTGCAGAGCACGTCCCCGACCTTGAAGGGGTCAGTGATGACGGTATTGCCGCAAAATTTGCAGGTGCTCCGCCGGTGGTGGAGTCCGCGCAGGCTGCCGCACTTGCATTCCCAGTTGCCGATCGAATAATCCACGAAATCGAGTTGGGAGATTCCCCGGAAGTCGGTAATGGGGAAGACGGAATTGAAAACCGACTGCAGCCCCACGTCGTCGCGCTCGGCTGGCAGCAGATCCATCTGCAGGAAGCGTTCGTATGAACGTTTCTGCACCTCGATCAGGTTGGGAATCTTGATGACGGTTGGAATTTTGGAAAAGTTGATACGCTGGCGAACAGCCCCGTTCCCGCCGTTAGGCATTCCTTGTGCTCCTTACCAGAGAATTCGGAAATCTTGGAGGTAGTAGCGACACTAAACCCTTATCTGCTTCGATGCACACTTCGAGGGCGGGGATGCACAGGTTTGCTCGTCCACGGACCCGCCGCCCACAGGATGGTCGGAACCTCATGCGCGGGAAGGTTTCCTCTTCCTCGCCGCGGCGAGGAGAATGAGCCGCCGGACATCCCCCGCAGAAGCCCGGCTCAGGAATGGGAAACTACTTCACTTCGACGGTCGCGCCGGCTTCGGTGAACTTCTTCCTGATGTTCTCAGCCTCTTCCTTGTTCACGGCTTCTTTAATCGGCTTGGGAGCACCGTCAACCAGGTCCTTGGCTTCCTTGAGGCCCAGGCTAGTGACCTCACGGACAGCCTTGATGACGTTGATCTTGTTGGCACCCACCGCCGTGAGCACGACGGTAAATTCCGTCTGCTCCTCGGCGGGAGCCGCTCCGGCGGCCGCGCCCGCACCCGCGGCGGCACCTGCCACCACGACCGGGGCGGCGGCTGCCGCCGAGACTCTCAGGGTCTCTTCCAACCGTTTCACCAGGGTGGCCGCCTCGAGCAACGACAACCCCTTGATCTCTTCCACCAGTTTTTCTACCCGTTCAGACATCGTCTTGTTTTCCTCCTGCAAGTCTCAAGGCAGAGACAGGTCCGCGACCCGCCCTACCCGCGCCGGACTAACTGCCGGCCGAATCCTTGAACTTGTTTTCCTTCACTCCCTGCTCGACCACGCACGCCAGGTTGCGCGCCACGCCTGCGAAACTGGACGCGACTCGCTGCGCCGGCGAATTGATCAAAAAGAGAATCTTGGAAAAGAGCGTCTCCCGCGAGGGCAGGCTGGCGATGGCCTCCAGGTCGGCCATGTTCACGACCCGTCCCTCGACGACGCCGGTCTTGAAAACCAGCGTGGGGTTTTCCTTCGCGTAAGTGGTCAGCGCTTTGGCCAAGTTGACCGGATCGCCGGTCGTATAAGCCAGCGAGGTCGTGCCGCGCAATCCCTGCGCCACCGGCTCAACGGAAGTCCCTTTGGCTGCCCGCTCGATCAAAGTATTCTTGACCACTTTGTATTTTGCGCCGGTCTGCGCCATCTTGCGGCGCAGTTCAGTGTCCTGGGCCACGGTCTGGCGGTCAAAGCTCGAAAAGACGACCGTCTTCGCTTGAGCCAGTTCTGCGTGCAGTGCTTCCGCTAGTTTCTGTTTTTCGTCCCGTTTCATTTCCCTTCCTCACTCCTTGGCTGCTCAGGCAGCCTCGACGGAAGCCAGGTCAATCGCCAGTCCCGGCCCCATCGTCGAGGAGACCACAATGCTTTTGACGAAGCGACCCTTGGCGGTGGCAGGCTTGGCTTTCAGGACGCTCTGGATCAAGGCGCCGGCGTTCGCGGCCAGCTTGTCGGCGTCGAATGAAACCTTGCCCACCGGGCAATGGATGATTCCGGTTTTGTCCACGCGGAATTCCACCTTGCCCGCCTTGACTTCCTTGACGGCCTTAGCCACATCCAGGGTGACGGTGCCCGTCTTGGGGTTGGGCATCAGGCCGCGCGGGCCGAGGACCTTACCCAGTCGTCCCACCGACTTCATCATGTCGGGTGTAGCCACGACGGCATCGAAATCCATGTAGCCGCCCTGGATCTTTTGCACCAGATCGTCGCCGCCCACTTCGTCGGCACCGGCCTCGCGGCCTTCGCGCACCTTGTCGCCGGAAGCGATCACGATCACGCGCTTGCTTTTGCCCAGGCCGTGCGGCAATACGACCGTCCCACGCACCATCTGGTCGGCGTGCTTGGGATCAACGCCCAGCCGCATGGAGACCTCAACGGTCTCGTCGAACTTGGCGAATGCCGCCTTCTTCAGCACCGGCATGGCATCCGTCAGAGTGTAAGCGGGCTTGTCCACCAACTTGGCAGACGCCTGGTATTTCTTTCCTACTTTCGCCATTCTTCCTACTCCGCAGAGAAACTCAAAACGGGAAGCTCGTTGTGTTCAGCAAGTTTCCAATTTCCAGTTTCCAGATTCAAGTTTCCATTCAGGGCAGTACTTCGATGCCCATGCTACGCGCCGTGCCCTTGACGGAGGCGACTGCCGCCGCCAGGTCGCGCGCGTTCAAATCCGGCAGCTTTTGCTTGGCGATTTCTTCCACCTGTTTTTCCGTCACCTTGCCGACCTTGGTCTTGTTGGGCTCGCCGGACCCCTTGGCGACTCCCGCCGCGCGCTTCAGAAGGATCGAAGCCGGCGGGGTCTTGGTGATGAAAGAGAAGATCCGGTCGTGAAAAACCGTGATGACCACGGGGATCACCAGACCCTCCTGGTCCTTACCCGAAGTCTTGGCGTTAAACGCCTTGCAGAACTCCATGATGTTCACACCGTGCTGGCCCAGCGCCGGGCCCACGGGCGGGGCGGGAGTGGCTTTACCCGCCGCAATCTGAAGCTTGATCATTGCCGTGATTCGTTTAGCCATGTGCCCCGTTCCTTCAGGAAACTAAAGATTGGAAAATTGAATCTGGCAAGGCAAAGCCAGTTTCCAGTTTCATCTCTAG
>Ga0187878_1000645_pt1 | contig 38183 bp, 41 predicted proteins | sample June2016WEW_17_1_FD_132979 | JGI IMG/M metagenome (GOLD analysis project Ga0187878, IMG submission 132979) | Peatland microbial communities from SPRUCE experiment site at the Marcell Experimental Forest, Minnesota, USA - June2016WEW_17_150 | ecosystem: Environmental > Terrestrial > Soil >... | reverse complement strand
TTTTTGAAATCTTCAATAATTCCTCCCGAACAACAGCTCACCAATATGGCTCGGGCGGCCGTTGTCGGTGCCGTTGGCACGGTTCGGTTTTTGTAATCAAAAAACGACAACGGCATCCGACAACCGGATGACGGAAATCTCGCTGGGATTTCCTAAGTCCGCAAAAGCCATATTGGCGAGCTATGGGAGAAATTGGTAGAGAGATTTCAAAAACAATTCAGCGCCTATTTTTCAGCGCATTTGCCAGCGTCGTCTCGTCGGCATATTCAAGAGAACTGCCGGCGGAAAGACCGCGGGCGAGACGAGTGGTTTTGACGCCTGACGATTTCAATTCTTCTTCAAGATATTTTGCCGTGGTTTCGCCTTCAGCATTTGGATTGGTGGCGATGATGAGCTCAATATCCGGCGTTAATTTCATTAATTTGTGAATTCTTTCTTTTAATTCCTTGATCTTCAATTTTTCCGGCAAAATTCCCTCCGCCGGATTTATAACGCCGCCAAGAACATGATAAACACCCTGAAACACGCTGGCTTTTTCCATTGATTCCAGATCGGTAATTTTTTCGACAACGGCTATTTTTGTCTGATCGCGCCGGTGGCTGGCGCAAATATGACAAAGCTCATCATCGGTAAAATTAAAACATTGCTTGCACAAGACCGGCCCGTTCGTGATCTCAGCCAAAGCGTCAGCCAACGCTTGGACTTCTGGTTTCGGCCACTCAACCATCGCCAAAACCAGCCGCATCGCTTGGCGCGGCCCGATGCCGGGGAGTTTGGATAGTTGCTTTGCCAATAATCTGAATTTATTTGTCATCAAAAATTCTTTGCGAGGTTTTTGAACGAAACCCTGTCCTCGTCAAAATACAATTCTACCATGCCGGTCGGACCGTTTCTGTGCTTGGCGACGATTATCTCGGCGATATTTTTCTTTTCCGAGTCGCGCTTGACCCGATCTTCGCGGTAAATGAACAAAACCATGTCCGCGTCCTGCTCAATGGCGCCGCTTTCGCGCAAGTCGGAAAGTTTCGGCCGTTGGTCGGGTCGGCCCTCCAAACCGCGGGACAATTGCGACACGGCCAAAACCGGCACATTAAGTTCGCGGGCAAGACCCTTCAGGTTTCTCGAGATTTCTGTTATTTGGGTAACCGGACTATCATAGGCGCGGGTCGGCTGGATCAATTGAAGATAATCAACAATTATCAAACCAAGCCCCTTTTCCGATTGCAATCGCCGGGCCATGGCCCGAATCTGCAAAACTGTCGGCGACGACGCGTCATCAATGAAAATATTGACTTTTGAAAGCGAATCAAGAGCGTTTTGGATCTTTTCAAAATCATTATCATCGCCCTCCGACGACAATTTTCCGGTTCTCATTTTCCACAAACTGACACCGGCTTCGGCGGCCAGCAAGCGGTCAATGACCTGATCCTTCGACATTTCAAGAGTGAAGACGCCCACCGGCAGTTCGGTGGCTTTGGCGACATTGCGGGCGATATCCATGGCCAGCGTGCTTTTGCCCAATGACGGTCTGGCGCCAAGAACTATCAAGTCGGATTTTTGCAAGCCGGCAATAATATTATCAAGATCGGTGAATCCCGTTGGTACGCCACGCATCGTTCCGTCGCCCTTGTGCAAATTATCCAAACGTTCGAATGCTTCATGCAAAGCCGCGCCAATGGGCATGAACTGCTGGGTGATGGAGCGCTGGGAAACGGCGAATAATTTTTGTTCGGCCTGATCGAGTAAAACATCCGTATCCTCATCTTCCTGATAACCAAGACCGATGATGTGATGAGCCGTGTCGATCAGATCACGGAGAATTTTTTTGCGCTGGACGATTTTGCCGTAATGGCTGACATGGGCCGCCGAGGGCACGGAATTCACCAGCGAGGTCAAATAACCGATACCGCCAATGGTTTCAAGATGACCGCTATCGCCGAGGCAGTTCGACAAACTCAAAAGGTCTATCGGCTCCTGTTTCTCGAATAATTTAACGATAGATTCGTAAATGAGCTGATGATTCCGGCTGTAAAAATCCTCCGGCCGCAAAAAATCCACCACTTTATTTATGGATTCTTTGTCCAGAAGCAAAGACCCAATAAGCGATTTCTCGGCTTCGATGTTTTGGGGAGGGAGTTTGTCGGCGATTTTCCCGTTGGCTTGAGGCATACCGAACATTATCTCAAATAGTTTCAATTCGGCAAAGTTGACGAGCGGTTGATAAGATGTGAACCAAAGAAGAAGTAGATAATAACCATATGGTTTTTACCTACTTTTTCTTGATTAAAGGGCCGTAGGGTGTATCGTCGATTTGGTAACCAAGACTGGATATTTCCTTGCGTAATTTATCAGCTGTCGCAAAATCTTTATTTTCTCTGGCCTTTTGACGAATATCAATTAAGGTTTGTGTTGTTCCGGGGAGCAAGAAACCAACATTAGGTACTATCCCTAATAAATTTCCAGCAGTTCTAAACAAAGATTGTTTAACTTGTAATGCTTGCTCTTTTGAAACACCGGCCAAATCCATACATTTATTAATTTTCTTGACCAGTTCAAAAATTGCAGCAACAGCACGTGGAATATTAAAATCATCATCCACAGATTCGACAAAATCATGTTCAAATGTCCTAACCGATTCAACTGCTTCCGATGATTCAACTCGTTTCGGTAAATCAAGATGTTGCAATCGCCAATCAATTTCATAAAGTCCTTGAATGGCTGCCTCGGCAGATTTCAGATTGTCAATACTATAATCCAGTTGTGATCGATAATGCGAACTGAAAAAATAAAATCTCAAAACTTCCGGAGAATATTTTTTCAAGGCATCATTCAGGGTCATGAAATTACCGGTGGATTTGGACATTTTTTGTTCTTTGTTGACAAGCATTCCGGTGTGCATCCAGAATTTTACGAAATCTTTGGCTTCAATTCCCGAAGCCGAGCATTGCTGGGCGATCTCGGCTTCATGGTGGGGGAACATCAAGTCCTGTCCGCCGCCATGGATGTCGTATTGCGGACCGAAAAACTTCTCGGTTATTGCCGTGTCTTCAATGTGCCAACCTGGGCGACCGGCGCCAAACCTGCCACCATCCCATGTTGGTTCCCCGTCCTTGCTTAGTTTCCATAGGCAAAAATCGCCACGATTATGCTTGTTCTCATTTTCGTCTATCCGGGAAACGGCATCATCAGCCATCTCCATAGTTCGGCCGGATAATTTGCCGTATTCGGGAAATGTTTTCAGGTCGAAATACCAGCCGTCGCCGTCAATTTTGTACGCGTTTCCGTTTTCGATGAGCCGTTTTACCTGCGAAATGATTTCCGGCATGAAATCCGTCGCCCGGGCGTATTTTGAAACCGATGTCACTCCCAGCGCCTTCATATTCTCATGAAAAGCCATTTCGTATGTTTTGGCGATTTCGGCGGGTTCTTTTCCGGCCTTGATGGCTTTGCTGATTATCTTGTCGTCAATGTCGGTGATGTTTTGGACATAATCAACATCAAAACCTTTGAAACGCAAATACTTCACGACAAAATCAAAAAACACAAAAGTCCGCGCGTTTCCAATATGAACATAATCATAAACCGTCGGCCCGCAGACGAACATTTTGACTTTGCCTTTTTCCCGCGGAGCGAATTCTTCTTTTTTCCGAGTCAGGGTATTGTAGATTTGCATTGTCTAAATTGTATCACCAAAAAAGCGTTTTATCCAACAGGCATTGACAAATTTGTGGTTATAAACTATCATATGTTTGTTGTTTGACAATTAACAAATATTTGTTGAGGAGAAATGGCAATGGGGAATCATGATTTCTTTAGAGCTCCAGAAGGAAAGTTCCGAGTCATTGAAATTGATGAATATGAACAGCAATTTAGTATAGTTGAAGAAGATTATATTGAAACAGTAAAAGATTGTGGTACAATTGCTGAGGCAGAATTATTGGTTCAAGAAGTTACTAAACCCAGTCATAAACGTCTGATCTATGACTCCAACGGAAATTGTGTTGGCCAGTCGAAAAGAACTGGTAAGTTATTACGCTAGATTGGTCTGTTATCGATTTGCTGCCGGGCATCTGCTCGGTTTTTTTGTTGCTTGTCGGCAATTTGAGCAGAGCGAAAAATTTGCCGGTAACAAGCAATAACCCCGCCTCTTCCGGAGATAAAACATGGAAATTAGAATAACCAGAGCCGCAGGCGAGGCATCAGATAGTCAGATTGCTAAGTAAAATTATCACCCCAGATGAGGCGGGGTATTACAACACCAGCATCAGAATCGAACTGCCGGCCATGATGATGAAGAGAATGTATGCGATGACATTGGAAAGAGGACGGCTGGTGTATTGGCCCATGATCCGAGGATTATTGGCCATGTGGATAAGCATGGCGACAAGAAACGGCGAGATGAACCCGTAAATCACCGCGGTGTAAAAAAGGATTGATACCGGGCTGAGTTTCAAAAGAGGAATGGCAACGCCGAGCGCGGTGGCTATGATAATAACCAGATAAAATTGTCTGGCTCGATGAAACGGCTTGGAAAATCCCCACTTCCAATTAAACATTTCAGCGATAATATATGCCGCTGAACCAGCCAAAACCGGAATCGCGATCGCGCCAGCCGCCAGGATTCCTATCATAAACAAGAAATTTGAATACGAACCAGCCAAAGGTTTCAAAACCGAGGCGACTTCCTGCATCGTGCTGACATTGACGGCGCCGTTTTTGAAAAGCGTCGCCGAGCATAACGCAATTATGAAAAAAGTGATGACATTGGAGAATATCATGCCGTAACGAACATCTCTATACATTGAACCAATCTCCCCGCCGATTATTTTCTGGTCGCGATGAGTCATGTGTGGCTCGGTGGCCGGAATCATTGTCGCCAGCTCTGGGTTTGTTTGCGTGCGGAATTGCTCTTCCTCGACGGACTCGGACGCTTGCCAGAAAAAAAGATAGGGCGAGATCGTCGTGCCGAAAACAGCGATCATCATCAACAAATAATCTTTCGTAAATTTGATGTCAGGAACCACCGCCCGAAAAAGAACCGCCGGCCAATCCATTTTTATGAAAAAAACCGCCAAGACATACGCCAGCATGACCATGGCGATCCATTTCAAATATTTGACCATCGTCCGATAGGATGAAACGACAAGCATCAAAGTGATGACCCCCGGGATCAATATCGCCAAAAAAATAGGCGAGACGCTTGGCATCAAAACCGCCGAAGCCGCCGACATGCCGGAAATATCCGCGCCGATGTTAACAATGTTCGCGAAGAGGATTAATATGGCGACGAAGATGAGGATCCACCTGGGATAAAATCTTTTCATATTAGCGGCCATTCCTTTGCCGGAAATGAGCCCGATCCGGCCGGCCATTCTCTGGATGATGATGATGAACGGCAAAGTATATAAAGCGGTCCATAAAGCGCCCAGACCGAACTTAGCGCCGGCAATGGAATAGGTCGCGATACCGGACGGATCATCATCAGCGGCGCCGGCAACAAGGCCCGGACCTAAATTTCTCCAGAAAGATTTTATCCTGCCCATAAATATATTTTATCATCAAAAATCAAAAATGAGGAGGATGGCGGATGTTGTTTAGAGAGACAATATCCGTCATCCGCCGATTGGCACTCTTGACATGAGAGTGCCAATGGCTATAATTGATACATATGCTTACGCCAAGACAATCGGCTTTGGTGGCGGCGATAGTTAGCCAATATATCAGAACCGCCGACCCGGTAAGCTCAAAAGAGATTGAAAAATCTGGCTTTTTCGGCTTGAGATCGGCATCAATCCGGGGCGAGATGAATGAGCTGGAGACGCTCGGTTATCTGAATCAGTTCCACACTTCCGGCGGCCGCGTCCCGACCGACATCGCTTATCGCTATTATGTGGATAACTTTATTGAACCGGAAAAATTGAAACCAAATCCGGTTGACCGGAAGAAGATCTCCCGCGCCATCAAAGACGCCGGCAACGATCCGCAACAATTAAACAAGAACGTAGCCAAAACACTTTCCGATCTTTGCGAAAATCTGGTCATCACCAACATTGACCAACGCGATGATTTTTTCAAATGCGGACTTTCGGGGATGTTCGAATTACCGGATTTCAGGGAATTTGACCGCGCTTTCCGGCTGACGAGTTTTTTTGACCGGTTTGAAAATATTTTTGATCAACTGGAGAAACATCTGTTCACGATGATGGACGATCGGTTCGAAAATTTGAATATCATCATCGGCGACGAGAACCAGATCCGTGACGTTAAAGACGAAACGATGATGTTTGCCAAATATCGATTGCCGGAAAAATTCACCGGTTCGCTGACCCTGATCGGTCCGACGAGGATGGATTATCAGAGAAATATAGGATTGATAAAATATACGACGGACGAATTAAATAAAATGGCAGTGAAAAATTAATATGGCCCAAGAACAAAAACAAAATCAGAACCAATTGGGGAAGGACGAGATTTTGGAGCAAATTGATTCGGTTTTATTGAAAAAGAAATTGGAAGAAGCAGAAGCGAAAGCCGAGGAGTATTTGAATAATTGGAAACGCGAACGGGCGGATTTTCTGAATTACAAAAAAGACGAAACCAAAACGCTGGAAGAATTCGCGAAATTTGCCAACGAGGCGTTGCTGATCGAAATACTGGACGTGGTTGATGATCTGGAGATCACGGCAAAACATTCGTCGGAAAATATTGGTCTGAATCAGGTTTTGAAAAAGTTCAGCGAATTATTGAAAAAACACGGAGTTGAGAAAATAAAGGTCGAAGGAGAAAAATTTGATCCGGAATTGCATGAAGCGATAAGTACCGAAGAAAACCGGAACCCCATTGGAAATTCTTCGAGTTCAAACGGGGCAAGCAAAATTGAAGAGATCAGAGCCGGCTACACGATGCACGGAAAAGTCATCAGGCCGGCGAGAGTGAAAATAATCAGATAATTAACAAGCTCGCTGATGTTATTTCATGGGATGTCAATTTCCCCAGCGAGGAAATCGACTCGCTCATTTCTGTGGATTTGGCTCGCAGTGGCTTACGCCGACATTATACTGCTCGCCAACCGTGCAATCGCACAGAAATGAGCGCCCTAGAAATAACATCCGCTCGCTTATAAATCATCATGTCAAAAATATTAGGAATCGATCTGGGAACGACTAATTCGGCGATGGCGATCGTGGAGATCGGCCAGCCGAGGGTTTTGGAGAATAAGGAAGGCATGCGGACGACGCCGTCCGTTGTTGCCGTCGGCAAGAACGGTGAGCGTTACGTCGGTGTCACAGCGAAAAGACAAGCGGTCACAAATCCGAGAAACACGATATATTCAGTGAAGCGGCTCATCGGCCGCAGATATTCCGACAAGGAAGTCCAAAAAGACAAAGCGCTTTTGCCGTATGAAATTCGCGAAGGTTCAAACGGCGATGTTGAGATAAAAATGGGGGAGAAATGGTTCAAGCCAGCGGAAATATCGGCGATGATATTGCAAAAATTGAAGACCGATGCCGAAGACAAACTTGGCGAAAAGATAACCGATGCCATCATTACCGTGCCGGCGTATTTTGATGATTCTCAAAGAAAAGCAACCAAAGACGCTGGTGAAATTGCCGGTCTGAATGTCAAAAGGGTCATCAACGAACCGACTGCCGCCGCGCTGGCTTACGGTTTCAACAAAAAGAAAGATGAGAAAATTTGCGTCTATGATTTTGGCGGCGGAACTTTTGATATTTCAGTCCTTGAAGTTTCCGAGGACACAATTGAAGTCAAAGGAACCGGCGGCGACACCCATCTTGGCGGTGACGATTTTGACCAGCGGATAATCAAATATTTTGTGGATGAATTCAAAAAAGAACAAGGCGTGGATGTGTCAAAAGACCAGCTAGCATTGCAACGGCTGAAAGACGCGGCTGAGAAAGCCAAACACGAACTTTCCAGCACCACTCAAACCGAGGTCAATATTCCGTTTCTGACCGCCGACGCTTCGGGCGCCAAGCATTTCAGCATGACTTTCACTCGAGCGAAACTGGAGGATCTCGTCCGCGATTACATTGACCTTTCGATTAAATTAACAAAAGAAACTCTTGAGAAAACCGGAATTAAGATTTCAGATATTAACGAAGTCGTTCTTGTCGGCGGCCAGACCAGAATGCCGGCGATGATCGACGCCGTCAAAAAATTATTCGGCAAAGAACCGCACAAAGACGTCAATCCTGACGAAGTTGTCGCCGTCGGCGCGGCCATCCAGGGCGGAATCATGCAAGGCGACATTAGGGATGTTTTGCTTTTGGATGTAACACCGCTTTCGCTTGGCATTGAAACCATGGGCCAGGTTATGACAAAAATGATAGACAAAAACACAACCGTGCCAGTTTCCAAATCACAAATATTTTCAACGGCGGCCGACAATCAGCCATCAGTAGAAATCCATGTTTTGCAAGGCGAACGGCCGATGTCGGCTGACAACAAAACGCTCGGCAGATTCATTCTTGACGGCATTCCACCGGCGCCTCGGGGCATTCCGCAAATTGAGGTCTCATTCGATATTGATGCCAATGGAATTCTGAATGTCAAAGCCAAAGACAAAGCCACCGGAAAAGAGCAGTCAATCAAGATCGAAGGTTCATCCGGTTTGTCTGAAGACGAGAAAAAGCGGATGACCATGGAAGCCGAAAAATTCGCTTCCGAAGATGCCAAGAAAAAAGAACTCGTTGATGCCAAGAATATGGCCGAGACGTTGGTCTACACGACCGAGAAAGCACTGAAAGACGCGGGAACAAAAGTTGCCGATGATCTGAAAAAGCAGATCGAGGAAAAAATAGAAGCGGTCAAAAAAGTGAAAGATAGTTCCGATGCTGCAGAGATCAAAAAAGCCACGGACGACTTGGCGACAACTGCCCAAAAAATCGGAGAAGCGATGTATAAAGCCCAGCAATCAACAAACGCCGAGCAGGGAGCGAAAGTTGAGGAGGATCCGCACTCCGAGGCGAAGGAAACTAAAGCTGAAGAAAAGTAAGATAATTTAGCTGGCAGCTATTATCTCTCGGGACGCCGGAATTCCCAGCGAGAATTCCGGCTCGCTCATTTCTGTGGATTCTGGCAACACGAGAAAATGGCAGGAAATATTTTACCATTTTCTCATGTTGCCAGGCCATGCAATCACGCCCTCCAAGCCTTCGGGCTCACAGAAATGAGCGCCCTCAAGACAACAACCGCCAGCTTACTATTTTTTATTATGCCCTCCGATTACTACAAAACCTTAGGCATTGAAAAATCCGCTTCCGCGGATGAGATTAAGAGTGCCTACAGAAAACTGGCTCACGAATATCATCCTGACAAAAAAGGTGGTAATGAAGCCAAGTTCAAAGAAATAAATGAGGCCTATCAAGTTTTGTCCGATCCGAAAAAACGTGGTCAATATGACCAGTTCGGTTCAACATTTCAGAATGGACAAGGGTTTGGCGGTTTCGGCGGACAAGGTCAACAGGGCGGATTTGACGGATTTGATTTTTCTCAATTTGGCGGTTTTGGCCGTGGCGAGAATATTGATTTGAATGACATCTTTGATATTTTCGGCGGAGGTTTTGGACGGAGAAGTTCAAGAAGGGCCGAGGCAAATATAAATCGCGGCGCCGATATTGAAGTCGCTCTGACGATAGATTTTTTCACCTGTGCGCGAGGTGGGGTGAAGAAAGTTGAATTGTCAAAAGAAATAATTTGCGAGAATTGCCAAGGAAGCGGGGTGAAGCCGGGAAGTAATGCCGTGAATTGCGGAACTTGCAACGGAACCGGCGAGATAAAACAAAATGTCCATTCTTTTTTTGGCAACATAATGCAGGTTTACGCTTGCAAAGTTTGCACCGGAACCGGTAAGGTGCCGAAGGAAAAATGCCCAATTTGTTCGGGCGAAGGGAGAGCCAAAGGTAGAAAAACCTTTGACATTACAATTCCGGGCGGAATAAAAGACCGCGAGGTTTTGGTCGTGAAAGGCCAGGGCCAAGCCGGATTCAGAAACGGACAGGCGGGGGATTTGTATATCCGGCTTCAGGTTCTCAATGATAGAAGATTCAAAAGAGTCGGGGAAGATTTATTTTACAATTTGAATATTAAATTAACTGATGCAATGCTAGGAAATGTCGTCCGAGTGCCGACACTCGATGGCGACAAGGAAATCCAGATTCCGGCGGGAACTCAAGACGGCGAGGAAATCCGCATGCGAGGATTTGGCGTTCACGGCAATCGCAACGGCGACCAAATCGTCAAAATCAAAATTGATATTCCCAAGAAACTCTCCAGCCGTGCCCGCAAACTCGTCGAGGAGCTCTCCACGGAAATCTAATACTCGGCGCGAGCGAATTAAAAAACCCCACGGATAGCTTTTCATTCGTGGGGGGCTTGCCGTTGCCGGCGGTCAGTGACCGAAAATCTGTTGCATCTGCTGAAGAGCAAAATACTCTGGATTGAACAGGTAACCAATATCGGTAATGTATACACCGGCTGTTATGAGGAACACTAGTCCGAGGATGCACAGAATAATTGTTTTAGTTATCCTCGTGCATTCCGTTCCTGTAATTTCTGATTTTCTGACCACCGAAGTTTCATCTCCCTTTTTCTCTTTCAGTTCAAATTTACCCGTGCACAAGATAATGGTTCCTGAGAGATGTCTAATGGCTCCGATGGTCATCCCGATACCCAGAATGAGCCAAAATATGCCATAACATCCTTCAATATACCCTTGACGGGCCAGGACCATCCAAAGATGCTCAACCGTAGTACCGATTTTTTTCGCGAGAGCATCGACTCTCTCAAGGATCTCGTCTTTCCATTGTTTTGCCTCGGCCGGAACGGCCGAAACGTCCTGTTCGACTTTTTGAACTGACCTGATCTTTGCCAAAACATCAGGTGGCAGGTCTTTCTCGTTGACCACGATCTGCCCTTCGCCGGCTACCTGCTGCTTAGTTTGGGCCAGCCCAATGGGGGCCAGTACCATCAAAAACAGAACTGCTATTGTAAAGAACCTTGTTTTCATTTTCTCCTCCCGGAGGCATTCAAGGGTTCAATAATTGGGTTTAACAGCAACAACCCACGCAATGATGTATTCTATACCCTTTTTATTTATATGTCAAGAATCGTAGCCAGTTGCCTGATTTAAACAAAAATAAAACTTTTGTTGTTGGGAAACTAAGATTTTCGTAGTATAATAAATTCATGTCCGGGATAATCTCGAGTATTTTGTTTTATTTGGCAAGTTTGGGGAAGGCGTTCAATTCGTCGGCGATGCTCATCGTGGCTTTTGGCGCTTTCGTGATTTTCGTCATCGGATTTACCCTCGGCCGGTCGCGGATTTTAGTTTCGATGCTTTCGGTCTATGTGGCATATTTCATCGAGGCGAATTTGCCGTATTTCAATTTCATAAAAAACACCGTCGGGAGCACACAGTCATATCTCGTCCACATCGGATTATTTCTCATATTTTTTGTCGCCGTATTTTATATTATGAATCGCTCGATTTTGAAAAACCGAGTTACCCTGAAGGACTCGTCAATAATTTCTATAATATTATTGTCGGTGGTCAATGCCGGACTTCTTGTCAGCGTACTGGCGTCTTATTTGCCGAAAATCGGAACTCCGATCTTACCCGCAAGCGTCGCGAATTTTGTCGGAACAAAAACCGCCCTCTTTTATTGGGCGGTCATCTCGCTGATTGCTATTTTCTTTTTGAAAGGTAAAAGAGAAAGTTCCACTTCCTCATCGCTCAAGTCGTCCAAATATTCCCGCTATCGTTAGCCCTTGGTCGCTCTTTCCACATACTCTCCCGTTTGAGTATTTACAATAATTGCGTCGTCTTGATTCACGAATAACGGCACGTTTACCGAGGCGCCGGTTTCGATTTTAACTGTTTTAACTCCGCCCTGGGCCGTATCTCCGCGAATTCCCGGCGGCGCTTCGGTGACCTTGAATTGCATTTTAATCGGCAATGAAACATTGATTATTTTGTCGTTGAAGGTAACGGCTTCAACCGGAGTATTGGATTTCAGAAACTTGGTCTGCTCGCCGATGATGCCGGCGTCAAGTTTGAATCTTTTTGAAGGGTCGTCAATTTCAGAAAACCAATATTCTTCGCGGTGAGCGTACAAAAACTTCACCGATTTTTTCTGAATATCGGCCTCCTCGAACATGTCCGACTGGGCCATGTTGCGCTCCAGCGTCTTGCCGTTGAGCACATTTCTCATCTTCGTCTGAACCACCGGCCGGCGCTGTTGCATCTTAAGATGATGGGTTTCGGTGACCTCGTAGGGCTGGCCTTCGTAAATAAAATAGACGCCGGGTTTTAATTCATTCGGTCCGATCATATAGAAATAATTAAACGGTTAACCGAAGAATAACAAAAATATCCGGAAAATGCAAAATTAAGCCGGTCAAGAATTTTTGTTGCTCAAAACGAATGAAACCAGAAAAATGACAGAACTGGTCAAAACGATTATCGGACCCGGGGCGAGGTTGAAATATGAAGAAATGAATATCCCGCCAAGCAAGCTCAAAAGTCCAAAGATCGCGCTGCCAACAGTATAGGCGCCCAAACTCGAAGTGATATTTCGCGCGGATATGGCGGGAATAATGACCAGCGCGCCGGTGAGCAAAGTGCCGACGGCCTTAATGCCCAGAGCGACGATAACCGCCACCATTATTAAAAATATAAAATTAAGTCGTGAGACATTTATTCCGACGGAGCTGGCCAAATCGGTGGAAAGCGTGCTCAAGGTGAATTTTTTCGAAATTGCGCGCATAACGACCATTATTAAAACGGACAATACAACCGCAAGAATAGCGTCCATAACCGCGATCTTTGAAATATCGCCAAACAGCGCCTCAAGCAGTTCCGCCCGAGGAGTGATCAAAATACCGACGGCGAGAGAAAAAGTGAAAAATAGTCCAATGAGAGATTCGGTCGGCAGATGGGTCCGATTTTCAATGAACCAAACGATGACGATACCGACGAACAATGCCGCGAAAGCGCCGATGAAAGGATTGATGTTGAAAAGCAGAGCCAGCGCCAAACCCGGCAAAGCCACATGAGACAACGCATCGCCAACCAACGCCATCCGCCGCAGGACCATGAACGAACCTAAATAACCGGAAGCGATCCCGACAAAAATTCCAGTGATGATTTGGAGATAATTCATATTACTACGAAATTACGAATTTTTACGAATATACGAATTAATTGTAACCGTGGTCGTGGCGGATTATTTCGGTCTCGCCGCCATAAAGCGACGCCAATCCTTCTTGGCTTAAAATGGTTTTCGGTCTTCCAAAAGCCAGCATTTTTTTATTCAGGCAAAGAACATTGTCGGTATATTTATAAACGATATTCAGATCGTGCGAGATCATTAAGATCGTAAGCGTCGCGCTCATTTGGAGTTTGTGGAGAAGTTGATAAATGGTTTCCTCGCCCCCGGCATCAATGCCAGCCGTGGGTTCGTCAAAAAGCAAAACATCGGGTTTGCCGATCATTGACCAAGCGATAAGGATCCGCTGAAGTTCGCCGCCGGAAAGTTTGCCCAAAGGCCGGTTCAGAATGTGATGTTCAAGATGATGTTTCTCGTCGGTGCCGGTTTTGATGCCGACCGACTCCAGCGCTTGAAAAATATCGTGATGGGAATAGCGAACTCCAGCGGCAGATTTGATTTCCAAAAATTCCCTGACCGTCAAGGGAAAATTATGCTCAATGGATAATTTTTGCGGGACATAACCGATTCGGATCCCGGGCTTCCAATCTATTTCGCCGGAGTAGGGGATAAGATCAAGAAGCGAACGGAACAAAACGGTTTTTCCGGCGCCGTTGGGACCGACGATAGCAAGAACTTCCCCGCGCCTCACCGAAAAATTCAAATTATCCAAGATCAAACCGCCGTTGAACTCAACGGACAGATTTTGAACTTCGAGAACATTTTCTTCCTGCATAAGAATATTATATCACCGGCCGAGTTTGCCGACAATAAAATCTTTGTGGCCGGCGACAAATTCTTTCAAAGACATCTCTTTTCCGCCTTCGAGTTGAAGACGGAGGATCTCAATCTTGCCGTTTTGAACGCGCAGATCCGTGATCTTCAAAATTTTGTTTTTCCAAATCGTCCAAACTCCCGGCCATTTGTGAAAAGCCCGAAATTGATCATAAATTTGTTCAGCCGGTTTGTTCCAGTCGATTTTGCCATCTTCTTTGGATGTCTTTTTTGTGAAGGATGCCAGATCGTGATTTTGTTCAATCGGTTTTATTTTTCCGGAAATATAATCGGGCAATATTTTGACCAGGAGGTTGGTTCCGATTCGGGATAATTTATTTTGCGCATCTTCAAACAATTCATGATTCATGATTCTTGATTCTTGTTCAGCGACAATTGGTCCGTGATCCACCAGTTCGTCAATTTTGATTATCGTCACTCCAATTTCCGTCTCGCCGTTCAAAATCTGGGTCTGGATCGGCGACGGCCCGCGATATTTCGGCAAAAGAGACGGATGAATATTGAGGATGCCAAGCGGAAACGAATCAATGATTTCTTTGGGAATTATTTTGCCGTAGGAGGCGACGATACCGAGAGTAGTTGGTAGTTTGTGGTTGGTAGTTTGAAGAATTTTTAAAAATTCGGAATCTAATTTTTGGGGTTGTAAAATTTTTAATCCTAGTTTTTCGGCGCAAAACTTAACCGGTGAAGGCGTTAAAATTTGTTTTCGTCCGACCGGTTCATCGGGCGTGGTGATAACGGCGCCAATTTCATAGCCAGCGTTAAAAAACGCTTCCAGCGCCGGCACGGCGAATTCAGATGTGCCGAAAAAAATAATTTTACCGTTACTTTTCATTAAGACGATCTTTAATTAGCAATCCATTCAAGTGATCAACTTCGTGCTGAAGAACCCGCGCCAAAAAACCGCGTGCTTTGATTTTTATTTTTTTTCCGTCAATGCCGGTGGCTTTGAATTTTATCTTTTTGGAGCGTTTTATATCCTTCCAGTACTGGGGTAAACTCAAACAACCTTCCTCCATCTCGGCGAGATCTTTGGAATATTCGGTTATCTCCGGGTTGAAATAAACTTCAGGCACATTATTTTCTTTGGCCAGATTTTCGTCAATGACAAAAACGCGCAGATCAACACCGACCTGATTTGCCGCCAAGCCGACGCCGTTGCTGGTCTTCATGATTGTTTTCATCTCTTCGGCCAATTTCAAAGTTTCAGAACTTATATTCTTGACCGGTTTCATAATTAGGCGTAAGATTTTATCAGGGTTTTTGACTATTTCCATGTTCGTAGGAGGAAAAAATGTTCTGTGACAAGTTTGATAAAGGCGTAAGGATATTTTTTGCTCTTTTTTGCACGGCTATCGGGGCTGCCATTACTCTGGCGGCGATAAGAATTGCCGCAGTATTGTGCTCCAATGACCTGCTTGTCTATCTGGCCTCCAGTTAAACCGGCGGTGACCGATCAAATGGCGGTTCTGGGATCAATGTCAATTATCCAGCCACGCCCGCCGGGCACAACGCGCAGTAACTCATTGCGCGTTTTTATTTCTGCGGCGCCGGAGTCAAGCGGAAGCTCCAACATTTGTTTATCTCGCAAGATCAAACTCCAAATATAAAAATTCTTTTCTTTTGAAATGAATGCTGGCGACGGACCCATAATATCAAATCTTGATCTGTCACCGCGCAATACCTGTTTCAATTTCTCGGCGACTATGGCGATTTCCCGCTTGGCTTTAAAATTGTCAAAATGTTTGAAAGATATCTTGATGAATCGGCTGAACGGCGGATATGAAAGTTCTTCCCGATTTTTTAATTCCGATTTGATAAAACCGGAAACATCGCCGCCGGCGAAGCACTTAATGGCTGGATTTTCCGGATCATGGGTCTGAATTATCAATCTTTTGCCGAAGCCGGCCAGTAAAGTTAATTGCCGAAAAAGCGATTCCTCGGTTTTGTAATCGGGAATATTTACAAGTGAATCCGCTGTTATTATGCCAATAACCGGCTTGATTTGCAAATTATTTGCGAGACGATGTTTGTGGCTGAATATCATTTGTGTTGCCAGCAAAATGGCTGATTCGGCGCCAAGAAAATCATTGATAATATTTTCCTCGTCTCTTTCGTCCTTGACGGAATCGCTGTCGAGACGAAAAAGAGTCGGCATTTTCAGGTTGGCCCGCTGATAGTATTTTTTAATTTCACTTTCAACTCTTTCAATGCCAATGCCGAAAGGTTTCAATTGATAACTTTTGCAAACGGAACACGATTTCGGCAATGCGCCGGAATAACCGCAGTGATGGCAAATAAGCTGCTCGGAATTAGTTGTGGGTTGTCTGTGTAAGACCAACGAGACATTGCAATTCGGACATTTTAATGCTTCCCCGCAGTGCTGGCACAAAATGAAATTGGCGTGTCCCCGGCGGGGGATATACAAAATCAATTTTAAATTCTCAATTTTAAATTTTAAAAATTCATCTTGTAAATCGCGAGAAAATATTGAAAAATTACCGGCCTTTATCTCGGAAATCATGTTGACAACCGAACGATCAACGGGTGATTTGCGGACTACAACTGAAGAGGCTGATTTTGGAAATTCAATTCGCGGGAAAACATCCGAAGAAATAACTTCGGAATTATGAACATTAGCCACGAATCGCGCTAAATCCACGGCATTATATCTTGGCGTCATGTCGGATTTGTATGCTTCGTTCGATCCATCATCAACAATCATTTTAGACAAATTTGAAAATGGTAAAAAAAGTCCGATTCGCGTGCCGATGATCAATTTGGATTCGCCGGCGGCGACCTTATTCCAAACATCAAAATATTCTTTGTTTTTCAAACCGCTGGAGATATAAACCGGTTTTTCAGAAGCGTATTTTTCCATAAAATACTTTCCGGCGATATTTTCAGCCACCATAAGAAACGTTTGCTTTACCGACAAAGTATTTTTAGGAGTTTCGTTTTTGTAACCCTTTTTATTCCAAAATGGCGGTAATATCGTTTTCAAACAGATCCCAAGAGGAGCATAGTAATAATTCGAAAGCCAATTTGCGATGGTCAGTTGCCGTTCAGAAACCATCGGTTCAGCACTGATGACTTTTGAAATATTTTTCAATTCAAAATCAACTGATTTTTTAAAATCCAGTTTCCGGCTTTTCAACGGTTCCGAGACCACAGCTACGCCTCTTATTTTCCGGTGATTGAAATCAATTTCCACCACCGCTCCGACTTTCAGCATCTCGCCATGGAAATAACTCAAAACCTGCACCTGATTGCGCGGGATGTGAACCAAGGGAATTATTTCAATTATGAACATGCCAGTTGCCATTGCTTTCAGAATCGTCCAATTTGGGGCCATTTTCAAGGACTTGACAGATGTTTATTGGGGGTATATACTGAATTTGTAAGCTCATATTACATTTAATGTTCCTTAAGATACTCCAATATTAACCCATTCTGTGGAGAAAAACATGAAAAATGACAAAAAGGGGAAGCGTCCGCATTATTGTGGCTGGGGAATCGGCACCAAAGCTCACTGTAAAAAGCTTGCGGTTGGGCGTTTGATTGTTGAGATATCAGTAATCGGTAATCCAGATGAGATTGATGATACGGATATCTTTTACGGGTGCCGAGACCATCTTGACCGTCAAATACTATATTGGGCCAAAGGAGGTAGAGGAGAGAAAACGCTGAAAGAATATGGATTTCAGGTTGTCAACAAGAAGATGTTCCCAATTCATCCTGAATCCAAAGCATAGATCGTTTTTGCAGGGTCAGTTTTAGTAATACCAGCAGTGTCGCAAGGCACTGCTTTTTAATTCATTTAGTGAAATATTGGCGAGTTGATGTATTTCTGATAAAATACAATCAATGACCAAAGTCAAAATTGAGAAGATTCGAGTTCGGATGGCGCCAAGTCCTACTGGTTTTTTGCATATCGGCACGGCGCGAACGGCGCTTTTCAACTGGCTTTTCGCGCGACACATGTCGGGTGGGCAATACATTCTCAGAATTGAAGACACCGACACCGAACGCTCGACAAAAGAATACGAGAAAGACATCATCGAGGGCTTTGAATGGCTTGGTTTGAAATGGGACGAGCTCTACCACCAAAGCGAGCGGACAAAATATTATACGAAATACATCCAGAAACTCATGGACGAAGACAAGGCGTTTTGGTGTTACCACACGAAAGAAGAACTAGAAGCGGAGCAGAAAGAACAGATGGAGAAAAAAGAACCGCCAAGACATATGTGCGAGCACAAGAATCATGAATCACGAATCATGAATCACGGGGAAGGGATAATTCGATTAAAGGTTGATACCAATTCAAGCAGAAAAATCGTTTTTGAAGATATTATCAAGGGGAAAATAGAATTCGAGGAAAAATTGCTCGGGGATTTCAGCATTGCCAAAAATATCAACGAGCCGTTGTATAACTTTGCCGTCGTAATTGACGACCATATGATGGAAATCAGCCATGTCATCCGTGGCGAGGATCATATTGCTAACACGCCCAAACAGATTTTAATTTATGAAACGCTTAGTTGGACACCGGCAAAATTTGCTCATTTGCCGCTGATTCTCGGAACAGACCGTTCGAAAATGTCTAAACGCGACGGCGTGACTTCGGTGGCCGAATATCGCGCTCTTGGTTATTTACCGGACGCTTTGGTGAACTTTCTGGCGCTTCTTGGCTGGACGCCGGATGATTCGACAAAAGAAATGCTGACCAAGAACGAGATCATTGAACAATTCAAACTGGAAAAAATCCACAAATCCGGCGCGGTTTTTGATATTAAAAAATTAAACTGGCTCAATTCCCAATATTTAAAGATGGAAAATGATGCCGGCATCTGCAAACTTGTTTTGCCATTCGTTAAAAAACATTTTGGGATCGTTGATGACGAATTAATTATGAAAATGGCTCCCATTTTTCGCGAGCGACTTGAGTATCTGGATCAGGTAGGGGATTATCACTACTTTTTCAAAGCGCCGGAATACGAAACGGAATTGTTGACTTGGAAGAAGTCCGATAAAAGTGGGGCGAAAAAAGCATTAGAAAAGATACTTGAAGAGCTAGAAGATCTCGAAACCGACAAAGAAACAACAAAAAACATTTTGGACAACATAGCCGAGGAAATATTTCACGGCGACAGGGGAGCGGTCTATTGGCCGTTGCGAGTGGCATTGAGCGGAGAAAAATATTCAGCCGATCCACTGGAAATTTTATTTGTCATCGGAAAAGAAGAAGCCATAAAAAGAATAAAAACAGCGATAAAAAAATTGGAATGATCTTCAGATATAAAAAAATCGCGTTTCTGTCGGCGTTTTTTGTTTTGGGTTTGTTTTTTGTCAAACCGGCGCTGGCCGATATTAATCAGCAGATCTTGGATCTTCGTTCCCAGATCGATACCCTGACCAAACAAGCCGCCCAATACACAAGCAATATCAATGCCAGCCAAAAACAAGCCGATACGCTGGCGAAGCAGATAAACATCCTGAACAACCAGATCCTTCAGCTGAACACCCAGATCTCCATCACCGGTGATCAGATATCAACGGCGAAGCTTGAGATCTCCGATCTTGAAAGCAAAATATTCGACGACCAGGATAAGATAGTCAAGGAAAAATCGGCCATTGGCAAACTGATCGCCGAAATGGCCGCCCGAGACCAGACGAGTTTGGCCGCGATCCTGATAAAAAATCCGACCTTGTCGAACTACTACGACCAGATGCAACAAGATACGGATCTGGATCTCCAGCTCAACGACACGCTCGTTTTGGTCAAAAAAGAGAGCGAAGATCTCCAAAATAATAAAACCGCGCTCGAAGAAAAGAAGAATGACCTTGAAACATTGAACGATCAGCAAGTTCAACAAAAATCGGCGGTCACCGATACCAAGCAAAGCAAAGATCAGCTACTGACGGCGACAAAAGTCAAAGAGCAGGAATATCAAAAAATGCTGACCGATGTCGAATCAAAACAAGCCGCGTTCTTTGATCAATTGAAGAAACTTGAAGCCCAAGCCCTGGCGACGGGAGCTTTCATTGTTCATGTCACGGCAACAAGTGTTCCGGCCAAGGGCATGTGGTCAATTCGCTGGCCGCTGGATGATTATATTATTACTCAAGGTTATGGCATGACCGCTTACGCAAGACGGGGCGCATACGGTGGCGCGCCCCATAACGGCGTAGACATCGCCAGCGCGGTGGGGTCATCCATCCATCCCATTGACGCCGGTTCGATCCTCGCCAGCGGATATGATGACGGCTGGGGGAATTTCGTAGCCATCGTCCATGCCAATAACATGGTCAGTTTGTACGGCCATATGAAAGCACCGTCGGGACTTGCCAACGGAACTCCGGTCACGAAGGATTCCGTCATCGGCTACGAAGGCGCAACCGGCAACACCACCGGTGCTCATGTTCACTTGAGCATTTACAAAGATTTTTTCACCTATCTGAATACCGCTCACAATAATCAGTTGTATTTTAATTATTTCGATGGCACCGTAAACCCGTATGATTATTTGCCATAGGTGATAGAATGGGGGAGTGGGAATCAATTTCAATTTAATTACGACCCTCAATTTTTAATGAATCTCTACGATTAATATTTTTAAAATATGTTTCACAAATGATTGACTAAAAAGTGGTACCTGTGGATAACTTTTTATATGTCGCACAAGAATTTTCTTCATCTTGGTAGGGAAGTGGCCATGAAAAAGAAAATGCCCTATTTTGTTATTTCGATAATTGTTGTTGCCGCGTGCGGATGTGTTTGTTATTCATTGTTAAGTTCGGTGGATCATGCGAACGCCGCCGTTGATCTGAATTCCATTATGACCAAATGCGCCAGCGGTTCATTCGACGTGAATTGCGCTCAATCGCTCCCGGATATAAAATCCGGTATCCAATCCATGTTTAACTCAAAAAGCTTCTCCTGGGGCGATATAATAAGCATTCTGAAAGCCGTCGGCACGTTGGCGATAAACCTGTTTCTGGTGGTGGTTAACACCATCGCCGGAATACTGAAGGGGTTATTGCCGTTCTTAAGGTAGTTATAATGAGCCGGAAGTCGATTTGATTTAAGAGGTTATCATGTCGCAAAAGGTATCTTGTCGGACGTTATTCTTGTGGGTTGTTCTTGTATCCCCTATTCAACTCACTTTTATAAATCCGCATTTTAAATCTTATTTTATTGAGTAACATGTTTTCATTCAAAGAGCACGATTTTTTTTGAATTTTGTTCGCGTGTAAAATATTTAGAGCCGAACACCATAATTCGAAATCAAATCTTTTTTTTGCTCGGAGTTGATATTTTTTAAAAAACGGAATTATTTTGTTATAAAGGTCGTCTATATTTTGGATTCCAAAGTAAGCTTGACTCCCCCATTTACTGTTATTTCTTAATTTGTAGACATTTCCGCATCCAAGTGTATTTCTTATTTTATGAAGAATTTCTATGTCGTCCAATCTTAAAGTCATTGCAAAATATGGAAGCCAACGATAATAGGTTGGGCTGCCCTTTCGGCTGTATTTTTTTTCACTTCTATAAGTAAGATAAAAACAACCCTCGCCATCGATAAAACCCGCTACGTAGTCCCCTGGGAGTTTTTCGTCTGATGCCATGTTAGTATTTTAACATTTATTGTCGCACAATAAAACGCGGGGTGTTTATAATGTCTCCATTCACAGCCTACAATTATAAGTACATTATGTATTTCACCAATGTAGACAACTTCAAATCAGCCACCGGTTATGAAATTGATGGAGTTTGGTATCCCCGCGTGACATCTATCGTATCAATTAAAGCTAAACCGGCTCTCTACAAATATTATGCCGACTTGCCAAATTTCGCCGCCGGCGAAGCCATAAAAAATAAATCTGCCGAAGAGGGAACGCTTCTTCATGAAACAGTCGAAGGGATTCTTGGCGGAAAGGAGACCGCTATCCCCGACTCGGTCATGCCGGCAGTAATTGCTTTTAAAAATTTTCAAAAACAACACGAGATAATTCCGCAGATGATTGAAGAAAGAGTTTGTTCGAAAAAACACAATTATGCCGGAACCATTGATGTCTTAGCTGAAGTTGACGGACGGCTGGGTGTCTTGGACATTAAAACTTCAATTGCGATCTATCGTGATTACGGAATTCAGGCGGCGGCATATGTTGAGGCCTTGAAAGAAAAACCTTCTATGCCCGATCTGACGCGCTGGATATTGCGTCTCGACCAATCTCGGCCTTGCATCCGCGGTTGCGGGGCGACAATGAGAGAAAAAGGCGGGACTCAAAAAATCCGAACGGCAAATTATCGCCCAAGCACTTGCGAACATGTTTGGGGCGACCAAACCGGCCATGTCGAATTCAAAGAACTCCCCGACCTCGAAAAAGACACGGCGGCATTTCTTGCCGCTAAAACCCTCTGGGAATGGGAGAATGAATACTGGATGAAACAAATACGTCGTGATTAATCTTTTCTCTCAACGCTCCGACTCTATGCGCCCAGCGGGCGCTTCATCTCGCCTCGTTTGTCTGCTGACAATCCTCGGCTCGATATATGAAGTCTCCGCTCTTTGTCTTGTCGTCCTTGTCGTGTTGTACTCCTTCGGATTACAACACGACACCTTGCTCGGATGCAAGTGTTTATTTGCGCGCGTACGCGCGCAAATAAACACTCGCGGCGCCTGCGACAGAGCTCGAGAAAAGACCAATCACTCCTCGGTTATAAAAAAAGCGGTGCAATTATCGCACCGCGGGTTCAATGAATTCGCCGACGAAGGTAAATGACCCATCATCGTTTTTTCTCATCCAGCAATGAGAGTGATTCAATGTGCTATCCTTTGGTATTCCCTGACATATTTCTTCAAATAGTCGAGAATCGGCAGTTGTAGAAGGGACAAGCTCAATACGAAGAGAGTTTCCGTCAATTGTAATACCCTTCGTTTTCATAATCATCCTCCACAGAAAAAGAACGTTCTTGAACGAACATATCACCGATTGCAATTTGAAGCAAGGGTGTATCCGGCGGCAATGGCGGCGGCTTCGGTTGGAAATGTCAGAAGATTTGCCGGAGAGATCTGGGCCGCGCCCGGGCACCATTTGAAATGATAGAGTTTGCTGGTAGATTTTTTTGAGGCAACGACAGAAACGTCGGTTTTGACCGTGTTAGGTGTTGTTGTAGCTATCCCTCCATCAGGTCGCACAATATCAGCCGCGGAATTCGAATTAGTAACGGTAATCGGCGTCTTCATTGAATTGAAGGCCGTGATCTTCCCAACGTTGTAGCCAATATAGGTCATCAAAGCGACGGCGATTACGATGATAATATCGGATTGGTAATCTTTGAGGAATTTGATTATCTTTTCCATCTATGATACGATAATAACAGGTAATATTTCATTTTTCAATTATAAATCATTTTTAAACTATGGCACATACAAAGGCAAAAGGCACAACAACTTTAGGTCGGGAATCTGAATCAAAACGCTTGGGCGTGAAACTTTCTGACGGCCAGAAAGCCGTTAGCGGCAACATCATCATCCGTCAGCGAGGCACGAAGTATATTCCGGGGATCGGTTCCAAGATCGGCAAAGACGACACGATCTACGCGGTCAAAAACGGGCTTGTGAAATTCATCTCCAAAAAGAAAATGAACTTCAACGGCAAAACGAGATTGATAAAAGTCGTCAGCGTCGTCTAGGCGCCCCCTCAATCCCCAACCAGGCTCACCCTCGGTCCCTTTGGGTCACTACTCGAAATCCCAGCGAGATTTCTTGTTCGCTCAAAAGCGTGGATTTTGCTCGCAGTGTTTTATCCATTATATTGCTCGCAAACCGTGCAATCCACTCTTTTGAGCGTGCCCGAAGCAACCGGGGTTCGCAGGGATTGAGGAGACTCGCTTGGGATTAGCCAAAGCCTCAAAAACAGCAATTTCGGCTATTTTTGGCTACCCTTGACAAACATATAAAGGGGTGTAATATTAGGGTATACGCTTGAACTCACAAGCATCGTGTTTGCGAGCCCACAGAGGCAAAGTTCTTTACAACGCATTACTATTTGTCGAATGGCGAAAGGAGAACAACATGAATTTCCCAATCATCAAAACCGTTACCATCGGTGGCTTTAAGGATATCTTGGATTATCGCAAGGCACTGTTTAATAGTGGATTCAGAATTAGTCTTGAAGCCGATAGAATTCTGAAGAAAGTAAAACTGGTCAAGAAAAAAACAGAACTCGATCTGGTTTCGGCAACAGTTGGTGAACTTAGTTTTGCTATTCATGGTTCTTCTAGAGAGTTGTTTCCCAGCTATGTCTTTAGTGCTATCCGGAATTTAGGATATAAGCTTTGTCCAGCTGAAATCGGACCCGCTTCACGGCTTGTCCTGCCCGAGTCCCTTTTTGGAACTATTGCTTCAAAGCCAAATTTTGATGGATGCAACGCTTGGCTCTTTTACATCGGCTACCATTCGCTGGATACTACAGAATGCATTCTGTTTCTTCGCGAAGAGCGCCTTATTTTCGTCCAGCCACGCAAATAATTTGTTCTTTCCAGTCCCACACAAAAAAGCTCCGCAGCTTTTGTCTAATGTGGGGTTTTTTCTTTTTGCAATATGTTGTGTGGCTGATGTTGTTTCGAGGGCACCGTCGAAGACGAGTGGGCAAGGGGTTGTAGCGTAATTTCCGCAGAGCGAAGCGGGTGGGAAATTATGCCACAACGAGCGAGGCGAGACGATGAGCGGAGACTTCTTTGATTGTCCCGTAACATGTGGAGGGACAATGAGGCGGCCGCCGGCCGCATAGAGTCGGAGTGTCCCGGAAAACAATATCAGTCACACTAAGCGAAACGAGAGAAATCAGACAGAGGTCACAATAACTTTCATTTTTGTTTTGACTTCGGGGTGGAACTCTATTTCGACTTCATGCTCTCCTGTTGCTTTGAGATGCTGGGGCAAATTTATGTTGTCTTCCGAAATGCCAAGATGATATTTGTTGTTGATCTTGTCGGCGATCCTTTTGGCATCGATCGAACCGTAAAGATGACCTTGCTCGTTGGCGTCGCCGTTTATCTCTATAACGGCATTTTCCATTTTTTTGGCAAGTTCTATCCCCTTCTCCTTGGTTTTGACGTCGAATTCAACGCGCAATATTTTCAATGTTTCGGCTTGTTTCGCCGAATCGGCCGTCGCTACTTTGGCCACGCCATTTTTCAATAAAAAATTTCGGGCGTAACCGTCGGCCACTTCTTTAATGTCCCCGATCTGGGCAACGTTTTTAATATTTTTGAGGAAAATGACTTTCATAGAATTGTCTGTGAGCTAGATTAATATCGCGGCGAACAGGAAACAATTCATGACCCAGCCCTATCTGGGCTCACAGTTTGATCTTACATACTACTAGAACCGTAAGGCGACTGCGTCTTCAATCTATCTGAAACATATAACTATGATTCCAGATAGGGCTGGGTAAACAACTGTTTCCAATCGAGCATCGTGATTACACTCGCTCTCTCGGACATTTGCTTATTTTAAATTCTGTATCAACTCCTCCGCCTTGTCCAATTGCGGATCTTTATTGGCGTTGATGTCATCCTCGGTTCGAGTGACCGGAACGTCAGGCGTGATACCATCGGTATTGATGGAAACACCGCTGGGCGTATACCACTTGGCAATAGTTATCTTGACCGACGCGCCGCCGGCAAGCGGATCAACTTCCTGAACCACGCCTTTTCCGAATGTCTTTTCACCGACAATGATCGCATGGCGGTTGTCTTTGATGGCGCCGGTCAATATCTCGGATGCCGATGCCGAACCTTGGTTGGTGATGATTATCAACGGATATTTTTTCAACAAACCATTAGCTTGCGAACGATAGTCCTCTTCATGGCCGTCAACGAACTTTTCTCTGACAACGATCAAATTCGGGTCCATGAAATAACTGGCGATATCCACTGAAGAATCAAGCAACCCACCGGGATTATTTCTGACATCAAGGATTATCCGGTCGGCTTTTGATTTAACGATCTCGTCGGCCGCTTTTTGGAAATCGGCGTCAACATTGCTATCAAAAACATACAATTGGACATAGGCAATGTTCCCGTTGATCAATTTCCAGGAAACAGTCGGCGTTTTGATAGTGTCGCGGATGATGGTGAATTCTTTGACTGTTTTCTGCTCGCCGCGGACGATCGTCAATTTCACCGGCGTTCCCTTCGCGCCTCGGATCAGATTAACGGCATCATCGGTCGTCATGCCATCAGTTGTCTTGTCGCCGACCTTGGAGATGACATCGCCCGACATTATTCCCGCCTTGTCGGCCGGCGTGCCGTTGATGGGCGCGATGACGGTCAATAGATCGTTGCGGATGCCGATCTCGATACCGATACCGGAAAACGAACCATTGATGTCTTCGGCAAATGCTTTCGACTCCGCAGGTTGAAAAAATACGGTATAAGGATCGCCGACTGATTTGACCATGCCATCTATGGCGCCGTAGATCATGGTTTGGGTGTTGAGATTCCCGCTATCAACATATTTCTGATGAATTAAATTCCATGTGTCCCAGAACATGCTGAAATCCACACCTTGCGGTTTGCCGATGGTTTGATTAAGAACCGGAATGTTAACCGGCAATATTATCTTCGATTGCTGGTAATAAAAACCGCCGGCGAATCCGACTAGAACCGCGATGATGACCAAACCAATGACATAATTTTTATTATTCAGCATGAGATATTTTTCGAACCACTGACAGATCCCGATATTTCATGAAAAACTTGACGGCGCTGACAATGTGCCAACGGGTTTTTTTGTTGAAGATCGCATCAAACACGCCCAATTTCGTCTTTGATTCATGGCGATGATAATGATAAACGAACGCCTTTGGAAAATAGACAACCTTATATCCATTGTGCCAAAAACGCCGGGCCCAGTCAACATCCTCAAAATACATAAAAAATCTTTCATCCATCAAACCGACTTTTTCCAGCGCATTCCGATTTATCATCAGCATCGAACCCATTATCCAATCCGGCGTTTGGATCTTGTTCGGGTCAACGTCTGACATTTGAAAATCATTTATCAAATTTTTGAAATAATCGAATTTTCCGCCGAAAACCCGGCGAGCGACAATGGTTATCGGCCGGTAAAAACGAAAATATGAGTTCTGAACCGTGCCGTTAAAATTCCGCAATTGCGGCCCGGCCATGCCGACATCGGGATGTTTTTTCATGAACTCCAAGAGCTTCAGCAAATTATCACCGGTAATTATGATGTCGGGATTAAGGACGAGTAAAAAGTCGCCTTTGGCGATCTTCAGACCGGTATTCACTCCCCGCGAATAGCCGAGGTTCTCTTTCGACGACAAATATATCGCCTCAGGCGCCAGTTCGGACACGATTTCTTTCGACTCCCTTGTCGCTTTTGAATCTACCACGATAACTTCATGGTCTATTCCCGTTGCGACCGTTTTCAGCGACTTCAGGCACATCTTCAGAAATCCCGGAGTCCGGTGATGGACAATGATGATAGATAATTCAGGCATCCCGATACTCTACAATATTTTCAGAAATAAACAAGTATTGGAGATTGGCTCCTCTAAATATTTTTTAAATCTGAAATTAAAAGGCCGTCGATATGTTATCAACGGTCAATCACTCTTTTAATAGTTATTAAAGATACTTCAAAAACTTATTGCCGGGATGTATTAGCGCTCTTTTTCGGACGATTTCTTGAATTTCACTTGGAATCGGTTCTTCCGGCTCTATTTCGTTTTGGTTAATGCGCAAACGAAAATTTTCAAGTCCGGGTATATGAGGCGCACGAATAGTCGCATCGTCAACATACCAAGGATTTGGACATTGATCAAAATTCCTTAAACGAAGAAAAATACAGGAATCTTTAGGCCAGCCACGCGGAATGATTTTGAGATAGCTTTTAAACTCACCGCTTATTTCGCTGATCATCTCGCAATCAATTCCTGGAGTATGCCGCCAAAAATCAATTCCAAGCGTTTCTTCAAAGAAGTCGCTTATTCTGACCATAAACATGCAAACCGCTAGGTTGAAGGCACCAATACTTCTTTTCTGACCTGTTTTCATAACAAGCTCCCGCCCATCTAGGGCATTTTTAAGGAATTTGAAGCACAAAATCACGTTAAAGAACTGTAAACATATAATACATTATAAGATATCTATTTGTCAATTATTTTGAAGATGTCGGGCTCGGGGTTGAGATCTGGGTCAGGATATCCTGGAACATTTTGTGGATGCCGTCATAATTGTCGCCTTTGGGAAGAAGAATGTAGGCGCCGACGGGATCCTTGGATTCGTAAAGGAGATTCGTGGTGTCGATGACGTAATCCTTTATTTGGCTGTCGGAAGTAAAATGGGTCGCTAATTTTGCCAAGTCGCTGATATCCCAGATCTGAAAATCCGTTTTGATATCGCCTTTGATGAGATTCAACATCTCATTTATTTTTATCGGGTTTGACAAATATCCTTCCTGTGAGGCCTTTATTTTTATCGCTTTGACAACATCTTGCTGCCGGCGCGAGCGGTCAAAATCGCTTGTCGAGAAACGCGAGCGGACGTAATACAGCGCTGATTGGCCGTCGAGATGATCGGGTCCGGCAGGCAGATGGAAATCATAGCCCCATTGGGTCGGTTCATCGAAGGGCTGTTCAAGCGTGATATCGATGCCGCCGATGGTGTCGACGATCTTCTGAAAAGCTCCGAAATCGAAAACAACCACTTTGTCGACATAAACGCCGGTGATACGCGAAACGACATTTTTTACCAAACCCATGCTGTCGCCATTGGCCAATCCTCTCTCGTAGACCTCGTTTATTTTTCCGTTAACACCAAGCATGTTGATGTACAAGTCGCGCGGAATGGAAACCATCGAGGCCTCATTCGTTTTTCGGTCAATGCTGACGAGTTGCATCGTGTCGGTGAGCAATCCCCCCTCGTTGGTTATCTGCTCGGCAGTGTCGCCGTGGATTCCCAAGATCAAGACATCCAGCCGGTCAGCTTCGGGAGACGGCATTGGAAAAGCGTTGTCGGTGTATTGTTTTTGACCGTCGTTCTTTTGACCCGTTATCGCGTTGATAATGCTTTGTAAAAATCCGCTTTTGCTGACGACCATTGAATTATATGCCGAACCGAATTGATAAAAGAACAAACCGATGGCAATCAAGGCAACGAGCAAAGCGAAAAACAGCGGTCTTTTGAACCACCGTTTTTTTGCCGTTTCCGGAAGTTCGTTCAAGTTTTGCGGAGAAATTACATCCACCCCGTTAGAAGTCACTGTTGCACAGTTAATCACATAGGTTATAAAACTTGCCCCAGACTGACTTGATAATTAGCTTGAATTTATAAACCCGTTAGGGTGACTTCTAACGGGGTCCATATCAATCGAACCATTTTCTCATTTCTCGTGGCGAAACTTTTGCTTTTCTCATGACCTCTCTTCTCTTTTTTAACATAATCGGCAGTAATTTACAAATATTAAAAAGCTCGAGATACATTGACGGTTCATAGATCGTAAAGTATGCCCAAAGTCCGATTTGTCTAACAAATATCGCAGGAGCATCTTTGATAATATTCGACAAGTAGTCATTTTTGATGAAGGTCAAAATCGTATTCCGATAATCCAACCGGCGTTTACGGATGGGAATTTCACGGCGCATTTTGATGAAATCTCTCTTATCTTTGCTCAAACCGTGAGTCGTTGACCGGTCATGATAAGCTAAAACGTTTGGCGCGTAAATCTCTTTCCAGCCGAACAATCTCATCCGCCAGGCAAGATCAATATCGTCCCCATACCACCACATATCGTGGTCCATAATCTCGCCCCCACACTCACGCTGTGAGTGTGGGGGTAAACCGAGAACGAGAATTCGACAGTCTTCAAAAGCAATTTTTCGGAAAACCGGCACCGCGCCTTCGACTCCGAAAATCTCGCGTTTTTGGTTGAAATCAGGCCTATCCGTTTCGCCGTGGCCGAAATTAATAACTCTTCGCGACTTGAAGATTTTGAATCCCAAAGTATCTATAAAATTTGTGAATTCCGGTTTTCCATTCTTGAAATACCAGCGCAAAACTTTTGGTTGAAGCGCACCGATCTTTTCATCTTTTTCCATTTCCAAAACTGCATTTTTCAAAAAATCCGGGTCAAGTAAAATATCAACCGATTGGCAGACGATATATTTGCCAAGCGAAAATTTCAATAATTCCTCGAATCCGCCCCAGGTTCCAAGATTAACCGATGAATCATGAATCATGAATCTAGAATCATGGGAAGAATATTCTCTTGCGATTTCGAGTGTTTTATCAGTCGAAGCATTATCCAAAATATTGACTTCAAAATCTAGAAAAGTTTGCTTCAAAATCGAATCCAAGCAATGGCGGATATATTTCTCTCCGTTCATGACGACAAGATTGATTGTGACTCGCGGTTGCATATATTTGACAATATCAAATATTCTGATATTCTTCAATCAGCTTTGAACTTTCACATTCGGGGGAAGTTATGCCAACTAAAGTCGTGGAACAAATCGTCAACCTTTCTGACGAAGAATTTGAGAATGAGATATTAAAACTATTTGATGGAGTACCCCATCAGAGAGTCGGAGAGGTCAGAAAATATTTGAAAGAAAAAAGAATCGGTACCAGCATTGAAGAGCTTCAGGCGACACTTTTGGTGATGCTCCAAAAAAAGAAGATAGCGATGTTTCCAGGAGTGCACATTGATTCGGAAGGTTATCATTCTATCGAAGGTTATATCGAAAAACCCGGCCGTTTCCAGTGATATCTTAAGTCCCACTTGGGACTTTTTAATTTCCAAAAAATTATTTTGAATATTTATTTGACAATACCAAATATTCTGATATACTTCAATCAGCTTTGAACCTTACAAATCGGAGGACGATATGGCGAGAAAAGAAGTTAGAAAGCTAGTTCGCATGAAATATTCCGAGTTGAAAAAGGAGATTAAAAATATATTCTACGGCCACGCTCACTCTCGAGTCGGAATAAGCCCCATACAGTTAAATAATGAGTTGGTCAATATAGGTATTTTCCCGACACTCCTGGAAATTCAGCGAGTTCTAATATTGTTTATGCAAAAGAGAATAATCGTCCAAACCCATATAGACAGTCCTCTTCGGTGCAGATACAAAATATATGAAGGTCTGGTTGACAAATAGAGGCATTATGCCTCTTTTTTTATTCCAAAAATCAGAGCGCAAGTTATGACAAACATCAGCAACGCACGTTCGTCGAAAATGGCAATGTCCGTAAAAAGATACATTAGGATCCACGGAATGAAAATCAAAGACGCCGAAAAATAAATCAAACGAATTGAATCGTTTTCATCGCGGAAATTAAAATATATTTTTTGAAGCAAAAGCCAGAGGAAATACAGCGCCAAAAGCAATGCCGGAATTCCCATCTCGGAAGCGATGTGAAGATAGAGATTGTGAGCCGAAGAGCCAGCTTTGACTTTTGCTAAATCTTCACCGACAACCACCGGAAAATTGCTGATACCGACACCGAGAATCGGGTGATGAATTATTGATTTCAGAGAATCTTTCCAAATTTGAATCCGCCGAGCATTCGACGTTTCACCAATGTCAATAATTGATTTGATCCTCGTTCCCAACAATCCCCCGCTCAAATTGAACATATTGAATTGCGGAGAACCCATAACAGGATAAGCGATCGAAAAGAGAATGACAAAAACCGACAAATACGAGCCGATGTATTTGAACACAGACAGCTGATAGCTAAAAGCTGATAGCTTATGGCCAAAAACCCAAATTAGGGCGAAATACAGCAAAATAGCCCCGAAACCCGCCAACCACATGCCTCTTGTGCCGCTCAAAATGACCCCCAGAAAGGCCAAAGGAACGAAAAGAACCATCATTCTCCCCCGAGTTAAAAACATTGATTTTAAGCCCTTTCCAGCGGCCACGATTTTGTCGAGTGAAATTGCCAGAATTGCAGGCAAACCAAGTATTAAAAATATCGGAAAAGAATGGGAATCTGGGAATATCGAGAACATACGTAATGAGATTTGCTCGCCAAAATATGCGAACCAGGTGTTAGCTTTGAGAGCGATATCAGCCCAGGCGTTGCCGAACAGATTCCGCTCGACGACATTGCCCCAGAAATTGATGAATTGGTCTAGCGAGAAAATATATGTCGTCGCCAGTTGAATAAATCCGGCAATAGAGACGAGAATGACCGGAATTGCAATGTTGCGGATGAGTTTTTTTGAGTAGTTCGGAACTTTGGCGGCAAGATCGTAGATAACAATACCTATCAAACTTGCATTGATGAAAAAGATGATCCTTTTCAAGGCCAACGATACGCTTGCCGCGCCGATCACCGACAAAATTGCCAAGGCAAGCAATCCAAGCAAAGTTAGGTACACTTTTCTACGGCGGTTGAAATTAAAGAAGGATCTTATATTTTCGAGGTTGAGCCATTTCAGAAAAATTATTATCGAAAATATCCGCCACATATTCAGCGAGTCAAAACCAGCAGTAAGCGGAATGGCAATGAACAACGGTATCGAGCGAACAAAAAACAATGATACCTCGTCGAGTGGGGCGAAAATAAAATAGAACGCCAGTGCGACTGTCATATATGGCACAATTGCTCGCGGCAAAATCCCGGTCGCGACTAAAACGACGGTAATTATTTCTAAAATATAAATTAAATTTATCCTTTTCATTATTCTATTTATGATAAATCATAATATCATAAACAGGCCGTTATTTTAATAATTTCCAGAAAATTCTCCGCATGTTTTGACCAGGTGAGTTTGGCAACGATATTTTTGGCGGCGGATCTTATGTCGTTTCTTTTTGCTTCATCTGTCAGAGCCCGACTCATAGCATCGGCGATAGTTTCTACTGAGATCGGATTTTGAACAAAAAAAGCGTTGTTGCCGAAAATTTCTCTGGTGATCTCGACATCGGCCACGACCGGCACACTGCCATGGCCCAGCGCCTCGATCGGCGGCAAACCGAATGCTTCTTGTTCTGAAACATAGGCAACGAATTTCGCGCCCCGATATAAATTCAGCAATTCTTCTTCGCTGACATATGTTTCATATCGGATGGCTTCTCTGCCCAAATGGTTATTGATGTCTTTTACCAAATTAAAAATGATCGGCGGTTGATATTTATCTTTTCCAACAGCGATAAAATTAAGTTCCGGAAATCGTGGAGATATTTTTTCAAAAGCCAGCAATGTTTCTTTCAAGTGACGGCGAGGAAATGCTTGGCCGATATAAAGGCCATAACTAACAGCCGGTAGCTTATGGCTGATAGCCGGAAAGGACGAGATATCAACTCCATGATAATTTGAATAAATTTTTTCAATTGGAATTTTGTATAATCGGCTGACGGCTCGGCGAGATGACTCGGAAAAAGTCATGATCTTCGTAGCGTGTTTGGCCGCCCAGGTTGAGAATATCCGATAGGCAAAACGGTATCGGAACGGCAATTTATCCGAGCGCGCCTCATAATATACATCGTCGGTCAGCGCCACCAGCGATTTGCCGCGGAAAATGACCGGCAACATATAATTAGGAAAATAAAAGGCGTCCAAATCCTGAAACCACAAGTATATAGGCAAAAAAAGATAATAATACAAACTGAAGGAACCGAAAGGAACGCGAATCAGTTTTTTTTCAAAGATCGGGTCGTTCAAGTACGGGAGGTCGGGAATCTTCGATTTGAAAAAAAGAAAAAATCTGAACTCTTTTTTGAGTTCAGGTCGTAAAGCGATGTTTTGGAGTGTGGCGCGGACTTCCCGGCCCACTCCCCAAGTTTCCAAGTCCTCAATTGATTCGCATTCGATGCCGATCCTTAACATATTATTTGATTTCTCCCCATCGTCCCAGATAAAAATCCATTACCCCGCTGATAATAAAACGTGACACTCCGCGTTTATACGGCAAGATCAACATTTTTATTCCTTGCTTGATTATAATAAAGATCGACCAAAAAGGCAATAATATTTTTATCCAAAACGGCGCGTATTTCCAATTAAATAAATGAGCGTTGCGGAAATGATAACGCAAAAGCAAAGGCGAGCCGAATCGGCGGGTCGTGGAAGAAGGTTCGTGCCAGACAATCAATTCCGGATGAATTTCAATAGCAAAACCGGCCCGAGCGGTTCGTTCGGAAAAGTCGGCGTCTTCAAAATACAGAAAATATTTTTCATCCAGCAAACCGATCTTTTCAAAAACAGCTCGCCTTACCATTATCGCCATGCCGGGTACATATATTTTCAAGCTATTGCTGGCACCGGCAAATTTTTCATCCGATCCGTAAATATGGCTAAGCTCGGATCTTAACCATTCGATTTTTCCTCCGCAAGCCACTTTTTCATTTTCGTCAACGGCCGGTGCGATGATTCCAAGACGACCGTCATTTTCAATTCGTTCAACCAATTTCGAGATCAGGTCCTCACCGATGACGACATCATTGTTCAATATCAAAAAATATTCAACGTCGTTTTGAAGTCCGCGTTTTATGCCTAAATTGTTTCCGCCGGAATAACCGAGATTTTTATCGGAAGCGATAAATTTATATTTCGCGCCGAATCGGGCAATCGCTTTTTCAATTGCTTGAGCATGGTCGGGTCGAGAATTATTATCAACAACGATAATTTCAAAATTCGGATAATCAGAACGGCTGACCGATTCCAGACACTTGACGGTCAGTGAAGAGTTGTTATATTGTAAGATTATAACCAGTACCTTTGGGAGGGTCATGGCAATGAAAATGTTAGCTGATTTAGTAATTTGCCTGTCATGCTCGGCAATGGTTATTCTTGTGTTTGGCGGGTTATTGAATACTTATTGTCGCGAATTGAATCACGACCGGAAATGACCCAATTAATAAAGGTTTCAATCTCCTCCTCAAACCGCCTGCGTGAAAAGCGTTCGGCGGATTTTTTTATTTCTTCGGGATCATAACGATTTATATTTTCCATCAACCTTCTGGCGCCATCAGCCAGCATTTCCTCACAAGGATCTTCAAAATATTCGCCATTCACGCCTTCTATTATGTATTCTAACGCGCCGCCCCGTTTCAGCGCCAGCACCGGTTTGCCGAAGTTCATGGCTTCAATGGGCGCAATGCCGAAATCTTCTTCTTGGGGCAGGATGAATGCCGAACAATTTTTCAGATGATCTTGAACAATAACATCCGGTTGCCAGCCCAAAAGTTGAATATTTTTTTCGGATATTCTTTTCAGATCATCAAAATCTGGGCCATCACCGACGATAACAAGCGGCCAGCTGAGTTTGTTGAAGGCCCGAATGGCAAGCTCAATATTTTTGTGGGGAAAAAGACGGCTGATGATCAAGAAATAGCCATTAGTCGGTAGTTTTGAGTTTATGGCGGAATCCGAAATTCCGTCGTATAGACCTATTGGAACGATCGTGGAAATATGTCTATATGCATTTTTTTGTATTATCGAAGTACCTATTTCAACTGGCGGGTAGATGACCGTTGAATTACGTTTATAATATTTTTTTATTCTGGTTCTAACATTTTCCGAGTTGGCAATATAATCATCAACCCGGATCGAAGCGGGGCGGTCCCAAAGCCGGAATATGTGTTGAAACAAGGCGATCGTCCATTTCGGCGAAATATGTTTTTCGTTTCTGTGTTCGCTTTGCCAATCCCAGAATTGTCTCGTCGGGCTGTTGCAATAATTGATGTGGGTCGTTTTCGGTCTCAAAATCAATCCTTTCACGAACGGCGCCGTAGAAATGACCAGATCAAAATCGCTCAGATCGATCGATTCAGCCGCCAATGGAAGAAAAGGAACGATCAGTTTGCGTCCGAAGATTTTTTTGTATAATTTTTGATATTTTGACGATTGGATGTCAGCCGTCGGCATGAACCCGTCCGTGAATTTTTTGTCATGGAACAAAACATAGACCGGCGCCACCGGAAACATTTCGTGGAGAGTTTTCAAAACTTTCTCCGCTCCCCCGACTTCCGTCAACCAATCATGAACCAGGGCTATTTTAAGATTTTGAAGAGATATTGACATAATATTCCTATTTTGTTAATATGTTTCCGGAGGTGGATATGCACGATCTTTTAAAAAGTCATGGATTCTGGATGTGTTCTTTCGGTTTAATTTTTATATGCTGGATTTGGCTCTTCGTCTACACATTGAAAATCATCCGACAATCTGACACCACACAAACTTTCAAGACGGAAAAAAGATCCTATTTAGTCATGCTGATCATGAATTTCGGGTTTATTGGTGTAGGATTACATTTAGGATCGTTTGGCGTAATGTTTATCTCGACGTGTGCCATATTGTTCTGGGTTCACAAATACATTAAGATATCGAAAAAAATCAAGTTATTAACTGTGTCCAAGGACGACTAATTTCCAGTAGCTCAAGCGCAATCTATGCGCTTTTTTTATTCCAAAATAGCCAAAAAAAGAAGAGATGATGATTTTTCCACATCTCGCAGGCAAGCGAGTCGGCTCACAGAGAATCAGAATTTGTCTAAAATATGGGGTCGTAAGCGGAGCTGAATAGCCCGCGCAGCGGAGGGGGTACCCCATATTTTAGAATACAAATTCTGATTCGAATGAACTGACGAGCGCAGACGAGAATCTGGTGGAAAAATCATTATCTCTTCGCCATGATATTCTTTTTGTAAACCTCCAAATTGTCCAGCACCATGCCCGTGCCTCTGGCCACGCACAAAAGCGGGTCGTCAGCGATTCGCGCCGGCACGCCGGTGATCCTGGTTATCAAAACATCTATATTTTTCAAAAGGGCCCCGCCGCCCGAGATCACCATTCCCCTGTCCATGATATCCGAGCATAATTCCGGCGGCGTTTCCTGCAGGACATTTTTTACGGTTTGGACGATTTCCCGAAGCTGTTCCTGAATGGCATCGGTTATTTCATTGGCGCCGATCTCAACGGTTTTTGGATAACCGGTCGTTAGATCTCTGCCTCGAACGCTGATCTTTTCTTCTGTTTGCTGTTTGATGGCGTTGCCAATTCCAATTTTTATCAATTCCGCTGAGCGTTCACCGATTGCCAAACCGTGTTTCTTTTTCACAAATTCAACGATCGCCTGATCAATTTTATTTCCGCCGACGCGGGTCGAAGAAGAACTGACAATTCCGCCCAAACTGATGACTGCAACATCCGTCGTCCCGCCGCCGATATTGACGATGAGATTTCCGATGGCGCTATTTATCGGAATTCGGGCGCCGATCGCCGCCAAAACCGGTTCTTTGACAAGATATGACGCTTTGGCGCCGGCGTTAATGGTCGCTTCGATTACCGCTCGCCGTTCAGTGGAAGTGATGCCGGCCGGAACCGAGACCAAGATCTCCGGTTTGAAAAAACCGAATTTACCAGCCGCTTTGCCGATGAAATATTTTAACATCGCTTCGGTCACCCGAAAATCGGCGATAACTCCGTCCTTCAGCGGTTTGGACACAATGATGCTGTCAGGCGCTCGGCCGATCATTTCCTTGGCCTGAGCGCCGATGGCCATGATCTTGTTGTCGAGGATCGAAATGGCGACAACCGACGGTTCATTGATGACCACGCCTCTGTTCGGCACGAACACCAATGTATTCGTTGTTCCCAGATCGATGCCAATTTTTTTTACAAACATTGTTTCAAAAATAACTTCCGGTTCAGTTTGGTGTATTTTATCTAATCCGGCAAGATTTACAAATCACAATATTTCAGGCATAATTAAAAAATGCAAAGAAAATTTCGACGCTTCCTATTTTATTCATCGGTCATTATTTTCGTTATCGCGGGAGCTTTTTTGATAACTTTCGCCGAAGGTTTTAAATTTGACTTTGCCAGCTGGCAATTCGTCAAAACCGGTTCGCTTCAACTGCAAACCAATGTTAAAGCCCAAATTTACATCAATTCGAAACTGGTTGGGGGCACTTCGTTCTTTTCCGATTCATTCACCGACAATCATTTATCACCTCAAACCTACGACCTTCGGGTTCAGAATTCGAATTATGAGACCTGGGAAAAGAAAGCCGAGATAAACGCCGGATTGGTCACGGATTTTCCCCGCGTTGTTTTGGTTCCAAAAGTTCTTACAAGTGAAACCATTGCTTCAAGTTC
>Ga0187878_1000643_pt1 | contig 38286 bp, 26 predicted proteins | sample June2016WEW_17_1_FD_132979 | JGI IMG/M metagenome (GOLD analysis project Ga0187878, IMG submission 132979) | Peatland microbial communities from SPRUCE experiment site at the Marcell Experimental Forest, Minnesota, USA - June2016WEW_17_150 | ecosystem: Environmental > Terrestrial > Soil >... | reverse complement strand
TGAACGACGATCGGTATCGAGCCCCCCTCGCGCTGATAGAGAGGCTTCTTGCCAAAACCCTTGTGCAGCGCCGCGACCGCCGCCTGAACTCCCGGACTGTCGATGGGTGTAATTGCAGGCTCACCGCCGTGGAGAGAACGGACTTTCAGGTCGATCGTCTTTGGTGCAATTTTCTTCAGATGCTTTTCGAACAGCTTCGCAATCTTGTCGGATGATTGATCCGGGACGATACGCATGGAAATCTTCGCATACGCTTTTGAGGGAAGTACAGTTTTCGCCCCTTCTCCAATATACCCTCCCCAGATCCCGTTGCATTCAAGCGTCGGCCGGGCCCACAATCTCTCAAGCGAAGTGAACCCTTTCTCACCATAGAGTTCCTTCACTCCAAGGGATCTGGCATACTTGCGGTCATTCCAGGGAAGTTTCTTGAAGGCAGCCCGCTCGGCCTTCGACAAGGGACGGACGTCATCATAGAATCCGGGTATGGTGATCTTTCCATTTTTGTCGTGGAGCGAAGCAATGATCTCTGAAAGCGCTTGAATCGGGTTATGAACGGATCCGCCAAACGAACCAGAGTGGAGATCTCCATTCGGACCGGTCACTTCGACTTCCATATATGCCAGCCCGCGAAGCCCATAGCAAACTGAAGGGACATCTCTTGCAAACATGTCCGAATCCGATATCATCACCAGGTCCGCCTTGAGAAGATTCTTGTATTCAATCACAAAACGATCGAGATGTTCGCTCCCGATTTCCTCTTCCCCTTCAATCATAATCTTCACGTTCACAGGCAGTGAACCCCCGTTCTTCAAATAGGCTTCGAAAGCCTTCAGATGAGCAAACACCTGCCCTTTGTCATCGACCGATCCCCTCGCATACAGGTTCCCGTCACGAATCGTGGCTTCGAACGGGGGCGAGGTCCAGAGATCGATCGGATCGTCGGGCTGGACATCATAGTGGCCGTACAGGAGGACCGTGGGCTTCCCCTGAGCTTCAAGCCACTCGCCATAGACCACTGGATGGCCGGGAGTCTCCATGATCTGCACGTTTTTGATCCCAATGCTCCGGAGCTGATTCGCAATCCACTCAGCGCAGCGATGCATATCATTGCCATGATCAGCCTGAGAGCTCACGCTTGGAATCGCAAGGAAATCCTTAAGTTCAGAGAGGTAGCGTTGACTGTTGGCTTCCAGGTAGGTCATGTATTGTTGCATTGCAATTGTCCTCCGAAAAACTGCGTTCGAAGCCAGCTGGTGGGCTAAATTCGTGTCAATATATCAGACGACGTTCCGAAAGGCAAGAAAATAGGGAGAACGTGACAGTTGGATTTCCCACTTGTGACTAATTATTGCTCACTATTCAGCATTCTTGTTTCTGGCACAACAATTGCCTAATTTTCGAGAGAATCAAGCAGTTTGACAAACCCAGAGGCAAGCCATCATACTCGAAATACTGAACATAGTTCTGCCGGTAGTCTACTTCTCGGTCGTCTGGACGTATGGAAAGGCCTTCTTTTCAGACGTAGTTTGGGCGAAACAACTCAAGAGCAAGTTGTTGATGGGGGCAATTTCTCTCCATCTCCTGTACTTCGTCCTGAGGATCCTGGCATTCGGTCATCCGCCTGTCACTTCTGTGGGTGAGATTCTCTCGGTGTTAGCTTTTTCGGTGGCCCTTGCTTATGCCGTGATCGAGCGCAAATCGAGGGCAAAGGAAACAGGATACTTCATTTTGAATTTTTCCTTCTTCTTTCAGCTGGGCTCTACCCTGTTTATCAGGGATCTTGTTGAAGTGCCGCAGATCCTTCGCAGCAACTGGTTCGGCCTGCACGTTACGAGCGCCCTCATAGGATATTCGGCGATTACCATATCGGCCGTCTATGGTTTCCTGTACCTCATGCTGTATCACGAGATCAAGGCGAACCGATTCGGGGTCATCTACAAGAAGCTCCCGAATCTTGAGACGCTCGAGAGGATGAACTTCATCGCGATCACGCTTGCATTCGTTTTCCTGACGATAGCGATCCTCGCAGGATTCGTTTGGCTCCCGCAAGCATTCACACATTTCTCCTATGCTGATCCGAAGCTTCTCGGGACGATCGTCATCTGGTCAATGTATGGAGTCGGAATTCTCGCGAAGAAACGAGGGAACCTGCACGGCCGGAGCGTAATGGTCCTCTCCATCTGCGCTTTCGCGATCGCGATTTTTTCGATGACCATCATCAACATGTTCTTCAGCGGTTTTCACAGGTTCAGCTAATAGATCGGACTCCTGCAAAGTGAATTTGGTTTGCGCCGGCATATCGCACAATACAGCCCCGCTTGAGATGCGCGAGCGGCTCTGGTTCTCCCCCGCGGAGATCCGTGCAGCCCTTCCTCACCTGAAGTCTCTTGGCTTCAGTGAGTGCGTTCTCTTCTCAACGTGCAACCGGACCGAACTCTATGCCTTTAGCGATCACAACGATCCTCAGATCGATGTGCTGATAGACTTTCTGCGGACACAGAAGCAGGTGAAAGACACCGTGCCAGCAAGCCATTTCTTCTCCCATGTCTCGGGCGGCGCGGCTGAGCACCTGTTCCGCGTGGCGGCCGGCATCGATTCTATGATTGTCGGCGATGTCCAGATTCTCGCCCAGGTCAAGGAAGGCTACGCGCTGGCCCAGGAAAGTGGCACAGCCGGATTCTTTGTGAACAAGCTCTTCCAATTGGCATTCCACGTCGGCAAGCGTTCCCGAAGCGAGAGCCTGATCTCCGAGGGGGCCATCTCCGTCAGCTACGCCGCTGTTGAGCTGGCACAGAGGATCTTCGACGACCTGAGTCGCAAGAAAGCGCTGATTATCGGGGCTGGAGAAACTGCTCAGCTTACCGCAAAGCACCTTCACGGGAGAGGAATCGGCTCCCTCTTCATTACGAACAGGACGGCCGAGCGATCCGAAAACCTGGCCAAGATGGTCGGCGGCACGGCAATCCCCTTTGATACTTTTTGCGAGAGGTTGAACGAGATCGATATCATTATCTCATCCGTTCAATCAGACCGTCACGTTCTCTCAGCCAAAGACATCAGGGAAATCGGAAAGGGACGCCATCGCGGCACGCTCTTCATCATCGACCTTGGAGTACCCCGCAACATCGATCCGTTTGCCAAGGAGATCGAGAACGTCTTTTTGTACGACCTCGACAGCCTGAACGTGATGGTGAGCGAGAACATTGCCCGACGACGCGAGGAAGTTCCGAAGATTCAGGCGATCATCGAAGCGGAATTGGCCGATCTTTCACGTTGGCACAGCTCGCTTGAAGCAACTCCAACGATCGCGGCGCTCACCGATCTGATCGAACGAATCCGCTCCGAAGAAGTCGCGAAAAACGTCAATCGGTTTGAGGAGAAAGACAAGGAACTGCTCGACATCGTTACGAAACGTATCGTGAATAAGGTTCTCCACACGCCAATTACGAACCTCCGAAACGGTCACGACTCGAATCTGTCCGACCGTTTGCAGAAGATCAGCGCCGTCCGAAAGCTCTTCGGTATCGATACGGAGCAGAAGGAGCATTCAGATGGCAGTTAACCGGCTCATCGTCGGCACACGCGGCAGCGAGCTGGCTTTCTGGCAGAGCACATTCGTCAAGTCAAGACTCTCCACATTCCATCCCACACTGCGGGTCGAACTCCAGATCATCAAGACGCTGGGGGACAAAATCCTCGACTCTCCCCTTTCGAAGATCGGAGACAAGGGGCTTTTCACCAAAGAGATCGAGCGCGCCCTCGTTGAGAAGTCGATCGACCTTGCCGTTCACAGCCTGAAAGATGTCCCTACCCAGCTTCCGTTTGGGCTTACCATCGGGGCGATCACAGAACGCGAGGATGTGCGTGATGTATTTATCGGCCATCCCAAGAAGGGGTACACTCGTTTCGCAGATCTGCCAAGTGGGGCCCAGATCGCGACAGGAAGCCTCCGCCGAAAATCGCAACTCCTGCAACACAGGCCTGATTTCCGGATCGTGGATATTAGGGGCAATTTGAACACCCGGATGCATAAGTTGGAGAGTTCCGATTGGGATGGAATGATCCTCGCCCGGGCCGGCGTAAAACGACTGGGGTGGGACTCATTGATTACAGAAATACTACCGGTCGATGTCATGCTCCCGGCCGTCGGCCAGGGAGCGCTCGCTCTGGAAGTCCGGGATGACGACGAGGATACACGGCAAATCATAGGCTCGTTGCATCACGAAGAAACGGCCCGAGCCGTTGTCGGAGAACGCACCTTCCTGCGCTTCCTCGAAGGGGGATGCCAGGTACCGATCGGCACGTACGGCCGAATCGAAAACGAAATCTTTAAACTGGACGCGGTGATCGGAAGCATCGACGGCACCCGTTCTGTGAGGGGAAGGATCTCGGGTTCACCTTCCGCGTCGGCTCACCTGGGGGAGGAACTTGCCCAACAGTTACTGTCGCAGGGGGGCAAAGAAATCCTCAATGAGATTCGATCGCTCGGCTCGTCAGACCAACCCGTCGAACCTTAGGTCGACAGGCACACTGTGACTGACGACAGTCGTAAGAATCCGGATATCCTTCAGCGAGCGCAATCCCTCGCGACGCTGCTTCACGCCATCACATTAACTGCTGCTGACGCGCCCGAACGGACGGGCATCTCGCTTCGCCGGACCTCAAGGCTGCTCTACAAGAAACTCTCATCCCTTTCGGAGCATCGAGGGACAGGCCAGGATCTCTCTCAGTCCCTGGATGAATCGCTGGCTCTTGCTTCGAGCATTCTGACAGAGCTCTCATCGCCAGAAATCCCTTCAGGCATTCCCGAGAAGGATCGTGCGTCCCTCATCGGCTCCTGCACAGACCTCCTCAATGCGCTGCAACACGCGATCGGCGCACCTGAGTGGCCATCAATTCTTTCAGATCAAGCACGCGGAACAGAACGATCGAAATCCGCAGCTCAGAAGGTCTCTCAGAGTCTGCAAGGCAAAGTCATCCTCATCACACGCCCCCTCTCGCAAAGTCAGGATTCAGTGAAGATGATAGAACGGCACGGAGGTTTGCCGGTCGTGATCCCAATGATCGAGATCCTGGATCCCGATGATTGGTATCCCGTTGATCATTCAATCGTCAATCTGAAGGGATATGACGGAGTCATCTTTACAAGCCAGAATGGTGTCGAGAGATTCCTCGGAAGAATAAAAACGATCAACGTGGAAGCACTCAAGGTTCTTGCGACGCGCCGAATCTATGCTGTAGGAGAGAAAACACGCGCCAGCTTGGAAAACGCCCAAATTCCGGTTACCTTAGTGCCGGAACGGTTTTCGGCGAACGATCTCCTCTCCGCGCTTCAAAAGGAGCCGCTCGCGGGGAAGCGGTTCTTATTTGCGAAGGGGAGTATGGTGAAAGGGGAGATTCCAACCGCGCTTCGGGCTTCACATGCTGTTGTGGATGAGATTGAGGTTTACAGGACAGAAGGAGCGTCCGGTGCCTTCTTTGGCGCTTTGGATCGGGCGCTGAAGAATCGCGAGATCGATGCCCTGACATTTTTCAGCCCTTCTGCGGTACAGAATTTCACGCACGCGATCGTGCCGGAGAATAGCTGGGAATCTGTCACTGCCTGCATAGGCCCCTCCACCACACAAGCCGCTGAGTCAGCGGGCTTCGCCAAAATTATCACGCCCCCGGAGGCAACGGCCGAGTCGCTGATCAATGCGTTGGTCCAATATTTCGAACGATAATTCCACTTTTGTTTTGGACGTTGAACGATGACGAACGATTTGTTTCTTCGAGCTTGCCACCGAGAGCCGGTTGATCGGACTCCTGTCTGGATGATGCGCCAGGCCGGGAGGTATCTCCCGGAGTACCGTGCTGTACGCGCCAAGCATGATTTTCTCACGCTGTGCAAGACTCCGGAGCTCGCCGCAGAAGTTTCCATACAGCCGGTCGAGCTCATCGACGTCGATGCATGCATCATCTTCTCCGATATTCTGGTAGTTCCTGAGGCGATGGGCATGGAGTTGGTGATGGAAGAAGGGAACGGAGGCCCGCGGTTTCCTCATCCCCTACGGTCACGAGCGGACATTGATGCGCTCAAGGTGCCCGATCCCAATCGTGAGTTAAAATTCGTTATGGAGGCGCTCCGTCTCACTCGGAAACAATTGAACGGCCGGGTTCCATTAATCGGGTTCGCTGGGTCACCCTGGACGCTCGCGACCTATATGGTAGAAGGAAAAGGATCAAGAAGTTTCCGGCACATCAAGGAGCTCATCTACAACAATCCAAAAGACGCTCATGCCCTGCTCGAGAAGCTGGCGCGGAGCGTCGCCTCATATCTGAATGCTCAGATCGAGGCCGGCGCACAAGCCATCCAGATTTTTGATACGTGGGGCGGGATATTGCCGCAGGAGGAATTCCGCGAATTCTCACTCCGATCGATCAACCTGGTCATCCAGCTCCTCAGACGGAACAACGTCCCGGTCATCTTGTTCTGCAAGGACTGTGGACACTCCCTCGAAGCAATCGCCGATCTGCGCCCAGACGTCGTGAGTCTAGACTGGACAGTCGATATCGGAAGAGCGAGAGACATGGTCGGGAGCTACGTGGCACTTCAGGGGAATATGGATCCTGCGTTACTCTATGCCTCACCCGAGCGGATTCGAACCGCTGTGCAGAAGATCCTCGAGAAGTTTGGCAAAGGCTCTGGGCACATTTTCAACCTGGGCCACGGGATTTTGCCGGACGTCCCGGTAGAACATGCAAAGGCGTTTGTGCAGGCGGTCAAGAACGAGAGCCCGAAATACCACCGCTAGAAGAACAGCCGTCACCCCTTTTCACACACGGAGCAGCGCATTCACCACAGCGAACCCATACCTGAAAAGCGCCATTCAGGTCCGTGTAGTTGAAACCTCCCCATCAAAAGGATTGTTGAGAGCGTAACGGTACAAAGCGAAGAATTATCACTATGAATTCCGATCGAATCGCAGTTGTGTTGTTTCAACTGGGGGGGCCTGACTCCCTCGGCGCGATCGAGCCGTTTCTCTTCAATCTCTTCATGGATCCGGACATTATCGACTTTCCGTTCGCCCGATTCGTGCGAAGACCGCTAGCGAAGTTCATCTCATCCAATCGATCAAAAAAGGTCGCCGTGAACTATGCTGCCATCGGAGGAAAATCCCCCATCCTCGATTTGACGCGCGCTCAGGCATCCGCACTGGAGACCGAGCTCAACAAGCGGTTTCCTGCGGCCGTTTTTGTCGCGATGCGGTACTGGAACCCGTTGACCTCTGTTGTGGCAGAAGAGATCCACACCGGTCGATTCAAAGAAATCATTCTCCTCCCCTTATATCCGCAGTACTCGATAACCACGTCCGGTTCCAGCATCAATGAGTGGAATCGTCAGTGCGAGCGAATCGGGTTGAGGGATGTATCTCAGGCGATTGTACATCGCTTCTATGAGAACCCGGACTACATAAGCGCAATCGTAGAGAATATCGATGCCGCGCTTTCCCGCTTCGAGGGAGTGCCATCGAACAAAATTCACCTGCTCTTCAGCGCACATGGCGTGCCGGTATCGATTATCGAGAAGGGAGATCCGTACCAGAAACACATCGAAGCCACGGTTCGACTTGTGCTGGAGCGCGGTGGCTGGACCTCCCCGCAGACGCTCTGCTACCAGAGCAAGGTTGGTCCTGCGCAGTGGCTCAAACCTTCTTTGAACGAGACGATCGACCGGCTTGGAGCAGCCGGCGTCAAGAATGTCCTCGTCATCCCTGTGGCGTTCCTGACGGATCACATCGAGACTCTCCACGAAATCAACATTGAGACCCGGCACAGGGCGAAGGAACTCGGGATCGTACAATTCGAAATGATGCCCGCGCTCAACAGTCATCCGAAACTCATCAAAGCACTGGCAGACGAGGTGACCCGACTGGTAAGCATCCTGAAATCGAAATGATGAACAGGCAAACAGACGTTGTAGTTATTGGCGGCGGGGTCTCGGGACTCTGTGTCGCCTATTGGCTGCACAAACAGGGAATCAACGTCACCGTGCTCGAAAAGGACTGGGAGGTCGGGGGCACGATGAAAACAGTACACGAAGATGGATTCCTCGTCGAGACCGGTCCCAACAGCGCGCTCGAAACGACGCCGCTCTTTAAAGAGATCATTACCGACTGTGCCCTTCAGGATGAGTTCATCTATGCCAATCCAACAAGCAACAACCGGTACATCCTGAAAAACGGTACGCTTCTTCGATTGCCGCTTGGCCCCGGTTCGTTTCTTACGACAGACCTGTTTTCAACCAAGGCTAAGCTCCGATTGCTCAAGGAACCTTTTGTCGGACGCGGGAAGAAAGAGGAGAGCATCGCGGAATTCGTCGAACGCCGGCTTGGCAGAGAATTCCTTGAGTATGCTATCGATCCTTTTGTGGCCGGGATTTTTGCCGGCAGGCCTGAAGCCCTGAGTGTCCGGGCCGCGTTCCCACGGCTCTATGCACTAGAGGAAAAGTACGGCGGGCTCATCAAGGGAATGATCATGGGGAGCAAGGAGAGAAAAGCCAGTAGCGAAAAGGCGAAGGACAGGGCCGAAACATTCTCGTTCAAAAACGGTATGCAGGTACTCCCCGCCGCACTCGCACGACGATTAGGTACGCGCATCATAACCGGAGCAACAGTGACGTCCTTCGCACCCACGCAGGGGGCGCATACAACCGACGAAGCCGGCAGAAGCCGGTACACTGTCTCGTATGTACGCGACGGTTCAGAAGAAACTGCTCTTGCACGATCCGTGGTGTTTTCAGTCCCGGCTGCTGCGGCAACGATGCTTCTCAGGCCCATCTCCCCATCGACCGCGAACGTGCTCGCGTCGATCTACTATCCACCGGTCGCATCGATCTTCGCTGCATTCCGCAGATCCGATGTGGGGGGTCCCATCGACGGATTCGGCTTTCTCGTTCCGTCGCGCGAGCAGAGACAAATCCTGGGTTCACTCTGGTCCTCGAGCCTTTTTCCCGGAAGAGCTCCGGACGATATGGTCGCCTTCACTACATTCGTGGGGGGAGGACGTCAGCCTGACTTGGTGAATAGGGACGAAAAAGAGCTTTGTGATCTCGCTCTCACCGAGTTAAAAAATATTATGCAAATTACGGGAAATAATGTATATTTGAGGGTTACACGCTGGCAAAAGGCCATTCCGCAATACGAACTCGGCCATCTTGCCAACGTGGAAGCTCTGGAGAGGTGCGAGCAGCGATTCCCCGGTTTATATTTCTGCAGCAACTTCAAGGGAGGCATCTCGGTCGGAGATTGCGTCAAGAGTTCCCGGGACACTGCGCACCGCATAGCGTCATCGCTGAACGACCCGAACCATCAAAGCACTTAGGGGGCACTATGAGAACCATACTCAGGGATCTGATTCGGCACTGCATGCTGTTGTTCACCCTCGCTCTGATTCCATCCCTTCTGTCATCTCAATCCACTCAGGCGACGCCTGCAACAGCCCTGTCGGAGGACAACCTCTCCCCCGCCGAGTTCACCGTGATCCTGAAGGAAGCATGGACCTTTCTGAAGGATGAGTCTGACAATTACGCGAAGGTGGTCGGGAAGAAAACCGAATTCGAGACGACGGCAGAATTTGAAAAACGGTCCGTCGATGCACGTCAGGCATATCTGACGAAGATCACAAAGTTTATCAAGGACAAAAAGCTCGATCAGCGCGTGATTGGCGTGGTGCTGAAAGCCGGCCTGGATCAGTATGATGCCGACAATCAGGTATACAGCGTCACTAGCCCTTCCACCATCGACGCGCCATACAATCTTCCGTCCGTTTCGACCGAAGTACCGCCCAACAACTATGTCGCGTTGTCCGACTCGATACGCAAAGGATACCGAACCTCTTTGATCTATCTGAAATTCAGTCCATACTTCAAATGGCAGGTCGGCCGGGATATCGCCAAGGCAGCGCGGAACGACGAAGCAAGCGTGTTCTTCAAAGTGCGTTTCAAGATCGAAATGGGACAGGGGGAGGTCAGAAAGGGAGCGCGGTTCGCCATCGTGCCCAAGCAGATTATGCTCATCAACCAGAGAGCAAACACCGTCTATTGGGAACAAACTCTCCGATAAGAATGACCCGAACAGTTCAGCAACACGAAGGCCGGTCGGACAAATCGTCGACCGGCCTTTTCGTTTCATGAACGCCCTCTGCATTCTCATCGGGCGTACGTTAAATGTATTACGACTTGCGAAGCACCCGCTCAAGTTCACTGTGGAACTTCGGGTGAGAGATAGCGATGAGGGCCTCAGCACGCTGGCATAGATTCCGTCCATGAAGTGATGCGACGCCAAATTCCGTGACGACATAATGGACGTCTGCCCGTGTTGTCACCACACCGGCCCCCGGCTTGAGCTGCGGGACAATTCGGCTCATCTCACCTTCTTTGGCTGTCGCCGGGAGAGCGATGATCGGCTTGCCCCCCTTCGAATACCCTGCCCCGCGAATAAAATCGACCTGACCGCCAAAGCCGCTGTAAATCCGACTCCCGATAGAATCTGAACAAACCTGCCCCGTAATGTCGACCTCGATGGCCGAATTGATCGCCACCATTCTTACGTTCTGAGAGATAATAAACGGGTTGTTCGTGTAGTTGCAGGGATGCAACTCAAACATCGGATTGTTGTGCACGTATTCGTACAAGTCATGCGATCCCATCACGAAGGTTGCAATCACTTTGCCCGCATGGAGCGTCTTCTTCTGGTTGGTGATAATTCCCCGGTCAATGGCCTTTACCACACCGTCGGAAACCATCTCCGTGTGGATGCCGAGATCCTTCTTCCCTTCTAGCAGCGCAAGAACCGCATCCGGAATTCCACCGATCCCAAGCTGCAGCGTTGCCCCGTCTTCGACGAGGTTCGCGATATGGGTCGCTATTTTCCGTTCGACTTCCGACGATTCCCCTGCTTTCAGCGTCAGCAGAGGCTCCGAACACTCGACGACCTTGTGAACCCGCGAGACGTGGATAAACACATCGCCCAGTGTCCGCGGCATACGTTCGTTCACCTGGGCCACGACGAGCTTAGCGTTTTCCGCAGCGGCCTTCGAGGCAGCACACTCGACGCCGAAGCTCATAAAACCATGTTCATCAGGCTGCGACAGATGGATGAAGGCGACATCGAGCGGGATGACCTGATCCATGAACAGACCCGGAATCTCCGATAGATGCACGGGGACATATTCAGAGCGTCCCTCCTGGATGGCCTGACGATCGGCGGGGCCAACGAAGAGCGAATTGTGACGGAAATGGCCCTCCATCCCTGGCTTGGAAAGAGGATCGTCCCCAAGCATGAGAATGTGGTTCACCTCCACATCGCGCAGCTCATCTCTTCTCTTCGCAAGGCCATTTGTCAACAGCGTTGGTGTTGCAGCGTTGCCGCTGATAAAGATATGATCCCCGGATTTGACGACAGACACCGCTTCTTCGAGCGATACAACTTTCTTCTTGTATTGGTCTAACCAGTTCATAATGCTCACTTGTGTCCAGATCTAAGCAACAGGATTCTTGACGAGCACGCCGATTGGCTGTGATTTGAATTCAAAGATGCGCGCAATGACCTCATTCGTGCAAACCCCTTGGTGGGTGCAGACACCTTTGCCCAATCCCGGATTCTGCCTCAGCGCATTGACGATCCCCCCTTCGCACACCTGCTGAATGTACGGCATCAGTGCGTTGGTCATCGCCATGGTTGCGGTTCTTGCAACCACCGCTGGCATGTTCGGGACACAATAGTGCGTTACACCATGCATGACGAAGATCGGATCGTCAATCGTCGTGGGACGACTGGTTTCAACACACCCTCCCTGGTCAATGGAAGCATCGATGATGACCGAGCCCGGCTTCATCTCTTTTACCATCGCTTCGGTGATGACGTGCGGAGCTTTCTCCCCTTTCAGGAGCACAGCCCCGATGACCACGTCTGCAAACCGCACTGAGCGGGAAATGTGGTAGCTCGTCGCTACGCTCGTACTGATCTTCCATTGGAACAGATTCTCGAGCTCCCGAAGCCGGCCCAGATCCTTGTCGAGCACGGTCACGTTCGCTCCCATGCCCAGGGCAATTCGAGCTGCAGTTCGACCCACTGTCCCGGCGCCGAGGATGACGACATTTGCCGGTGGAATTCCCGGCAGACTTCCCAGCAGCGTGCCGCGCCCTCCCTGCCCGGCCTGGAGGTAGTGAGCCCCGACCTGAATGGCGATCTGACCGGCGATCTCGCTCATCACCTGCAACAAGGAGAGATCTCCCTTCTCATTCTCGATGAGCTCGAAGGCGACCGCAGTCACTTTTGCCTCAAGCAGTTTCTCGAGAACTTTACGCCGGGACACCGCGAGATGCAGCGAGGAAAAGATTGCCTGCCCCTCCCTCAACAATTGGAGTTCGGCTTCGGTTGGCGGCGACACCTTCAGGACGAGATCGGATCGATTGATGATCTCCTCAGGACTGTAGGTAATCGTTGCGCCTGCAATTTGATAGTCCTCATCTCTGAAAATCGCCCGAGCACCATCCTGATGAAGCACATAAACGCTGTGCCCCTCGGATGTCAAATCCTCGACTCCAGCCGGCGACAGAGCAACCCGTCGCTCGATGGAGGCTTCTTCTTTAAGAATGCCAATGTTCATAGCTTTCAATATAGAAGTTGTTGATGGTTAGGATTGATTCAAAGTCACGGAATGTCATCGGGCGCTCCCCCGTCTTCCTCCCCTACAGTCTCCCCGCCGAAGGTCAAAAAGCGTGCCGACTAGATGGGGGAAACCCCACTCACCGTTCCATAGATTTCGACGACTAGGGGGTGAGGATCTTTCTCACCCTTGCGAAGGTCTGTTCGTCCGTTCCTATCCGTGGAAAGGTCGGTCGGTCCCTTTATCCTCTGCTCGGCGAAGGTTCGACGGGCCCCCGGAAAGGGCGTCTAGAGCCAAGCTTACAGAAATCTCAAGTTGAAACAGATACATAGAACCGCCCAAGTAGGGCAAGATCAGTGTCGTGGAATCGAAAAAGTCTCCACGTCGGCAGACTTGTGCATGTTTGAAAAGATACCAGTATCTTTGAATGAGGAATTTGCAGAATAGACTCCGTGAGGGAAATGTTAAGGTCTCCCCTCCGGTCTGGATTCGGATCTTTCAAAGTCTGGAGAGTCGTATGGTGACGCGCAATATTTTGATCGTCGAGGATGAACCGGCGGTCGCCCAGTCATTTAACCACATCCTGAAACGATCGCTCGAGTACAATTACCAGGTCAAGATCGTTGACTCTGCCGAGGATGCCCTGGAATCGGTGAAGAAGGCTGGTGCGTTCGACGTTATCCTCCTCGATTTCTATCTCCCGGGGATCACCGGCGGCGATTTCCTGAGAGCATTGCGGAGCCGCGACCTGGACACCGTCGTCATCGTCATTTCCGCCAGCCAGGATTACAGAATCGTGCATGACGTTTTCAAGCTCGGCGCCGACGACTATCTTACGAAAGAAGAGCTCTCGAATCCTTATGTGATGGAGAAAGCAATTCTGGCCGGACTCGAGAAACGTGAATACCAAAAGGAATCCTCAAGGATAGAGATTACGCGCCAACGCATTGATGCGATAACAACAATGATTCGCACTGTTCATCACGAACTAAACAATCCGATGGCGATTATCGATCTGACGCTGAACAAGGTCAATTCCTCGCCTGAGCGGATCGACCCTCAATTGAGATCGCACCTGAAAGAAATCCAGGACAACGTCAACAGAATGTCTGACATCCTCAGAAGGCTGATGAACTTCAGGGATGAGATGTACAATGAAGAGCTTCGGGGACTGAAGCTCTTCGCCATTCCCGAGAAACCTTCGCTGGGGAAAGACCCGGCTTAGTCCTGCCGGGGACCTGCATCGATTGCCAAATCCTGCAATAACAAGAACGCCCGCTTCCGGTATCCGGTAGCGGGCATTTCTTTTCCACCTTTCGCGAACAAATCCCGTCTGCTATTTCGTCTCTGTGAGTTCTTTCGCTTCAACTTTGTTCCCTTCTCCTGTTGCAGCGCCGCTGTTTTTCCCGGGGTCGGATTGTTTCGTTGAGGCGCTATTGAACTTCGTCGAGAGAGAGATGCCGAGACCGACAATCATCAGGAGCGCTCCGGCCCAGACCAGGCTCATAAACGGTTTCACGCTTGCTTCGATTACCAGCAGTTCTGATTTCGGCAACGTTCCGGCCTGTCCGCCGAGGCCAGTCACATTCAGTTCGATCACCGAACCTTTTGCCTGAGTATCGACGTTCATGCCCAACAGTTCAAAGCTGAGAGAGCCGTCCTTCGTTCGTGCAGGCTGAACCTGAGTGCTCTGAGCGCCTGTGAACAATGTGACAGGAGTGAGTTGTTCACTCGACGTCCCACGGTTCACATTTAGAACTACACCGATAGGCATTCCTTTGCTCACGCTTGCAGGATCCATGCTCTTGTGGTCCATGTCGAATCGTACAAACGTGACCGCCACATCGCCGATGTTCTTGGTTTCCCCTTTCTTCAGCTGAAGGACTGTTGCCTGTCCGGGAGATGTAGCAGGAGCTACCTCCTCGAGCGAAACCGGTTCAATGTAGAAATCACGCGTCAAGGTCGTCGCGTAGTCCGGATTCCGCATCAAACTGTTGTTGTAGTCGCTCTGATACATCACCGGTTCCAGATCGAACGATGAGCCCCCCTTGACTACATTGATCGAGAATTTCCATTTTCCGTCCGGCATCGGACTGGATCCCTTGAAGGTCAATTGATGCCCGAGGACTTCTTTCGGTTCGTTCATCGTCAACGACGCTGTCTTTTTCTCACCGTAGTGCCCCGATCCGATGATGCCGAGAAAGAGAATTGCTAATCCTATGTGAGCGATGGCCCCTCCCGTGAACCGGATATTCTCTTTCGCAAGTGTATACAGGCGGATGAAGTTGACGAAGAATGCAAAAAGGGATGTGAACGCAAATAAGCCGATCAGGATGTCGTGAAGACCCGACAGCACGAGGACAACGACCACGGCGCCTGATGCAAGGAATGATACAGCTGAGTTCTTCAGTATCCGGCGAGAGGATTCTTCTTTCCACTGAACAACCAGACTTATTGCAAGCAGAAAGCCGAGCGCAATGGCAATCGGGAGGTTCGTTTTGTCATAGAACGACGGCTCGAGCGTCCCCCCAGAGAGCAATGGGCGGCTCGTACCAAACAAAATGACGAATGCACTGGCGCCCATGACAGCTGCGCTGATAGCGAGCAGCGACTCGCGCGTGAACAGCGGAGATCGGGTTGCGAACTTCGAGAGATCCTTCCAGCGGAAGATCAGCATTCCGAAACCGAACAGGAGTGATGCGCCGATCCAGACAACGAGAAGCGTGTAGGCGATCGCACCGGGATCGACAAATGAATGGACAGAAGCTGAGCCGAGGATACCACTCCGTGTCAGAAACGTGCTATAGACGACCAGGACGTATGTGCAAATACCCAGAAAGAAGTTGGTCTTGGCGAGCCCGCCGGTCTTACGTTGTACGAGCATCGTGTGGATCAGGATAATGCCGATCATCCATGGAATGAGCGAGGAATTCTCGACCGGATCCCATCCCCACCAGCCTCCCCATCCGAGAACACCATAGGCCCAGTAGCCTCCAAGCATAATTCCTGTCCCGAGTGCGATCGTGCCTGCAATGACCCAGGGCAAAGCATTCGGAATCCACTCGAGATATGTCCTACGCCAGAGGGCGCCCACGGCAAACACAAAGGGAACCGCCATCATCGCAAAACCCGCAAACAATATCGGCGGATGAGCAATCATCCAGAAGTTTTGCAGGAGCGGATTAAGGCCTCGACCATCCTGGGGAACCATTCCCACGGGAGCGTCCGGGTGAGCATTCCATACGAACTGGAAGGGGGATTTGGCGATCAGCAGCAATAGCAGGAATCCCTGGACGATCCCGAAAATCGTCATGGTGTCTGCCTCGATTCCCTTCCGCCGCGTGTAGGCCATCAAGATGATTCCGATGATCGACCCACAGAGCGCCCAGAGCAGGAAGCTTCCTTCCTGGCCGGCCCAAAACGTCGTAATCAACAGGTGAAGAGGCAACGACCTGGAGCTATAGGCCCACACGTAGTCGTACTCGAACTGGTGGCCCAGGATATAGACCATTAACATCACAGACGCAGCGATGACGCCAACAGTCATGATGCCGTAGCTGTTCCGTGCAAGCGAAAGGAACCGCTTCTCGTCGACGCGGCTTCTGTAGTACGAGTACGCCGAAACCGCTGCGGCTGCACATGACAAATAGACAATAAGAGTCCCCACCATGTTCCCTCTCAGCCTCTCCCTTCCATCAATGGTTGTGTAATCAAAATTCGCGCAGAGCAACCACGCAGGTTAGAATGCGTACTCCTGACCGAAGACGTTGATCTTGCCGTTCATGTGTTTTGTCTTGTCGACAATTTGCCCGTTGTTGTCGACAACACCGATGTGACATGTGCCGCATGAAGAGACGGCCAGCACGAGGTGGCCCTTCGGAGGGATGCCGTGACAGGTTCCGCACGCCGCCGCTGTCGATCCGCCGGTCCAAACCGGGGAATAGTTCTCGCCGACCATCACAGAATCAGTATAGATGAACTGTGAAGAAGAAGTCGCTTTCCTGATCTTCCAATCCCCGTGGCAAAATGTGTTGCTGCATTTGAGCGTCGTCGGATCGTATGAAGGTTTCGGAATCAACGATCCGTTGCCGGATTTAAGTTGTGAGAGCGTATCATTGAACACAACTTCGGCAGGCAGTGTTCCGAGGTGTCCGGCTGAGGTGAGTTGTGAAGGTACAGTATGGCATTCCTGACATTTCAGCGTCTTGCCCAGCAAACCGGTGGCGAGGTGCTTCTGATGTGCACCGACACCACGCGCCGCTGGATCCGAAACGCCCAGAACCGTCTTTGGCGGAGCAGCAGAGACAAGATCATTGGTCGTCGCTTTGAAGTTGCCATGGCAAGTGCTGCATGACTCAGGCGACTTTGCGGCATTGTTCGCGTCAACGTGGCATCCCGACTTCACGCAGGAGAGGTTTGCATCCCTTCCTCCGGCATATGTGGCCCCATGGCATGCTTTACACTGACTCATCGGATAATTTTGATTGTAGAGGAACAGCGGGTGCACCGTCGATGACCCGAATCCAGCCGGGTGTGGGTAGTACTGGTGGCACTTGGCGCATGCAACGCCGCTTGTTCCGCCGGTGAACTGTGACGAGTGGCAAGTCGCACATTCCGTGAGATTGTACTGCGACTGTTTCAGCACCGTTCCGTGGAAATTGGACGCCGTCGTGTCTGACCAACCGGCATCATGAATCTGGAGCGTGCCGGTTGAGGCCATCGGCAAGTCCTGCACACTCTTGAGATCACTGCATGAATTCAGCAGAGATACAATGACGACCAGTGCCGTCAGTACTACAATCGTGGGTATTTGATGTGTTCTCATAGGTCTCTGCTCACTTATGACAATAGCCACAGAACTTCTGTCCTTTGACTCCACCGACACGAGCGTTGGCGTCTGTATGGCAAACGTAGCATGTGGCCCCAGGATCGGTGTGCCACGAGCCATGCTCACCTGCCATGAATCCAAGCTGGTGCGTGCGGGGGTTTGTGCCCTTGATACCGTCAGAATCCATGTGGCACGTGATGCAGGTCGGATCAGCCCCCTGGGTATCGTGACACGCTGCGCAGCTCTCAATGTCCCGCCTCGCGAGTTTCGCGTGAACCCCTCCACCGGAACCAACACCAATCGTCACAAACCCTGCCTTCTGGTGGGACTCAGGCTGGAACTTGCCCTGGTTGACATCGCCGCCAGCCTCGTGGCAGGTCGCGCAGAATGTCTGAAGGTTGTGACAGCTCTGGCAATCTGATTTCTTCCCTTCTACTGCGAGACCATGAGTGAACTTGAAATTAAGGTCGTGAACCTTCGTCAGGCGCGTGTCCTGACCACGATCCATGGACGTAAGCCTTGGCGATCGGAGAGACATAAGATCTTTTCCGGGAACATCGACTTTCAGCAGGTCCGAACCGTTGTGGCAGTCTGCGCACGACTCCTGTGTATGGCATGATGCGCACGTCGCCGTTGACACCCGGGCAACCATCTTGTGTTCGCGAACGAAGTCTGTGCGATTGTGCTCTCGCGGCCGGAGAGCAGCCAAGTCGACGTGACATCCTTCACACGCGTTCGATGCCTTGACGTCATTATGGCAGGTATTGCAGGTTGGCATCGCCGGGATCGCAACCGAAACACCGATTTCCGCTTTGTCGACGCCCGTGTGACATTTTTCACACTCGACCTTTTGCACTTCGACGTGCTGCTGGTGCGAGAACATCAGATTTCGCTTCGGCAGTGCAGTGGTCATATACGTCGACGGGTCGTCATTCGTATGGCAGTACGAGCACTTCGAGTTCAGCTGCTCTTCATGACATGTCTTGCAGTTCTCGTGTGTCGCAAGCAGGGTATCCGAAGCGAGTTTGCTCGTCGGCGCGGCGGTATGACAATCCGCACAGGCGAGACTCGCATCCCTGACGTGAAAGCGATGAGAGAATTTGACAGTTGTCGGCTGATCCTTTGACTGGGCGATTACACCGGGAAGAACGACCAGCGTCAAGGTCAGCACACAGGCAGCGACAGTCATGCAACCGTCGAGTACCCGTCGAACAGTGCTGTGTGATGTGGGCATTGGCTTTAGCATAAGGATTCTGCTAGAAAATTCTTAATTGTTGACTGAGGAGGTAGTTTACCCTGACGAAAAACCGCATATCGTTGCTGTAGATTTTGTTCTGGATCCATTGCGCCTGTGCATCGACGCTGAAGAGACGCGAGGGACGATAGACAGCCCCTACAGCAACGCTGAGCGCATCATCCAGCTTGGATGAGTACTCGCTCAGTTTATAGTGAGCATAACCGAGAAGAAATGTCGGCGTCAACTTGTTGTCGAGCAGCGGATATCCAAGATTCAACGATGCCGCGCTCAGCTCTCCGCCATCGCCGTTGTCTCGCGTGACGCTCAGGGAGACGTGCTCGCCGTTGAGGCCGACGGTGATCTGGTTCTGTGTCGCGTCGTTGTAGGAGACCGCTCCATACTTCCCGAATACCTGCCAGTGCAGTCCGATCGCGTATTCAGCTCCGACCTCATATTCCTTAAGCGAGTTGAATGTGAAGACCGAGAAGATCGAATTATAGAGCAATCGCGGATCGCGCTGGATGTACTCACCTGTCAAACTCAGCGGCTCGAGCGCTTTGACGTTCAGGGAGCCGAATGGCTTCACCCGCGTGAAGAGCTGCATCCGTGAGTTCTTGTCCGAAAGGAGATCGTAATCATAGCGGCCGTATCCCGAGATGACATCGTTGTATTCGAGATTGACATCGCCGCTGAGATATTCTTCTGCCGCTGCAGAAGGCTTGATTTCGATCGGGTACGGATTGAAAAGCGAATCACGGCGGATGCCAATGTATGTCTCGGGCTGCAGATGCTTCTGCATATAGCTGACCGAGATCTGTGCAAAGTCAGCAGGCGAGGCAACCAGTTGGCCGCCTGTCATATAGTTGTCACCGGCATTATTGATCATAGCCATCTTGTAGCGCTCAGACGGGAGCGCGCCATAGTATCCAACAACTTTCAGGCGGGAGTCGAGGAACTTGAGCGAGGCAAGTCCGCCGTCGATGGTCCCCGTCCCCACACCAGCGAAGATCGCCTGACGGCCCAGGCTTACATCCGCAAGCTGTCCGATATTCGTGGCTTTGAAATAGAAATTGTAGACTCTCATGGTCCCCTCATTCTTCACAGGGCCAGCGAAATCATTAAAGCCCTGAAGATAGGTGTTGAATGAGAGCTTCTCGCCCGCAACTGAGAGCTGGATCGTCTGGTATCCGAACAGGTGCTGCGAGGACGTTCCGATCGAATCCTGACGCTCCCAGGCATAAGCAGAGGTCACGAACCTCGCCTGAAGTCGTTGTGCGAATGCACCCGAAACGGACAGGGTGATGAGAAAGGTGACAACCAGGAATTTCTTCATAATCATTCTGATAGAATTGTTGATCAAAACCATATTCGTGGGTCACACGATACTATCGTTGGAGACACATTGGATGGAGCCTCCCTCCCGGAGCCAAGCGTTTCGGTGCCGGTCAACGCCTGTTCGATGCCATGAACCACGGCCCGATGAACTCCGTAGTCAGCACCAGAATCCATATCCTGCCGGAGGACAGATTGTAATCGCTGAGAATCGCTCTCCAGGGGATATCCAAAACAAAGTGCTCAAAGACCAAATCGACGCTCAACGTCAGTGCTGCCCAGATGGATCCGATCAGAAACAAATCCGTGTTGCCGTATTCCTTCAGGAGTCTGTTCACCAGCACCGAGGACGACAACAGGATGACGATCATCAGAGTCAGTACGCTGAGCACGTGCGAAGCGTATTCTCCCACCCTCGGAGTTAGAAACAGGCTCCGAAACATACCGTTCATCGATGTGGCAACAGCAACAAATAACCAGACTTCAAAAGACTTCTGGACTGCGCTTCTGTCCATACGTACCATCCCCTTACGTTCAAACGAAAGGGAGAGTCGGCGCCGCGCTTCGCAGTGCAGCGCCGCCCCTGAAGTACCACTGAAACGAAATCCAAGCACTTAGCCCTTTGGAACCGCGTGCTTGATCTTTGCCCACATCTCGTCAAACTTGAATGCTGCGTGGGTTGGGCTCTTTTCATTATGGCAGGTCAAGCAGACCTTTTCTGCCGCCCCCTTCACCGTGAAATCGCGGAGACCGGCTGCGACCGCTTTTGCATGGTCTTTCATGACAGCCATGTTCTTGTAGCCCGAACCGGCTCCGTGACACAACTCGCACTGCACGCCGTCTTTCACATCGTAGGTCTTGTCTGCAAGCTTTGCATCAACCGCGCCATGGCATTCGAGACATTCCGGAGCTTCCGCTGCGTTCTTGATGCCTTTTGCTTTGGCAATCTCAGCAGCCTTAGCACCAGTCAGGGTCTTGTAGGCTTCGGCATGTTTGCTCTTCTGCCAAACGCCAAATTGATTCCCTGTCTTTTCCGCCTTATGGCACATGGAGCACATCTTGACGCCGATGTACTTGTTCTGGGCGAGTGATGTAAATCCAACGGCAACCAACAGAATCAACAGCACAGCTAGAAAACGGGTTATCATAGAGATCCTCCTCAGTTAGTTAACGATGTGAAGATAAGGGAGTTACTTTCCTCCCAATGCCTGTCGTCGCTCGAGCCTCCGGATGAACACGTACAGCGACGCTGCCAACACAGTGATCACGAGCGTAGCAAGTCCCAGGCCAACTCTGCGAAAAACATATTCGTCGAGCGCTTGAGTGGCCTCCTGGCTCACCGTTGCCGAGACTACGAGACCCTTGGCTGCTACTTCACGGAAATGGGCTTCATTGAAGGAGTGGACCATGGTCCTCGATTCAAGCCGCGCCTGATGGGCATCCCGTAATTTGTATTTTGCCTCCGAGATTTCCATTCCCTTCTGTTCGGCCTCGTCGATCAGGGCAATCGCCCGATGCTCCTGCGTCTCAAGACTGTCGATCAATCCTCTCATCGATTTCGCTGCGGCGAATCCTTTGACATTCAGGCTCTCATTGTGACACCTGCTGCACACTGCCTCGGATGTCACACCGAGCAGCTTGTTCGTCGCGACTATGATTTCATGATTACCATGGCACGTCTCGCACTCTGGAAGCTTTCGGTCGTCAAACGCCTTCTTATGAGGACTCGCCGAGAAGAGATCGGCATTCAGAGCGTGACACGATCCGCACACTTTGGAAACCGACTCAATACCTGGGGGTGTCGCTGCATGGTTGCCGTGACAGCTGTTGCACGCCGGTGCTCCGTTGTCATGCTTCTGAAGCAGTGCAACCCCATGGACGCTCTTCGAGAACTTGTCAAACTGATCAGTCGGAATCTTGTATTCCTTCATGTAGTCGGCGTTGCTGTGGCAATGAGCACACGTCGAAGGAATATTCCCCGGATACACTGATGACTTCGTGTCTTTTGCAGAAAGGATATTGTGGCTGCCATGGCAGCTTGCACACTGCGCCACTTTGAAGTCCCCCTTCGCATTCCTCGTACCGTGAACGCTTGTGCGGTACTTGTCAAGCTGGTCGACGGGCAGCGAAGGATTGTAGGTCCTCATGAACGCAGCATCTGCGTGACACTTGGTGCACGTCTTGACGATGTTCAGCGGATACACGGGTGAAGACGGGTTCTTGACGGAAACCACGCCATGAGCGTTATGACAGGTGATGCACTGCACGATATGCTCTTTCCCGTTCGTTGCTAACTTTCCGTGAACACTCATCTGGAGGTTGGCGTATTGTGTCGTCGGCAATGCGGACCCGAGCTTCTTCATCTGCTCCGCGTTCCCATGACACTTGGCACAGGCCCTGGAGATCTCATCACCTTTCGGAACGCCGATAAAACCGGCCTTCTTGTCCATCGCCTTTTCCATGTCATCCGATTGCGCATTACCGCCATGACAACCTGCGCAGGAAACTCCCTTCGCATGGTGGATATCCTGTTTGAAGAGATCGACGGCCTTGCCCCCGACAGTCTCGTGACACGTGAGGCATTTATCCTCCGTGAACGCCTGGCCGAGTGCGCAGAACAACAGTATCATCATGCCAGCCAACATTCGGGCAGTCTTTTTCATAGGATCCACCCGACGATTGTTAGTACCAGGATATAGAAGACCACGAAGATCCCTATATAGTTGATGAAGCGGTTGGTCTCGCCGCGAGAGCTCTTCCGGTCCCAGAATGGCACCATGAGCCAGAGAAGACCGCCCAATCCAAAGAGAAGAATTCCGAGCACCTCGCCATCGAAGAAGAGGATTTTGCCCGGGATATACTTCAGCGTCTGGAACATGAACAGGAAATACCACTCAGGCTTGATGCCCGAAGGGGCTGAGGCAAACGCATCAGCTTTCTTTCCGAGCTCCCACGGGAAGAACACCGCGAGAATCGCAAGAAGATTGAGAACGACGAGCCAAAAGAGGAGATCGCGCAAGAGGAAATTCGGGAAAAAGGGCATCGTCTTTCGTTCCGCCGGCGGTATCTGCTCATGTGATATCAGCTCGCTCATCCCCTGCCTCTGCACCAGAAGCAAATGAATGCTGAGGAGCACGGTAAAGATGCCAGGGAGAACAGCGACGTGAAATCCAAAGAACCTAGAGAGCGTTGCGCCGGTGACGTCTTCCCCGCCGCGCAGGAACACCATCATCGGCTTACCGACAACCGGGACAGCACCCGCAATATCGGTCCCGACCTTTGTTGCGAAGAACGCCAGTTCGTTCCACGGGAGGAGATATCCGCTGAAGCCGAAGCCGAGCAGGAGGAAGAACATCAGCATGCCCGTGAACCAGGTAACCTCCCGCGGTTTCCGGTACGCCTTCGCGAAGAAGACGCTGAACATGTGAATCATCGCCGTCAGGATGAACAGGTTCGCCGTCCAGCTGTGAATGGACCTAATGAGCCATCCGAACTGGACTTTCGACATGATGAACTGGATGCTCTCAAATGCGAGTTGTTCGCCACTCTTGTAATACAGGAGCAGAAGGATGCCCGTCACTACCTGGATGATGAACAGGAAGAGCGAGACGCCACCAAAGTAGTACCATATCGAGTGGCGATTCACCGGTACGTACTTCTTGCCCATGTATTCTACCAGGCCGCCGAGCTCGACACGCTCATCAACCCAGTCATAGATGTTGGACCAGAGCGTCTTCATACTTTTTTCGAGATTGAGATTTCGTCACCTTGGACTACGACTCTGTATTCGTCAAGCGGACGCGGCGGCGGACCAGCCACATTGCGTCCGTTAAGATCGTATCGCCCGTTGTGACAGGCGCACCAGATCAGCCCCATATCTTTACGGTACTGCACTGTGCAGTCAAGGTGCGTGCACGTTGCGGAAAATGCGCGGAACTCGCCTGCGGCGTTTCGCACCAGAATCACAGGCTTGCTGCCAAAGCGGACGATGACACCGCTGTCTTTTTCGATGGCACTTGCCTTGCCGGCCTTCACACTCGTTACCTCCACCTCACCCTGCTTTGGCGGCTTCAGGTATGCCATGACTGGGTAGAGCACCGCCGCCAGCCACGCGAGAAGTCCTCCCCCCAGGATGTATTTCAGGAAGTCCCTTCTGTCGCTGTCAGGCTGACCCGTAGGGGTGAATTCACTCTTCATAGGATTGTGCTTTCTCTCGATGCTTCAGAGACGCTGCGCATCGATTAAGGGTGATCGTTTCATCGTTTCGAACATCGACGTCACTGGCCGTTGTGACAGTCGCTGCAGTTCATCTCTTTCCATGCGTCGCCGATGTCGACCGGATGCTTGTACTCGATACCTCCGAGATCAAGGCGAAGCTTGTCTTTCTCAAATTGCTGTGCGAGAATCGTGTGGCACACGTTGCAGTCCCGGGGCAACACCCTTCCTTCTTCAGACACATGCTTTCCGTCATGGCACCGGAAACATCCCGGATAGTACATGTGGCCGATGTTGTCGTTAAACTTCCGCCAGCTGACACGCATCTCGGGGAAATAGCTGCGGCTGTAGATCTTTTGAAGCTCCGCAATTGCCCGTTCTATTTGGGCGCCTTTTTTCGCCATGACATCGGGATACGTCGTGCGGTAGTACTCCTCTACCACCAGCTTGATGCTGTCGAGAGCGACACGCTTCGTCGTATACGGCAACTCGAGTGCCTTGACCGAAATGCTCTTGACATTCGGCAGCTCGGGATCTATCCACCCAAGTGACATTTCGTGATTGACAGAACGAGCGGGGGGAGGATAAATATGTGTTGGCCGGTTGTGACAGTCGATGCAATCCATACGGCGCATCTTCGCCTTCTTCAAGTCCTCGTCGCTCAGGGGATTGTCCGTCGACTTATATGTCACAACTTTTCCGTCAGCCGATTTGACCTGCACCCAGGGAATAACCTGCCGCTGAGAATCAAGCGTTGCATACGTCACCTGGTTGGCGATGTTCATATGCCAGTGAATGCCGGATGTCGGGCCTGCCTCTGAATTCCCTCCGCCAACTTTGACAAGCAGGTTGAGCGACCACTTAGAGTTCTTTTCATCCGACGTGAAATAGGTGTTTTGAATTTCCTTCTCGCTAAAGAAGTGTTTTGGCCAATGACACTGCTCGCAGGTCTCCTGCGCTGGACGCAGATTCTCGATCGGGGTCGGGATAGGTCGAGGATACTTGTTGAAAAGCGTTGCATATACCTGATATGCACCCGAGAGCTTCGAACGGACAAACCAGCCGGCACCCGGTCCGATGTGACACTTCACGCAACCTACCCGGGCGTGAGGAGAGTTCTGGTATGCTGTGAACTCAGGCTCCATAACGGTATGGCACGTCGTTCCGCAGAACGTGTCGGAATCGGTGTGCTCATATGCCTGGTAACTTCCGAATGCCGACAACATGAGAAGGAGGACTGTTCCTACCGAAAATACGGCAAACGCCGTTCTGTGTTTGGGATTGTTCAGGTCGATCTGCGGCAATCGCGTCTCGGGCTTCCCATCGTGCACTCGTTTCCTCTCACGAAGGATTCCGAATATCAGGATGAGCAGTCCGATCAACAGGACAGCCGGAAGCAGCACAAAGGCGACTATTCCCATGTATGGCTTTGGCGATTCCGCCAGGCTTTCAAGGACCATCAGGAAGAATATCAGGCCCAGGCTGACAACGGCAATCGCGGCGCCAACAAGTGTGAGCGGATTATAAAATGAGCTCGGGAAGATTCTTTTCATAGGATTAGCAGCAAGAATTCGGTGCAATAGCGGATAGCAATATCGATAATACTATCAACCGCCTTCATTTGCAACGGTTTTCTTCTCATTATTGGTATGCGAACAGCATCGCATAGATGATCCAAACGACGATACTGAAGCCAATCGAAAGCGCTGTCCATCCAAAGATGCGAATGGCCCGGATGACGATCGGCTGATACGGCTCTACAAGATGATCCTTCAACTTCCCTGCCCTCACAAGGGCATCATACTCAGCAGGCTTGTCTTCCTTCAAGTCATCGACCGGCATCCTACCCGTAAATACGACGATATCCATCGGGAATTTCTCTGGACGGAGATGAGTATTGAAAAAGTGCACTGTGAATATGAACCCAACTGCCAGGAGCGCCTCGTCGCTGTGGATGATCGTAGCCACGTTCAGCAGCCAACCGGGGAATACTCTGGTGAACAGCTCCGGGAACCAAAGTGTCAAACCAGTAGATCCGATAACAGCGATTCCCCAGAACACTGCGAAATAGTCGAATTTTTCCCAGTAGGTCCAGCGACCGTACTGAGGTCTCGGGCTCTTTCCGAGGAACCACTTGAAGTTTCCAATAAGATCCTGCAGGTCTTTCTTGTTGAAGACCATCGAATCGGGACCCAGGATCAACGCTCGCCACGAGCCATAGATCCGGTTCTTCATTCTGACTATATCGACAATGTGGGCAATGAAAATGCCGATCATCGCCACTGCTGCAACCCGATGGATGTAGCCGGCAGACTCGAAGCCACCGAACAGCCGCGAGAGAAACGCGGCCCATCCCGTGTACGCGAACTTCAGCGTCATACCCGTGAGGGCAAGGCTCATGAAGCTGACGATCATGACGACGTGGAGAACCCGATTCAGTCTCTTGAATCGGAGAAACTGATTCTCTCCCGCCGCTGGCGCCGTATCAGGTCCGGTCGCTTGTTCCATGCTCTCCTTCGTCTTCTTGTTTCTTTTTCTCAGAGTCCCTGCGCCGATCGCGTTGCATCTTGAGCGCCCGCGGCAGCCAGAGCAACGTGTGCACACCGCCAAGGAAGAACGTGCCGATGAGAAGCGACGTCATCCCCCAGAATGTCCAGAAGAGGAACGGGTATTTCTGAGGATCATGGTGTGTTGCATGTGTCAAGTATCCTGCAAAACGACGCGTCGCCCCTGAATGACACTTCTGGCACGTCCCGACGACATTCTCGCGGCTGAGGTGCGAACGCGGATCCGAAACAGCAAGAATATCATGCGCCCCGTGGCAATCGTAACACTTCGCCGTTTTCGTATAGCCCAACTGGGAAACTTTGCCGTGGTATGTGTCGAAGTACGTCTTGGCAATCGCTTCGTGGCATCGACCACACTGCACCATTATTTCCAGCTTAAACCCGGTCGCATCAACCCGGCGGATCGTGTGCGCTGTGTGGCAATCGCTGCAGACCGGCAATGGCTTACCAGTCTTCCCAACTTTCTGCGCATGGATGCTCGCTTCGAACTGCTCTTCGATTCCATGGTGACATCGTCCGCACGTCTGGGGTACATTGCGCGGATTCACGGTCGAGAGTGTGTCGCTCTTCGGGAGCACGCTGTGCGGTGTGTGACAGCTGGTGCACGTGGCGGTTACCGTCAACCCACTCTTCATCAATCCTTTGCCGTGGATGCTCTCCGTGTAATGCTCTATGATTTCATGCTGAGAGCCCGTGTACCGGGCGGCAGCTTTTTGCCCCTCTCGATGACACTTTGCGCAGAGGGCTGGAACATTTGTTGGGAACGTCGCAGAATTCGGGCTCAGTTTGCCCAGAACATCATGTGTACCGTGACACTCTTTGCACGTCGGACCATTGGGGTCGTTCTTCGCCACGAGTTTCCCGTGCGTGCTTACCTGGAATTGCTGGCCGATTTCCGCGTGACACGACGTACAATCTACTTTTTTCGTGATCGTTTCGCAGGGTCGGACATGCGAAACGCTTACTTCAGAGTGACACTGACTGCACGAGATTTTTGAGTGCCGTGAGAACCCAAGCTGCTCTCCCTGCACAAAAAGCGGCCGCCCATCCTTCGACGCCCTCAGATTCTTGTTCTCGTGGCAGTGGAGACAATCCTGGTCCGCCATCCCCTGCGTGTAGAAAACCTTCCGGATTTTGTGCGGCTGGTGGCAATCCACACACGCGGGAAGGACGTGAGCCTGCTTCTCCCAGAGTTCTCCCCTGATAACCTTGCGATGAACGATTTCAATCTGCGCATGACATTTCGTGCACGTTTTGGATATGTTGCCCCTTGCAATCGACGACGCCGGATCCGTGTGAGGAAGAATTGAATGCGGCGTATGGCACGATGCACAGTTTGGTGCAACAATCAGACCCTTTTGGAACAGAGCCTGACCGTGGATGCTCTCGGAGAAATTCTCCAGAATGTGATCCTGGTGAATCGTCCTCTGCAATGAAACCGGCGACCCTTCTTTGTGACACTTTCCGCACAAGAACGGGACCTGAAGGGCTGAAATCGGCGATCTCGGATCCTTCGAAGGAAGTATGTTGTGATTCCCGTGACAATCCTTGCAGCGAGGAGCCAGCTGATCACCACGCGCGACGGCTTTGCCATGGAGCGATTTGGCGTGGAGAGCTTCCTCGGAAACATGGCATTTCCCGCACTGGACGGCCTTCAGACCTCCTTCGTGAGGCAGCTCTTTTCCCGCGAGATCCTCGTGACACGAGACGCACGTCAGCGCAGCGTGGACCGACTCTGCAAATCTCTTCTCTTCGACGAATACCGATATCTTCTTTCCAGCGCGGGTCCCTTCGAGAGTCTTATCGCTATGACAGCCCAGACAGTCAGCGTTTTCCTGTGCACGCGCCGGAGTCATCCAACAACCGAGGAGCAGCACTAGCGAAACCACGCTCAGGAACACCCCGTGATTCCTCGCGCAATGGCCATATTTCCGGATCGCCAAGCGATTCATAGACCTATTTTTTGACCTCTGCTAGTGCAGCCTTTGCCTTTTCGGACTCAACCTCTTTTTTCAGCGCTGCCTTCATCTCGGCGTGACGAATCTCTTCCAACTCCTTTGGATGCTCCTCTTCCATTTCCTCCTCCGTCAGCGTCCCCTTCCAGAATGCCAAATTGATCGGATAGATGTCGGGATTGAATATGACAAAGTAGAAATGCCAGACGATGATTGAGAGTGTCGCCAGCCACGCCTCGTAGTAGTGAACTTCCCGGGCTACATCCCACCACAACTTCGTAAGAAGTCCGAGGAATGTATTGTCAAACCAGAGGATGGTGCCGGTCGCAGCCATCACGAATGTCCCCCAGATAAGCGCCCAGTATTCGCTCTTCTCGATATAGCTGAATCGTCCAAACTTCGGTTTGATCGGCGTGAAGCCAAAGTTGTACTTAAGGACACCAAGAGCGTCCGTCACATCATCGAGTGTCGGTAGCAGGTCCCGGATCAGTTGCTTTCCGCGTGGGACAAAGAAAATGTAGTAAAGATGAAACAAGCTCGCCGAGACCATCACGACAGCGGCTATGCGGTGCAGGATTCCGCGCAGTTCAAACATGACAGGACTGATATTACGGACCGGCACAACCCACCACGCATCCGGGTATTTCAGTGCAAAACCCGTGAGCACAAGCGTGATGAAACTGATGAGGAGCGATGCGTGCTGTATCCGCTCATTCAGGGACATTCGCAGATACAACCTGTGAGCAACCGGCGGCCTGGGAATCAGACCACGTCGATACATCAGCTGTCGTCTCGATTTCCTGATGAAGTCGGCCAGGTTGTGGAAGAACATGCCACCAACCACGACGATGATAAGGATGATGTACGTTGTCGAAACGTAATAGAGTGCTGAGTCCTGTTTGTCAGTCGCAATGACATGGACCGCCCCTTTTGTGAAGTTCTCGTTTGCTCCGGGGTGGCACGATCCACAAGTCTTGACAAGATTGGCCTTGTTGATACGTGAGGTCGGATCGCTGGATGGTTTGATATCGTGCACACCGTGACAGCTGGCGCAGTTTGCGACCTGGACAGAGCCAGCAGTGCCCGCCAAACCATGGTAGCTATCAGCGAAGCTCTTGAACCTGTCGTTCGCAAGGCCGTACTTCTGGCTCAGTTTCACCGAGCTATGGCATGGGGAACACACCTGGCTCGACACGTTGCCGGCAGCGACAGGCGATCGAGGATCGGTGTGTTTCAGAATATTGTGCTCGCCGTGGCAGTCTGTGCACACGGGAGCCGAATTGACGCCGTTCTTCACTGCCATGCCATGGACGCTCGACCCGAATGCCTTTGCGATCTCAGCGTGGCACTTTGCACAGGTCTGTGGGATATTCGCTTTGGCAACACGTGAAGTCGGGTCCGATCCTTTCTTCATTTCATGACTGCCATGGCAATCCACACAGTTTGCAGCCCTACCGTTTCCTCGCTGAAGTGCTGAGCCGTGGACACTCCCTTCGTATGCCGCGATGAACCCGGCCGTCGGCGACACTCTTGCCTTCACGTTTGGATCGTCCTGATGGCAAGAGAGACAGAGTTTTTCCTGGGCAATCTTGAGCTGAGTTGTATCTTGCTTCGCTGTGACATGCACGATAGGATTTCGATGGCAATCGATACAGGATGGTGCGCCCTGAATACCGGATGCCTGAGCGTGACCATGCGATGACTGCGAAAAGGTCTCCTTCACGTCATTATGGCACGATCCACAGAACTGAGTCAACTTTGTTGAGTGAAATTTCGAATCGGGAGATTTCGGTGAGTGCACGTCGTGCGTGCCGTGACAATCTTTGCAAGAGACAACACCAAACCCCTTGCCTCCCGCAGTGATATTCATCTGAGGATGGAACTGATGTTTCAGTGGGGCATCCTTATGACACGTAAGGCAATTGACTGGCTGTATCTTTTCCTTGTGAGGGACGTTCTGCGCATCGAAACCAGCGTGACACGCGACGCAAACTAATTTACGGTGCGTCGACTTGTCAAGATCGCCCCCATTCACGTACAAAGAGACTTGCTTGCCTTTCCTTTCCATTGTGAGCGATGAATCGCTATGGCAAGTCAGGCAGTCCTCTTTTGTCTGCGCATGAACGCTGACAGCGATGAGCGCTGCGAGATACAACCAAAGGATGGTGCGAAGTGACTTGAAATCCGTTCTCATCTCTCGATTCTTCTAACTGCTGAATTTCTCTACACTCAAAGAAGGTATATAATTTCAACTCAAAACTCGCAACTCTCGTGCCAGCACCAATGATATTGAATCAGCCAAAAACCTTAACAAATAGCAAAATACTCGGTGTCTCAACACAGGCCCTTTCTTCTGTGCGAGAACCGAGATACGCTGGTTCTCAGATTGGAGAAACTGGATTTGTCCAACAACGAATGCGTTTTTATCAGTCATGCGCTGATAAATCCAGAGAGAGTGCGGAGGGTGTTGCGCTGATCCGTCGGGGAGATTGATCTTCAAGGTGGGAGATTTCTACGCGGGCACAGTTTGCCAACTGCCTCGCTAGTCGGTGTATTTTGCCGTCGGTGCCGAATGAGTCGCGACCTGCACGGCTAGTCGTTTGCCTTGCCCTGGCAAAGCGGACAGCACGGGAGTGTGGGATCGCGCAGAAGCTCGTCAGCCGATATCTCTCTGCCGCAACGGACACAGAACCCGAACTTACCGCGGGCCAATCGTTCCAGAGCCTCCCTGAGCTGCTGAACCGAGCGAGAAGGTTTGTAAGTCAGAACGCGTGTCTGCAGGATTACTGAGAAGACCTTGTCAGGAGATGGATCGGGCTGGGAAACGACGCTCCTCATCCGGAGCTCGTTCAGGACATCGACGAGAGTCTGGTGGTAGTTTTGCTGCAGCGTAGTATCAAGCTGCCGCAGCATAGCCAATTTGATTCGGCTCAAATCTGCAACGCTTGTCACGGTGCTTACCCCCTTCCAGACAATTAAGGAGGCTACAGTGAAAGAACGCAGAGCAGCTCTCTCAGGCCTGGCCGTCGAGAAGCTTGTGAACCGCGTCCGCTACAGCGTTGACATCGAACGGCTTATAGAAGACAAAGTCCGCTAGATCTCTGATCGTCTCTTCGAGGTCCGGAGCAAGCTGACGATAGACGCGAAGAAGAACGACCGGGATCTTGAGCCGACTCGTCCGGAGAACGGTGACTTCCTTGAGAATGTCCGACGGGAAGGCAAACAGGTCCACGAGCAACAGCGCCGGCGATGCTTTGCCAATGGCTGCCTTCAGATTGTCAAGCTGGGTCTCGCACGCGATCTCGTACTGGTCCTCCAGTAAGAGCGAAAGGCTCTTCGCCAGCGCGGCGTCAGGACTGAAGACGAGCACCTTCTTCTTTTCTTCACGTTGCAAGAGACCCTCCCGAGAGGTGCTCTCCGCAGCAATTGTTCCCATGGCGATCATCGATCTCACTTTCTCGAAGTAAATCGCTCAAGATACGTGCCATCTTGATTTCGTTGAGATTTTCATCGCCCACAGAATGTAAGTACTCCGCCTGCGCTATTTTGTGCCCTATGCCTTTGTTTGCTGTCAACTTTTTCCCGAATTCCAATAACTGCTTTCCCATTTTCTCAAAAACAGAAAGCCCACGAGAGGGGCTGCAATTCAAGTGGAATCCCCACCTGTCGAGAGCTCGCGGGCCGGCTGGAAATACAAAGGCAGGGTTCTCAGACCATTTTCCGAGTGGTCTGGGAACTCCTGCCTTGTGAAATCGATAACTACTTCAACAACGTCATCTTCTTTGTTGCTGTGAAACCTTCTGCCTGCAGGTGGTAGAAGTAGACGCCACTTGCAACCGACCTGCCGTCATCGGTACGACCGTTCCATGTAATGCGGTAGTTGCCGGCCGACATCGTCTGGTTGACAACTGTTGCGACCACTTCGCCCGACAAGCCGTAGATCACGATCTTTACCGCTGTCTGCTTCGGTACGGAGAAAGCAATTTCCGTAGTCGGGTTGAACGGATTCGGATAGTTCTGGTTCAACGCGAACTCTGTCGGAACTCCGCTGCCGGTCTCGACGCTCGTGAGAACACTGACCGCAGTATATCCGCTCTCGTTCCCCGCCTGGTCGATCGCAGAGATCTTGTAGTAATATGCGACGCCGCTTTGGGAAACTGCATCCTGATAAAGCGGTGTCCGGACTATCGCCAACGGGGCCGTACCGGCCGGGTTGAAGTTCGGCGTTGTTCCGCGATAGATTGCGTACGCAACGACATCGCTCTCATCGTTCGCCCTCCACTGGAGGTTGACCGTATTGTTCGTGAAGGAGGCATTCAAACCTGTCGGAGAGGCAGGCGAGATATTATCGACTGAATAGCCGCTGTCGGGTTGTGACGAGTACGCAACCGTGCTGGCCGCCGTGTAGCCGGCGATGTAGAACGTCGTCCAACGTTGACCCGAGGTCTTCGTTGAATCGAAGATCGTCGAAGCAATGTAGGAGTACTGTGGCAGCCCCGACGCAGGCACTGAGCCAACATAGGTCCACACGTTGCCCGCCATAATGGCTGAGCCGCCGACCTTTGTCGTCTGCATCAGCTCGGTGAAGCTTCCAACCTTCTTGATGGAATTGAGGCTCGGAAGCGTCGGATCTTTTCTGAAGACACCGTAGTTGACAACCTGGTTGTAGCTGTACTGCTCTGACGGGAAAGCGTTCCACACAACCTGGACTTTCTTTCCGTTGTCAAGCGGTACGTCTTTGATGGAGGCGATGGATGAAGCACCTGCACCAAGCGTCACTTGCTCCAGCGAAGAGTTCAACAGGCCTTTTGCGTAGTTGAAGTTGTGGACGCCGAAGCTTCCGTCGCTATTGACAAAGTTGTAGTTGAAGATAGCCGCTTTGTCGATCGTCGTAAGTTTGCGCTTCGCAGATGCCGGAGCTTTTGTCCATGCCTGGAACGCGACTGTGTCAGTCATCGTACTGATTGTCGTTCCCGCAGAGTCTCTCTTCGGCAGTGCCTTGAATAGGTTTGCCAGGAGGCCCCTGGTCTTGGTTTGTGTCGACTCGACAAAGTCCATCGAGACAGTGCCGTGACATTCCATGCAGCCCGTCGGGTTTAGAATGGTCGTTGTGTCTTTGCCGACGATATTGTCATAGGCAACCTTGAACGTGTGGCCGCCGAGCTTGGTGATCATCGTATCAGCCTGCACAAAATTCGAGGCCGAGGCGGCGAGGAACGACGGCGAGCTGGCCATATGGCAAGCGACGCAACGCTCCTTGATATCGCTGTGCGATGAATTCTCATACACATATCCCGGCAATTCCCATCCACCCCATGCTCCAACCGCCGCGACAACCTGCTGCGGGGTACCGGATGGCACCGCACTGTATGCATTCAAGGCGTCCTGACTGAACGGCGTCGTATTGACACCGAGAAGCATCGAACCCTGGTGGGAAGTGTGTAAAGAACCACCCGTGCTCAATCGGACAACGTGACAGCCGAGGCACGCGTCTCCCACGGTCTTCGCACGAAGCTGCATCTCGTTCGATCCGTTGTGCGGGTCGTGGCAGGTCACGCAAGTCATCGCAGTTCCGCCAACATATTCAACTTCTCCCGTAGCCGGAACCGTCTGGAGGTTTCCCTGAATCGTTTCATATACGTACCCCTGACCCGTATGGCAGTGAGCGCAAAGAAGACGATTGAAGTTATTCAGGCGAGTGCTCCCGTTCGAACTCGATGTGTAGTGTCGTGAACCGGTGTATGCATAACCGATTCCATGACGGTCAGACGAGAAGTGGCACGGTGCGCAAACCTCGGTTGACCAGGACTCATCCAACTTGTTGTTGCCCGGGACCGGAATTCCACCTGCGTGCTGACCGGCAGGACCGTGGCAATTTTCGCACTGGATGCCCGTCAAGGCCATCGATTTCGGGTACTTCGCAACGAGGGTGTCATATGCTCCCGGACCGTTCTTCGGAAAAGTGGTCAAGCCCTCAACCTTTGCAGCATCGAAAAAGCCGTTGTTGTTGACCGCAACGCCTGCGTCAGTTCCGATCGAATGGCACGAGAAGCAGGCGAAGCTGAAGTGACCCGCGGGATCGTTCCCTCTTATCTTTATGGCGACGGCGTGATTCGTCTTTGACCAATCGGAAAACTTGGTCGGATCGACGAGGTGGCAAGCGCAACCGTTCGGGACGCCCTGGTTGGACGCGAGCGAAATCCCTTCTCCAACATACTTCGCGACCGTAATCTTCGAGGTGCCCGATACGGCTCCAAGTTTCGTCGTCGCGGAATAGGACGCAGTCCAATCTCCCACCGTATCAGGGACAAAGTAGACATACGTTCCATTGAGCCCCGCCGCTGTGTCCTGGATCGGTTTCGTCGCTCCGAAAGGATTGGTGAGTGTCCACGTTGCGCTGATGACCGGGACAATCGTATCTGCTTGCTTCGTCCCAGTGGTCGACCAGACGTACGGGGTAAGGACTACACGCTGCCCCTGTCCGACTGTCTTCAACCCTGGCGACACTTGGTTCTTGTTCGCTGACTTGAAACGGTCGGGAATCCCAACCACCTTGACCTTTCCCGTTTGCGTCTGTGCAAGTGCCAGTCCTGTCAGCACCGAGAGCAGCACGACGAGGACTATGGCATTGTGTAGAAATCTTTTCATACAACCTCCCTCTTGGTAATTCATTGTAAGCTGCGTCAAGAACACTCCGTTTCAGGTGAAGGGTACCCCGCCTGTGGAAGACGGGGCATCCCGTAAGAATTCTGGGCAGAGCTACTTCAGCAATGTCATTTTCTTCGTCGCAGTAAATCCTTCCGCTTGCAGATGGTAGAAGTAGACTCCGCTTGCGACCGAACGACCGTCATCGGTTCTGCCGTTCCACGTGACGCGGTAGTTGCCGGCTGACATCGTCTGGTTCACGAGGGTTGCTACGGCTTCTCCGGACAGACCGTAGATCACGACTTTGACCGCAGTCTGTTTCGGCACTGAGAAGGCGATTTCCGTGGACGGGTTGAACGGGTTCGGGAAATTCTGGTTCAACGCGAATTCCGTCGGAATTCCGCTGCCGTTCTGGACATCTGTGACCACGCTGACGCTGGCAAATCCGCTCTCGTTGCCTGCGATATCCAGTGCGGAGACCTTATAGTAGTAGGTCACGCCACTCTGAGAAACTGGATCCTGGTACAAAGGTGTGCGAACCTTTGCCAACGGTGTTGTTCCCGCCGGATTGAAGGTTGCGGTTGTTCCGCGGTAGACCGCGTATTGATAGACGTCGCTCTCTGTGTTTGCGGCCCACTTCAATGTAACTGTGTTGCCAGTGAACGAAGCGTTTAATCCACTCGGAGCCGCCGGAGCGAGGTTATCGACCGAGTATCCGCTGTCCGGCTGTGTTGAATACATCACCTGGTTGTCTTTCGAGTAGCCGGCGATGTAGAAAACAGTCCAGCGCTGGCCTGAGGTCTTCGTAGAATCGAAGAGCGTCGGGGCCAGGAACGAGTACTGCGGCAATCCGGATGCGGGGACAGCACCAACGTATGTCCAGACGCTGCCACCCATAACAACCTGGCCTCCCTGGCCGGTTGTGCTCAGCATTTCCGTGAAGCTGCCAACCTTCTTGATTGAATTGAGGCTGGGCAGAACGGGGTCTTTTCTCCAAACACCGTAATTGATAATCTGATTATAGCTGTACGTCTCGGCCGGGAAGGCTGTCCACACAACCTGAACCTTTTTGCCGTTATCGAGTGGAACATCCTTAATAGAGGAAATTGTGGACGCTCCAGCTCCCAGCTTCACCTGCTCAATCGAGGAGTTGATAAGACCCTTCGCATAATTGAAGTTGTGAACACCGCCGCTTCCGTCGTTCGTGACAAACTGGTAGTTGTACGCGGCCGCCCTTTCAACAAGCGTCAGCTTGCGCTTGGCGCTCAGGGGCATCTTGGAATTGTTTTGCCACGTGATGGTGTCTGTGAACAGAATGGCAGTACCTTGCGGTGTTGTTGCACTGATCGTCGAATCCCGCTTTGGCAGCACTGCATACAGAGCATTGAGCAGATTCTGCGTCTTCGTCTGTGTCGACTCGACAAAATCTATCGAGACCGTCCCGTGGCACTCTGCGCAGCCGGTCGGGTTCAGAATCGTCGTTGTGTCTTTTGATGTGATGTTATCATACGCAACCTTGAACGTGTGTCCGCCAAGTTTGTTCAGCATAGTGTCGGGCACTGTGAAGTTTGAAGCGCTCGCAGCCAGGAACGAAGGCGAGCTGGCCATGTGACACACGGCGCAACGCTCTTTGATGTCGCTATGAGACGAATTCTCGTATGTGTATCCGGGGAGCTCCCATCCACCCCACGTGCCCACCGCAGCACTGTTTTGCTGAACCGAGCCAGAGGGGGCATACAAGAACGCATTCAGGGCATTGAGTGTAAACGGATCAGTGTTTACACCAATCAACATGCTTCCCTGGCCAGCAGTATGGAGGCCTCGGCTGCTGATTCGAGTGATATGGCAACCGATGCAGGCATCGCCGACGGTCTTTGCTCGGAGCTGCATTTCGTTCGAGCCGTTGTGCGGATCATGGCACGTCGAGCAGCCAATAGGCATTCCGTTGGCATACACAACTTCGCCAGAGGCTGGAACCGGCTGGGCCTTTCCACCGACTACTTCATTGATGTACCCTTGAGCGGTGTGACAACGGGCGCAAACCGGGCGATCGGTGAACTGTATTTGAGCTCCTTCTGCCGTGGAGCCGGCATGCAATGAAGCAGACCACGCATATCCTATTCCGTGGCGGTCGCTCGAAAAATGGCACGGCGCACAAACGTCAGATGACAAGGTCTCATCAAGATTATTGTTGCCATGTTGCGGATACGACGAAACGTGCTGACCCGCGGGACCATGGCAGTTCTCACACTGGATACCTGTGAAGCCCATCGATTTCGGATATTTCGCAACGAGGGTGTCATATGCTCCCGGACCGTTCTTCGGGAAAGTGGTCAGTCCCTCAACTTTTGCAGCATCAAGAAAACCGTTGTTGTTAAGCGCAACGCCTCCATCATTTCCGATGGAATGGCACGAGAAGCAGGCGAAGCTGAAGTGACCCGTGGGATCGTTCCCTCTAATCTTCACTGCGACTGCGTGATTCGTCTTTGACCAATCTGAAAAGTTGGTCGGATCAGCAAGGTGACACGCGCAACCGTATGGAACAGATTGAGCACCGGGTAGGCTGATACTTTCACCAAACCACTTTGCCGCCACGATATTCAATGTCACAGCGGAGGCTGTTCCGAGCGTCGTTGTCGCTGTCATCGTCACCGTCCAATTGCCAACTGTGTCTGGAACGAAATAAACGAACTTCCCATTCAAGCCCGCTGCGGTGTCCTGTACGGCACCTGTGCGCACTTTGCCGCTGGGGTCGGTGAGCACCCATGTAGCGCTGCTGACCGACACAAGTGTGTCCGTCTGCTTCGTGCCGGTCGTTGAGATGACATTCGCCCCGAGCACAACCCTTGTGTTCAG
>Ga0187878_1000639_pt1 | contig 38384 bp, 26 predicted proteins | sample June2016WEW_17_1_FD_132979 | JGI IMG/M metagenome (GOLD analysis project Ga0187878, IMG submission 132979) | Peatland microbial communities from SPRUCE experiment site at the Marcell Experimental Forest, Minnesota, USA - June2016WEW_17_150 | ecosystem: Environmental > Terrestrial > Soil >... | reverse complement strand
GCTCGCAGCGACGCTCGCTCAGACTCGCTGATCGTCAATGGGGGCGCTGGATGGTTCGGCATGCACCGAATCGTAGCTGCGAACGGCAGAACTGCCTAGCCTGCTGCGCTTCGGGACACTAGATCCAGTCGATCTTGTGCAGGATCGCCGCCGCGATGCCTGCGATCACGATGCACCCGGCGGTCACGATCCAGAATCCCGGGCCCTCATTCAGGCGGAACGCGCTCTGCGCCTCGCTCATGCCGAAGATGCCGCCCACCGCGCCGATGCCCGCCACCACCACGGTCACGCCGGTCAGTCGCTTCATGATCAGCGAGAGGTTGTTGTTGACGGTGGACAGATAGGTCTCGAGGGTCGCCGAGGCAAGCTCGCGGTAGGTGTCGAGCTCGTCGGTGAGGCGAATGAGGTGGTCGTAGCCGTCACGGAAGTAGAGCCGCTCGTCGGCCGAAATGCCCATCTCTTCCCGGCTCGACAGCATGTTGAACATCTCGCGCTCGGGAGCGGTGATGCGGCGGATCAGGATCAGCGATCGCTTCAGCTCGAAGAGCCGCTCCAGCAGGGCCCGATCGGCCCGGGCGACGACCTCGTCCTCCAGCGTGTCGATCTCGTCGCCGAGGCGGTCCAGCATTGGGAAGTAGGCGTCGATCGTGTCGTCGCAGAGGGCCCACAGGAGATGGCCGGGCCCGCGGCGCATGGCATCGGCCATGCCGCTCCTCAGGTGACGCGTCGCGCGAGGATCCCACCAGCGACTGTGGCTGCTAAGGAGGAATCGCTCGCCCAGAACGAAATCGAGCTCGCGGTCGTAGATCTTGCCGTCGTCGAACCCGATCGAGAAGACGACCATGTGGATCAGTTCGCCGATCTGCTCGAGCTTGGCCCGCTGGTCGCGCTCGGCCAGGTCCTCGACGAGGAGGGGGTGAAGGTCGAGGATCTTCGAGACCTCGGCCAGCAAGCTCGGCGACGCGCCGCACAGGTCGACCCAGGCCGTCGCCTGCTGCGACGCGATGGCCCGTCGAAGGTCGACCAGGGCCTCGTCGCCCTCGAGATCGCGGCAGGTGCCGCCATCGAGCGAGACGACCCGGACAGTGCCGGGCTGCTGCACCGGCGTCGCCGCGGCAGTCGAAGGCGCGGCCGGTGCTGCGGGGGTCGCGGCCAACTCGCCCGACCCGGCCGCCCCGGCCGCCCCGCCCGACCCGGCGGCCTCAGAAGGCGATCGATTCGTCATACGCTGTCTCCTCCGTTCCGCCTTCATCCTCGGTTGCCGCCCCGGGGTGCTTTCTCACTCGAAGCGCCAGGGCCGGGACGACCGCGACGAGCGTGACCGCCGCAGCCACCAGGAAGACGCCCACCAGGATCGAGGCCCCCTTGCTGGCGGCCCAGCTTTCGAGTGCCTGCGCCACCAGCCCATCGCGCAGCGGTCGATCGCGCAGGTATGCGGGAATGTACTGCTTGTAGGCGTCGCCCGAGCCGTAGACCTCGTTGGAGATGCGCGTGATCGTGGTGGAGCCGAACGCCGTGAGCGCAGCCATGCCCACGGCCATGCCGATCATCCGGGCCACGGTCACGGTGGCCGATGCCGCCCCGAACGCTCGCCTGCCCGCGGCTTCCACCGCGGCGGTGGACCGCGGCGTGACCGTCAGCCCGAAGCCGAAGCCGAAGACGGCGGCCGAGGCGGCGAAGGCGTTGGTCGGAGCGTCCGGGCTCCACGTCGACATCCAGACCAGGCCGCCGGCGCTCAGCGCCAGGCCGACCAGCGTCATCAGGCGAAGCGATAGGAGGCGGGTCAGGAAACCCGAGAGCAGCGCGCCCAGGGCCATGGCGCCGGCCAGGGCGCCCAGCACCACTCGCTGCTCCGCGGGACCGCCGTAGAGGACTCTGTCCACGAACACGGCCCCGCCCACGATCGCGGTGGCCATGCCGTAGCCGGTCAGCAGCGAGATGAGCGCGGCCGAGCTGAAGACCCGGTCGGCGAAGAGGCGCGGGTCCAGGAAGGGGTCCGGCCGGCGCAGGCCGTGGACGATGGCGGCCAGAAGGGAGAGGCCGCCGATACCTAGGAGCGCGCCGACGGCGAGCGGGGTCGGCACGCCGAAGACCTCGTCGCCGCTGCCGACGAGGGTGGTCCCGAAGAGGATGCCGGTCAGGCCCACGGTGAAGACCAGGGCGCCGAGCAGATCCACTCGCGCGGGCACGCGGCGGGTATCCCAGCCGGCGCTGGCGGCCCAGGCGATGGCCAGGCCGCAGATGCCGATCGGGACGTTGACGTAGAAGACCCAGCGCCACGCCGGCGCGACGGACGTCACGAGCGGGCCGCCGCTGACGCCCATCTGCGCCAGGGCGGTCTCGGGGTGGACGGTCTCCAGCACCGCGGCGCCGACGAACGGCCCGGCGGCCATCCCCAGGAAGGTCAACGCACCGATGATGCCCAGGGCCCGCGGCCGGGCCGGCCCCTCGAAAAGGTGCGAGGCGGCGGCTGTGGCGACGGGGATGATCGCGCCGCCGCCCACTGCCTGAACGAGCCGGGCCGCGATCAGCTGGTCGAGATCCTGGGCGATCCCCGCCAGAAACGAGCCGATGGTGAACACGGTGAGGGCCGCCAGGAAGAGCCGGCGAGCGCCCCACGTGTCGGTGAGGCGGCCCGCCAGCGGCATCGTGACGACGTACATCAGCAGGTAGCCGTTGATGATCCACGACGCTTTGCGCAGGTCCGTCCAGTCGGCCACCGTGGCCAGGATCTGCGGCAGCGCCACGGCCGTGACCATCAGCTCCAGCCCGGCCAGGAACACGCCGACGCCGAGCACCGCCAGAAGCAGGTAGGAGTTGCGCCGCTGCATGCCCGTGAGTGTACGGGAAGGGCTCCGGAGCCCCACGAACCACCGGCCGAGCCTACGATCTGTCGATACCCCGGATCTACGGTGTCACGCGTTTGGCCGTCGGCCTCGACCTATCGGGCCGCCCGGGTGTCAGGTTCTGGAGCTGGGTGCAGGAATGGGCCGCACGGCTCTTGTCCGTCGACGGAGGTGGTGATCGAGTGGGCGGCGTGGACGAGATCGAGGCAGACCGCCGGCCTGCGGCACCTGGAGACTCGGGGGGCGTGGTTCGGCCCGGCACGAGCCTGCCCGAACTGCTGCAGCAGGCAGTGGACGACGCCAGGCGACTCCTCGAAGTCGACGTCGCGATCGTCTACCTGACCGAGCGGACCGACGATTCGCTGTACTGGACGTACGACTCGGGCCTTGCGCCGCGGGCTCACGCGGAGAGCCAGATCGAGCCGATGAACCTGCAGGACGGCATGTCCGGCCTGGCGATCAGGACCGGGCGGGTCGTGGTCACCGAGGACTACGTCAACGACGATCGATTCTGGACCCCCGAGAGCAGGCGGCTCAACGCGGAGCATCTGGGCACGACGTCGGTGGTCGCCGTGCCGATGTTCGGGGACACGGGGCCTCTGGGCGTGTTCTGCGTGTTCGACCGCCGCCACAGAACTTTCACCGAGTTCGAGCTGGCATTGCTCCGGGCATTCGCCGCGCACTCGGCCTTCGCCATCGAGAACGCCCGCCTGAGCCGCGGCCTGATAGCCGCGGAAGCCCGATATCGGTACCTGGTCGAGGGCTCGCCCGACGTCGTCTGGTCGATCGACGCCCAAGGCCGCTTCACGTTCGTAAACGCGACGTGCGAACGCCTGCTGGGCTGGGCCGCCGACGAGCTTGTGGGTCTCGATTCCGAACTCGTCCACCATCCCTCGACTGACGAGGAGATCCATCGCCAGCTGAACGAGCAGCGCGCCCACCCGGACAAGGAGCTCCTTTTCCGCTGCAACCTGAAGCATCGCGACGGGCACGCGGTCCCGGTCGAGCTGCACATGATCGCCACCGTGGTCGACGGACGCTGGGCGGGGGCGCACGGGAGCGTCCGCGACACCGGCGAGCGAGATCGGATGGAGCGCGAGCTTCGGCACCAAGCCATCGAGCTTGCCGCCAGCCGCGAGCGCGCCCATCTGGCGCAGGAGCTCCACGATTCGGTTACCCAGGCGCTGTTCGGCATGACCCTGACCTCACGCGCGGCCGAGATGCTGCTGCGAAGCGACCCCGGAGCCGTGGGCGAGAAGCTGGCCCAGCTGCGGGAGCTGGCCCAGGAAGCGCTGGCCGAGATGCGCGCGCTCATCTTCGAGATGCGACCCGGCAGCCTCGCCGACGAAGGCCTGGCGGCGGCGCTGAGCAAACACGTGGCGGCCGTCGAGAGTCGAACGGGCCTGCCGGTCGTGCTGGAGGCCGAGGTGCCAGGCCTGAACCTCGAGCTTGAAGAGGCGCTGTACCGCGTCTGTCAGGAAGCGCTCCACAACGTCGTCAAGCACGCCGCGGCGCATCAGGTCAGCATCGAGGTTCGCCAGGACGGAGACTGCGTATTCGTCATCGTGACCGACGACGGAGTGGGCTTCGACCCGGTGGCCGCCGCCGGCGAGCGAGCCGGGCATTTGGGGCTGGCGGGCATGCGGGCGCGGATCGAGCGGTTCGGTGGGCACCTGGACATCCAGAGCACGCCCGGCAGCGGCACTCGACTCGAGGTCACGGTGCCAGCGACTCCCGCTATCTACGGCCGCAGCGATGAATCCGCGCACTGACTTGGCTTGACAGTCCGTTCTCGGCCGTCATAGCATCAACCGACCTTTATATAAGGGCTCACTTCCGGGGCGCTGGGCGTCTCGACAGAGGTACGCGGAGACCCGCCGAGCGGCGGTCCGTGCGCGCCCGCACGACAGACACGAGGCCCCACACCTTGCCCTCCCCCGCACACATTCGCAGCACCGTCGCCGCAATCGTCGACCAGCCGGACGACCTGCGCGAGTTGCGCGTCTTCCACAAGGCGCTGGCCGACGTCAACCGTCTCCGGATCGTGCAGCGACTCGCCCGGGGACCGGCCACCGTGGGCGAGCTGATCGACACCGTCGGCCTCAGCCAGCCCCTCGTGTCCTGGCACGTTTCCCGTCTCAAGGCCGCGGGGGTCGTGGAGACGAAGCGAACCGGACGCGAGGTCTTCTGCCAGCTGCGGCCCAACGTCTTCGACGAAGTGGCCGAGCGACAGCGCATCCTGCTCGGCATGACCCCGCCAGCCGCGCAGCCGGTCGAGGCGCACTGACCGATGGGCGATCAGTCCCTCGTCTCGCAGGAAGCGCGGGCCCGGGTCCGTCGCGCCATCACGCCCATCGCCGTCGGCGCCGGCAAGCTCGGCCTCACGCCCAACGCCCTGACCGTCATCGGCTTCTGCATCTCCGGGGTCGCCGCCGCCTTCCTGGCGGCTCAGCTCTGGGTAGCGGGCGCGGCCCTGGTCATCTTCGGTGGCGCGTTCGACATGCTGGACGGCGGCCTGGCCCGAGCCCAGAACCGCGTCACGCGCTTCGGCGCCTTCCTCGACTCGACGCTCGATCGATGGGGCGAAGGGGTCGTCTACATCGGCATCGTCGCCGGCTGCTCGAAGGCCGGCTTCGGCACCGGTGAGATCCTGGCCGCCGCGGCGGCCGTTTGCAGCTTCCAGGTCAGCTACACCCGGGCCAAGGCCGAGAGCCTCGGGCTGCACGGCGAGGTGGGCATCGCCCCGCGCGCCGAACGGCTCGTCATCCTGACCGTCGGCCTCGTCCTGGCGGGCATCAACGGCGGCGTGGGCATCCTCGCCGGGGGCCAGGTCTGGCTTGGCCTCGCCCTCAGCGTCATCGTCGTAGCCACTTCGATCACCGCGGTTCAACGAACCTGGCACGTCCGTTCGCAGCTTCGCAAGGAGCAGCAAGGAGAGCAGTGAGCGAGAAGATCGGTAGCGGCGCCGCGAACGCCGCGGCCCAGACCCGGTGACGCCGGAGCGTCTGACCCTCGGCGCTGAGGTCGGCGACGGCATCGGCTCTGCCGGCGCCTCCTCTTCCACCCAGGCCGGCGATGCCGGGAGAATCGGGGCGCCATCCGCGCGATCTCGCCCCACCCAACCCGGCAAGGCCGAGGCAAAGCCGGAGAACGGCGCGGCCACCAAGAAGTTCGAGGCGCCCCACCGCCTGGAGAAGGAGACCTTCCTCACCCACGTGGCGGGCCTGACGCTGCTCAGCTTCTGGCGGACCTCGTCGTGGCTGATGGGCCACCTCCCGCCCGGTCCGGCCTATCGCGTCGGCGGCTGGCTGGCGATGATCGGCTATGCCGCGAGCCCCCTGCGGCGGCGCTGGCTGCGGGCGAACTTCGGCCACGTGCTCGGCGTCTCGCCCAGGGACAAGGCCGCGGGCCACCTCGCCCGCGCCGCGTACCGCAACTACGCCCGCTACGTCATGGAGCTGATGCGCCTTCCGTGGCTGAAGCCCGAGCAGGTCGACGGCCTGCTCGAGGTCAAGAGCTTCGACAAGTTCCTCGAGATCTACCGCAACTCCAATGGCGTGGTCCTGGTCGCCGCCCACCTCGGCAACAACGAGGCGGCCGCGGCCGGCTTCGCCGAGCGCGGCCTCGAGATCAACGTCGTCGGCGACGACAGCTCCTACCGCGAGCTGTACGAGCTGTTCGAGCGCCAGCGGGAGAGCTGGGGCGTCAAGATGATCTCCTGGCGCAACCTCCGCGGCGTCTACGGCGCCCTCCGACGCCACGAAGGCCTCGTCCTGCTCGTGGACTGGGGCTATCGGGAAGACGGGATCCCGGTGAAGATGTTCGGCTCGTGGACGACCCTGCCCGCCGGTCCGGCCTTGCTCGCCGCCAAGCACGGGTCGGCGATCGTGCCGTTCTCGATCAACCGGTTGCCCGACGGCACGTTCCGGGCGGCGGCCGACGATCCGATCCACGTCGCCTCCAACTCGCCTGCCGATCTCGCCCGCGCGACGCAGCAGATCGCCACCGCCCTGGAAGGCCATATCGCGCCCGCCCCGGAGCAGTGGTACATCTTCAAGCCGATCTGGCCGGAGTCGGCCGAGGAGGCCGCGGCGCTCGAGGCCCGGAATGGCGCGGCCATGGCCGCCGAGGCCGGAGATGCCGAGAGCGCGGGCGGCGCGAGCGGTCCGCCGAGGCGAAAGGGTCGATGAGCCGCGAGGCGTCCCCCTCGATCGCAGCCCGCCGGGGCCTGCGCCGACGAGTGGCCGACCGCGTCGTGGCCGCCGTCGTCATCGGCGGCATGGAGCTGGTCCGGCGCATGCCGGACGCCCCGCTGTGGTGGCTCGGCAACGCGGCCGGCAGCATCGAGTACCTGGCCGCCAGGAGCCGTCGCGACGAGGCCCGCCGCAACCTGCGCCGCGTGGTGGAGTGGATGGCCGCGCACGGCGTGGGGGACGAGAGCTACCACCGCGCAGCCGTCGACGGGCGCGCCCTGGAGGCGATCGTCCGATCTGCCTTCCGCCACCACGCCCACTACTACATCGAGCTGGCCCGAGCGCCCCGCTTCGACTTCCACTACCTGCAGAAGCGGCTCGTGATCGAGACGCCTGACGAGGTGGACGCCGCCCTCACAGAGCGCCGGGCGCTCATTCTCGTCGGTCTCCACTTCGGCACGATCGAGCTGCCCGGCTTCCTCGCGCTCCAGCGCCTCGGCCAGGTCGTCGCCCCGATGGAATCGCTCCCCAACGAGCGCATCCAGGCCTACATGAAGAGGACCCGAGGCGTCATCGGCGTCCGCATCCTGACCATCGAGGAGGCCGGCCCCGAGCTGCTGGCCGTCCTGCGCCGCAACGAGCCGATCGGCATCATCGCCGACCGCGATCTGACCGGCAGCGGGCTGCCGGTCGAGCTATTCGGCGCGAAGACGAAGATCCCGGCCGGGCCGGCCCTGTTGGCCACCGAAACCGGCGCGCCGGCGTACGTTTCGGGCGTGCGCAGGGTCGGTCCGGGCCGCTATCGTGGCGTCCTCTGGCCGGTTCCGACGCCTGGGGGAGTGAGCAGGCGCGAGCGGAGCCGGTCGATGGTTCGGGAAGAGGCGATCCTGTTCGAGCGGGTCATCGCCGCAGCGCCCGAGCAATGGCTCGCCGTCTTTCACCCGATCTGGCCCGATCTGGAGCCGGCTCGGAAGACCAACACCGGAGAAGCTGCGTGAAGCTGGCCGAAGAAACGTTCGAGGGCACGCTCGACGGATCGCCACCGGGCACGCGCCTGGGCAGGGCCGACATGCACATCCATTCGATCGCGTCGGATGGCACCGCCTCGGCCGCCCAGATCCTCGACTTCGCCGAGAACCACACGGATCTGGACCTGATCGCCATCGCCGATCACGAGCGAATCGAGGCGGCGGTCGAATGCCAGCGCCTGGCGAGAGAGCGCGGCAGCCGGGTCCAGGTCGTCGTCGCCGAGGAAGTGACGACCCGCAGCGGGCACCTCCTGGGCGTCTTCCTGCAGGCTCGTCTTAAGCGCAACGAGCGCCTCGAGACGACGGTCGCGGAGATCCACGAGCAGGGCGGCCTGGCGATCGTGCCCCATCCCTTCTCGGCGTTCACCCTGGGGATGCGCAAGCACGCCATCGTGCGCGTCCATCTATCGACCGATCCGCTGGTCTACTGGGACGCGCTGGAGGGCTTCAACCCCTCCACCGCCGGGCGATACGGACGCGCTGCCACCGCCCGCATCGCCGCGGAGCTCGGACTTCCGCTCGTAGGCAACAGCGACGCCCACACCGTCGACACGGTCGGCGACGGCCAAACTCTCTTCCCCGGCACCACCGCGGAGGACTACCGCCAGGCGATCCTGGCCGGGACGACGAGCGGCAGCTGCATCACCTGGGGCACGGCCCGTGAGGTCCTGATCTACGGCCAGCAGGTTCGAAAACAGGCCCACGACGTCTCGCGCTGGGGCCGGCGGAATCTCCTCCGCGACGACGCTCCGCGCGACCTGGGCGTTCCGGCCGACCAGCTCGAGCTGCAGCGTGAGCGCGAGCGCCGCTATCTCCTGGAGCGCGACGCGTTCCGCCGCGCCGAAGGCTCGGCCGACGGTTCGACCAGGGACTCGCACGCACGATCGACCGACCGCGCGACCGGGCCCGGCCTGACCCGACGCCTGCTCGCCATCCGCCAGGGCGCCCGCACCCGATCGATGGCCGCCGGCCGCAGGGAGGTCGAGGAGCCGCCCGGATGAAGATCGGGCTGGTCACTCCCTACGTCTACCCGATCCCCGGCGGGGTCAACGAGCACGTCCGCTTCCTGTACGAGAACCTCCGCCTGCGCGGTCACGACGTTCGGATCATCACCAGCAGCCACGGCCTGCAGCGCTCCTCCGAGGGCGACGTCATCCGCATCGGCAAGGGCTTCAGCGTGCCGAGCAACGGCTCGGTGGGCACGATCACGGTGTCGCCGCGCTACGTCTCGCAGGTCAAGCGCGTGCTGGAGCAGGAGCGCTTCGACTTGCTCCACTTCCACGAGCCGTTCGTGCCGTTCCTCTCGCTGATCGTGCTGCGCCAGTCCAGCAGCGTCAACGTGGCCACGTTCCACGCCTACGCCGGCTTCTCCCCGGCAATGGAGCTCGGAAGCAAGATGCTGCCCGGCTACGCCCGCAAGCTGCACGGCCGCATCGCGGTCAGCGCCGCCGCCCGCCATTTCGTCGATCGCTTCTTCCCCGGCGACTACAAGGTCATCCCCAACGGCGTGGACCTGAGCCGCTTCCAGCGCGCCGTGCCGGTCGCGCGCTGGCAGGACGGGACGCCGAACGTCCTGTTCGTCGGCCGGCTCGAGGATCGCAAGGGCCTGCCCCACCTCCTCAAGGCATTCCGGCTGATCCGCAAGAGCGGCCTGGAGGCGCGCCTGCTCGTCGTCGGATCGGGACCGCAGGAGCGCGAGGCGCGGCGCTACGTCATGACTCGCGGCCTCCAGAACGTCGAATTCCTGGGGCGGGTGAGCGACGCCGAGAAGGCGCAGCTGTTCAAGACGGCGGACGTATTCGTCTCGCCGGCCACGGGCCGCGAGTCGTTCGGGATCGTCCTGCTCGAGGCCATGGCCGCCGGCGCCCCCATCGTGTGCAGCGACATCCACGGCTACAAGGGCGTGGTCCAGCGCGGTCGCCAGGCCATCCTCGTGCCGCCGCGCGACGCGAAGGCGCTGGCCGCCGGGATCAGCGACTTGCTCACGGATCCGGTGCTGCGGGCCCGCCTCGGTGCGAACGGCCAGGCTCGGGCGGAGCAGTTCAGCTGGGAGCACGTCACAGCCAAGGTCGAGGAGTACTACGGCTTCGTGATCCGCCGCCTCGCCGCCCAGAACCAGCTGCCGCCCGGGTTCTCGGCCGAGATCCCGCTTCCGCCGCACGGGGCAGCCCCCGAAGCCTGGTCCGGCCGGACGCCGGGCAGCTAGGCTCCGTCGCCCGCCGCTCCGCCCCCGGTGCCGTCCGCCGCCCCGTCGCCCGCCGCTCCGCCCCCGGTGCCGGCCGCCGCTCCGTCGCCCGCCGCTCCGGCGCCTCTCCCGGCGCCCAGGCCATCCACTGCGAGCCGGTGGCGCCGGTACCCGTTGACCACGCGCTGCACCCAGGCCACGTAGCCCGCCAGCATCGCGGCGAGAAGAACGGCGATCGAGAGCGCGATCGTGGTCGGGCCGATGAAGGGCACGGACGTCCCAAGCTGCTGGTTGACTGCGAACTGGAAGCCGTACAGCCAGGTCGGCAGCAGGCCGTTGTACATGCTGACGATGTTGTTCGGCATCGGCAGCGCCGAGAGATTCGGATAGAGCGTCGCGAACGCGATCACCGCCGCGATGCAGATCACAAGCGCGAAACGCCGCGAATCGCGCACGGACACCGCCGCGAGCGCCATCAGGGCGAGGAACGGCAGCGTCAGCAGCGCCACAACGTCGGACGGCAGCGGCACCTCGAAGAGGAGCGTGCGCGGGGCGTTCGCGCCGAGCCAGAGCAGCAACCCGCCGGCAACCACGACGGGCGCCGCCAGCTGCAATGCCCAGCTGACCGAGCTGTCGCTCTCGTCGGCCGAGCGGCGCTCCAACCTGATGAGGGTGAGGGCCAGCACGACCAGCGCAGCGATCAGAACGACCGCTATCAGGAAGATGTGCGTGTCGACTCGCAGGTTGCCGACCGTGCGCCCGCAGACGAGCTGACCCCAGTAGTCGTCGGTCCCCACTCGAGCCAGGGCGCACATCTGGTACTTGGCCAGCCACAAGATGGGCGCGAAGAGGATCGCGGCGGCGACGCCGACTCGGGCCAGCAGCCAGGTCCGGCGGGAAGGACCGTGCCACAGCTCCGCCACGAAGTAGGCGAGGCCCAGCAGGAAGAACGGCAGGGCCGTGTAGAAGTGGTACTGGAACGAGGCCCGGTCGATGCGGGCCCAGGAGAGCCATTGCCAGACGAACGCGATGCCGATCAGCGCCAGGCCCAAGCTGCGCCTCTTGAAGGCCTGCCAGCAGACGAAGGCCATGGCCGTGATCGCCAGCCACCACATCACCGGGTTGCCGCCGTCGTAGATCATCGAGCCGGTGTCCTGGGCGTAGGTGACGCTCTCGAACCACACCGGCTTCAGATCCATCGGCCAGGCCCACCACGGCGAGCTGGCGGCATGCGTGGCCCGCAGGTCGTTGTGGTAGTTGTACATGTCCTGGGTCAGCTGTATCAGCGTCTGGCCGGTGTGCCCTGCCGGCCAGGCGCTCGTGCACTGGCCGCTCGCGTCGGCCTGCCAGCACATGAGAACGGGCAGCGGGCCGGAGTCACCCGTCTGCTGCTCCCAGGGCACGGCCCACGGGATGTACAGGGCGATGTACACGAGGACCGGCAGGACGATCAGGCAGGCCCCCATCCACGCCGCCGGCAGGCCGAAGCCCGAGCCCAGCCGCAACCAGCCTTCCGGCGCCGGCGCCGGCGGGCCGGCGAAGGACGACGGATCGTCCGCGGCGGGTGGGACGGCCAGGGGCCCGAAGCCAAGCCTGCCGCCGGCCCAGAACGCCGCGGCGGGAACGACGATGCCGGCCGCGCCGATCGCCATGAGGATGTGGCTGCCCTTCGCTACGCCCAGCACGCCCGCGCCGATGCCCATCACCAGCGGGACGGCTATGGCGAAGACCAGTTCCTGCCTCGTCCAGGCGATCGGGTGGTAGGCGTTCACCGCGGCGGTGATCGCGGTCGCCGCGAACATGATCAGGAAGAACGTGTAGTTCGGGGCGCCGTTCTGGTCCGCCCCGGGATAGAACTGCATCGCCCAGAGCATCATCGGCAGGCTGATCAGGGCCGCGATCGCCACGAAGAGAACTCTGTCCGGCGTCGTCCGAGCGCGCACCGCCGCGTAGTACACGCCGCCGGCGAAGATCGCCACGGCCATGCCAAAGACGATCAGCAGCGCCGCGACGTTCCCCGTCCCCGGCATGGCCTTCATCTCGTCGATCGCCACCCAACCGAGAACGCCCGTGCCGACGGCCATGCCCATCACCGTGATGAGCCGTCCCAGCGCGGATCGGATGAGGATCAAGACGCCGATGCTCGCGATGGCGTACAAGGCCACCCACTTCGACGCCAGCGCCAGGCCGAGGACCACCCCGAGGAGCGGCATCCCCAGCCAGAAGGCGAGCCACTCCTTGCGACCCTTCTTGTCGCCGCCGAGCCACAGGTAGGCGAACAGCAGGTAGGCCAGCAACAGGAAGCCGCCCACATACGTGTCATTCATGGCGATGCGCGACTGGACGAAGAGCATCCCGTCGATGCACGAGAAGAGGGCCACCAGAAGCCCGACCGAGCGACGGCGGAAGAGAAGCCGCGCCAGCAGGTAGAGGCAGACCGCCATCAGGGTTCCGAAGAGGACTCCGACGATGCGCCAGGCGAAGGCGAACTGGCCGATGTCGACCTGAGCCACGTCCCCGTTGGGCGCGAAGGCGAGCAGATCCTGGCGGTCGGTATTGGGCAGATTGGGGGTCACGTCGGCCCCGATGGCGACCGGGTCCCACGGCAGCTTCGCGTCCGAGAAGACGGCGTTGCCGTTGCTTTCGATCGCGTAGACGGTCCAGCCCGATCCGTCCTGAGTGCGACCGAGGGCCTGGGCGATCTTGTTCGAGCCGTTGAAGACGACCTTCGTGATCAGCCCGGGCATCTTGCTCAGCGGCTGGTCGTCCGACTTGGTGACCGACCCCGTCCCCGACTGGTCGACCTTCACCAGGAGGATCGAGGCGCCCGCGGCGACGTAGGAATCCTGACCGCTGTTCGGGTTGATCGCGATGGAGGTCGCCGGCTCGTCGGTCAAGACCGTCGAGCTCACGGTCAGGAATCGCTCGTCCATGACGCCGACGCCGCGGCTGTAGGCGACCATCACCTGCGGGTCGGTCGTGTTGATCTCGATGTCGGGCAGCTGGCCGTCGTCGATGAGCTTCTGCAGCGCGGAGAGCTGGTCCTGCGTGAGGGTGCCCAGGTCGACGACCTGTTCCAGGCCCGGGGTGGTCGGCGAGCTCAATGCCGCCTCGACCTCCTCCGGCGTCAGACCCAGCGCCGAGGCGATGGCCTGGGCTTCGACCGACACGCTCGGCGTGGGGCTCGAGGTTGGCGTCCGAACGATCATCGCCGTGCCGGTGCCCAGCGGCGCGAAATCGACGGCGCCCTCGAGAGTGCTGCGGGCCAGGATCTTGCCCGTGCCGTCTACCGAAACGATCGTGCCGGTGGCGTCGACGGCCAGGATCAGCGGCGGCGAACCGGCATAGAGGTGGGCGATCGGGAAGCCCGTCTGCGTCGGCAGCTCGGTCGCCGGGGCGGGCGAGCCCGCCGTGCCCAGGCGCACGTAGTCGAGTGAGAAGACGTCGATCCGCCAGATCCGCCCATCCGACGTGCCGACGTACATGTCGCCTATGTCGGCGGCCATGGACAGCGAGGATGCGCCCGGGATCGGGTACGTCGCCTCCAGCGTCCGGGTCTGGAGGTCGTACGCCTTGACCGCGTCACCCGTCGCGACGTACAGGCGATCGCCGAGCCGCGCGTCGGCGTTGGTGCGCGGATCGGTGGCGCCGCCATCGGTCGCCGTGGCGTCCGCGGCGGAGGTGTCGGGCGCGATCCGCGGCTGGACGATCGCGTCCTTCACCGGCACGCCCAGGTTGCTCGTGGCCGTGACCTTGTCGTCCGAGAAGACGACCAGGCCGCCCGCGATGGCGTACTTCGCCAGGTGCGGGTGAGTCCACTCGTAGATGTCGTGGCGGATGCCGTACCGCCAATCCTGCAGGAACTCGGTGGCCGTGCGGGCGTGGTAGACCTCGTCGAAGTGCATCGAGGCGGGCTCGTTGAGGCGGTAGACCCGCATCGAGAGAACCACGATGACGAGGGCCGCGACCACCCAGAGGTCGAGCTTGTCGAGGCGGCCGCGCGGCTCGGATGCGAGCGACGCCGAGCGATCCGGCATGATCGACGGGCGGGAGGCCCAACGCCAGGCCCGCATCACGAAGTCGGGAACGAACTCGTTCTCGCGGCGCGACGCCGAGTCGTAGTCTTCGTACTCTTCGTAGTCGTCGCCGTCCGTCTCGTCCCCCCCGGGCATCTCGCGGCCCCAGGGTGTCTGTGCGGCCGCGGCAATCTCGAAAGCCGCGGGTTCGAGCGCGGGTTCGGGCTTCGGTTCGGGCTCGCATCCGGCCCTGGCAGCCCCCCAGGCCAGCACCTGGACGGCCCGGGGCCGCATCTGCGCCAGGGCCCACAGGAGGGCCAGCCCGGTGACGATGCCCGACAGCGCGATCGGCCAGATGATCCCGGCCGGCCACTCGGCGGACTTGAGGAAGCTGCCCCAATCGCCTAGCAGCCCGGAGATCGGGCCGGCTGTCCCATCGGCGCCCTGCACGCCGGGGATGCCCTGGTATTCGACCAGGACGGCCAGCAGGTTCGCGGCGTTGACCACGGCGAGGACCACGTACGCGACGCTCCAGCGCCACGACACCGCCAGCAGGATCGCGCCCACGGCGAAGAACGGGAATAGGTAGCGCTCGTGCGCCCGAGTCGGGACGACGAAGAAGGCGATGGCCAGGATGGCCAGCGCGACCACGATCGAAAGGCGATCGTCGCGCCAGGCCGCCCAGATGCCGACGCCAACCAGGATGGCCATCAGCAGGCCGTCGCCTACGACCGCGGCCGGAAACCCCCCGATCAACTGGCCCGATAGGAGCAGGCAGATCGCGCCGACGACGACCAGGCTGCCGACCGAAATCGCGCGCAGCTCCGAGGGCAGAGACAAGGCAGGCTTGCGCGGATCGGGCGCGGGTTCGGCAGGTTCGGCAGGTTCGGCAGGTTCGGCAGGTTCGACCGCGAGCATCGCCGCCGCGTCGGTGCCACCAGCCTCAGATCCGGCTTCGCGATCGGTGCGCCGGGCCAGCAGCCAGGCCGCGACAGCTATCGCGACGAGCACGAGGCCCAGGCCTGCCAGCTTCGTCACCACGTCCCCCGGGAAGGGACCGACGCTGAAATAGGGTTGGGCCACGCCCTCGTCGTACACCAGGGCGTCGTGGATCCAGCCCAGGTTCCGATCCATGCCCGTGCCGGCCTCATCGGCGACGAGGGCCCACGGGTTGTAGGCGTTCAGGGTGAGCCAGGGGTACTCGCCGAAGGTGTTGACGATGTGGCTGGCGATCGAGCCGAAGACCATCGCGGCGAAGCCCGCGACGGTGACCGCGCCGGCGGCCGCGGCGGCCAGTTCTCGGTTGGCGCCCGAGACCAGCTCTGACCGCCTGACCCACACGTAGACGCCAAGGCCGGCGATCAATCCCGCGGCCAGCGTCAGGACACCCTCGGGTTTCACCAGCCGCCCGGCGAGGCCGATGAAGTCGAGCCCCGTGAATGGCAGGCAGATCAGCGCCGCCGTCACCAGTCCCGACCCGACCGATGTCAGGACGCGCGCCGGATCGCGCTGGCCGTCGCGCGGCGCGAGCGAGCGGCGGAGGATGACGAAGCCGACGAGGATGCCGAGGACGCCGAGCTGGATCTTCGTGAGCGCCGCGATCACGGCGAAAGCCGAGGCGAGTTCGCGGCGATCCCGAAGGAGGGCCCACAGGCCGAGAAGCATGAAGACCGAGCCGACCACGTCCGCCTGGCCCCAGATGGCGCTGTTGAACCAGGTGATGGGGTTGATCAGGACGGTCGTGGCCCCGATCAGGGCCCGCCGTCGCGACGCGCCGAGCTCCTGGGCCATGAGCAAGACGATGCCGGCCAGGGCCAGGTCCGCGAAGATCGGGATCAGTTTGATCGACTCACCCACGCCGCCGAACGGGGCGAAGATCAGGCCCAGGACCCACAGGAAGAGCAGGTAGACGGGGGGATAGTCCAGGAAGCCGGCCTTGTCGTAGAAGCCCAGCGGCGTCTGGGCGACGAGCTGGCCGCTCCAACCCCGGAAGGAAGAGAGGTCGTTAGGGAACCCCGACCCCGGAAGTAGTACGTATGCGATGATGAGGCGGAGGGCTAGACCCAGGAGGAGAAGGACGACGATGGTGGGAACCGAGGTGTCGACACCACTCGTTCCCGCTGGCGCGTTCCCCCGCGGGCTGGCCTCTCGCGTGCTCGGGCCTGCCAACCGAAACGGCCTCCTGGACGAGCGCTGAGGTGGAGCGGAGTATAACCCACGCCACGCCTGGGGACGGCGCACCGGCCGGCCCGGCAAAGGAGCAGGCGGCGGGTCGAGGCGAGGGTGCCGCCGTCGAACGGGACGAGCGGGTTTCGCTGGCGCCCCACCTGTGGGGCCTCGCGCTGGTCGTTCTCTGTCTGGTCGTCTACTACCTGAGCCAGCCGAACGGCAGCAACCTGTACCTCCATTTCGTTCTGCAGGCCCAGGCCTGGCTCGACGGCCACACCGCCATCCCGATGCCGCAATACCAGGACGTGATGCCGATCACGGACTCGAGCGGCGCACCCACCGGCTACGGCATCATCCCCTTCCCACCGCTGCCGGCATGGGTCCTGCTGCCCTTCGTCTCGATCTGGCACCTCGCAACTAACCAGCACTTGCTGGCGACGATCTTCGCCGCGATCGACGTGGGCATCGCCTACTGGATGCTCGGCTACCTCCGCGTCCGCCACGAGATCCGCATCCTGACCTCGCTCTTCCTGGGTCTCGGCACCGTGCTGTGGTACACGGCGGCGATCGGCTCGACCTGGTTCTGGGCCCACATCGTGGCCGTCGGTTGCCTGCTCCTCTCTGTCGGAATGGCGCTGGCGGCGGACCGCGACGCGACCGAGCCGGGCCCGTTGAGGGACGCCGCCACAGCGCTGCGAAGGTTCAGCTGGCCGGGCGGCTGGTCGTCCGCGGCCCTGTTGGTCGCCCTGGGCGCGGCCGGCGAGCTGCTCTTCGTTCTCGCGGGCGCCGACAGCTCCGCGGCGTCGCTCGCTGCCGTCGGCGTGCTCCTGGGCCTGATCGCCGCCGCGCTGGCGGTGGTCGTGGCCGGACGGCCCGGCGTTCTCGCGCCGTTCGTGGCCGCGGCCGCCATCGTCGGCGGCCTGCCGGCCCTGCTGCTGGTCAGCTCCCAGTCGCAGGTCGCGGTCGAGGTCGTCGACGCCGCCTTGCTGGTGGTGGTGATCGGCCTGTGGTGGCTGGGCAGTCGCCGGGACGGAAGGGTCGACCGGGCCATGTCATCGCTCTCGGCCGCCCTGTCGAGCCCCGAATCGCTGCAGGTCGCGGCCGGCATCCTGTTCGGCCTGGCGGTCACCGCGCGACTCACGATCCTGCTCGGCTTCCCGTTCCTGATCCTGGTCGGGGGCGGGGGCACGTGGCTGCGACGGGCGGCCCTCGCGGGCGCCGGCGTGGCCGTGCCTCTCGTGACGCTGCTCGTCGTCACGTACGCCACCAGCGGCCACCTCTTCAACCCGGCCTACGACTACCTGTACCACCTGGAGCTCGGTGAATACGGCGGCGTCTTCGGATACCACTCGGAGTGGTCGATCACGGACATCCGCTACGTCCCGCAGAACCTGGGAATCATGCTCTTCGGGGTGCCGCGGATCCTGCCCCAGTTCTCCGGCGTCTACCCCGGCGACTCCGGCACGCCGCTGTGCGTGGCCAGCTCCGCCCGCGGCCTCTTCGACGCGGCCTGCCCGCTGGCGATACCCGAGGCGACGGGCACGAGCATCTTCCTGTCGAGCCCGGCCTACCTGCTCGCGCCCCTGGCGTTCATCCCGGTGCTGCGGCGCAAGCTCGACCGCGCGACCGCCGGCGCCGCCATCGCCGTCATCGCGATCGCCTTCGTCAACCTCATGCATTTCAGCCAGGGCTGGGTGCAGTTCGGCTACCGTTTCAGCAACGACTTCGTCCCGTTCGCGATCATCCTCGTGGCGCTCGGCGCCAGCCGCCTCGGCCGCTTCTGGCCGGTGCTGGTGCCGTTCGTCGTCGCCTCCATCGCCGTCAACCTTTGGGGCGTTATCTGGGGAGTGACCCTTGGCTGGTGACAATCTGCCGCGGACCGACGACTCGCCGGAACGGTCGACGCCATCCGGCCGCGCCGGCGCGCTCCTGGACCGCCTCGGCGGCGCCGGCCTGAACGGGAACCTGGCCGCAGTCGCGTTCGCGCCGCTCGTCTCGGCGGCGGTGACGCTCTGGCTGATCATCCCGACCCTGGCGCCCGGCGTCGCATCCTGGGACACGGCCGAGTTCCAAACTGTCGGGCCGGTGCTCGGGACCGCCCACCCGACCGGCTATCCGGCCTACGTGATCCTGGGCTTCATCGCCTCGCACCTGCTGCCGTTCGGTGACGCCGCGTATCGAATGAACCTGCTCCAGGCGATCCTGGCGGCCGGGGCCGTGGCCGGCACGGCGGCCGTGATCCAGTACCTGACGGGGATGCGCTGGGTAGCCCTGGCCACCGGGCTGCTCCTCGTGATCATGCCGACGTGGTCGGTCGCATCGGTCTCGTTCCCGGACGGGACCTCGCTCACCTCGAGCCCGCTCTTTTGGCGGATGTCCACTCACGCCGACCCGCACATGTTCCACCTGGCGCTCGTGGCGCTGATCTTCCTGCTGCTGCTCGTCTGGGAGCGGCGCCGGACCGACCGGGATCCGGAGCGGTCGCGCCACGCCGACCGCTGGCTCGTGGCCGCGGCCGGCGTCTACGGCGTGGCCGTGGCCAACCACTCGCTGGCGCTGCTGCTACCGCCGGCGATCGGCCTGTTCGTCATCGCGGTGGCGCCGCGGATCTTCTTGCAGTGGCGCCTGATCCTGACCTGCGCCGCCGTCCTGGGCGCCACCGTCGTCGTCCTGTTCCTGGAGCTGCCGATCCGCGCGGCGATGCATGCCCCTCTGGTGTACGCCCATCCGGACACGTGGAGCGGCTTCCAGTACGTCGTCCTGGCCGAGCAGTTCCGGGGCAGCCTCTCGGATCCGCTGGGTGATCTGGGGGCGAAGTACGCGGCGGTGATGAACCTCGTCACGAGCTGGCTCGGGCCGCTCGCCTACCTGGCGGTGCTGGGGCTCAGCACGAGCCTCGTGCGACGGCCGCGCTACGTTCTTCTGAGCGGGCTCGCGGCGGTGGCGACCTGCGGGTTCTCGGCCGCGTACGCGAACGCGGACATCGAGCGCTACTTCCTGGTGCCGCTCTTCGTGGCCTTCACGTTCGTGGGGCTGGGGCTGGCGGACGCCCTCTCGCTGTGCGTATGGCTCGTCGGCAACGCCGGCGAGCGGATTGCCACCCGCCCCGCTCCGGCGCAATCGGCGGACCTCCCGGCGGCGCAATCGACGGCGGCCGGGCACGCGACCGACGGCGAGCGCATCCGGGCCGACTCGGGCTGGAGCGGGCAGGCGCTGCTCGCGGTCGAGATCGTCGCGGCCGTGGTGCTGGTGGCGGCGAGCGTGACCATCGTTCCCGAGCGCCAGAAGCTGCCCGGCGCCAGCCCGGGCGGAGTGAGCGAAACGGACCAGACCTACCGCGAAACCTGGATGCGAGGCGTCCTCGCGCCGCCCGATCAGGGTGGCCTCCCGGCCAACGCGGTGATCGTCAGCTGGTGGAGCGACTCGACGACGCTCTGGTACGGTCAGAAGGTCGAGGGCCTCCGTCCGGACATCTTTGTCGTGGACGACCGCACCCGCCTGGACGACAACCTCGGCGAGGTGTGGGACGTCATCGACCGCTACCTCGGCCAGCGCCCCGTCTTCCTGGACCGCGTGTCCTGGGGCGCGGACGGGATGGACGCCCTGAGCCAGATGTACGACATGAAGGGCTTCCCGCTGCCCGACGGCGGGGTGATGATGCAGGTCACGAGCAAGAAGGACACGCAGTGAGCGCAGGCCAGGACAGGGGCAAGCCGGGCACGACGGGCGCGGGAACCGCGGCGACCAGGGTCGCTGCGCTCTCGCTCTTCTTTCCCGCCCACAACGAGGAAGCCAACCTGGAGGCCCTCGTCGACGAGGCGCTGGCAACGCTGCCCTCGCTGGCGGAGAGGTTCGAGGTGATCGCGGTCGATGACGGCTCGAAGGACCGGACATCGGCCATCGCCGACGACCTGGCGAAGCGCCATCCGGACCTCTTCCGCGTCGTCCATCACCCCACGAACCTGGGCTACGGGGCGGCGCTGCGATCCGGGTTCCGTGCGGCGCGCTACGAGCTGATCGCCTTCATCGACGGCGACCGCCAGTTCAAGGTCGTCGACGTCGGCCGGCTTACGGAGCGAATGACCGAGGCCGACTCTCCGGACGTCGTCGTCGGCTACCGCCTCAAGCGCGCCGACCCGCCGATCCGGCGCTGGTACGCCCGCATCTACCGGCTTTCGAACCGGATCTTCTTCGGCGTCAGAGTCCGTGACATCGACTGCGCCTGCAAGCTCTTCAAGCGCGAGGCGCTGGAGCCGATCAGGGTGGCCTCGGGCGGCGCCTTCTTCACCGCCGAGCTGCTGATAAAGCTGCGCTTCGAGAAGCGCCGAATCGCCGAGGTCGGGGTGCCGCATTACCCGCGCACGGCCGGCTCGCCCACGGGCGCGAAGCCCAGCGTGGTCTTGCGAGCGGTGCGCGACTTCTGGTCGCTGCGATTCCGCCTGTGGCTGCGCCGCTCGAAGGGGATGCGCCGCGGCGAGGCGATGCTCGGCTAGTTCGGCTAGTTCGGCTGGTCGGATCCACGGCTCAACCGCGGCGGGTCAAGCGCCCGCAGGCAGGGCGCCCCAGCGGTCTACTCCGGCGTGCTCGGGCCCTCGCGGTGGCCTTCCTCCAGGTCCACGTCCAGCGAGTTGACGAACTCGCGGAAGACCTCGAGCTTCTCGTCGACGTGGGTGTCCGGCTCGACGCCGGCTTTGTCCAGGACCGCTTCCGAGGCGAAGATCCGGACCCCGGTTCGAACCGCCAGAGCGAGCGAGTCGGACGGTCGGGCGTCCACCTCGAAAGTCTTGCCGTCCAGCTCCACCTCGAGCGTGGCGTGGTACGTCTCCTCGGCCAGGCTGGAGATGATCACTCGCCGGAGCTTCGCGCCCAGCGCGGTCAGGGTGGAGACGAAGAGGTCGTGGGTGAGCGGCCGCTCGGGGGTCGTGCCCTGCAGCCTCGTGGCGATGGCGTTGGCCTCCCACGGGCCGATCCAGATCGGCAGATAGCGGTCCCGCTCCGTCTCCTTGAGGAGGACGACGTGCTGGCTGGAGAGCATGTGGACCCGGACGCTCTCCACGACGACCTCGACCAGCGAGTCTGCCATGGCCGGATTATCCCACTCCCCGACCGAGGTCGCGCCCGAGTCCAGGCCCCGCCGGCTACGCGGCTCGGCCGCTCACTTGGTCTTGGTCGGCGACGGCGTGGCCTTGGGCTTGACGCTGGGCGATGGGCTGGCTGCCGGGGCGACCCCGAGCGGGGCGGTCAGGAGGTTACCGCTCTCGATCCAGAACAGCGTCGGGTTCGTGCCGTTCGCTCCGGTCCGGACGAACATACCCTTCAGAGCGGAGAAGTACGGCGAGCTGCTCGGAAGGATGAACTCCTGCATGTACTTGCCGTTGCTCTTCGTGAACGAGACGATCCGCCGGCTGGGGCCGTCGTAGGCGTATAGGTTGCCCTGGTCGGCGATGGGGTTGTCGGCGGACATCTTGGTGTAGAAGGGGGCCGAGGGGCGCATGACGGTGTCGCGGGGCGGGTCGGCCGTCCAGCCTCGGATCGCCTGCCCCGAGTCGAACCGCTCGGCCGTTCCCTTGTCGAGCAGGTAGAGGCTGCCGTCGATGTACATGTCGTCCACCTGCGAGACGCTCAGGTTCTCGCCGAGCAGGTAGTTCGACTTGGACTTGGCGTAGTAGCCGCTGCCGTCGGGCGAGGCCGGATACTTCAGAACCTGCCCGGCCGACGGAACCACGACGTAGAGCGTGTACTGGCCGAGGTTGGCGTCGGTCAGGAAGGTCCCGATCGCCCGGACGCCGGAACCCCATGTCCCGGAGTCCTCGACGTTGAGCATGATGAGCGTGCCCTGCCCGGTCGCCGCCCCGGCCGCCGGCCGCCAGCGCCACATGGCGTTGGCGCTGTCGAGGATCAGGACGTCCGGGCCGCCGGCGGCAAGCAGGCGCGGCGCGCCCACGGTTCCGCCGCCGGGCGGTTGCTCGCCCTTGACCGCGACGGCGATCTTGGCCCGGGTGACCAGATCGACGCGGTAGACGGTGTCGTTGCTCTGGTCGATGACGTACGCCCCGCCGTCGGGGCCCAGCACGACGCCCGCCAGCTCGTCGCTCCCGAATGACAGGACGACCTGCGGGGTGATCACGTTGACGTGGTAGTAGCTGTTGAGGCCGTCTACGACCCTGGCGGTCAGGTCGGCCAGCTGTGCGTCCGTGTAGCTGTTCTCCCTGGCGATCTTGAGGTTCCGGTATGCGTCCTCCAGGTACCTCACCGCGCTCTGTGGATCGCTCGTCAGGAGGTCGCGCCCCTGGCCGAATACCGCGACCACGTCGCTCTGGGCCTTTAGGTAGGCGGCCTGGGCGCGGCTCTGCTGGTCGATGTTCAGCTCGTGGCGCGTCCCGGCCAGGTACCAGAGCGAGGCGCCCACGACCGTCAGGACGAGCAGCATGCCGACGACGGCGCTCGCGACGCGGCGCTGGCGCTCGCGCTGAACGGCGATCGGCGTGACTCGGACGCGCTGCACGGGCCGCCGCGGCATCCGGTCGAAGAGGCCGTAGACACTGTGGCGGAGCATGCCGTCCGCGGTGCGCTGAACCTGCTTGGCCGTGTGCTGGACCGTCGACACGCCGTCGACAACCGAGTCGGCCAGCGGGATGGGCGATCGCTCCGGCACGCCGGCCAGCGAGTCGCTCGGCCACACCGGCTTCAGCGGCTGGGTCTTCTGCGTGACCGGCACCTCGTCCGCCTCGAGGGCGATCATGCCGTCGCCGCCCGCGATGCCGAGCCCGCCGCCGGCCAGCTGGCGGTGAATCTGGTCGATCGCGACCTGGGGGTGGAGCTGGATCACCGCCTCCTGGATCGGCGCCAGCCCGATCCGGCGGGTGGCGTTGGGCGAGATCAGGATGATGCTGTCGCCGGCGAGCAGGTCCCCGTGCCAGACCTCCGGATCGGAGCCGTCTTCGCACGGCAACCCGCTGTCCGGGCTGGGGTCGGGCAGAGTGAGCAGCCTGGCCTCGCGAACCAGGTAGGCCTCGGCCGGCCCCACGGTCGCGACGTACAGCTCGTTGCCCCGAACCACGGCCAGGGCGATGCCGATCGGGCCGGCCTCGCCCTGCGTGGCGACCAGCCGCTCGGTGATGCGGAGCTCGCGGTTCGCCGCCCGGATCGCCTTCTTGAGGCAGACGGTGATGCCGGCCGATTCGTCGTAGTAGTACTCGTGCCGGACACGCTCGGCGACCATGTTCGTCGCAGACCGAAGCTCACCCCCACCCGCGCCCGTTACGACCAGGTAGAGGTTGCCCTTGGTGCGGGTCGTCGACCCGATGCTCGGCTCCACGACGAGAACCGTGTCGGGTGAGTCGGGCGGTCTTTGTGACTCGGCCACGAGGCCGAGCTTCATTTGAAGGCGGACGGTCATGACGACTGCTAGCGACGGCTATGTATCTTGCCCCGGAACGCGCAGGTGGCGATTATACGTGCCTCGCCGTGACGCGAAGTTGGCGGACGGGGCTCCGCAGGGCCGACCGCAGCGCGGCCGCAAGCTCCGGGGAACGGAGCCGCAGCTCCTGAGCCACGATCGGCTCGTCGGCTTCGACGGTGACCACGCCCTGCGAAAGGGCCGCGATCCGGCAGGCGCCGACCGCGGCGGGGATTCGCTCTGCCACGATCCTCTGCCAGGCGGTCATGGCCGCGGCAAGCTCCAGCTCGTCCTCGAGGCCGAGCTGGCGAGCCGCGTCGGGCAGCAGATCGCCCAGCCGCTCCATTCCCTGTCGCCTCGGCCGGCCGCGCTCCCCACGCTCCCCACGCTCGCCCTCGCCGCGGCTCCCGTGCTTCCCGTTCACGCCCCGGCCTCTTCCACGCGCGTCCCCTCCGCGTCCGCGACCACCCGCCAGGCGCGGGCCTGCCTTCTCAGATCCGGGTCCAGGTCCTCCGGCTCCGTCGTCGTGATCAGCGCCTGGGGCAGCTCGGCGATGCGCCTGACCAGGTGGCCCCGGCGCATCGGATCCAGCTCGCTGAAGACATCGTCGAGCAGGAGCAGGGGCGGGCGGCCGTCGAGAGCGGTGAGGAGATCCAGCTCGGCCAGCTTGAGAGCCAGGATGGCGGTCCGCTGCTGGCCGCGCGAGGCGAACGTGGTGAGGTCGCGGCCGCCGCTGCCGAAGACCAGGTCGTCTCGATGCGGGCCCACCAGCGTGGTTCCGTTCCACGCCTCTTTCTCGGCCGTCTCGCCCAGCCGGCGAGCCAGCGCCTCCCGTGGAGTCTCGCCGGGGAGCAGCGGCGCGTTCGTCGCGTAGCTCAGGGTCAGCGGCTCCTCCGCCGGGGCGATCTCGCGGTGAGCGGCCGCCAGAGGCTCTGTGAGCAACTCCAGCAGGCGCATCCGGGCCGCCACTATCGCCGCGCCCGATGCCAGGAACGGCTCGTCCCAGTAGCGCAGCTGGGCGCGGTCCGCCTCGCCGTCGCGGATTTGCCGGAGCAGGCTGTTGCGCTGGCCCAGGGCGCGCGTGTACGCGGAGACATGCGACCGGTACATCGGGTCGTGCGGCGCGGCGAGCTCATCCAGGGCCGTCCGCCGCAGGGTTGGCGGGCCGATGACGAGCAGCATCTCCTCCGGGGCGAAGAGAACGGTCCGCAGATGCTCGGCCAGCGCCGCGGGGTGGCGCGGGACGCCGTTGACCTCGATCCGCTTGCGTCCGCCGTCCTGGAGCGTAACGACGAGCGCGACGACTTCGGGCCGCGGGCCCTCCGGAGCAACCTCCGTCGTCCCGGTCCGGGTGAAACCTTCGGCCGCCTCGACGCCCCCCTCGACCCTCAGGAAGTCGGCGCCCCAGCGGATCAGCTCGGCATCGGCGCCGGTTCGATGGGAGCGGCCCAACGCCAGCAGCACGATCGCCTCGAGCAAGGTCGTCTTGCCGGCCGCGTTGGGGCCCCAGATCAGCTGCGGCCCGGGTCCCAGCGTCAGGTCCAACGAGGCGTAGCCCCGGAGATTCCGGAGCGCCAGAGAGCGAAGCAGCGTCGGCGGCCTCGACCGAGGCGCGATCGCGCGGTCCTTGGCCCGCATCCACCGATCGCCGCTTGCGTCTCGCTCGATCAGCCGGCTCATGCCTGCATTGGCTCCTGCGCGCCTCGCTCACGCACTCTACGAGTGCGCTCGCTGCGGTGCTCGTCGCCGCCTTGGCCTGCGCTCGTCGGACCGGCGATCTGCGGCGCTTGACCGGTGGATACGGGCCCGGGGATCTGCCGCTCCTAGGAAGTCGTCTTGACCGGCATGACGACGTGGACGTAGTCCCCGTCGGCGACCGGCCGGAACACACCTGGCGAAAGAGGCCCGTTCAACTCGATCGAGAACTGCTCGACCGGAACGTTGGCCAGGACGTCGACCAGGTACTTGGCGTTGAAGGCGATCGTGGTGCCGTCGCCCTCGACCTGGGCCTCGACTTCGCTGTGGTTGTCGCCGATGTCGGCGGCGGCGCTCACCGTCAGACCCGTGGCCGCGTCCTTGCCGACCTGGAGCTTGACGATGTTGGCCGATGAGAAGGCGATGAATCCCGCCAGACGAACGGCCTTGAGCAGCTGGTCGCGGTCGACCGTCGCGGTCGTGGTGTGGCTCTTCGGCAGAACCTGCTGATAGTTGGGGAACTGCCCGTCGATCAGGCGGCTGACCAGATCGATGCCCTCGAGATGGAACAGGATTTGATTCCGGCTCGGCGAGAGCACGACGTTGACTGGGTCGTCGCTCTCGGTAAGGACCCGGCCCAGGGCGTCGAGCGAGCGAGCGGGAATGACGATGCTCGTCTCTTCGACCGGATCCAGGACAGCGATCGTCTTGACCGCGATCCGGTAGTTGTCGGCTGCCGCCAGGGTGAGCTGGGAACCCTCGAAGCGTGCCAGGACGCCGGTCAGGATCGGTCTAGCCTCGTCCGTCGCCGCGGCGAAGGACACCTCGGCAATGGCCTTACGCAGGACGTTCTGGGCGATCCGAGTGGTCGGCTTCTCGCCGGCAGTGGGAATTGCCGGGAACTCCTCGGCGTCGATCCCCTTGACGCGCGTCTCGAACCGACCGGCCTGGATCTGCAGCGTCTCTTGAGCCTGGAGCTCGATGTGGACCACCTCGTTACTGGGCAGTCCCGTGACGATGTCGGTCAGGAGCCTCGCCGGCGTGGTCGTGGCCCCACTCGTCTCGATCTTGCCGGGCACCCAGTAAGTCATTCCGATCTCGAGGTTGGTGGCGGTCAGCTTGAGGCCGCCGTCCTCGGTTCGAAGAAGGACGTTGTTGAGGACGGGTAGGGTGCTGCGCGTCGGGACGGCGCGGCTGACGACCTGGAGACCTCGAGCCAGGTTCTCCTGCGTGACCGAGAGTTTCACTTCGGCTTCACTCCCCTGAGGTCGGATGTGGCGGGCGGATAGGGAAATCGGCTGACGGGCAGAGCGATCCTACTCCTGGTTGATTGTCCATCTATCTTCTCACTCCGTCATCATCGTCATCATGGTGTGGAGAGTGTGAGTTCGCCGCGTGGCCACGCTCAGAACTGTGGTGGAAGACTCCCTCACGACGAGGGAGGGGGTTGCGTTGATCTGGGGATAACCGCGGTGCGGTGCGGTGGATAGAACCGCCCGCAGTAAGAGCTAACCTGCGCGGGGTGGTGATTCAATCACTCCCGCATCCGTCGCGAAGGCCGGGGTTTCTCCACACCCGCGCGCGGTTATCCACGGTTTCGGGCCGCTTTTCCACGGCATCGACCGCCTGAGCAAACCTAGTCGGCGTCCCGGCGAGGCGAGGCCAAGGAGCGACAACGGCATCGGACGCCCGAACGCCGACTCCTATTCGGCGTAGATGAGTTCCCGGACGGCGGCCAGCTCCCGCCGCAGCTCGTCGTTGATGCCCATCTCGCGGTTGATCTTGTCGCAGGCGTGCAGGACCGTGGAGTGGTCCCGGCCGCCCAGCTCGGCGCCGATGCGCAGCAGCGAGACGTCCGTCTCCTCGCGCATCAGGAACATCGCGATCTGGCGCGGCACCACGATCGCCTTGTCCCGCTTCTGGCCCTTGAGGGCGTCGATCTGAACGCCGTAGTAGTCCGCGACGGCGCGGGTTATCCGCTCGGGCGTGACCTGGCGCTTCTTGGGGTTGTAGAGGACGTTCGACAGGACCGCCTGGGCCAGCTCGATCGTGATCGGCACCGCGCCCATGCTGGCGTAGGCGACGATTCGGTTGAGGGCGCCCTCGAGCTCGCGGATGTTGCTGACGACCTTGCGGGCGATGAACTCCAGCACGTCCGAGCTGACCGGCACGGCCTGCTCCTCCGCCTTGGCGCGAAGGATGGCGATGCGCGTCTCCAGGTCGGGCGCCGTCAGGTCCGCGATGAGGCCCCACTCGAAGCGGCTGCGGAGGCGCTCCTCCAGCGTCAGGATCGCCTTGGGCGGCCGATCCGACGACAGCACGATCTGCTTGCCGTCTTCGTGGATGGCATTGAACGTGTGGAAGAACTCCTCCTGGGTGCGCTCCTTGTCCGCGATGAACTGGATGTCGTCGATGAGGAGGAGGTCGATCCGGCGGTAGCGCGCCCGGAACTCGTCGATCTTGCCCTGCTGGATGCTGGTGATGAACTCGTTGGTGAACTTCTCGCTGGTCGCGTACACGACGCGCTTGCGCGGGTAGCGGGCGATCACCGCGTTGCCGATGGCGTGCATCAAGTGGGTCTTGCCGAGGCCGACGCCGCCGTACAGGAAGAGCGGGTTGTAGGCGTGCCCGGGCCGCTCCGCCACCGAGAGACTGGCTGCGTGGGCCAGGCGGTTCGCCGACCCGACGATGAAGTTGGAGAAGGTGTAGCGCGGGTTGATGTTGCTGGAGGCGCCCTCGGACGAACCTGCGCGCGTGGCCTCGACCCGAACAGGCCCGGACGGAGCGGGCGCCGAACCGTTGTGGGCGGCCGAACCGTTCGAACCGTTGGCCGTCGCCCCGGCCGGTGTCTCGCCAGACGGGCGAACGACGAACTCGACCTGGACGCTGTAGCCGACGATGCGGGCCAGCGTCTGGGAGATCAGGGAGCGGTAGCGCGTCTCCAGCCAGTCCTTGGCGAAGCCGTTGGGGACCGCGATCTTGAAGTGGTTGTCGTCTACGTCGACGAGCACCGTATCGCGGAGCCAGGTTTCGAAGTTGGCCGGAGACAGAGAGACCTGAAGCTCTCCGAGTGCTGCGCGCCAGACTTGTTTTGCGTCCATCGAGGCAGGCTTAGTCCTGAGAGACGGGGATGGATAGCCAGGATCGTGACGGACGCCCGCTTCCGCTTTCACCTTCCGGCGCCGTGAGGGGGATCGATCAGGCTCTTCTCCGGAGCAGTCTGCCGGTCCTCACGGTCCCTCCGGGCCGTGGCCCTGGGGTTGTCTGGCGCCGCGGGCCGACGAAGAATAGCACCGCCCCGGCGGCTCCGGCAAGGCTTCGGGCTCATCCTTATCGTATACTCCCGGGGAGTATCGGTCTCGGAAGGCGCTCCGGCGACCCTGTGGGCGCCGCAGCGGTCGCATCGTTTGACACTCTATGCGTCACGTTCATATAATCCGCCGGCAGACGCGCTGAAGCGCACTTGTGGCGCCAGGCGCGTTCGCGTGCCTTTCGGGGTATCCTGACCCCGAGGCCGAATGGAGAGATACTCGCCGTCCAATGAAGCAGACCTACCAGCCCAAGAAGCGGCATCGCGCAAAAGAGCACGGCTTCCGCGCCCGGATGAAGACTACCGGGGGGCGTCGCGTGCTGGCTGCACGTCGCGCCCACGGCCGCAAGAAGCTCACGGTCTGACGGCGGACCGCGGCCACAACTCGCCGCGGCTGGTGATGCTCTCCAGCCCGGAGGACTTCGCGGCGCTGCAGGGTCAAGGATCTGTGAGGTCCAATCCCCTGCTCGTCGTCCGAATCCGCCGGAACGGCCTCGAGGAGACGCGCTTCGGGTTCTCGACTGGACGCAAGCTCGGCGGAGCGGTCGTCCGGAATCGAGTGCGCCGGCGACTCCGTGAGGCGCTAAGGGTGATGGCGCCCTCGTTCCAGCCCGGCTGGGACGTCCTGATCATCGCCCGACCGCCCGTCATCGAGGCAGACCATCAAGCGTTGACGGGAGCCCTGCACAGTCTCCTCCGCCGGGGAGGCGTTCTCGGAGGGCGAACCGTCACGTGAAAACGGTCGGCATCGGGCTCATCAGGCTCTACCGCCGCCTGTTCGCCTGGCGCCCGTCGGTCTGTCGCTATGAGCCGACCTGTTCGGTCTACACCGAGCAGGCGATCGCCAAATACGGTCTGCTTCGAGGGAGCTGGATGGGAATGCGTCGAATCGCTCGCTGCCACCCGTGGAGTCGCGGTGGCTACGACCCAGTTCGCTAGCATGAGCTCTCGTAAGCGCATGTCTGCGTCCCGGGCGCGCTGGATCGCGCTCGGGCTATTCGTCGCCCTGATGGCGCTCGCCGTTGTGGCATGCGGCAGCACGGGCACGGCCAACCCCAGCTCGGGTCCGTCGGCCGGCGTTGCCGCCTCGGCGGCCTCTTCGCCTGAAGCCGGCGGGTCGCCGGCCACCTCTCCGTCGCCCACGCCCGAGCCCCAGCCGCTGGCGCCGACTTCGGCCGGAGCGGACCCGGTCAGCCTGGTGAGCTTCCTCTTCACGCCCATCTTCCAGGCCCTCTTCATTCTTCTTGCCGAGCTATACGCGCTGACGGGCAACGTCCTGATCGCGATCGTGCTGCTGACGCTGATCATCCGGCTCGTCACGGTCAAGCTGTCGGCCCGCCAGCTCGCCTCCCAGCAACGCATGCAACGCCTGCAGCCCGAGCTCAAGGCCCTGCAGAAGGAGCTCCAGCGCCGCTACAAGGGCGATCGCCAGGCGGTCTATCAGGCCCAGCAGGAGTTCTACAAGGAACGAGGCGTCAGCCCCACCTCCGGCTGCCTCCCCTCGCTTCTGCAGATGGGAATGCTCATTCCCATGTACTCGGTCATCCGCATCGGGCTCACGAACTTCAACCCGAGCGCCATGCTCAGCGTCTTCGGCCTCAAGGTGGTGCCGCTCACCTGCCCGAACCCCGCGCACATCGTGAACGGCGTCCTGGACAAGTCCCAGCCGTGTATCAACACGGTCGTCGCGGGCATCGACATGGGCAAGGAGCAGGTCCTCTTCAACCTGCCGGTCCTCGGCTTCTTCACCCTCGGAGTGAGCGCCCTGGCTCTCATTGCCGCGGCGCTGCAGATGGTTCAGAGCCGAATGATGATGCCGCCGGCTGCCGAGAACGATCCCTCGGCCAGCACCCAGCGCAGCATGATGATCTTCATGCCCCTCATCTCGATCCTGTATGGCGGCCTGCTGCCCGCCGGCCTGTTCATCTACTGGATCGTCACTTCTCTGTTCTCGATCGTGCAGCAATTCCTGATCCTCGGTTGGGGCGCGATGTTCCCGCTCTTCGGATGGAACCCGGGCTTCGCGCGCAACTACACACCCAGGTTCCCGGTCACCATGCCCGAGGCAGCGAACCCAGGCAAGTCGCTGGCGGCAACCCGGCACAAGCCGGAGGAGCGATGGGCATCGGCGGCCTCAACGGTTCGGCCCAACACGCGCCGGCGATCGAGCCGGCGAGGGAGACGACGCTGACATGAGTAGCTTCCGCGACGCATACCGCGAGTTCACCGGGAAGACTCCGGAGGAGGCCCTCCGCGCGGCTCGCGACGAATTCGGTGTGGACCTGAACGAGCTCGACTTCGAGATCCTCACGCCTGGCAGCCGCGGCGTACTCGGCATGGGTGCCGAGCCGGCCCGCGTCCTCGCCGCGCCCCGATCCGCCCTTGGCGGCACCACTCCCAAGCGCGAGGCCGCGGCCCAGGTTCCGCTGCCGCCCCCGCCCGCCCACGACCGCGAGGATCGCCCGCGGTTCGACCGAGACCGCGGCGGCGACCGCGGCGGCCGTCCCGCGTGGGTCGACCGTGGCGGCGACCGTGGCCCGAGCGGCTTCGATCGCGACCGCGGTCCCCGGCCGCCCCGCCCCGAAGGCGCCCCGATGCGCGATGGATCGCCCCGCCCCGGAGGCGGCGCCGGTCGTCCGGATCGTGGACCCGGCAGCGGGCACTTCGACCGCGATCGCGGCCGCCGTCCCGACGGCGTCGGGCGTGGCCCGCGCCCTGATGGCCGACCCGCGCCGCAGGCCGCGCTGACCGCCAAGGAGCTGGCGGAGGTCGCCGCCGCGCGCGTCGCCCCGCCCATCGAGCGGCCCGAGTCCGCCGAGGTCACGCCCGAGGCGATGGCCGCGGCCAAGGAGATCCTCGAGCAGCTGATGGCCCAGCTCGACTTCCACGTCACCGTCGAGATCAGGGCCGGCGAAACGAACCGCCTCAACGTCGTGGGCGAGGGCAGCGAGAAGGAATCGCTCGGCGCGCTCATCGGGCGCAAGGGCGAGCGCCTCTCCGCGCTGCAGCATCTCGTCAACCTGCTGCTCTCCAAGAAGGTCGGCGAGTGGACGCGAATCCTCGTCGACGTGGAGGACTACCGCGGCCGTCGCGAGCGCCAGCTCCGCGACCTGGCCAATCGCGCCGCCGAGCGCGTGCTGGAAACGGGCAAGATGCTCCAGCTCGAGCCGATGCCGGCCCTCGAAAGGCGTTGGATCCATCTCGCCCTGCGCGACCACGACAAGGTGGCCACGCAGTCCATCGGTGAAGAGCCCAATCGTCGAGTGGTGGTGCTACCGCGAGAGTTGTAGCCGGTCCCGCCCCAGGGACGAGGGGCGATCGTCGTTGAGCCGGGCTTCGGGCCCAACGCTCCCTCTTTGGGGCGTGGCAAACGGTATTGGCTTGCTCAACTATTATGTGAACGACGGCGTCACGGGGACGCGAGGTCGCGCGTCTATCGCGCGGCCGGGCGTGACCTCCCGGTCCTGCCCCCTGCCGTCTTGCGCCGCTGCCACCTCGACCCGATCGGCGCGACAGAAGGAACGATTATGACCTGGGACACCCGCGAGCCAAGAAACCAAGCCACGCCGAGCACGTCGCAGCCTCAGGGCTCCGACGGCCCGAGCTGGTGGGACGAACCGAGCGTGCCGGTGCGCAAGACGGCTTCCTCGGTCCGCTCAGCGACGGCCGATACATCGGTCCGAGGGGCCGCCACGGCGCTGCCGACCGCCAACGGGTCCGGCAACGGCTCCAACGGGTCCGGCAACGGCTCCAACGGGTCCGGGTCCGACAGGGCCGGGGTGCTTGCCGCCAGAAGGGTTAAGCCTCGGGTTGGGTCGCGCCCGCGCACGGTGGACACCGTGGCTTCGCTTCGGCTCGTGGCCGGCTTCGCCATCGGGGCGTTCGGGGCTCTCTTCCTCGCCGCCTTTGTCGTCCTCGGGTTCTCGCGGGCCTACGACGGCAAGATCATGCCCGGCGTCCACGCCGGAACGGTCGATGTCTCGGGGCTCACCCGTGACGAGGCGATCGGCAAGATCGACGCGGCGTACGCGTCCCTGGGGCAGGGCAAGGTCTCGATCACCACTCCGGTCGGAACCGGCACGATCACCTACCAGGACGCCGGGCGCGGCCCGGACTCGGCCGCGATGGCGGATGCGGCTCTGGAGGTCGGCCATGGCGACAACCCCGTCTTCGGCGTGGCCTCGGCGATCCGCACCTTCACGACTGGCGTCCAGATCCCGGTGATCGTCAAGCTGGATCCTCTCGCCCTCGAAACCAAGCTTCACCAGATCACGGGCTCGAGCCTGGGTCCCCCCAAGGACGCCAATGTCTCCGTCGCCGGCGCGGACTTCACGGTCGTGCCGGGCGCCGACGGGCGTGGCGTCGATGAAACCACCATCGCCACCGGGCTGATCGACCAGCTGGCAAGTGCGGATGCCCCGGCCCAGATCGAGATCGGTGGGAAGTTCATCTCCGTCCCGCCCAACGTGACCGACAAGGATGCCCAGGCGGCGATCGATAGCGCCAACAAGATGTTGACCGAAGTGACGCTGGCGTACGCCGACAAGACCTGGAAGATCGACGCCGCGACGATCCGCACCTGGCTGATCTTCGGCGTCCGGACTAACGGAACCTTCGGCCCCGTCGTCAACCCCGCGCCGGTCAAGACCTACGTCGCGACCCTCGCCAAGGACGTCAACGTCGTTGCCAAGGAGCCCAAGATCCTTTACAACACGGGCGGCCAGCCGACCGGCATCCAGGGGGGGACGCCGGGCGAGACGCTCGACGTGGATACCACGGCTACCGCCATCGAAGCGTATCTGGACGGCCTCGGGGCAGGCGGCGCGTCGACGGACGCCAGCATCGCGCTGGTTGTGGACGCGGTTCAGCCGACGATCACCGATTCTACGCTCAAAGGCTTCGTCGTCATTGGTTCGGTGGCCACCACCTACTTCCCGGGCGAGTCCAACGGCAATGGGACGAACATCGCCCTCCCGGCCAAGCTCCTGAATGGCCAGGTCATCGGCCCCGGCGAGCACTTCAGCTTCCTGAAGGCTGTCGGTCCGATCGACGCTGCTCATGGCTGGAAGCCGGGGGGCGTCATCCTGAAAGGCGTGAGCAACCACACCGGCGCCATGGGCGGCGGCATCTGCTCCGCGTCCACGACGACGTTCCAGGCCGTTGCCGTTGCCGGGCTCCAGATAGACGAGCGGCACGCTCACTTCTACTGGATCACCCGCTACGCGCTGGACAAGAGGGTTGGCCTGGACGCGACGGTCTACTCCAACGGCGTCACGACCTGGGACATGCGCTTCACGAACGACACGCCTTATCCGATCGTGATCAAGTCCTGGACCTCCGGTAGCAGTCGCCAAAGGGTCATCCATGTCCAGCTGTGGAGCCTGCCGAACGGCCGGAAGACGACCTTCGCCGGTGGGGCCATATCGAACTTAGTCAAGGCCATCGACCCCACGCCGCAATACGTTCCGTCGCTGCCGGGGGGCGCGAAGTCGTACCGCAAGGAGTACCCGACCAGCGGCTTCGACACGGTCGTCACCCGCACGGTGACCGACTCGACCGGTGCGGTGCTCCACACCGACACCTGGAGCTCGCACTACACCAAGGTCGACGGATGGGTGCAGATCGCCGGAACGCCGCCGCCTCCGAAGACCCCGACGCCCACGCCGGGACCGCCCACGCCAACGCCCACGCCGACACCCACGCCCGCCACGCCAACGCCCACGCCAACGCCCACGCCAACGCCCGCGCCCGTCCGACGGCGTCCCCCCCGCAAGTAGAGGGCCTCACCCAGACACGGCAAGAGCCGGCGCGAACAGCGCCGGCTCTTTCTATCCCGGCCGGGACTCGGTCGTGGCCGTGGCGGCCGTGGCGGCCGGAGCGGTAGCGCCGCGCGAAACCTCGTAGCCCAGCAGCTGCGGGAAGAGACGGAGCACCGCGGCCAGGCCCACCAGGCACAGCACGCCGCCGGAGACCACCGAGAACTGCGGCCCGGCGATGGCGGCCACGGCCGCCGCCTCGGCGTCGCCCAGGCGCGGCCCGCTCGTGACCACGAGAGTGTGGATCGACATCAAGCGGCCGCGCAGGTGGTCCGGAGTCTCGAGTTGGACGATCGAGGCCCGCAGCACGGCGCTGATGACGTCCGCGCCGCCCGCCACGGCCAGGCACAGCAGCGCCAGCGGGAAGCTCGCCGTCAGGAGGCCGAAGGCGACGATCGCGGCGCCCCAGCCGGCCACGGACACCGCCACTCCCCGCCCGGGGCGGCGGACTTGGCTGGTCCAGCCGGTCAGCGCCGCCCCCACGAGCGCGCCCAGCGCCGGTGCCGCGGTCAGCAGCCCGTACCCGGCCGTGCCCACGTTGAAGACCGTCAGGGCGAGCTGCGGGAACAGCGAGCTCGGCATGCCGAAGATCATCGCGTCGAGGTCGATGACGAACGTGGCCAGCACCACCCTGTGCGAGTGGGCGAAGCGGAGCCCCTCGGCCACGGAACGAAGACTCGGGCGAGGGGCTCCGGGGTGCGGCGGGATCGGGGCGATGAGCAGGATGGCCACGATCGACGCCATGAACGTCGCCACGTCGAAGGAGAAGGCCCAGCCGGCGCCGGCCAGCGCGGCCAGGATGCCGCCGAAGACCGGCCCTACGACGGATACGGTCTGCGAGCTGAGCCAGTTGACGGCGATCGCGGCCTGGAGCCGCTCTCTGGGGACGAGCCGCGGAATCGCGGACGAGCGCGTCGGCTGGTCCACTGCGCCGATGCCGGCCGCCACGAACGCGACCGCGTAGAAACCCACCAGCGGCGGCGCCGGCAGGAACGCCAGGAAGGCCAGCATGGCGCTGGTCGCTGCCAGGCAGATCTGGGTGATGAGCAGCAGCCTGCGCCGGTCGACGGCGTCGGCGACCGCGCCGCCGCCCAGGGCGAAGATCAGGATCGGGACGAGCTGGACGATCGCCAGCAGGCCGATGGCCAGTGGGTTCCTCGTCAGGTTCCACAGCTCGAGCGGCAGAACGACGACAGTGACCTGCCGGCCCAACCCGCTGACGAGCTGCCCGAGCCAGATCATCCGGAAGTCGCGGTCGCGCTTGACCGGCTCCAGATCGACCAGCAGGCCGCGCAGTCGTTGGCGTCGGGTCGAGCGCTTCAGGGGCATGGCGCGAAGGATATGCGACCGGTCGCCCCGGGCGCTTCCCGGCCCCCTGGCGGCTGGTTCAGCTCTCTGTCGAAGGCCAGCTGTGGCGTCGCACCAGGACGAGCGAGACGCAGACGAACCACACCAGCAGGCTCAGCAGGGACGCCCATTCGAGCAGCGGCACCGTCCAGATCGCGCTGCGCTCGATGATGTGGGCGTCGGGATCGATGGGGCGGTAGGTCGCATAGTCGGTCAGGAAGGCGAGGAAGATCGTGACCGAAATCGAGCCCGGGACCAGGAACCAGCGCGGGAAGCCCGACCGCGGATATCGCAGCAGCCAGGCGCTGAAGACGGCCGCCACGATCCAGCCGGTGCAGAAGAACACGCCCGAAATGAGGCGATGAAGAGCGTGGGTGTCCATCGGGAAGAAGCCGACGAGTACCCCGGATGTGCCGGCCACGATCCCCGCCAGCATGAGAGCGGGCCGGAACCGGCCCGTCACGTGACGTGACACGAGCATCAGGAACAGGCCCAGCCCGAAACCGCCGATCACGATCCCGGCGTTGAATGCCGGCGCCAGGCGCGATTCCCCCGTCTCGCCCAGCTCGGAGATGAAGTGGTTGAGCGGCGAGTAACCCTCGCCCGCGTATCCGACATAGGGGATCGCCGTGGCGAGCGCGCCCAGCAGGATCACCGTCGTGGCGCCCAGGCCCAGGGCCCCCGCGGCGCGCGGCGACACGTCGAGACGATCCCTTCGTCCGGTTGGGGCTCCGCCTGTGTCGATCGCGCCCGCTCCCCGGGTATCAGGCAAAGACGTCGACCAGCTGGCCGGTTCGGCCGACGGATGTCGAGGCGGTCTCGCGGTAGCGCGCCAGAGGATCCCAGCCGGAGAGGGCCCGGCGCAGCACGGGCGTGGGATCGAGCGTGAAGTCGGCCGTGGGGGTGGGCTGTTCGACCGACCGCAGTGCCTCGAAGGCGACGTTCGCCCGGCGCATCGCGTCGCTCGTGGCCGGATTCACGTCCGGGTGGAGGTGGCGAGCGAGGATTCGGTAGGCGCCCTGGACGGCCTCGAAGCCGGCCGTGGGATCGAGCCCGAACGTCCGATAGTGATCCATGGTAGACAGCGCCAGGGTCGAGGCCATCACCACTTCCGGCGGATGAAAAGCAGAGCCGATTCCCTGTCCCTCAAGATTAGCAGAGCGCCCCCGCCAGATGTCGTAGGGGCACCAGGTCGAACTGGTAAGCGGTGCCTTGGCGCGCCAGATATGAGCCGATGTGAGCGGGATTGGCCATCGGTCGGGTAGCCCAACAGGGCATGGATCGGCAACCCGATCTTAACAAACAAAGGTTTGATCCCGACGCGCGAGCAGACCATACTCGGCCGTACGCCGGCCATTGCTGAAAAACCAGACCCGCCAGGGAATGGACCGCTCGCCGGCGGGGGAGGTGAAACTAATGGCAGGTCCCACACCCACCACGGGCCGCTCGACCACCACCCGGGCGCCACGACGGCGGAGTGCCCCCCGCACGGTCGCGGCCGCGACCGCAGCCGCCCCCACCGTCGGCGAGGGCATTACGGCGATGATTCCGGCCACGGTGGTGGCGACTCCCGCCGCTCCGGTCACGCCCACACCTCGCGAGTACATGGCAGTCGTGTACGGCATGATCGTCGTGCTCGTCGGCTTCGGTGCCGTCCTCCTCGCCTTGTGGCTGGTCGTGATCAATTCCAACCAGGGCACCGGCAAGGGTCTATCCGACCCGGCCGGACTCCTGGGCATGGTCGCCATCGCGATCGCCGGCCTGGGCGGCGCTTTCTTCGGCGTGGCCCTCGGGCTGCAGGGCGTGGTCAACGCCAACAAGGAGCGTGCGGCTGCGGAGGCGGCCAAGGACGTCGTGCAGGCACGCGCGGAGCGCTATCTGGCCTACCTCGACCCGGAGGTCGCCAAGAACCTCGTCAGCTAGCTCGCAGGCTCTCGCGTCCCGCCGAGAGATCGGCTTCGCAACATCACCGACGCCAGGTCCGGCCCCGTCCGTGGCCTGGCGTTTCGGTGTTCGGCGCCGGGACGGCCGGGCGGGCACCCGCGCTCGCGGGCGCGGCGGGCAAAGAAATGGTGGAGATGGGGGAGAGTCGAACTCCCCGTCCAGAAACCTTCTCCGGAGACCACTACGAGCGTGTCCGATGATTTGTCGTCGATCGCCCGGTCGGCCATCGGCAGCCTACCGAACGCTCCAGTCACGTCCCCTTGCGGGCTTTGACTCCGGCTACGCGACGCTACCCGGGATCGCACCTCCGCTGAATGACGCTTCCACAGCCCACGGAGGCGAGGCTGCTTCCACGCTCACCTTACTGCCTAAGCAGCGAGGGCGAGAGCAGACTGGTTGTTGCCAGTTACTTCTTGTGCCGCCTGTTTAACGAGGC
>Ga0187878_1000638_pt1 | contig 38421 bp, 33 predicted proteins | sample June2016WEW_17_1_FD_132979 | JGI IMG/M metagenome (GOLD analysis project Ga0187878, IMG submission 132979) | Peatland microbial communities from SPRUCE experiment site at the Marcell Experimental Forest, Minnesota, USA - June2016WEW_17_150 | ecosystem: Environmental > Terrestrial > Soil >... | reverse complement strand
GGGGAAGAGGCGCCGACCCGCCTGACCACGGAAGGCGCACTGCTGGGCACGCTGGGCTACATGTCGCCCGAGCAGGCCGAGGGCAAGCCGGTGGACGCGCGCTCGGACATCTTCAGCTTCGGCACGCTGCTCTATGAGATGGTGAGCGGGCGGAGACCCTTCGAACGCGACTCGAACCTCTCCACCCTGGCCGCCATTCTGAACGAGGAGCCGAAACCGGTGCGCGAGCTGGCGCCGCACCTCCCGCTCGAGCTCGAACAGATCCTCGCGCGCTGCCTGCGCAAGGATCCCGCGCGCCGCTTTCAGCACATCGATGACGTGAGAGTTGAACTCGAGGACCTGCGGCATCCTCTGGAGAGGAGGCCGCGCCGGCGGCGGTGGGTGTGGCTCTCGGTAGCCGTCGCCGCAGTGCTGGCCCTGGCGCTGGTCTGGTGGTTGCGTGAGCCTCCTGCCGCGGGCGAGCTTCGGGCGGTGCCCCTGACGTCGTACCCGGGCCGGCAGGATTTCCCGTCGCTGTCGCCGGACGGCAACCGGGTGGCGTTCACCTGGAATGGAGACAAGCAGGACAGCTTTCAGATCTACGTCATGCAGCTCGGCGGGGGCCCGCCGGTGCGGATCACGAATTATGCAGGGAGGCCCTTCAGCGTGGCGTGGTCACCGGACGACCGGCATATTGCCTTTCTGCGGCGGGTCGAGGGAGATCGGTTCGCAATCATGCTTGTCCCGCCTTTCGGCGGGCCGGAGCGCAAGCTCGCGGAAATCTCCGCCTCCGTTGACGCCCTATCCTGCCTGTCGTGGACGCCGGACGCCAAGTGGCTGGCGTTTTCGGCGCGGAATTCACCGGGGGAGCCTCACAGCATCTGGGTGGTCTCGGTGGATACCGGCGAGCAGCACAGGTTGACCTCCCCTCGGGTGTCGCCCACCGCCTTTGGAGACACGAGCCCTTCCCTTTCTCCGGACGGGCGCATGCTGGCATTCAGCAGGGAGGAGAAGAGCTATGTTGTCCGTCCTTACACCCTGAGCCTTTCGCGCGACCTAAGACCGGAGGGAGAACCGCGAAGGCTCACCGACCGGTTCTATGGCACTTGGGCAGGAATTGCGTGGACGCCCGACGGCCGGGAAATCGTGTTTGGGGCGGGCGCCGGCAAGGCAAACCTGCTGTGGCGGCTGGCCGTCTCCGGGCGGAGCAATCCGGTCCGCCTGCCCTACGCGACTGAAAATGCGGTCTTCCCCGTCATAGTGCGGCGTCGGCTCGTCTACCTATGGGCCAAACGGGAGACGAACCTCTGGCGCCTGGACACCCGCACGGGGGAGCGAATGATGCTGATCGGTTCCGGCTCCGCCCGGGAAAACCGGAGACCACAATACTCGCCCGACGGCCGCAAAATCGCGCTCGATTCCTCCCGTTCCGGGAGCCTGGAGGTTTGGAGGTGCGATGCCGACGGATCGAGCTGCCTGCAACTGACCTCGTTCGGAGGGCCGCAGCTCGGCACACCGCGCTGGTCGCCCGATGGCCAGTCGATCGCCTTTGGCTGCCGGGTGACCGGCCAACCCGCGGTCTACGTGGTCGCCGCGGATGGCGGCACGCCACGCCTGCTGGCCGACGACGCGTACGTGCCGAGCTGGTCGCGCGATGGCCGCTGGATCTACTTCGCTTCCGGCCGCTCCGGCCGCCTGGAGGTGTGGAAAATGCCGGCCGCCGGAGGCGCGGCGACGCAGGTGACCAGGAACGGCGGCGGCGCGGCATTTGAATCCGCTGACGGCAAGTACCTGTACTACGACAGGAAACTCTGGAGCGATGCCGATTCTCTCTATCGCATGCCGGTCGAGGGCGGCCAGGAGGTTGAAGTAGTCCCGCGCCTGGAAAATTGGACCTGCTTCGGCGTGACCGCCAAGGGCGTCTACTTCATGCCGGACTCCCGCACCATCCGCTTCCTGGACCCGGGCAGCGGTAGAGTGCGCACGCTGGCAACGTTGGAGAAAGATGAGAAGGGCGGCCTCTGCGTCTCCCCGGATGATCGGTTCATCGTCTGGGCTCAGGAGGACCGTTTGACCTCCGAACTGATGCTGGTTGACAATTTTCGGTGACCTCGGACGGCGAAGACCGGAACCGGGCTCGCGATATACCTCATGGGCGAGGTCGAGGACCCACGACCTGCCGCGCCGCATGGGGCTGGAGCAGTGACCACTGGGAACCCCAAGTTAGGATGGGCGTGTGCGCCCGTCCTACTTGGGGTGCGAGTGGATTCGAGCCACCGGCCTCCTGGTCGCGAACCTTACATGGCGGAGCCGGCGCTGGGGACTCCGTAGACCGACGCCACATCGCCCCTCGCCTGGGACCAATCGCGACCCGTCTCTTACTTCCCGTCGCCGATTGCGATGCAGGTGCCGGCCTCATCATCTCCCGCAGAGTTACCTTTGACAAGCCCAGCTTCGATGCAGGTCATTCCGTGTGGCATCAGGTCCCTGAAGTTGAACATTTTCCCGTTCAATCTGAAGGGTTTGCTCGACACCAGTTCCGAGGTTAGAACGGCGGTGCCTGATATTCCGCCATCGATGCTTTGGAAGAGTCCTGCTTTCCTGACAAACGTGGCCACGGGTTCCCCCCAGGTGCTCCGGTTAGTCAAGTCCGTCCAATTACGCAGATCGGGCCTGTTGCTGAAATAGATGGTGGCGGTTCCGGTGGGAACCAGCGCCATCCAAATCAACCCCGGGATGGCCGGCTTAAGCTGGAACGGCGTTACCGGCACCATGCTGTAGTCTGACACCCAGATGAGGTAAGCATGTTCCTTGTCGACCTTCGGGGCACCCAGCACGGACTCGAACAAGGAATCCAGGTTGAGATCTCCCAGGAGCACGGGGTAGAACAAGCAGATATTACCCGTCGGGGTATAAACCGACCCACCCGTGAAAGCCATAGCGACTTGGGAAACGCCAGCGGGGTCGTCGGCCTTCTCGGCGGCCTTCATTGAGGGGAATGACCCCAGCAGCAGGATTCCCAGAAACAAGAACGTTGCGAATTTCATATGTGTTCTCCTTTTTTGTGCCGAGGGCGTTGCCCCTCGCAACGACACGGAAACTGCAGGACAATCCCCGGTATGCGAATGGCCTGAATTCGTCGGCCGGTTATCCTGTGCCTCCGGGTCCATCAGGGAAGACGGAAAGCGGCAACCAAAACGACAACGGCATCTAAAAAAAGGAAACGGTCCAAATGGTATACTGATACCGGCCAAGTTAGAGCCCTCGGCCGGAGGTCCCATGGCCGCGGATGCGACCACTCTGTTGCTGGCCTGGAGGCAGGGTGATGAAGCCGCGCTGGACGAGCTGATCTCCCTCGTTTACCAGGAATTGCGCCGCATGGCGCACCGTTATCTGGCCGGTCAACGCCCCGGTCACACTCTCCAGACGACTGCCCTGGTCCACGAAACTTATCTGCAATTGGTGGACTACCGGCGGGTGCGCTGGCAGGACCGGACCCACTTCCTGGCCGTCAGCGCCAAGCTGATGCGGAGGATCCTGGTGGATTACGCCCGGTCGCGCAACGCGAACAAACGTGGCGGTGCAGCCCGGCCCGTTTCCCTCGACGAGCGCCTCGACTTCGCCCCGCAGAGAAGCGCCGACCTGGTTGCGCTGGACGACTCTCTGGAAGCCTTGGCAACGATTGATCCCCGCAAGAGCAAGGTCGTGGAGTTGAAGTTCTTCGGCGGGCTGGACACCGGGGAGATCGCCGAGGTGCTCGAAGTGTCCCAGCAAACGGTTCTACGGGACTGGAAGCTGGCCAAGGTATGGTTGCTGCGCGAGTTGAGCCGAGCCTGATGAAGCCCAAACGCTGGCAGCAGATCGAAGGGTTGTACCAGGCGGCCCTGGAGCGGGAGAAGAGCCTGCGGCCGGAGTTCCTCGCAAACGCCTGCGCCGGGGATCCGGAACTGCTTCGCGAAGTCGAATCTCTGGTGGCTTTGGAGAGCCGGGTCGATGCTTTTCTGGAAGAGCGAGCGCTGGAAGTGGCCGCCCGGGCGCTCGCGCAGGACCAGGCGCGCTCGGAGGAACCGCTCACCGGGCAGATGGTGTCGCATTATCGAATCCTCGAGAAGCTCGGTGCGGGCGGGATGGGCGAGGTGTATCTAGCCGAGGACACCCGCCTGGGCCGCCGCGTCGCGCTGAAGGTGCTGCCGCGCGAGCTGGCGGGCGATCCGGCCCGCAAGGCCCGGCTCATCCACGAGGCCCGGGCGGCTTCGGCGCTGAACCACCCCAACATCGTCACGCTGTACGACGTCGGCAGCGAGGGCGGGATCGACTTCCTGGTCATGGAATACGTGGCCGGCAAGCCGCTGGCCGAGCTGATCCCGCGCCAGGGCATGCCGGTGAAGGAAGCGCTGCGGTGCGCCGTTCAGATCGCCGACGCGCTGGCTGGTGCGCACGCCGCGGGCATCGTGCACCGCGACCTCAAGCCCGGCAACGTCATGGTGGCGGCGGAAGGGCTGGTCAAGGTGCTGGATTTCGGGCTGGCGAAGTTCGCCGAGGTGCCGGCGGCGGAGACGCCGACCCGCCTGACGACGGAAGGCGCAGTCCTCGGCACGGTGGGCTACATGTCGCCCGAGCAGGCCGAGGGCAAGCCGGTGGACGCGCGCTCGGACATCTTCAGCTTCGGCGCGCTGCTCTATGAGATGGTGAGCGGGCGGAGACCCTTCGAACGCGACTCGAAGCTTTCCACCCTGGCCGCCATTCTGAACGAGGAGCCGAAGCCGGTGCGCGAGCTGGCGCCGGAGCTCCCGCCGGAGCTGGAACAGATCATCGCGCGCTGCCTGCGCAAGGATCCCGCGCGTCGCTTCCAGCACATCGATGACGTGGGAGTTGCCCTCGAGGGCTTGCGGCAGGAAACGGGCACTCCCCCGCCAAAAAGGATGCCGCGCTGGCGGCGGTGGGTGTGGCCCTGCGTAGCCATCGCCGCAGTGCTGGCCCTGGCGCTGGTCTGGTGGTTGCGTGAGCCGCCCGCCGCGGGCGAGCTTCGGGCGGTACCGCTGACGTCGTACCCGGGCCCGCAGTCTGACCCGTCTCTGTCGCCGGACGGCAGCCGGGTGGCGTTCGTATGGGATGGAGAGAAACAGGACAGCTTTCAGATCTACGTCATGCAGATCGGCGTGGGCACGCCGGTGCGGATCACGAATCATCCAGGGGTGCCCTTCAGCCTGGCGTGGTCACCGGACGACCGGCACATTGCCTTTCTGCGGCGGGTCGAGGGAGATCGGGTCGCAATCATGCTGGTCCCGCCTTTCGGCGGGCCGGAGCGCAAGTTCGCGGAAATCTCCACTTACGCCTCATGCTGCCTGTCGTGGACGCCGGACGGCAGGTGGCTGGCGTTTCCGGCGCGGAATTCACCGGGGGAGCCTCAAAGCATCTGGGTGGTCTCGGTGGATACCGGCGAGCGGCGCAGATTGACCTCCCCTCGGGTGGCGTTCGGCGCCCTTGGAGACTGGAACGCTTCCTTTTCTCCGGACGGGCGCATGCTGGCCTTCAGCAGGGGAGAGAAGGACAATGTTGCCCGCCCCTACGCCCTGAGCCTTTCGCGCGACCTGAGGCCCGAGGGAGAACCGCGAAGGCTCACCGGCCGGTTTTACGGCGATTTCATAGGGATTGCATGGCTGCCCGACGGCCGGGAAATCGTGTTTGGGGCGGGCGCCGACCCGGCATACCTGCTGTGGCGGCTGGCCGTCTCCGGGCGGAGCGATCCGGTCCGCCTGCCCTACGCCACGGAAAGTGCTGTCCTACCCGTCATAGTGCACCGCAGGCTCGTCTACTCATGGTCCAGGCGGGAAACGAACCTCTGGCGGCTGGACACCCGCACGGGGGAGCGAACGATGCTGATCGGTTCCGGCTCCGCCCGGGCGCACCTAATCCCGCAGTACTCCCCCGACGGCCGCAGAATCGCGTTCCAATCCAACCGTTCCGGGAGTCTGGAGGTTTGGACGTGCGATGCCGACGGATCGAACTGCCTGCAACTGACCTCGTACGGAGGGCCAGAGCTCGGCGCGGCGCGCTGGTCGCCCGATAGCCAGTCGATCGCCTTTGACTGCCGGGTGACCGGGCAACCCGCGGTCTACGTGGTCGCCGCGGATGGCGGCACGCCCCGCCTGCTGGCGGACGACGGGTACGTGCCGAGCTGGTCGCGGGATGGCCGCTGGATCTACTTCGCTTCCGGCCGCTCCGGCCGCGTGGAGGTGTGGAAAATGCCGGCGGCCGGCGGCCCGGCGGCGCAGGTGACCAGGAACGGCGGCGCCGTGACATTTGAATCCGCTGACGGCAAGTACCTGTACTACGACAAGACCCCCTGGAGCGATCCCGATCCTCTCTATCGCATGCCCGTCGAGGGCGGCCAGGAGGTTGAAGTAGCCCCGCGCCTGCAAGATTGGACCTGCTTCGGCGTGACCGCCAAGGGGGTCTACTTCATGCCGGACTCCCGCACCATCCGCTTCCTGGATCCGGGCAGCGGTACAGTGAGCACGCTGGCAACGTTTGAGAAAGATGCGTGGTATGGCTTCTGCGTCTCCCCGGACGATCGGTTCGTCGTCTGGGCTCAGCAGGACCGTGTGTCCTCCGAACTGATGCTGGTCGACAATTTTCGGTGACCTGGCACGGCGACCTGAGCGTCGCCTGGCCTTGGATGCGAAGTCCGGCAGCGGTCCCGTCCAGGTTATACTGGTCCCGATGACGGTCCACCTTTCACCTCACGGGCAGGAACTGCTCGAAGCGGCGCTGGCCCGCGGTGTGGGCCGCTCGCCTGAGGAAGTCGTCGAACGGGCTCTGGAAGCGGCTACCGGCGCAGCGGCCACGCTTTCCGAGGAAGAGCGGGAACGGCGGAGCCAGGCCGTTGCCAGCATGCTCGCTTTTCGGGAAGAATGCCATCTCACCCTCGATCCCGGCGAGCGCATCCAGGACCTGATCCACGAGGGTCACAAGTATTGACGGGTCCGTTCGTCCTCGACGCTTCGATGATCCTGAGTTGGGCTTTTGAAGGCGAGTCCACGCCGTTCACCGTAGCGGTCCCTAAATCCCTGGAAACGGTTCACGCTGTTGCACCCGCGCTTTGGCCCTTTGAGGTGGCAAATGTGCTGAGCGCCGCTGAGCGCCGAGGTCGCATTAGCGCGGTGGCGCAGGCCGCACTCCTGGAGCGGCTGCGGCTGCTGGCGTGGCGCTGGTCGGCGTAACCTGAGCACTTCGTACTATCAGCGAACTCCGATAGGTTCAACGCACGGCTGAAACAACCCCTCCTTGTCCGGTTCCATCGGTACCGAGTCGGTGAGGACGAGGACCCCCGTTGGAAAGAGGTTTACCGGGCGGCCTACACCTTCCAGATCGAGCGCCACCCCGAGATCTACCTGAACCTGGCCCAGCCCCTTCCGCCCGACCCGGAGCGGCTATAATCGGGAGACCATGCTCACACCATTCAAGAACGAGACTCTGGTCGACTTCACTCAGGAAATCCACGCGGCCCCGATGGCCCGCGCCCTGGAGCGCGTGGAATCGACCTTCGGCGCCGAGTACTCCCCGATTATCGGCGGCAAGCGCTTCCAGACCGGCGACCTGAATGCATCGCGGAATCCCTCCAACACTTCCGAGGTTGTCGGGGTGGTTCATCAGGCCAGCCGCGAGCTGGCGGAGCTGGCCATCCAGGAAGCGAACCGAGCCTTCCCGAGCTGGAAAACCGTACCCGCCGACGAGCGTGCGCGCTACCTGCTGAGCTTCGCGGCCGAACTTCGGCGGCGCAAGGCCGAGTTCCGCGCCTGGATGGTGTTCGAGGTCGGCAAGTCCTGGGTGGAGGCCGACGCCGATGTCGCCGAAGCCATCGATTTCGCGGAGTTTTACGCGCGCGAGGCGGTGCGTTACGCCCAGCCCCAGGGACTGACGGCGTTGCCCGGGGAGCAGAACGAGCTGTACTACATTCCGCTCGGCGCCGGCATCGTCATTCCGCCGTGGAATTTCCCCTTGGCGATCACGGTGGGGATGACCCTGGCGGCCGTGGTGGCCGGCAATACGGTGGTGCTGAAGCCTTCCAGCGACAGCCCCGTGGTGGCCGCGAAGTTCGTCGAGCTGCTCGAGGAAGTCTCGCTGCCGCCCGGAGTGGTGAATTTCCTGCCCGGCAGCGGCGCACGCATCGGAGATCTCCTGGTCAGTCACCCGCAGACGCGGTTCATCGCCTTCACCGGCTCGCGCGAGGTTGGTCTGCGCATCAATGAGCTGGCGGCGAAGACCGCTCCCGGCCAGATGTGGCTCAAGCGCGTGATCGCCGAGATGGGCGGCAAGAACGCCATCCTGGTGGACGAGACCGCCGATCTCAACGCCGCCGTGGACGGCATCATCAACTCCGCTTTCGGCTATTCCGGCCAGAAGTGTTCGGCCTGCTCCCGGCTCATCGCGGTGGATTCGATCTACGACACCCTGGTGGAGCGCGTGGCCGAGGCGGCGCGGAAGATCCCGGTCGGGCCGGTCAAAGACCACGCCAACTGGATGGGACCGGTGGTCAGCCAGAGCGCCTACCGGACCATCCTGGACTACCTCGAGATCGGCTGGGGCGAGGGCCGCCTGGTCACGGGCGGCGGACCGCTCGAGCCCAGCCAGCCGGGCTGGTTCATCCAGCCCACCGTGATCGCGGACGTGGGCCCCGGCGCCCGCATCGCGCAGGAGGAGATCTTCGGCCCGGTGCTGGTCACCATCCGCGCGAAGAGTTTCCAGGAAGGCCTCGCCGTGGTCAACAACACCGAGTTCGGGCTCACCGGCTCGGTTTACTCCCGCGATCGGGCCCACCTGGAGCAGGCCCGCCGCGAATTCCACGCCGGCAATCTGTACTTCAACCGTAAGTGCACCGGCGCGCTGGTTGACGTTCACCCCTTCGGCGGCTTCAACATGTCCGGCACCGATTCGAAAGCCGGCGGCCGGGACTATCTTCTGTTGTTCTTGCAGGCCAAAGCCGTATCCGAGAGACTGTAATCCCAGCCGGTGCGCCGGCCAGTGAGTGGCCCGGTACAGTAGTTACGGCCTGAACAGGCCGATTGTCGCTCGGCCACCGAATTGCCGATAAGGTTTTTGAAGGGTGGTTGAGAGACGATGTGAGGCCGCTGACGAAGAGCGGCGCCGTCACCCGTGATTCACAACCTCTTCGGAAGTGCTCCCTTAGCATCCAGGAGAGACTCAAGTGAAGTTTCTTTCCGCCGCCCGCGGTGTGCGCACGGCAGGAGTGGCCGCCGTGGCGCTGCTCCTGGCGCTGAGCACCCCCGCGCGCGCTCAGTTCGGCGGGCACAGGCCTCAGGCCCCGTGGGGCAGAGCCTGGGGCAGCACCGGGACGCCCCTGATCCATCCAAGACAAGAGCACCCCGTCACGGGGACGGTGTCGGTGGCGCGCCTGCGGCACAATGTGCCCTCTCGCGCACTCCGGGAGTTCGAGAAGGCGCAGGCGGCCGAACACAAGGGCGACGGGCAAGCCGCAATGGCACACTTCAAGAATGCTACAGAGATCGATCCGGGGTTCTTCGAAGCCTGCAACAATCTGGGCGTGGGCCATCTGCGTTTGCATCAGTTCGAACAGGCAATCGCACAGTTCCAATGGGCGCTCTCGCTGGATGGCAGCGCGACACTGGTCTACGCAAACCTGGGAACCGCCTATTTTCAGACGGGTCGTTTTCCGGACGCGGAGAGGACCGCCCGCCAAGGCCTCAAGCACGACTCCAGCTCCAACCGGCTGCGCCTCGTGCTGGGCATTGCCCTGGATGCGCAGCGGCGCGATCCGCGCGAGGCGCTGGAGAATCTCGCGGCGGCAGCCCGGGAGTTTCCCCAAGCCCGCCTCGTAGCCGCCCACATCCTGGCCCGCGACGGGGAACCCAGCCGTGCCGCCGTCGAGCTGAAGAAGTACCTGCGGTCCGGCAGCGGGGGAGACCAGCGGCAAGTCGAGGTCTGGCTGGCCAACCTGGAGCAATAGCGCGTAGCTCGTCGCCCGTCGCCGGCGCCTGGCCGTTCGACCGGCACCCCGCGCTTGTTATACTTACATCAGGAGTTTCACTCAGCTTGCCATTCCGTGAGTTTCTGCGCCTGTTCGCGCACTTTCAGTGGATGCCGGCCCTGGAAAACGGGGACGAGGAAACGCTGGTCGGCGGCCAGGCGGTGATGGAAGGTGTGATGATGCGCGCGCCGCACAGCTACTGCGTAGCCGTCCGCAAGGCCAGCGGCGAAATCGTCACCGACGAGAAGCCGCTGCCCAAGGTGTCGGAAAAGCACCCCATCTTCCGCTTCCCGGTGATTCGCGGCTTGGGCACGCTGGGGCAGGCGCTCGGACTGGGCATCAAAGCTTTGCAGTTCTCCGCCAATGCGGCCCTCCAGGATGCCGACCCGCAAGCCGCGAAGAAAGAAATGTCCGCCTGGGTGCTGGCCTTGAACCTGGGCCTGTCGCTGGCGTTCTTCATTTTCCTCTACAAGTTCGTGCCGCTGTACCTGGCGACCGCGCTGGGCAAGGCGCTTCCGGCGCTCACCGGCCGCATCCCGTTCAACCTCGCCGACGGAATCATCCGGATGGCGATTTTCCTGGGCTTCCTGTACACGATTTCTCTCTGGAAGGAGATGCGGCGGGTGTTCGAGTACCACGGGGCCGAGCACCGCGTGGTGTTCAATTTCGAATCCGGCCGGCCGGTGACGGTGGAGACGGCGCAGACCTTCTCGACCTTCCATCCGCGCTGCGGAACCAGCTTCCTGCTGGTGGTGATGCTGGTCTCGATCGGCGTGTACACGCTGCTGCCGTTCGACAGGTTCCTGCTGAAGTTGGCCGGCCGCATCCTGCTGCTGCCGCTGATCGCGGGGTTGAGTTATGAGCTGATCCGTTACGCCGCCAAGCACCGCGGAGGGCTGCTGGCGGCCTTGACGGCGCCCGGCCTGTGGCTCCAGCGGATCACCACCAAGCCGCCCTCGGCGGATCAGACGGCGGTGGCCATCGAGGCCCTCCAGCACGCCATGGCCATCGAGGAAGCGCAGGGCGGCAAGCCGGTCATCGCCTGAGGGGCGGTCATGGAATACCTCTCCAAGCTGGACCAGATCGAAGCGCGCTACGAGGAGTTCGCCCGGCAGATGGCCGACGCGGCGGTCATCAACGACCCGGAGAAGTACCGCAAAACCGCCAAGGCGCACCGGGAACTCGAAGAAGTCGTCTCCCGGCACCGGGAGTGGAAGAAGGTCCGGCAGAACCTGGAACAGGCGCGCCCGATGCTCGAGGATCCCGACCTGGAGCTGCGCGCCATGGCGGCCGAGGAAGTCGCCCGCCTGGAACCGGCCCTGGCCGGCCTGGAACAGCACCTGAAGCTGCTGCTCCTGCCCAAGGACCCCAACGACGAGAAGAACGTCGTGCTGGAGATCCGGGCCGGCACCGGCGGCGACGAAGCCACTCTGTTCGCGGCGGAGATGCTGCGCATGTACTCGCGCTACGCCGAGTCGCAGGGCTGGCGGGTCGAGCTGTCCTCGACCAGCGAATCGGGCGTGGGCGGCCTCAAGGAAGTCATCGCGCTGGTCAGCGGCGAGAAGGTGTACAGCAAGCTGAAGTACGAGAGCGGAGTGCACCGGGTGCAGCGCGTTCCGGAGACCGAACAGCAGGGGCGGCGGCACACCTCCGCGGTCACGGTGGCGGTGCTGCCCGAAGCCGACGAGGTGGAAGTCCAGATCGACCCGAAAGACATCCGCATCGACACCTTCTGCTCTTCCGGCCCCGGCGGCCAGTCGGTGAACACCACTTACTCGGCGGTCCGGATCACGCACCTTCCCACGGGCGCCATCGTCTCCTGCCAGGACGAGAAATCGCAGCTCAAGAACCGCGCCAAGGCCATGCGCGTGTTGCGTTCCCGGCTCTACGAGATGGAGCTCGAGAAGCAGCGGGCGGAGATCGGCGCGGAACGGCGCAGCATGGTGGGAAGCGGGGACCGCAGCGAGAAGATCCGCACTTACAATTTCCCCCAGAACCGCGTCAGCGACCACCGCATCAACCTTACTCTGTATCAGTTAGATGCTATTATGGATGGCCGCCTGGACCCGATCGTCGAGGCCCTGACGACCTATTACCAGGCCGAAAAACTGAAGGAGCAGACGGAGGCTGCCGTCCCCGTCCATGGACATCCGAACAGCACTCCAGCAGGGCTCCCGGCTCCTTGAGGAAGCCGGCATCTCCGAGCCGCGGCTGACGGCGGAGGTGCTGCTATCGCACGCGCTGAAGCGCGAACGCACCTGGCTTTTCGCCCATCCCGAAGAGGACCTGGATGGAATCGCCGGGACCCGCTACAACCGCTCGTTGCTGGACCGCCTGCACGGGAAACCCTGTCAGTACATCATCGGGCGCCAGGAATTCTACGGCCGCGACTTCCTGCTGACCCAGAATGTGTTCATCCCGAGGCCGGAGACCGAGTACGTGGTCGAACAGGCGCTCAAGCTCTCGCCGCGACCGGCGGCCATTCTCGACGTGGGCTGCGGATCGGGCAACATCGCCGTGACCCTGAGCCTGGAGGCCGGCGCGACGGCGCGCGTATTCGCCACGGACATTTCGGCTGCGGCGCTCGCCGTGGCGCGCACCAACGCCAAGCGGCTGGGCGCCCGGGTAGCCTTCCTGGCCTGCGACCTGGCCTCGGCGATCGCCGATCGCAGCCTCGATCTGCTGGTCTCGAATCCGCCTTACATCCCCACCACCGAGGAGCCGGGCCTCCCGCGCGAGGTCCGCGAGTTCGAGCCGCGGATCGCGCTGTTTGCCGGCCCGGAGGGCCTCGACGTTTACCGGAAGCTGGTGGCGGAGGCGCCGCGGGTGCTGCGGCCCGGCGGCTGGATCGTTTTCGAGCTCGGCTACCGGCAGGTGGACGCCGTCTGCGCCATGCTGGATGGGCGCTGGAAAGATATGCTGGTAGTCTCGGATCTGGCGGGACTGCCGCGCGTGTTCGTCGCCCGCCTCTCGGCATGAGAACCATCTTCCACCTCGACATGGATGCCTTTTTCGTGTCGGTCGAGGAGCTCTTCGACCCGTCGTTGAAGGGCAAGCCGGTGGTTGTCGGGGGGCAGGCGCACGAGCGCGGCGTGGTTTCGGCGGCCTCCTATGAGGCGCGCAAATACGGCGTTCACTCCGCGCTTCCCTTGCGCACCGCTTACCAGCGTTGCCCGCAGGCCATTTTCCTGGACGGCCATCCGGCCCGCTATCGCGAGTACTCCGAAAAGGTCTTCGAGATCCTGAACAGCTTCTCCCCGGTGCTCGAGATGGCCTCCATCGACGAGGCCTATCTCGACATGACCGGGACCGAACGGCTGCTCGGCCCGCCGCTGGCCGCCGCGCACCTGCTGCACGAGAAGGTGAAGCAGAGCACCCAATTGAATTGCTCGATCGGCATCGCCGCCTCGCGAATGGTGGCCAAGGTGGCCTCCGATCAGGCCAAGCCGAACGGGGTGCTGTGGGTCCTGCCGGGGCAGGAAGCGGGTTTCCTGGCGCCGCTCGACGTGCGCCGGATCCCCGGCGTCGGCAAGGTCACCGAAAAGCGCCTCCACGCCTGCGGCATCCGCCAGGTGGCCGACCTGGCGCGCCTCGACGAATCGTTTCTCGAGGAGAAGTTCGGCCAGTGGGGACTGGCCCTGGCCGGCAAGGCCCGCGGCCTGGACGCCGGCGGCTGGTTCGATTCCGAGATCGGCGCCGGCGAGGACCCCAAGTCCATCAGCCACGAGCACACCTTCAGCCAGGACACCGCCGACAGCGGCCTGATCGAATCCACGCTGGCGCAGCTTTCGGTGATGGTCGGCCGCCGCCTGCGCGAACATGGCCTCTACGCTCGCACCGTGCAGCTCAAGCTGCGCTACCAGGACTTCACCACCATCACCCGCGCCCGCACCCTGGACCACGCCACCCAGCTCGACACCGAGCTGCTCCAGGAGTCGCGCCTGCTGTTCCGAAGCAACTGGAAGCCGGGCGCGCTGGTGCGCCTCATCGGCGTGCACGCCGGCTCGCTGGTCCCCGCCGAGGGCCAGATGAACCTGCTCGAAGAGGAGACCAGCGGCCGCTGGCGCAAGGCCCTGGGCGCCGCCGACCGTCTCCGCGACAAGTTCGGCGAAAAAGCCGTCTCCCTCGGCGCCGCCGTTCAAGGCGCCTACCGCGAGAAAACCCACGAAAACCCCGCCGGGCTGCCTGGCAAACGCCCCCGCCCGCGACCCTGACCCCCGTGGCGCACGCTCTCAGCGTGCGGGGCGCCCTCTGGGCCCGACACTCGTGCCGATGCCTGGCGACAGAGCGCGCTGAAAGCCATTGACAGGGGCATCCCGTAGGTGTAGGATGATTGAGTCTTCAGGTCATTATAATGTTGTAATGTTTGGCCGCTTCAGGGCCGCCCGGTCGGAACATCAACATGCACAAGGTCAGTCTGGACAAGCGGGGGCCGGTCCCGCTCTATCACCAGCTCAAGACCATCTTGCACGACAGGATTCGAGAGGGGCATTGGAAACCGGGCGAACAATTGCCGACCGAGGACCGCTTGGTAGCCCAGTTTGGGGTCAGCAAAGCCACGGTTCGCCAGGCGCTGCGGGACCTCTCTGAGGCCGGGCTGGTTCGCCGGGAACAGGGGCGCGGCACCTTCGTTTCGAACTCCAAGATTCAATTCGGACCTCGCCAGTTGAGCAGCTTCACCGAAGAAATGCGCGATTCGGGCCTGCATGCCGAGTCCCGCGTGCTGGAGAAGCAGATGGTCCCGGCCTCCGCGGAGATCGCCGCGAAGTTGCAGGTGGCCGAAGGAACCGGGCTGTTTCTCCTGCGCCGCTTGCGGCTGGCCGGAGGGGAGCCCATGGGGCTGCAAACGGTCCACATTCCGAGTGCCTTCGTCCCGGGTATCGCGGATGTGGATTTCGGGGCCGCGTCGCTCTACGAAACGCTCGAGAAGCGCTTTGGCCTGGCGCCGGACCACGCGTCGCAGAGGCACTTTGCGACCGCGGTGGACGGAAACACGGCGGGCCTGCTGAAGGTTTCGGTCGGGGCGCCCGCGCTGGGCGGGGAGAGACTTACTTTCCTCCGCGGCGGGCAGCCCCTGGAACTAACGTATTCGATAATGCGCGGCGACCGCTACCAGATTCAATTGAGCCTGGTCAGGGCGCCGGAACGGTAGTGTGGTCAGATGCTTCAGGTGGACAAGGATATGAACTCTTTCACGCGTTTCCTCGGTCTCGCTCTGCTGGTGGCAGCCGCGAGTCTCGCTCAAGACGTTACGGGCAGTATTGCCGGGACCATCACCGACCCGTCCGGCGCTGGTGTTCCCAATGCCAAGGTCACGGTAACCAACACCGACCGCAATGCGGTGCTGCGCACCGTCACCTCGGACCCGGGCGGTAATTACTCGGCCCCGTTGCTGCCAGTGGGCACTTACTCGCTGGCCATCGAGGCGGCGGGATTCAAGACCGCCAATCAAATCAACATTCGCCTCAACGTGAACGACAAGCTGGTGATCAACGTCGCGCTCGAGGTTGGGGCCATCACGGAAAAGGTCACGGTCGAGGCAACGCCGGTCGAGGTGGAACTCCAGACGGTCGCCGCCTCGAACCTGATTTCCGGGACTCAGATCCGCGAATTGTCGTTGAACAACCGCAACTACGAGCAACTGGTGGCGCTCATGCCTGGCGTTTCCTCCGGGGCCTCCGATCAGTTGTACATCGGGGCCACGAACCCGCTGGGCACCAACACGGTTTCCTTCGCCATCAACGGCGCGCGGAATTCGGCCAACTACTGGACCGTGGACGGCGCCGACAACGTGGACCGCGGCTCCAACCTGACGCTGCTGAACTATCCCAGCGTGGATGCGCTGGTCGAGTTCAAGGTGCTGCGCAGCCTGTATTCGGCGGAGTTCGGCCGCGCCGGCGGAGGCCAGATCAACGTCGTCACCCGGTCTGGGACGAGCCAGTTCCACGGCAGCGCGTACGAGTTCGCGCGCAACAACGCCTTTGCCGCCAACAACTGGTGGAACAACGCCAGCAAGGTCAACCTGGGAGCGGACGGAACGGCGAAGGTTCCACCGCTGCGCTACAACGATTTCGGTTACACCGTCGGCGGGCCGGTGTACATCCCCGGGCATTACAACCAGGACAAGAACAAGACGTTCTTCTTCTTCTCGCAGGAGTTCCGCCGCGTCATCACCTATGCCACCGTGACCGCGCTGGTGCCCACGGACAACGAAAAGAAAGGCATCTTCGACAAGCCGGTGTGCATTGCCAACACTGGAAGCACGTGCAACCAGAGCACCACGCAGATCGCCAGCGTCAATACGATCGCGGCGCAGTACATCAAGGACCTCTTCGCGCAGATTCCCTCCGGCTCCTCGGTGGACCGCTCTCTGCCGGTGCTCCAGCGAAACGTCTACAACGCGCGGCAGGAGTTGATTCGGATCGACCACACGTTCAACTCGAAGTTTTCGGTGTGGGGCCGGGTGCTGAACGACAGCATCCCGACGATCGAACCCGGCGGCCTGTTCCAGGCGTCTCCGATGCCCAACGTGGCCACCACGCAGAGCAACGCCCCCGGGCGGACCTGGGTGGTGCACGCCCTCTACACCATCGGGCCCAACCTGATGAACGAGGTCGGTTACAACAAGTCCTACGGCGCCATCCTCAGCGACCCCGTCGGCCTGGATGCGTCGGCGCAGTCGCCGGATGTCAAGGCCAGTCTGCCCTACGCCGTCACGCTGGGGCGCATCCCGAGCCTTTCGTTCACGGGCGGCTCGGCGATTACCGGCTACGGCCCCTACCGGGACTACAACCGCAACCACGCCGCCTACGACAATCTCACCTGGATCAAAGGCCGCCACACCATGAAATTCGGCGTGACCGTCAATCACTACCAGAAGAGCGAGAACAACGGCGGCAACAACGTGGGTTCCTTCAGTTTCGCCAGCACGGCGGCGCCCTCGGGTACGCTCTCGTTCTCCCAGTCCTGGGCCAACTTCCTGCTGGGCAACGTTTCCAGCTTCAGCCAGGCCTCGCTGGACCTCACGCCGGACATCCGCACCTGGCAATGGGAAGCCTTCGCCCAGGACGATTTCCGCATCCGGCCGAACCTGACGCTGAGCCTCGGCCTCCGCTATTCCCAGTTCCGCCAGCCGGTCGACAAGGCCGGGATGCTGACCAGTTTCGACCCGGCTCTTTGGGACGCGGCCAAGGCACCGCAAGTGGACTCCAGCACCGGCAACCTGGTGGCGAACACCGGCGATGCGCTGAACGGGATTGCCATCAACGGCCAGAATTCGCCCTGGGGCGACAAGGTCGCCAACGACAACACCAAGGATTTCGCTCCGCGCCTGGGCCTGGCCTGGGATCCCTTCGGCAAGGGCAAGACCTCGGTTCGCGCCGGATACGGCGTCTACTACGACTCCATCCTGTTCGGCATTTTCGAGCAGAACATCTTCGCCAATCCGCCGTACGTGCAGACGGTGACCATTCCCAATACGCGCTTGGAGAACCCGACGGCGGGCACGCCTTCCGTATCGCTCTCGCCGAAGGTGCTTCGCAACACCCCGATACCCTACCGCACGCCCTACACCCAGCAGTGGAGTTTCGGAGTGCAGCAGCAGGTGGGCAAGGACTTTCTGCTGGATGTCAGCTACGTGGGCACGAAGGGGACCCACCTGCTGGGCATCGTGGACATCAACGAGGTGCCGGTGGGAGCGGGCCTGGCTGCCGGGTTGCACACCGGATCGGGCACCGCGTTCACGTCATCCGATACGCCCAGGCTCAACGCGTTGCGCCCTTTCCGCGGCTACAACGCGGTCAACACCCTGGAAACGGCCTTCGATTCCAACTACCATTCGCTCCAGGTGGCCCTGGAGAAGAGGCTCGGCGCGGCCGGTCAATTCAACCTCTCCTACACTTGGTCGCACAACCTCACGGACAATCAGTCCGACCGCTCCAACGCGCCCCAGAACAGTTACAACTGGCACGACGGCGAGTACGGCCCGGCTTCGCTCGACCGGCGGCACATCGTCACCTTCAGCTACGTGTATGAACTTCCGTTCTTCAAGCACGGCAAGCCCCTCGAGCGTCTGACGCTGGGCGGGTGGCAGCTTTCCGGTTCCACGCAGATCGGCGCCGGCCAGCCGCTGACCCCCACCACCGCCAGCGTGGATCCGGGCGGCCTGGGAATCCTCGGCTCCAGCAGCGCGGGCCCGCGGCCGGACATGACTTGCGATCCCAACACCGGCGCGCCGCATACCATCCTGCAATGGTTCAACACGGCCTGCTTCCCCAATGTGCCGGCAGGGACGGTCCGGCCCGGAAATGCCGGCCGCGGCGTGATTCTGGGGCCCGGCTTCCAGAACTGGAATCTCTCGCTGTTCAAGAACTTCCACTTCACGGAGCGCTGGCGCCTCCAAGTTCGCGGCGAGGCTTTCAACTTCGTCAACCATCCGAACCCGAGCAACCCCACGACGGGCATCACCAGCTCGCTGTACGGCAAAATCACGAGCTTCCACGATCCGCGCATCATCCAGTTCGGCGCGAAGCTCTACTTCTGAACGCGGGCTTTCCACTCGCCGCGCAAACCGGCCGGTCCACGTCCAGCGTGGGCCGGCCGGTTTCCCCCCGTGGCGCACGCTCTCAGCGTGCCGCATCGACACTCGTGTCGATGCCTGGCGTGCTCCTACTGACTCACTTTCGCAAGCACGAGCGCCAACGGCTCCTCTGCGTCAGTTACGACCTGCTTACATTCCTTTCTGCCTGCCTGCCATAACTGCTCCGCCAACTCCAGGTTGGCTTCCGTGGCATTGTCCATCTGGGACGCACGGATTCGGCCTCCAAGGGTCCTTTGTGCGTTATCGGCCAATTCCCGCACCGACGGCGGAGAGACTGAGCCGAGGCACTGACTCACACTCTCCAGGGCACGCGAGACCAGTCTCAGGCTCCGGCGGTACCGTTCACCGGCGCTCAGTCCTCGAAGGGTCGGATCCAGCGCCAGCACCTCGCCACAAAGCTCCAGCCGGTTTTGAGTCTTCGTGTCGTCCGGTCTGAGCCGCAGGGCGACCTGGAAATGCGTCTGCGCGGCTCGATACCTCCCTTCCGCAAACTCCGCCTCACCCAATCCAGCGTACGCGCCGGCGTCCTGGGGTTGCTGGCGCAGCAACTCCCGGAAGATCCCCGCGGCCCGCGCTGGGGAACCGGCTGCCACAAACAGATGACCGATGCGCTCCCGGACGGCCCGGTCTCCAGCAACCTCATCCTGGAGCCGAAGCAACTCCGCCAGTAACTCTCCCTTGTCGCCCTGCCGCGCCAGGAAGTCAACCAGTTCCAGACGCACTTGCAGTCGCTGGTCTGCGGCAGAATCCTTCCATCTCCCGTAGATCGCCCGGTGATAGTACGAGAATGCATCCGCGGTGTTCCCCTGCTGCGCGAAGATGCGGGCCATGGTGAGGTTCGCGGCGCCGGAAGTCGGCGCGCGCTGGAGCGCCTCGTTCACCACGGCTTGCGCATCCGCGAGCCGGCCCGCCGTCACCAACGCCCGCGCCAGCGCAAGTTCGTAGTCCTGGTCGTCGCGCGCAATGGACAACCCGCTGCGAAACCGCTCAATCGCCTCGGTAGTGCGCTCCTCCGCGGCGAGCCGTTGCGCTTCCGCGAAGATCCGCTGCGCTTCGGCCCGCTTCTCGGAGCGTTCCATCTTCGCCAGGAAGGTGTCGATCGCGAAAAGGGCGGCCATGGCCAGGAACACCAAGGCAAACGTCCCGAGAAAGGACGGCCCTGCCGAATCCGCGCCCGCTGTGCCTCCCTTATTCACTTTGCCCCTGCCCATCCTGAGGTTTGGCGACGCCGTAGGTCTCCAGGATATCCTCCAGGGTCACCACGCCGATCAACTGCCGCACGTTGGCCCGGCTCACGACTGGCAGCACCTTGCAGCCGCTCGTGCCCATGCGTTCCAGCGCCAGACCGAGACCATGGTCCGGATGCACATGGAGGGATTCCTCGTCAGCCGGGCTTTGGCCGCCGGAGCTCCCGCGCAGGATGTCTGCCAGACTCTTGTCCGCCAATCCGCCGGCCATGGCCCTCTCCAACTCGCTCGTTCGGATCATCGCCCACAATCCATACTCATCCGTGACCGGCCAGGCGTCGAGGCCGCTCTGCCGCGCGCGAACCACCGCGTCGGCAACCGTCGTTTTCGGCGAGAAAACTTCCGGCGCTGCCCGCATCGCCTGGACCACCTGAATCCGGTTGAGCTGCGCGCGAGCCGCGGCGGTCGGCAGATGCACGCCGTCCTGATGTGAGAGAGCCTCGTAAATGGGTTCCCTTTGCAGCTTGTAAGAGATGAAGTAGGCGATCAGATTCGAGATCATGAGCGGGACGATGATGGTGTAGTCCCGGGTAACCTCGAAGATCATGATTACGGAGGTCAGCGGCGTGCGGACGATCCCTGCAAATGCCGTGCCCATCCCAACCAGGGCGTACGCGCCGGGTTCGGCCGTGTAGCCAGGCAGCAACGCGTGCGCAACGCTCCCTACCGCCCCTCCGATCATTGCGCCGATGAACAGGCTCGGGCCGAAGATGCCTCCGGCATTGCCCGAGGCGTAGCAAACGGCCGTCGCGACAATCTTGAGCACCGCCAGCACGGCGACGGCTCTGAACACCACGTCCCCATTCAAAACCCTTTCCACGTAGCTGTAGCCGACGCCCAATACATCCGGAGCGAACCAGCCTATCAGACCTACGGTCAAGCCCCCGACGACCGGCTGGAACCAAGCCGTCGACTTTGGAAGCCGCAGGAACCGCTCTCGCAGCCCGAGCAGCAGCTTGACAAAGCACACGGACCCCAACCCACCTACCACTCCCAGCACGGCGTACACTCCAAACTCCAGCGGATGGACCAAGTGGTAGCCTGCCACGTGGAACAAGGGCTCGTCGCCCAGCACGAGGTGCAACACCATCCAGGCGGTTGCCGAGCTCAACACAACTGAACCGAGCACGGGGGCGTGCAGGTCGCCCAAAATCTCCTCAAGCGAGAACAATACCGCTGCAATGGGCGTGTTGAACGCGGTCGCCAGCGCCGCCGAGCAGCCTACCGGTACCATGGACTTCACCTGCTCCTTGCTCAGCCCCAGACGGCGGGCGATCACCGAGGCCAGTCCGGCTCCCACTTGGACGGAAGGGCCTTCGCGCCCCAGGGCGATGCCGCTGGCCAGCGATGCCGAACAACAGGAGAACTTGCCCAGAACGGTTCGCATCTTAATGCGCCCGTCTTCGACGAAGAGAGCGAACTTGGTTTGCGGGATTCCGCTTCCGCGAGCGAAGGGAAAGTAGCGGTAGAGGAGATACCCGGTGACTAGCGAACCGAGCGTCGGAACCATGATGCGCAGCCATGACGCCCCGCCCGCCGGATACATGCGCGCTGCCAAGCGTCCCGTGAGGAGGATGAACGCTACGACCACCAGCCCCACCAGGGCGCCGATCACCAGACTGAGGGCGAGGGCGAGGTTGTTCTCGCTCTGCCGCACGCCTTCCAGCCATCTCTCGAGCTTTGTTCTATGACGCGGGCGGCCGCCAGCCTCCGTGTTGTTGTCCAAGACAGCCAACGTCCTTCTCTTGTGCCTATTCACTATTATGGCGGATATGGCTCTGACGTCATCGCCTCCGGGGCTTGCGGGCGATTCCCGTCCTGGCCTTCTTGCCGGGCGGAGGAGGAGGCGGCTCGTTTGTGAGGACAAGGCGAAGGTTCGGGGTAGCGAGCTCGGCGCGAAGAACGTTCGCGACAGTCTCCTCGACCGATGGACCCAGCGGCGTAGCGCTCTGGTAGCGCACCTGGACCAGGACCTCGTTCGCCGTGAACCCCAGCTCGTAGCCGAGCAACGGGGCGGCGTTGGAAGGCCAAGTCTGTTTCAGTGGGCTCTCGAGGCGTCCCAGAAGTTCGGCCCGGATACTCTCCAGATCCTGGGGCGGCACGGGCGCGGGCGGTGTCCACAACCGTTCTCGGAGCAGCGCCAACTCCTCTTCACTTGCCACTTTGCGTACCGACAGCGTCACCTCTTTCCCCGTCCGGCGGATGAGGTTGCGCTCTGCATCTTTGATCTTGGCGGCGTCGGGCGACGTAGTGACAATCAGCCGGACGAGAATGCGCTCGGGCGTGAGGTCTACCTGTTGGGATACCAAGGCATCCGCCGGGAAAAGGTTGCGAACCGCCTCCCGGACCGCGGTGCGCGCGATCGTCTCGTCGCGGACCTGAAGCAGGCCTTTCCGCAAGGGAACGAAAAGGATCCCAAGCACGACCAGCAACATCAGCACCCGCCAATGGAGTTTCCCGATGTCACCGAAAGATCGCGACAGCCTCGTCCGTTGCAGCAAGCGATGGAGTGCGCCCTGGGAGCTCCGCTCGACGCTCGCGATCTTCGCTCGGGCATCCGGCGAATCCACGCGGACGATGTAAAAAACCAGGAATGCGCTCGCTACGATGGCGGCAAGGTTGGTGAGGAAGAGCAATCCGGCTCCGGAAATGATTGCCGGGTAGAAGCCGCTTCCCACCCCAAATCCCACTGCACAGAGCGGAGGCATCAACGCGACGGCAATGGCAACTCCGGGAAGCGCGGTGACTCCCGCGCCCCGGCCACCGCGGACGACAACGATCGAGCCGGCGAGACCTGACAGCAATGCGACTCCCAAGTCCAGAAGATTTGGCTTCGTCCGGGCTAGAATCTCCGCCGTCGGGGAATGGAAAGGCAGGAGCCACACCAGAACGGCCGAGAACAGCACCGCGCCCGCAACGCCGGCGGCGAGGCTGAGCAAGGCCCTTATACCCAGGTAGAGGTCCGCCGCTGCCAGCGCCAGCCCGGCAGCGATGATCGGATCCATGAGTGGGGAGATCAACATGGCCCCGATCACTACGGCCGGACTGTTCAAGACCAGCCCGAAGGTCGCAATGCCGGCGGAGAAAACCAGCTCGAGCCAGTAGTTCAGGCTGCCGGGATGGATCGACTGGAAGATCCGGACGTAGGTGTCCGGCTTGGATTCCGGATCGATCTCTAGCAGGCGCTCCAGCCGCCCGCCAAGTGGATTCGGCGCCGGTTCTTTCATACGGAGATTTTAGCTCTATGTGGCTGAGCCGCACCACGGTCTCGATGTGAAACGTCCGCGGAAACAGGTCGATCAGCGTCATCTGCTCGATTGCAAACCCACCGGCCGTGAGCGCGCCGAGGTCGCGCGCCAGCGTCGCCGGGTCCCAAGCGACGATGGTGCGGCGCAGCAGTTGGTGGCATCTACCGCGGGAAAAACCGGCCAGCGCGCCCGGCAGGCGTTCCCAGCCGCGACCCTCATTGCCTGGCCCATGTGCACTGACACCGGTGGGTCCGCCACAAGCGCTGCTTACTGAGGCTCACCGATAGACATCTTTGCGGTGACCAACCTTAATGACGTAGACGAGCAGTTCTTGGTCGGACACCGAGTAGACCACGCGGTACACGCCTTGGCGGGCACGGTAGCGGTCGTGGTAGCCGGACAGCTTCTCGATGCCGGCAGGCCGCGGGTCGCCGGCCAGCGCGCGAATGCGCTCTACCAACCGTTGCCGGATCTTCTTGTTGGGGAGGGCCTCGAGTTCCTTGGCCGCTGATGCCTTGATCAGGACCCTATAGCTTGCCACGCTTCCTCAGGTCTTTCACCACCGTCTCAAAGTCGAGGTTCGGCTCACTCGCCCGATCCTCGAAGGCCGCGAGGTCGTCCGCGTCCTCAGCCAGGCTGAACCGCACCGCATCGTTGACGATGTCGGAGATCGGGCGGTCGGTCGCAGCCGATTTGAGCCGCAGAGCCCGGTGAATCTCCGGGGCGAAATAGACGGTTGCTCGCCTGCTTGCGCTCATGCTGCCACTGTAACGCTTGGACGTTAAAACGTCAAGAGCCGCCTGACGCCGCCAGCAGCTCCAGCGGAACGATCAGCGACGGCCCAGCCGCACCACAGCATAGGCGCATCGCGACCCCCGCCAAGGCGCTACATCGCAGACGACCCGCCCCTGAGCTAGAATTAGACCGTGGACAACCCCGGCGCCCGACTCCACATACCCGAGTCGTTCCTCGAACACCGGCAGTTCTTCTCAAACCCATGGGTGGAACGGTGGGTCGTTCCAAACCCGTTCATCTCGGCCCTTGTCTTGCCGCTTCGGGCGGTTGGAGTGGAGCTCAGCGACCTCTCCTTCAACAAAGACGCGGCGAACATCGGTGATCTCTATCTCAATATCTCGATTCGAAGGCTGAACGCCGCTGTCCGGATCGGACTCGACACCGTGACCTTCATCGCGGCAAACCCCGACTGGGGAATCGCTCCGCAGTTGGTTGCCGTTTTCGACCAGATCTCCGGCCAGATCCATAATGTAGTGGAAGTCTCACCAAAGTCTCAAGAGGCCACGCTGGCGTTCCACGTGAGCCCTGGGACTGAGGACTTTGGGAAGATCACCGCCTCTCTTGTCAACGGGAATGTGGTGGGCGAGTGTCTTTTCTGCGGAATATCCCTTTACAGAAGCGATGGGGCGTTAGTCATTGACAAGTCCCTCAGGTACGAAGGCGCCGCGTTCGTGCGCCTCCAGCGTAGATTTGCCGGCGACGCGCTGCTCGCGGATGTAGCCGCCCAGCTCTACGAGGACGAGGCCGCTGCTCTCCGCCTGCTGGGTATCACTGAGGTACTATAGAGGGTGCACACATGACCGGCGAGTTGCTCGTGGCAGGCCAACATGTCGATGAAGGGTTCTGGGCGTCGGCGTCTTCAAAATCTCACGCGCGGGACGCGGAGCTGAGTTACGCTGACCAAACGTCGCACCTGTGCGATTTCCTCCCACCTGGTGAGAGGTGGCTGATCCGCACCGAATCAAAGTACTCTTCTCGTGATAGTGCGACAACTGTGGCTGCCCACCTCTCCGGAGCCCAGCGTGCTCTGGAACTCCTGGCGCGGTTTCGGCAACGCGCGCAGAGGGATCGACAATTTCATCAGGAGATGAAGTGGTTGGCTGAGAACGGGCACAGGTTCCGCGGCCGGTGGATAGCTCTCGAAGGCGACCGCTTGCTTGCTGACGGCACTACGTCCAGAGAAGTCTTTTCCAAAGTCGCGGAACGCTCCCAACCTCCCCTCGTGATCCGAATTGACGAGGAAGAGCTGCCTTTCGCCGGCTGGTAAGCGCGTGGAGACTCTCACATTCCGGTCGAAGTACGACTATTCGCCTTCAGCAACCGGCATAGAAGTCCCCGTCAGCTTAACAGTGGCCGACGGACGACCCGTCCGGCTTTTTGCCAAAGTGGATACCGGGGCGGCGTTCTGTATCTTCCAGAGGGACTATGCCGAGCAGTTGGGTATCGATGTCGAAAGCGGCGTGCACGCAGTTGTCAGCACACCGACCGGGGGGCGCTTGGATGTGTACGGCCACACGCTGACACTGTCATGCCTCGATTGGGAGTTTGAGACCATGGTGTACTTTGCGGCGCTGCCCGAATACCCCCGGAATGTCCTGGGCCGTTCTGGGTGGTTACAGCGCTTTCGTCTCGGGCTTATCGAACACGACGCCTTGCTGTTCCTGAGCCAGTACGACGATTGAGTTGCGCCTGGGGCCAGAGCAGGGAATCGGTGTACTCAGACCATCCTCCCCAACCCCACCACCGTCTCGATGTGAAACGTCCGCGGAAACAGGTCGATCAGCGTCATCTGCTCGATTGCGAACCCACCGGCCGTCAGCGCGCCCAGGTCGCGCGCCAGCGTCGCCGGGTCGCAAGCGACGACAACCAGGCGCGCCGGGCGCAGCCGCAGCAGCTCGCGCACCGCGCGCTTGCCCAGGCCGGCGCGCGGCGGGTCCGCCAGGACGAAGTCCGGCGGCTTGTCGAGCGATTCCAGATACGCCTCCACCGCCTGCTGCCGCACGGTGACACCGAGCCCGGCGCGCGCGGCGTTGAATTCCAGGCCGCCCGCGGCGCTGGCCGAGGATTCGACTGCGGTCACCGCCGCGAAACGCCGCGCCAGCGGCAGGGAAAACAGGCCCACGCCGGCATACAGGTCGAGCGCGGTTTCGCCTTCCGCGCCCTCCAGCGCGCAATCCACCACCTGCTCGATCAGGAACCGGTTCACCTGGAAAAACGAGCGGTGGCGCACGCGGTAAAGATCCTCCCGCACCGGGTACTCAACAGCACCACCGGTGAAACCCGGCACCCGCTCCACACACCAGTCGAAAAAGCGCCGCGCCACGGGCTGGCCGGTCTCGAGCACGTTGAGCTGCACCTCGGTCTCGTTGGTGAACAACTCGAGCGATCGCACGAACCGCGGGAAGCGGCGGTCCCGCAGCATCTCGCGCAGCGCGGCCAGCGCCTGGTTGATCTTCGGCGACGAAATCGGGCACCGGTCGACCGGAACCAGCCGGCGCGAACCGTGCGCGTAGTAGCCGATCTCCCCGCCGGCCAGGTGCAATTGCGCGCGGTTGCGGTACTCGAACGGCGGCCCGGAGACCACACGGATCTCTTCCGGCGCTTCCAGCTTCCCCACCCGGCGCAGCGCCTCGCGGAGGATCGCCCGCTTCTGCTCCAGCTCCAGTTCGTACCGAGCGTGCTGGTAGCAGCAGCCGCCGCAGCGGGTGAAGAACGGGCATAGCGGCTCGGTGCGCCCCGCGGCCGGCGTCACGACCTCTTCGAGCTGCGCCTCGAGCACGTTCTCTTCCACCCGCACCCGCGCCGTCTCGCCGGGCAGAACAAACGGCGCTAGCACCACCCGGCCGCCGATCCGCGCCAGCCCCGCTCCCCCGTAAACGAGTTTTTCGATGGTGACAAGCTCCGTGCTCACGGTACGATAGTGAATCTAGCATGAAACCACGAGTCTTCTCCGGAATGCAGCCCTCGGGCAACCTGCACATCGGCAATTACCTGGGCGCGCTGAAGAACTGGGTACGGATTCAGCCGGACTACGAGGCCGTTTTCTGCATCGTGGACCTGCACGCGGTCACCCTCTACCAGGACCCCGCCGAGCTTCGCGCCAAGATCCGCGAGCTGGCGGCGCTGTACCTGGCAGCGGGCATCGACCCGAACCAGAGCGCCATCATGGTGCAGTCCTCGGTCGCGGCGCACGCGGAGCTGGCCTGGATGCTCACCTGCGTCACCCCGGTCGGCTGGCTGGAGCGCATGACCCAGTACAAGGCCAAGGCCGCAACCCAGGAAACGGTGGGGGACGGGCTGCTGCAATACCCGGTGCTGATGGCGGCCGACATTCTGCTTTACCAGGCGGCCATCGTGCCCGTGGGAGACGACCAGGCCCAGCACCTGGAACTCACCCGCGACGTCGCCCAGCGCTTCAATTCTCTTTACGGACAGACGTTCGTGATGCCGGAGACGAGCCTCCCCACGGTGGGCGCGCGCATCATGGGGCTGGACGACCCCACCAAGAAGATGAGCAAGTCCGAGCCCGGCGCGGGCCACGGCATCGCGCTGCTCGACCCGCCCGCCACCATTCGCAAGAAGATCGTGCGCGCCACCACCGATTCGGCCCCGGGCGTCGATTTCAACGTGCTCGGTCCGGGCGTCGAGAACCTGCTCAACATCTACCAGGCGTTCAGCGGCTGGGATTCGGAGCAGATGCGCTCGCAGTTCGCCGGCATGCGCTACGGCGAGCTGAAGAAGCAGGTGGCCGAGATGGTGGTTTCCAGTCTCGAGCCGCTGCAAAAGCGCTACCAGGAAATCATGGTGGAACCCGGCTACGTGGACGGCATCCTGCGCCAGGGGGCCGCGCGCGTCGCGCCCATTGCCAACGCCACCGTCGAGCTGGTGAAGCGGCGCATGGGCCTGTACGCGCTCTCCTGACATGGCGGTTCCCCTCTCGGCGTACTGGCGGCTGGTTCGCTCGAATCGCAATTTCCGCCGGTTGTGGCTGGCCCAGATCATCAGCGAGATGGGCGACTGGATCTACACCGTCGCCATCTACACCCTGCTGCTGGAGCTGACCGGGAGGGCCAAGTCGGTCGCCCTGGCCTTCGTGTTGCAGGTGCTCCCCCAGTCCTTCGTCGCGCCCATCGCGGGGGTGATCAACGACCGCGCCAGCCGCAAGCGCGTCATGATCGCCGCCGACCTGGCCCGCGCCGTCATCGTGCTGGGCATGTTGGTGGTCAGCCGGGCGCAGATCGTCCCTCTGATCTACGCCCTGCTGGTGCTCGAGACCATGATGTGGGCCTTGTTCGAGCCGGGACGCACCGCCATCCTCCCCAACATCACCGGCAGCCAGGACCTGCTGACTGCCACCGCGCTTTCCTCGGCGACCTGGTCCCTCAGCCTGGCGCTGGGCGCGGGCCTGGGCGGTGCCATCGCGGCATTCCTGGGGCGCGACACCGTCTTCGTCCTGGATTCGCTTTCGTTCCTGGTTTCCGCAACCCTGGTGCGCAGCCTGAATCTCCGCGAGCCGCACCTGGCCGATAGCAGGCCCTTCCGCGCCCGCGACCTGGTGGACTTCTCGCCCATTGCCGAAGGCGTCCGGTACGTGGCTCGTGACAGGCGCATCCTCGCGCTTCTGCTGGTAAAAGCGGGAATGGGCCTCCTGTCGACCCACTGGGTATTGCTGCCCATCTTCGGCCAGCGGGTCTTCCCGGTGAGGGCGGCGGGCGCCCAGCGCGGGGCCATGCTGGGCATGAGCGCGCTGATGAGCTCGAGCGGCCTCGGCGCCCTGCTCGGCCCCCTGGTGGGCGGCTACTGGGCCGGCGACGACCGGGCGCGCCTGCGGCTCGGCATCCTCATCGGATTTCTGATGTCCGGGCTCGGATACCTGCTGCTGGCCGCAGCGCCTTCGCTCGGAATCGCCTCCCTGGCCGTAGTGCTGGCGCACAGCGGCACGTCCCTGGTCTGGGTCTTCTCGACCACCCTGCTCCAGTTCCAGACCGACGACCGCTACCGCGGGCGCGTTTTCTCGGCCGACTCCGCCTTCCTGGTGGTCACCATGTCGCTCACCACCTACGCCTGCGGCCTGATGGTCGATTGGGGCGTTTCGGTACAGCAACTGGCAGCCGTTACCGCCCTGCTGGCGCTCCTGCCGGCAGGCGCCTGGACGTTCGGAATGCGGCTGTTCACTCGCGCCCGTCGCGCGGGATGACCCCCACCATCCCCAGTCTCCCGTCGGGCGTCTTGAAGATGTCGCCCTCGCCGTGGCCTGCCGCCATGGCGGCGTCCTCGTCGGCGTACGCGGGAATGAGGTTGGTGTCGATGTCTACCTCGCGGGTGACGAACTCGATGATGTTGTACGTGAACGGCACCTTGGGCTTCTGTTCGATCACAGGATCAAGTGTACGCGATAACTGCGATGTCTGAAAAGCCCTCTTCCAGGCTGGGCGGCTTCAATTTGAGCGCCATCCGCTCCAGCGCCTCCTCCGGCACTACCCGGTCGCGGCCCCGGTTGCGCTCCCGGCAGACCTCCAGCGGCACGTCGAAAAACACCGCCTCCACCTGGCAATCGTAGAGCTCCCCCAGCCGGATATACGGCGCCCGCTCGCGCGGCGTGAGGTGCGTCGCGTCCACGTAGGTGACCGGGCGGCCGATCTCCAGGCGCTGCCGCAGCAGGTACCGCATCACCCGGAACACCCGGCCGTGGATGCTCTGGTCCCTGGGATCGTCCGCCAGCAGCCCGCGCACGGCATCGGAAGAAATCACCGGCGCCCCCAGCTTCCCGACGTAGGTGGATTTCCCCGACCCCGGCAGGCCCACCAGAACGATGATCCGCATTCCCCTATCCTACCGAGACCAGCTTCACCTTCAGCGTCTTGATGCGATCGCGGATCTGGGCCGCCTGCTCGAACTCGAACTTCTTGGCCGCCTCGCGCATCTTCTGTTCGAGCTCGCCGATGTAGCGCTCCAGTTGCTCCGGCGGGACCTCGCCCTCTTCTTCCTCTTCCAGCGGCACGGTCACGTAGTCCGCCTCGGCGATCGCCACCAGGCTCATGTCGATGGGCTTGATGATGGACTGCGGCGTGACGTTGTTCTCCTGGTTGTACTGCACCTGGATTCTGCGCCGGCGGTTGGTCTCCTCGATGGCCGTCCGCATGCTCTCGGTCATGACGTCGGCGTAGAGCACCGCCTTCCCGTGCAGGTTGCGCGCCGCGCGCCCCATGGTCTGGATCAGCGAACCTCCGGACCTCAGAAAACCCTCCTTGTCCGCGTCCAGGATGGCCACCAGCGACACCTCCGGCAAATCCAGCCCCTCCCTCAGCAGGTTGACCCCGATCAGCACGTCGATGTCGCCGCGCCGCAGGTCGCGCAGGACCTTCACCCGGTCCAGCGTCGCGACCTCCGAGTGCAGGTACTGGCACTTCACGCCCACCTCGGAGTAGTATTCGGCCAGGTCCTCGGCCATGCGCTTGGTCAGCGTAGTGACCAGCACGCGCTCCCCCGCCTCCACCCGCTTGCGAATCTGGTTCAGCAGGTCGTCGACCTGCCCCTTGATGGGCCGCACCTCGACTTCCGGGTCCACCAGCCCCGTGGGCCGGATCACCTGCTCGACCACGACGCCCGCCGATTTCGTCAGCTCGTACGGGCCAGGCGTCGCCGAGACGTAGATGACCTGGTTGACGCGGTTCTCGAACTCCTCGAAGGTGAGCGGGCGGTTGTCCAGCGCACTGGGCAGCCGGAACCCGTAGTTCACCAGCGTTTCCTTGCGCGAGCGGTCGCCGTGGTACATGCCGTGAAGCTGCGGGATGGTCTGGTGGCTCTCGTCGATCACCATCAGCGCGTCCTGCGGCAGGTAGTCCAGCAGCGTCGGCGGCGCCTCCCCCGGCAGGCGGCGCGAGAAGTGCCGCGAGTAGTTCTCGATGCCGTGGCAGAAACCGATCTGCCGGATCATCTCCAGGTCGAACTTGGTGCGCTGCCACAGCCGCTGCGCCTCCACCAGCTTGCCCTGCTTCTCGAGTTCCGCGTGCCACCACTGGAGTTCCAGTTCGATCGAATGCAGCGCGGTTTCCCGAGTTTCCTCGCTCATGACGTAATGCGTCTTGGGATAGACCGGCAACCGCAGGTAGGTCTGCCGGACCTGCCCCAGCAGCGGATCGATCTGCGACAGGCTTTCGATCTCGTCGCCCCACAGCTCGATGCGGTAGGCGTTGTCGTCGTAAGTGGGGTAGACTTCGATCACGTCGCCGCGCACCCGGAACGTGCCCCGCCGGAAGTCCTGGTCGTTGCGCTCGTACAGGATCTCGACCAGCCGCTGGAGGATCTGCTGCCGCGAGATCTTCTGCCCCTTCTCCAGCATCAGCAACATGCCGTAGTAAGCCTCGGGAGAGCCCAGCCCGTAAATGCAGCTCACGCTGGCCACGATCACGCAGTCCCGCCGCTCGAACAGCGACCGCGTGGCCGACAGGCGCAGCTTATCCAGCTCGTCGTTGATGGTGGCCTCTTTCTCGATGTAGACGTCGCCGGATGGGATGTACGCCTCCGGCTGGTAGTAATCGTAATAGCTGACGAAGTACTCGACCGCGTTCGAGGGAAAGAACGTCTTGAACTCCTGGTAGAGCTGCGCGGCCAGCGTCTTGTTGTGCGCCAGCACCAGCGTGGGCCGGCTCACCTGCTCGATCACCTTGGCGATGGTGAACGTCTTCCCCGACCCGGTGACCCCCAGCAGCACCTGGTGCTGCTCGGCGTCGTTCACCCCCCGCGCCAACAGCTCAATCGCCGCCTCCTGGTCCCCGCGCGGGCGGTAGTCGACAGCCAGCTTGAACCCCATCCCTACCAGTATTAGCACCGAACCCGGAGCGTCAGCCCATACAACAATCCCAGCAGCACCATCTCGAGCAGGCCCGATACAAGCACATACAGAAGCGTCCAGCCGGGAATCCTGAACATCACCCATTGCCCGGCAACCGCCATGACCACACGGAAGAACCAGACGATCAGGCCGAACGACACACCCTTCAGAACGGCGCTCCCCGGCAGGCTGGGGTATAGCAGGAGGAACAGCGCGGCCATCAGGAAGCCGTAGGCCAGGTCCACGGTGATCCCCGCACCGGCCCGGGGACGGACTCCCTGGCAATGGGCTTGTAGCACTGGAACAGCCGCTGCGCCAGCGGGTTCGCATGGAGAACGCCGTCGAGGGCGCCGAACAGAATCCCGCTTGCGATGCTGACAATCAGGTATCGGACCATGACAGTATTCTAGCGGAACCTCTGGATGCGGTCGCTATTGACACCGGCTGGTTTGTATGGCAGAGTAGCAGGCGCAGGGGGGAATTATGATTCGGTCTGTTCATCCCTTTGATCTGCCCACACGCCCCATGCGGTATTGGGACCAGGACGGCCTGCCGGAGATCATGCTGGGGCTCCTCTTCATTGTCTCCAGCGGCGTCTTCCTGGTCGGGTACGCGCTTCCCAGGGGATCACCCACTGCTCAGCTCTACGCCCAGGTTGGGCCGATCACCTGGGCGGCCGCTTGCCTCGCCATGCGCTGGGGACTGAAAGAGTTGAAGGAACGGATCACTTTCCCGCGGAGCGGCAACGTGGCGCTCCCGGAGCCCGCCCCGACCTATTGGGCCTGGGCGCTGGGCGTCGTGCTCCTGGTTGGCGTCGGGGTGCTCCTGTTGAATGTGAATGGGCCGTTTCTGGAGGGGCCTTGGATGGCGGCGCCGGGCTTCGCTCTGTTGTTTGCGGTGGCCCTCCTGGCCGGCGGACTCCGGTACAACCTCACGCACATGCTGGTGCTGGCCGCCTTCTCCCTGCTCCTCGGCGCGTGGATGTGCGGAACTGGGGCCGGACCCGAGGGCGGCCTCTGGGTGATGGTGTGGCTGGGAGCCGCGATGGCCCTCACGGGTGCGCTCCGGCTCACGAGGTTCCTCCACACCAATCCCAGGCGTTAGGACACCGCGGCATAACCGGTTGCGCGCGTCTCAGCCCGCCTGCGGAGCACCCGCCCACCGCGAGAAGTCGACCCGCATCAGCAGGTCTTCGGCCGGACATTGCATTTCGAGGTACATCGCGTCGGCGCTGACCCGCTGGAAGAGTTGCGTGCAGTTGACGCCCTGCCACTCGAGGGCCAGGGTGTGTTCGTCGCGAAGGACCCCTGTCGCCTGCAGGAACACCCCGGAGCTTTCGAACCAGTAGTACCGATACTGCTGAGTCTTTGAGTCCCAGGCGAAGATGCCATGCGCCTGTCCGCTCTCCCCTGTGTCCGTGTGCTGCGCCCGGTAGTCGAACGTGAGGTAGGTCTCATCGAACAGGTACCGCATCGATCCGGTTCCGCGGATCGTCTTCGTCGTGCGGCCGTGTTGAGTCACCGTGTAATCGAGTTCCCACTCGCCGGCCAAGAAGCTCAATGCGCGCATCGCCGAGCCCGCTTCCGTTGTCATGAGGTGAATCTATCCCCTCCTCGGCTCCCAGTCAACCGTCAACTCCGGCTCGGCGCTCCGTTTCGGGGAGGAGCATGCGGCCTGTCTGGCGCATCGCGGAGCTTTACGGCGACGGACCTTTCGACTTCAACCGTGGCCGCAAGACCATCGCCATGAAGTGGTCGGGGGGCTTGGGTGTCTCCCTCATCCACCTCGGCAACGAGACCCTCGACTATGCTAGCTTCTTAGCTGGAATGCGACTTTCCCCTGTTTTGAGGATCGGCGTCCTGATCGCCGCCATCTGCCTGTGTCTGCAAGGGCAAAACACGCCAGGCAAGGACGCGCAATTCGAAGCCAAGGGCCTGCCGCCCAGAGCCACTCCGGCCGACTATCAGGCCCATGCCCAGGCAGGCGCGATGACGATTGCAGCCGAGTTCAAGGGACACTCGGTCCCCACCCTGGAAGGGACCCTCTCCACGGAAGACTATGTGGTGGTCGAAACCGGGTTGTTTGGTTCGCCAGGCGCGCGGGTCACGCTATCCTCCGGCGACTTTGCGCTCCGCATCAACGGGAAGAAGACGCCCTTGCCCAGCCAGCCTTTCGCGATGGTGTTCAAGTCCCTCAAAGATCCCGAATGGGAGCCGCCTGAGCCAGCCGGATCGAAGTCGAAAACCAGCCTGAGCGGCAGCGGGAAGGGTCAGCAGGGTGAGGACAAGCCCGCACCGGTCCAGATCCCCATACCGGTACAGCGCGCCATGGCACAGCACGTTCAAAAGGCCGCGCTCCCGGAAGGCGACCGCACCCTGCCTCAGGCAGGAGTGATCTTCTTCCAGTACCGGGGCAAGACCAAGGGCATCCATTCGATCGAGCTGATCTACGCCGGTCCCGCCGGAAACGCCACCTTGACGCTCCAGCCATAGCGAACGGTGCCCGAACGCCGGCCGGCAAGAGGTGCCCATGAAAATACTTGCGTCGGCAGACCTGCATGGCAAGCGGCCAATCTACGACTGGCTTCTGACCGCCGTTCGCGAACAGCACGTTCAAGCGCTGGTACTCGCGGGCGATCTCCTCGGCTGCCCGGATGGCTTCGCTACCCCTGAGGAAGCGCAGCGGGATGAGGCCGGTTTGTTGACCGGCTTACTTGCCACGGCAGGAGTGCCAGTCCTATACATCATGGGGAACGACGATCTGGTCGAACTCGAATCCAGTACCGAAGCCGTCCAGTCGCTCCACGGTCGGCGGGTCTTCTGTGGAAAGTTCGCCTTCGTCGGCTATCGGTACTCATTGCCATTCATGGGCGGTCCGTATGAAAAGCCAGAGGCCGAGATCGAGAGCGACCTGACTCAGTTGACTCGTCTGCTCGATGCCGAGACCGTCTTTGTTTCGCACTGCCCAGCTTTCGGAGAGCTTGATCCCGGTTTCGGGGATACACACATCGGCAGTCGCTCACTGCGCAGATTCCTTGAAGCAAACCGGTTTCGGGCGCACATTCATGGGCACAGCCACGCGGGCTTCGGCCGATGCGGGGCCCATTTCAACGTGGCCTCGGGCGGGCGCGCCAGGGCCATGATTCTCGATCTTGACACCATGCAGCATCGGATCGTCGGTGAAGAACAGGACTGGGTCGAAGCCTAAGGGTTGGGGAAATGGCCCTGGATCTCCGCCGTACGCGCTTCGTATCGACTGGTGCCGGCCAGGACATTCGCTATGCCATCCGCACCCTTCTGGAGAATCCCGCCTTCACCGCGATCGCGGTCTTCCCCCTCGCGCCAGTAGCCCGTGGTGAAACTCCCGTTGAACTCGGGGACGCAGGCGGAACCGCCTGCGCCACAGGGAGAATCAACGACTTGGGCCAGTGTGCCACGGGCTGGCAGGCATCGGCGCCGATACAGCCATCTCCTTGCAGCGTGGTACACTCATCCGAGGCGCAGGCGGTATTCTCCGATAAGGAGGAGCGAATGAGAGTTATCTGCATGGTTGTTGCGCTGGCGATGGCTCCGGGGGGCTACGCCCAGTTGATTTATTCGCGCGGCATCGTCAACTCGTCCAGCTACGTGGCTCCGGGCCTTCCGGGCGGCTCGATCGCGCGCGGGTCCATGTTTGCCATTTTTGGCGTCGGGCTGGGGCCGGCCTCGAGCCCGCCGCTGACCAGCTTTCCGCTGTCTACTACGCTGGGCGGCGTTTCCATAACGGTTACGCAGGGCGCTACCACGGTCAACGCCATCCCGCTCTACGTCAGCCCGGCCCAGGTCAACGCCATTATGCCGTCCAACGCGCCGCTGGGCAAGGTCTCGGTTTCGGTCACCTTCAACAACGTCAAGGGACCGCCTTCGCCCGCGACGGTGGTGAACGCCAGCTTCGGCGCTTACGCGGTCAATACCGCCGGCTTCGGTCCCGCCGTGGTGTACAACTTCTCCGCCACGCAGTCGCCGTTGAATCTGCCAAACGTGGCGGCCACGCCCAACCAGGTCGCCGTGCTCTATGGAACGGGGCTCGGTCCGGTTAGCTTCGCCGACAACGTCGCGCCCACGGCGGGCAATCTTTCCACCCAGACGGAGGTGTTCGTGGGTGGGCAGCCGGCGACCGTCAGCTACCACGGCCGCAGCCCTTGCTGCGCGGGGCTGGACCAAATCAACTTCCAGGTTCCCCCGAACGCTCCGCTGGGATGCTGGGTGCCGGTGCAGGTCCGCACCGAAGGCGTCACCGTGAGCAACACCACCACCATGGCCATCTCGGCCAACGGGGCGCCCTGCGCGGAGAGCGGCAATGCGCTGGCGGCGCCATATCTGGCGGGCAAGAAGCTCGGCGTCATCGCGGCTCTGCGCACTCCGGTGCACGAAGATGTCGGGCTCGCGGCGGCGGCCACGGTGACCACCGACAGCATGATGCTGACGTTCCAGCAGGAAAGCGCCTCGCCGTTGCCGCCTTTCAACCCCTACTTCTCGCTGCCGCCGGCCGGCACGTGCACGGCCTTCACGCCGCAGGGCGACATGTTCGATGGCGACAGCTTTCCCCTCAGTGGCACCACGGGAAAGTTCCTGGACGCCGGCAGCTCTCTCACGGTCACCGGCGGCGGGGGCACCCGGACAGTGAAGCGGGCGACAGGCAATGTGCGGAACTTCCAGCCGCTGGGCTATACCTATGACGGATCCCTGGTACCTTCGTCGCTGTTCCTCAACCCGGGCAGTTTCTCGCTCACCGGAGGCGGCGGAGCGGACGTCGGAGCCATTGCGGCAAATTTCACCTTTCCCACGCCGCTCACCTGGAGCAACAGCGGCCAGACCATCCGCATTACTCGCAGCCAGGGCTTCACCGTGAATTGGAGCGGCGCGCCCGGGGGCCAAACGGTGATCATCTACGGAGGCGGCGTGGACCTGCCGTCGAACGCCACCGGCGAGTTCGTGTGCGTGGCGCCGGCGGGGTCGGTGAGCTTCACCGTGCCGGCCACCGCGCTGGCCAACGTTCCCGCCACGCGCAGCAACCTGCTGCAATCCAAGGGAGTGGTGTACGTCGGCGCTCTGCCGCTCGCCAGCCCGACCGCATTCACCGCCACGGGTCTGGACACCGGCGCGATCTACGCGGGCGCCTTCATCGGCAAAACGGTGATCTTCCAGTAGGAGCATGGCTATGAGACTCAGACATAAGGCATTGATCTTGGCGTTTCTGGCGCTCACGTGGGGAGTGAACCTGAACGGCTTCGGCGGCAAGCAATACGATCCTCCTCCGCTGCCCGATCCGATGGATATTCCATTCCCCAACGATCCGCCGGACCTCTTTACCGATCCTTTCGATCCATTCAACGATCTGCCCGATCCGTTCGACATTCCGTTCCCGCCGGAGGATTTGCCGGACCCGTTCGACGACCCCATGGCCATTCCTTTTCCTCCGGAGGACGATGACCCCTTCATGGAGCCGTCCTTGCTCCCAGACCCGTTCGACGATATCCCGGATTTCCCCGATTTGCCCCTTCCGCCTCTACCCGAGTCGCTCCTCGAACCTCAGGCGGCGAGCAGTGCGCCCACTTTCCAATTGCCCAACCCGATGCCCTACCCGATGCGGCTGCCGTTTCACCCCGCGTATTCCGGAGTGAGCGCGCCCAAGACGGTGCCGACCTGCAACGCGGCGACCGCAAATGCGCTGGTCATCGCGGAGCCGAAGAGCAACTCCGTGCTCTTCCTAGGCACCTGCCCCTACTCGGTCATCCAGCGCGTCTCTGTCGGCGCTTACCCGGTGGCGGTCAAAGTAACGCCGGACGGGCAATTCGCCTGGGTGGCCAACGTCGACTCGTCGAGCATCTCCATTGTCAGCATCGCCAGCAAGACGGTGGTGGGGACCATTCCCCTGCCGCTGTTCAACGGCTCTCCAGCCGAGCCGAACGGGGTGGTGTTCACGCCGGATGGTTCGACGGCTTACGTCACCAACCACGACGCCAATCCCGGCTCGGTGGTCTTTGTGATCGACGTCCCCAGCCGCAGCGTGCTGAAGACCATCCCGACGGACGGATACCCGGCGGCGGCGGCGATCACCCCGGACGGCTCGACGGTGTGGGTGACGAACCGCGCCGACAGTACCATCACCGTCATCGACACCTTGACCAATACGGTAGTCACTCGCGTCGCCGCCGACTACCCCTTGGGGGTCGCGTTCAATCCCACGGGAACCAGGGCTTATGTGGCGGAGGCGGAACTGGGCAACGCCATCGGCTACCTGCGGGTCTTCGACGTGTCGAGCCTGGCCACCATCGCGAGGATCCAGGTGGGAGGTTTGCCGCACGTGGTGAAGGTGACGCCCAGTGGGCACTACGTCTTCGTGACCAACGTGGCTTCCAATTCCATTTCGGAGATCAACGCCAACACGAACACACTGATCCGCACGATACCGGTGCCGGGGCAGCACCCGCTGGGGCTTGCGTTTGTCAGGTAGGAGCCCACGGAACCGCAGCGGTCAGCTCGCGATCGCTTGGGAGATGTCAAGAAATAGCCATTCCATTCCGACGTGGCGCACGCACTCGTGCGTAATGCCGCAAACTTTTGGAAGTTGGGGACTGCCACAGTCTACCCCTTTCGATGAGGAAACGAATGCGGCTTCGGCCAGACCGCTCGCGGATAGGACCGGCGCTTTCGGTTGCGCTTCGGCAG